>Ga0302324_100005679_pt1 | contig 27156 bp, 21 predicted proteins | sample Palsa_T0_1_FD_201949 | JGI IMG/M metagenome (GOLD analysis project Ga0302324, IMG submission 201949) | Peat permafrost microbial communities from Stordalen Mire near Abisko, Sweden - Palsa_T0_1 | ecosystem: Environmental > Terrestrial > Soil > Palsa > Peat permafrost | place: Sweden: Abisko...
GCGCCAGCCCCACGCCGCGCAAAAACACGTTATGCAGCCCGCCAATAAACGCATTGCCTTCGCCGAATGCCAGCGAGTACGTCACCAGCGCCCACAGCACCGTAATCACAGCCATCATCGCGAAGGTCTGCATCATCGTGCCCAGAATATTCTTCTGCCGCACCAGTCCACCGTAAAACAGCGCCAGCCCTGGCCCGCTCATCATCAGCACCAGCGCCGCCGAAACCAGCATCCAGCCGTTATCGCCCGCACTCTGCGCCGCCGCAATCGCAGCTACATTATCGGCGTTCTGCTTCTCTAGCGCCGCAATCCGATCTGCCTGGCTATTGGCCACAGGAGCAGCCGCCTGCGCCATCACCTGCGATCCACCCACCACCGACCCGCCAACTATCAGCGCGAAAAGAAAAGTCAGAAACACCCTCACCACAGAACGGCGCATGCAATGCATAGTTGAGATCACCCGTTTCAAAGTAATAAATTAAAAATCAACCAAACCGGCAGAAAATAAGCGACGCGTCGGCGTTCGCTAAACACTCACGTTTAGACTTCGCCTGTCTTGCTTTGCGAAAAGTCACCCTGTAAAGCCCCTGATTCGCTTACTCTACACAAGGTATCCCGCAACACAAAGCGAGAAATTCATCACCCCATGTATCTCCTGTTTAGAAAGGCTTTCCCTCATGTCCACCGCCACCCTTCATCGCTGGAGCGAAGTCGAAACCGAACAGCTCAACCCGCTCCTCACCCGCCAGTTCGTCACCGGCGCCCAGGCCATGTTTGCCCGCATCGTGCTCACCCGAGGATGCATCGTTCCTCGCCACTCGCACCCCAATGAACAACTGGCCTTCATCCTGCAAGGCTCGCTCCGCTTCGACTTCGACGACGGCACCTCTCACATCGTCAACTCCGGCGAAGTCCTCGTCATCCCGTCCAACCTTCCCCACTCCGCCACCGCTCTCGAAGACACCATCGACTTCGACATCTTCGCTCCACCCCGTCAGGACTGGATCGAAAAAACCGACACCTACCTCCGTTGAAAGAATAATGTCGTGCCCGTTGTTCGGAACGTTAGTCCCGACCAACGGGTATACCGATGCACCTTATCCTGCCGTGACCGGTATACCCACCACGAAGTGCCCACACCACGTGCAGTGGGCCCGTCCGGCAGGACAGATCTCTTCGACATCGCACCCATCCATCCCGTACCCTTGCAACAGTCCACGCGGAGAGTCCATGAAGCATCTCGTTCAAAAGCAGCTCCAACAATCCATCGCGACCCTGCAAGCCGTCCTCGCCGACGAAAAAATCTCCGACACCCTCGTCACCATCGCCAAGCTCACCGCCGACGCTATCCACTCCGGCCACAAGCTCCTCGTCGCCGGTAACGGTGGCTCCGCTGCCGACGCCCAGCACCTCGTCGCCGAGTTCGTTGTCCGCCTCACCGTCAATCGCCCTGCACTCCGCGCCATCGCCCTCACCACCGACTCCTCCATCCTCACCGCTGCCGGCAACGACTTCGGCTTCGACCACCTCTTCTCCCGCCAGCTCGAAGCCCTCGGCCAACCCGGCGACATCTTCCTCGGCATCTCCACCTCGGGCAACTCTCCCAACATTCTCAAGGCCCTCCACCAGGCCAAAAAAATGGACATCACCACCATCGGCTTCTCTGGTAACGATGGCGGCCAGATGCGCTCCCTCTGTCACCACGCCATCATCATCCCCTCCGCCGTCACCATGAACATCCAGGAGTCGCATCTCACCCTCGAACACATCTTCTGCATGCTCGTCGAACACTTCAGCTTCGGTCCCGACTTCGACACCAAACCTCATATCCTCAGCGAATAACCCGAGCACAAAAGAGCGCACAGGATGAACAAGGAAAAATCGCGGATCATTCGAGACCGCATTCGTCATACGCTCATGTCGGAGTGGGATCCGATCGGAGTAGCCGATGAGCCTATGGCGGCAGACGAGTACGACAGCTCCCCTTCGCCGACCTAACTCTTTTCTTCCTTGTCTCCGCTATGTACAGTGAACAGTCACAGCAGCAAGCAGAGCAAAGGGGCACACACCATTCGCATCTCAGGCCGCACAACGCTCCTCAGGACAACGTCGCTGTTCGTCCTGCTCCTCAGCTCTACGCGAGCCGTGCCCTACTCCATCCAAACCCACGAAGAGCTCATAGATCTCTCATGGAAGCAGTCCATCAGGCCCATCCTGCTCAAACGCTTCCCGACCCTCACCGAAGCGCAGATCCAGACCGCACACAGCTTCGCTTACGGTGGCTGCGCCATCCAGGACTTTGGCTACTACCCATTCGGCAACCGATTCTTCTCCGACCTCACCCACTACGTCCGCGCCGGCGACTTCATCCTCAGCCTCCTTCGCAACGCCAGCACCCCCAACGAACTCGCCTTCGCCATCGGCGCACTCTCCCACTACATCGGCGACACGATCGGCCACAGCACAGTCGTCAACGTCTCGGTCCCCATCGAGTTCCCCAAGCTTGAAAAAAAATATGGCTCCTCCGTCAACTACGCCGAAGACCCGCACGCCCACGTCCAGACCGAGTTCGCCTTCGACGTCAATCAGCTCAGCAAGCGCCGCCTCGCCCCCTCCGCCTACCTACGCTACATCGGCCTCCAGGTCCCCACCACTCTCCTGGCCAAATCCTTCTTCGAAACCTACGGCCTCAACCTCACAGACATCATCGGCACCCGGCAGACCGCCCTCCGCACCTACCGCTTCGCCGCCCGCCGCTTCCTCCCCAATATCGCACGCGCCGAAACCCTCCTCCACAAGAAGAGCTTCCCGCATGACATCCCCAGCCCCGAATTCGATCAGTTCGCCAAAGACGTTGCTCAGGCAGCGACCGACAACGACTGGGAAAAATATCGTTCGACTCCTGGCCTTGGCAGCCATCTCTTCGCGGGCTTCATCTTCATCCTCCCCAAAGTAGGCACGCTCAAACTCCTCGCCATCCGCGGCCCGAACGAATACACCGAAGACCTCTTTATTAAAAGCGTCAACCGTACCATCACCTCGCTACGCTTCGCGCTCAACCACTTCGACACCATTGAAGACTATGTTCCCAACCGTGACCTGGACACCGGCGTCAAGGTCAAACCCGGCAGCTATCCCCTCACCGACAGCACCTACGCCGAACTCCTTGCCAAACTCACCCGCGACCCCGAACGTCTCATCCCCGCTCAGCTCAAACACGACCTCATCGCCTACTACTCTGATCCGCAGGCACCCATCACCACAAAAGACAACCCTGCAAAATGGGCCGAAGTACAGTCAAACCTGAAGACCCTTCAGACCATGAAGACCATCGGCAACCTCAACCCAGTGCTTGACGCGATCGAAGAAGCCGACATGACACGGGGAACATCACCTTCGGCTTGGCCCACTTAACTATCCCATTCGGCTAATGTGGGCCAATTCAGAGGGAGGCGGATCAATGGCCAGCATCTCGGATGTCAACTGGTTTCAAGCTCGACGCGTCGCGTTCTTCTCCCATTGAGAACAACGCAAATCCCACAGATCGCAGAATATCTCAGATGACCCGTGCAAACGATTTGCAGCGATCTCTTGAAGTCCTCCGACATCTTCACCTTGTCTCCAACTACAAACGGCATAGTCAACCTGTTCCTCCTAATGTCGAGTCGAACCTTCTTCTGGGCCAAGGAGCCACAGGGACGAGATCGGAGCCTCCCGTAGCTTATTCGGTCCCTGAATCCTAGTGCGTTTAGTGGGACTTCTTCGGCGGAAACCCCCGCACGGATGACTTTCAAGTGGCCCGTCATCCTCCAGAACTCCGGAGTTCACAATTCCGCCCGCAGTGGTCGGTGAGCGACTCGGCGATTATGCGTCAACCAAGGAGCGGGTCCTGTTGCTCCAGATCTCAGAGTCGCGACTTGGGCACTTTACATCGATCCGCCGTTGGCCAAATTGATTACAGTTAGCTGGTTTGCTAAAGTCGTCGTCATGCCCGAGCGTTCCACCGAGCAGATACGCGAATTGCTTGACTCCCTTTATCGCGTGGATTCGGGACGGATCCTGGCAACTCTGATCCGCCTGCTCGGTGATTTTGATCTTGCCGAGGAGGCGATGCACGAAGCCTTTGCGACTGCGCTGAGCGTGTGGCCGAAGAGTGGAGCTCCCGATAACCCGCGACCGTGGTTGATTTCAACAGCCCGATTCAAAACCATTGATACTCTGCGTCGACGGGCACGATTGGATGCGTCTCAAGGCGAGCTCGTGCGATACCTCGAAGCGCGAGGGAATTCGGCGGAAAAGTCCGATGAAGAGGAGACCATTGAGGATGATCGGTTGCGCCTGATCTTTACCTGCTGTCATCCGTCTTTACCGTCGGAAGCGCGCATTGCACTCACCTTGCGTGAGGTGTGCGGGCTGGCAACTGAGGAGATTGCGAAGGCCTTCCTCATCACCCCGCGTACGCTGGCGCAGCGCATTGTGCGCGCAAAGGCGAAGATTCGAGACACACCGATTCGGTACGAGGTGCCGTCACCACAGGAACTGCCAGAGCGACTGGACGCGGTGCTGCAGGTCATCTATCTGGTCTTTAACGAGGGTTATTCGGCCGCGGCTGGAGCGGAGGTAACGAGGGCCGAGCTAACCGGCGAGGCGATTCGACTGGGCCGGCTGCTGACCGACCTCCAGCCAGAGCCGGACGTCATTGGGCTGCTCTCCCTGATGCTGTTACAGGAATCCCGTCGCGCCGCGAGAACATCGCCGGCAGGAGAGCTGATTTTGCTGGAGAATCAAGACCGCTCGCTCTGGAATCGGGAGCAGATCACGGAGGGAGTGGCATTGCTAGAGAAGGCCCTGAAGTCCCGCCGCTTCGGCTCTTACACACTGCAGGCTGCGATTGCGGCCGTTCATGCGGAGGCGGAATCGGTCGCTGCGACCGACTGGCGGCAGATTGTTGCGCTCTACGACCGATTGCTGCGAATTCAGCCTTCGCCGGTTGTGCGTCTCAATCGTGCCGTGGGCATTGCAATGCGCGACGGGCCAGAGGCCGGTCTGACGCAGATTGACGCGGTGTTGGAACAGGGCGAATTGGCAAATTACTACCTGGCGCATTCAGTCCGTGCAGATATGTACCGCAGGCTTGGCAGGACAGCTGAGGCCCGGTCCTCTTATGAGAAAGCTCTGGCGTTGACCCAGCAGGAACCGGAGCGGCAATTCCTGCGAGAGCGGATTCGGCAGCTGAAATAAAAAAGCGCAGAAGAAGCAAAATTTCTTGGACGCTTTGTCGAATTCCAGTCTGGCCGTTCGACTATGGTGTGAAGACGGGGCAACCCGCCCGCCCGAAGATCAAACCAGGATAGGAGGACAAATCATGCCGCAATATTTGCTTGCGAATTACCTTCCCGACAACTTCGACCCGTCCACCATGACCGAAGCGACGGTACGCGCTATCAATGATCTCAACGACGAGTTGGAAGCTGCTGGTGCCAGGCTCATGGCTTGCGGCCTCAGCCCGGCCAGCCAGGCGAAGTCGCTGCGGGGGCAGCCCAATGGCAAGCCGCTCATCACCGACGGCCCGTATCTGGAAGCCAAGGAGCACATCGGTGGTTTTTGGATACTGGAGGCCGCTGACATGGACGAGGCGCTGGCGTGGGCCCGCAAGGCTGCCTTCGACCCTCGCTCGCGGGGCGAGGTGCGCGAGATCCCATACAGCAGCCTGCCGGGTGGCACACCTCACCCATCGCGGGTGAAGCCGTAAGCACCCCCACCAGCGAAACAAGCCACCCAACCATCGCTCAACCCAAAGGAGATTCCGCAATGCGATTCATGGTCATCATCAAAGCAAGCCCAGAGTCAGAAAAAGAAGGCTACCGCCCCGATCCACAGCTCCTGCTCGACATGGGCAAGTTCAACGAGGAGCTCATCAAGGCTGGCATCGTGCTCGCCATGGATGGCCTCCATCCCAGCTCCAAAGGCGCTCGCGTCAAATTCTCCGGCAATTCTATTACCGTTGTCGACGGCCCCTTCACCGAGGCCAAGGAGCTCGTCGCCGGCTTCTGGCTCTGGCAGGTCAAATCCCTCGAAGAGGCCATCGAGTGGGTCAAGCGTGCCCCCTTCTGCAGTCCGACCGGCGAAGGCGAAGTCGAAATCCGCCAGATCTTTGAGATGGAAGACTTCGCACCCATCCTGACCGAAGAACAGATTCAGCACAAAGTAGCGAAACGGGCTGAGCTGCCAAATCAGACCGCCAACAAATAGCCGCTCTTGCATCCACGGATTGAAGCTCGTGTGATCGGTAGCAGCGTCCGCTACCGATCCACATCAACTTTTTGCGGACCAACTGCTTCAACCGCATGGCGCCCTGCCGCGTCCTAGGCGCGTTCCATGGATTGGTCGTCCTCTGACAAGGATAAAAAATGGTGTAGCTGTCGATTTTTCGGTCTCCCGAACGACTATTTGATAACAGAACGACGAGCTATGGCTCTCTGAGTCACGAGAAGCGAGGAGGAGTTTATGAGATACATCGTTTTGGGATATTATCCGGAAAAGTTCGAAGCCATGTCTGAGAGCGAACGCAACTCCATGTTTGATGACTGTTTTACCTATGACGACGAGCTGCGGAAAAACGGGCATTGGGCGGGCGGCGAAGCTCTTCAGCCCGCCAATACGGCGATGACCGTGTCCTGGAAGAACGGAAAGGTAGCAGTGACAGACGGTCCGTACGTGGAGACGAAGGAGCAATTGGGTGGAATTCTGGTGCTTGAAGCGCGAGATCTGAATCACGCAATTCAGCTCATCTCCCAACATCCTGCAGTGAGGTATGGGACGCCGTTCGAGATACGACCAGCTGGGGATTTGAACGAAATGATGAAGGCGAGCGAGCAGCGACGGCGAAAGGCCACCGCGCGATGAGGGCGGGGTCGAGGGAAAGAATGATCAGGATCATGACCGGGGCTGCCCTGGCGGCAATCATGTTTTTCAGCTGGCTTGATCCTGGTTTGTATGCGGACAGAAGAAACGCCTGAACGGAGGTCTGAGATGTTGTTCTTTCGCGATTTGAGAGTTGCCGTGCGTTCCCTGGCGCGAGTTCCTGCGCTGTGGATTACAGTCGCCCTTACGTTGGCATTGGGTGTTGGAGCCAATGCCGCAATCTTCAGCGTGGTGCGTGCCGTGCTGCTGCGTCCGCTGGCGAATCGCGACGAAGATCGGTTGCTTTACCTCCGCCAGAGCGCCCCAGGCATCGGCGAAGCCAACGCAGCGTTCTCGGTCCCTGAGATTCAGGACATCGGCAGCGGCCTGAAGTCAATTACGGAACTGGGCACATTTTCAGAGATAGATTTTACGGTCGTGGGCCTAGGCGCGCCACGCGAGATCCCAGCGGGCGTGGTGGATGGTCATTACTTCGAAGTGATGGGACTGCACCCGGTACTTGGACGCCTGCTGACTCCCGCCGATGACGGTCAGAACGCCGCCGGAGCTGTGGTGCTGACCTATCATTTCTGGAGGACGTCGCTGCACTCCGATCCCAGCGTGATTGGAAAGACGGTGCGGCTGGAGAGCTGCTGTGGCGCGCGCCCCGCGACCGTGGTTGGTGTTCTGGAACCATCCGTTCCCTATCCGGTGGCAACGGAGATCATCGCCAATATCGTCACCAGCCCGCATCATCTCTCTGCCACAATGGTGACGGGGCGCGAGCATCGCATGACGGAGGTCTTCGCGCGGCTGGCTCCTGGCTCAAGTGTCGATAATGCACGGGCGGAGCTGCGCAGCATATACAGCGCCATGGTGGCGGCACACCCGGAGGTGTATAAGCCGGAGGACCACTTCAAAATCGACGTAGCGCGCATGCACGAACAGATCAACTCGCGCGCCAATACGATCTTGTGGATACTGTTCGCGGCTTCGGGCCTGCTCTTCGTGATTGCGAGCTCGAACGTTGCCAATCTGGTGCTGGCGCGAACGGTGCGTCGCGAACCGGAGCTGGCGATACGCTCGGCGCTCGGCGCAAACACTGCAGTGCTGCGCCGTTCTCTGTTGGCGGAGAGCCTCGTGCTATGCGGGAGCGGGGCAGTGGCGGCAGTCGCACTCGCCATACCGATGGTGGCCGTGCTGGGTCGTTATGCATCGCGCTTCTCAGTGCGCGCAGAGGAGCTCACGCTCGATTTCAGTATGGTGTGGTTTGGGATTGGGCTAGCGTTGATCGCGGCCGTCTTCCTCGCATTCATCCCGCGGCTTCCCTCGGCAAACGCGCCGCAAGGCGGCCTTACCGGCCGGGGAACACGTGTGGCCGGAGGGAGCAGCCGGCGTCTCCGCATCTTTGCTGTTACGCAGATCGCAGCCTCATTCCTGCTGCTCGCCGGAGCCTGTGTACTGATGAAGACTCTCTTTGTGCTGGAGCAGACGCGGCCACCGTTCGATTCAGCCAACGTTCTGGCACTGAATCTTCCGAAGATGTCGTATGGGCGCACACCCCAGCAGGTGGATGAGTTCTATCGCGAGGTGCAACGCCGGGTCAGCGCGCTGCCGGGAGTGGAGCACGTGTCCTCGGGTTTCGCCGCCCCCTGGCGTGACGATCATTTGAACGTCAGCTTTCAATTTGCCGCGCAGGGCGCGAGACGCGCGGATGGTCAGGACTTCCGCGGAAAGTTCCGGGTGGTATCGCCGGGATTCTTCGACACGTTAGGTGTGCCTATTCAGGAGGGTCGCGACTTCAACGATAGCGACAAGGACGGATCCGAACGCGTGGTCATCATTACTCAGAGCGTGGCAAAGATGCTCTATCCAGGGCAGGACGCGGTGAACCGTAAACTATGGTGGACGGACGGAGTCATGAAGTTTGTTGGCATCAGCACCGAGCCAAGGCGAATCATTGCCGTGGTACCCGACTTCGACGATGAAAATATCATCCCTTCACCGGCTATGACGATCTATGAACCGGGTGAACAAGAGCAGGGATGGAACGGCCGCCTGTTCGTACGCGCACATCAGGATGCTTACGCGCTGGTCCCAGCCATCACACAAACCATTCGCGGGTTGTCAGCAGACCAGCCCGTGGAAAAGGCCAGCACGCTCGGAGACGTTCGCGCAGAGGTGCTGTCGCCCGACCGTCTCAACGCGATTGTGTTTGGCGGATTCGCCGCCGTCGCACTCTTAATCTCCGTGGTGGGCGTGGCGGGCGTTCTTGCTTTCTCTGTGAGCTGGCGTACACGCGAGTTCGGAATCCGCATGGCCCTGGGCGCTCTGCCGCGCAACATTCTCACCATCGTTCTCGTAGAGGGCGTGACGATGGCCGGCATCGGAGTGGGCGCGGGTGTAGCGGTAGGGTTTGCGCTCTCGCGCACAATCGCCAAATACGTAACGGATATCCATCAGCCGGGCGCACTTGCGTTTGTTGTCTCCGCTGTGGTCATTCTGGGTGCGGCCGTCATTGCTTCAGCTGTGCCTGCGGCGCGTGCCGCAAGAGTGAACGCGGTGGAAGCGCTACGTTCCGAGTAACTCGTTCATTTCGACAGCGTGGTTAGGCGGAATCACTTCAAACATGCGAATGCAACAACTTCCCCATCTTACCTGTCAATCCCGCCACCTCATTCCCCGCCGGCACACCACCTTGTCGCGCTTGATCCCCAGCGGCCGATTGAAGACAATCATCTTCCCATCTAACGCGTCCTTACGTGCGTCCGAGCCGCTCACCACCTCGAACTGCAGCGCCCTTCCGCTCATCGCGTCATAGACACTCCATCATTCGTCGTTTGAGGAGCTTGAGCATCAACAACCAAACACATTGAGAGCGCAACACAAAACGCAACTCCAGAGCAAACCATCTCTTTCATAAACATGCCCTGGAGCATACGACACAATCCAAGCGTCTTATACGCGAGATCGTTTCGGCCTCCACGAGTCCGGTCATCTATCGAGACACCCCATGCCGTTACTGATCAACAGACCGCGTCGTAGACGTTTCCCCCCTCAGCATGCCCTTCGACTCCGTCAAGCATGCTCGACCAGCGCACCACCCAATGGATCGCCACCCAGAAAGTCAAACCTAGCTAAGCGGATTGGCATGAGCTCGACTGATTTTGCCCATACCTCCAGTTCCAACCCACCGAAATGGCTGTGTAGTAAAGATCGTGTACATCGTTATGAATGAAAGGGTGGTTTCGTTAACAGCGAACTTGCCGAAGATCCGACTTTTTCGGGCGCAACGGATAACTTCGGGATTGTTCGTCACATAGATACAACTCCATGAAGCGCCAACGGCTGCGACAACTGGAACAGGTCTCCGATTTTCAATGAGTCAAGTGGCCTCGCGAGGCTAGGGTTTAGTAACGTCGATGGTATTGTCGTCGGGGATGCGGTCGATGAGTTTGTTGATTGGATCGATGCCGGCTCGGGTGGGCAGCTGGTTGACGATGATCTCGAAGGTTTGTTTGCCATCGCTGGAGGTGGGGGAGACGATGTGGGCTTTCTGGAGGTAGAGAGGAGTTTCCTGATCCTTCTTGCCAGTGAAGATGCCGATGTCGATGAAGTCGTTCAAGGGCATGGGGGTCTCGCGGCCGCTGCCGTCGGACTGGTACTTCTTGGCTTGTACAGTGAGGGTGACTTTGTACTTCTTGTCGGGCGTTTGAACATAGGTGGCGGTTAGGGTCTTGTTGTCGTAGAGGACTATGTTCTCGAAGGCGTCTGAAATATAGTACTGAAATTCCGGTGGGGTTTGCGAGCGAAGAGCCGCCACGAACTGGCGCGTGTCGGGGTAGGGCTCGTCCTGGTTGTCGGTGGCGTTGGCGTAGCGGTACTGCATGAGGAAGTTGTGTAGGGCGAGGTTGAGCTTGTCTTCGCCAATATAGTCCGACAGACCGTACAGCACGAGTGAGCCCTTCTGATACCAGACATAGGCTTCACGCTGGACTAGGACGAGAGGCGGCTCGTGGCGGCTCTCTCCGGCGCGGCCGCGGAGATAACCGTCAAGCTCGTGCTTGAGGAACTTGTGCATCTGGTTGTCGCCATACTTCTTCTGGGCGACGCGAAGAGCAGAGTACTCGGCAAGCGACTCGGACATCATGTTGGAGCCTTCGACCATGCCGCCGATGAGCTGGTGGCCCCACCACTGGTGGGCGAGTTCGTGTGCCGTCACAAAGTACGTGCGATCGATGTCTTTCTCGGGGTCGACGACGCGGCCGAGGAAGCCTGGCTCGGTGTAGGGTACGGTGTTGGGGAAGGATTGTGCGAAGTTGCGGTAGCGGGGGTACTCGAGAATGCGGAACTGGTTGAACTGGAAGGGACTGTAGTTCTTCTCGTAGTAGGCCAGGCCGGCCTTTGAGGCGTCGAGCGTGTCCTGGACGTCGTAGGGGTGAGCGGGTGCGGAGTAGACCTCGAGATTGATAGGGCCAGCAACTCCGTTATAGACCTCACGCTTGACGTTGTAAATGCCTGAAACATACGCGTAGAAGTTCTGCATGTGGACTTGGCCCATGTCGTACAAGAAGTAGTTGCGACCGTTTTGTTGCCAGGTGCGGGTAGGATATCCGGGGGCGAGGGCGATCTGATCGGCGGAGGTGCTGACGGTGGTCTTGTAGGTGATCCAATCAGAGTCTGGGCTGAAGAGATTGACGCGGCTCCAGTAGGGATCACCGCGGTGAGCAAGCTCTTCGAGCGGGGGTAGGTGCTCGTCGCGGCGGCGACGAGGATCGTCAAGCTCAGAGTTGGGGTTGTAGCCAATGTAGGGGAAGAAGCCAACGTCGAAAAAGGTTCCGGAGTGAGCGAACTCGGGACGCTCGTTACCATCGCGAAAGCCACGAGCGGCATAACCAACGTTGAAGGTCATGTTGAGTTTGTCGCCGGGTGCGAGCGGCTGGTCGAGCGCGTAGATGGCGTACATGGCGCGCGGACTCTGGCTGACGATGTGGAAGGGATGATCGAACTCGACGTTAGTGACTGATTGCTCGGAGTTGGAGATGTGAATCTGGGGGATAGGGACGGACGTCTTGTTCTGGAGGACGAAGTGGCCAGTGCCGGAAAAGGCGCGGCGCTCGGGAAAGATGTCAATGTTAGCGTCGACGGAGATGATCTTGGGTTGGGGAAGCTTCTCGTACTTCTTGAAATCGCGCTCGTACTGGGCCTGGATATCGCGACGTGCGTGGGCATTGAGGAATTGGTTGAGGACGTGGGCGTTGTAGAAGTACCAGCCACCGCTGCCGATGGCGATGAGAAGGAAGAGGACGCCGGCGGGGATGAGACGAGGAGCGCGGTGGCGAGCAAGGCGTAGTCGAGCAGCCCATGAGTCCTCCGAGCCGCGCAGGGCGACGGCGATCGAGAGGACACCCATGAGGGCGCCAATCGAGAGCCAGTAGGTAATGGACCAGAAGAGCGCGGGGAGGAAGTGGCCGTAGCCATTCATGTCCGAGTAGGTATAGGGCGGGGTGTTGCCGAAGAGATAGAGGGTGTTCTCCCAGCCGAAGTTGAAGAGGACGATGTTGAGGACAAAGAGTCCGATGACGACGCCGTGGGCGATGAACTTGTTGGAGAGAATGGTCTGGAAGAAGAGGGCGGCGAGGGTGAAGATGAGGATCTGTGGGAAGGTGACGAGATAGAGCTCTTTGAAATATTGGAGTAGCTCGTAATGGTAGTAGCCGGCAATTGTCTGGCTGAGGACGCCACAGAACAGGACGACGGTGAGCAGGATGAGTTCAATGGCGGCGAGGGCGGCGAGTTTCGAGAGCCAGTCAGTGGTCTCGGAGCTTGGGAGGGCGTCGTGAATACCGTCGAAGTGGGTGTCGCGCTCGCGCCAGACCAGTTCCCCTGCATAGAGAGTGGCGATGATGAAGAGGAGGAGGGTCGCGTTCCCTTCTACCGCCGCGACCATGAGGTAGGTGACGGGGTAGAGCTGGCCATCCTGGCTATGGCCGGCGAAGTGGCCTTGCAGGAGGGCATACATGAGCATCACTGCGAATAGAGCCCAGAAGGGCAGCTCGTGTGTGATGTTCGAGATGCGGATGCGAGTGAGAGAGACTAATTGTGCAAAGGAAGTTCCAGGGGCAAATACCTGATGGATTGTCGGGAGGCGCTTGGCTACGAGTGAGCGGCGGGTAACACTTATCTCTTCGGCGTCGTTCTCACGAGCGCGGGCGGCGCGGCGGCCTTGGGAGACGGCCGTAAGTGCTTCGACGGAGAGTGGGAAGAGTTTGTAGACGAGTGCGAGAGAGAGCAGGCCAACACCGCTCCAGAGCAGGCGGTTGTAGAGGAAGATGCCGGACTGGACCTGAGGCGACCAGGAGAGCTGGAGGGTGTTCTTTTCGAAGACGGTCCAGTAACGGGTAACGCTGTCGAAGAGCCGGAGACCGACAGGATCGAAAATGGCCGACCAGAAGTGTTCTAGCGAGCCGGTGGCCTGGAAGATGACGTTAACGATGAGGTAGACGACAAAGAAGACGACGCCCTGTAGATAGACGATGAAGAGCTTGCGTGTCAGGGCGGCGATGGTGAAGAAGAGCGAGCCCAGAAAAAATATCTGGACGACGGTGATGGCGAGGAATGCGTGGAGGTACCAGCCAAAGTGGCCGTGAACGATGCGGGTGTGATCGGCCCAGGGGGCTAGGGTTCCAGCGGCTTCGCCAAAGACCATGCCGGAGAAGCAGAAGATAGAGGTAACGAAAGATCCGGCCCAGCGTCCGCCGAGGTACGCGAACTTGGTGATGGGCTTGGTGAAGAGGAGCTGGTAGGTGTCGCGCTGGAAGTCGCGCAGGATCGATGTACCAAAGATTGCGGCAATGACGATCGCGCCGAAGAAGGTCGTGATGATGTAGAGAATAGAGGTCGAGAAGGGGCCGTTGAGGAGAATCTTGTCGTTGCCGGTGCTGAGAAAATCCTCCGCAGCGATCGCGAGGAAAGCAAGGAAGAACCAGAGCGCGAAGTAGACGTAGGTGGATGCGCTCTTGAGGCGGAACTTCAACTCGAAGGAGAAAAACTCCCAGAACAGTGGCATGTCTTCAGTCTCCTGATGCGGAGTGCGCGCTTGGTGCGGGTGGAACAGGCAGTGGCAAGTGTAAAAAAACAGATCCTACCGCTGTGCGGAGCCATGACAAGCTTATCGGAGGGTCGCTAATTCTTAACCTGGCTGGCGAGATTGAGAAAGTAGACGTCTTCGAGGCCGGAATCGACAGGGGTGAAGCCTTCGCCTGGGCTCGAGTCGGCATAGATGCGGACTTCGTGAAGGCCGCCGACGAGGTGGGTGGAGATGACGTTGAGTGAGGCTTCGAGAGCGCTGAGTTCGTCGTCGGTCGCAACTACTTTCGACCAGATCTTTCCGCGGAGAGCGAGGAGCGATTCGGTGGGAGAGCCTTCGAGGAGGAGCTCGCCGTTGGCGATGATAGCCATGCGGGGGCAGAGTTCGCGGACGTCTTCGACAATGTGGGTGGAGAGAATGACGGTGACGTTCGAGCCGATGGAGCTGAGCAGGTTGAGGAAACGATTGCGCTCGGCAGGATCCAGGCCAGCGGTAGGCTCGTCAACGATGATGAGTTTGGGATTGGCGAGCAACGCCTGGGCGATGCCGAAGCGCTGCTTCATGCCCCCGGAGTAGGTGCTGAGGGATTTTTTGCGGACCGCCCATAGGTTGGTTTGGTTGAGAAGGGCGTCGACCATCTGGTTGCGCTCAGTCTTATTGGTGACGCCCTTCATGACCGCAAGGTGCTGGAGCATGTCGAGCGCGGACATCTTTGGGTAGACACCGAACTCCTGTGGAAGATAGCCGAGGACCTTGCGGACAGCAGCCTTGTCCTTGAGGACGTTGAGGTCGTCGAGCTGGATAGAGCCGGTGTCGGGATCCTGGAGGGTGGCTACGGTGCGCATGAGGGTGCTCTTGCCGGCGCCGTTCGGTCCCAATAGGCCGAACATATTGTTACCTATAGTCAGGGAGAGCTTCTTGAGGGCTTTGACGCCGTTAGGGTAGGTCTTCGACAGATCAGTGATGGTAAGTGCCACGAGCGTTACCCTCCGATTGGGGTGGTATGGAATTCTTGCGGTAGCCGCACTTTATCACAGCGTTTAGAGGTTTACGACAGCAGATCAGGTTAGGTTCCGTGCTTCGACTGCTTTCAAGACACAGTCAATCCATAAGCGTGTGTCGAATAGGTACTGAGAAATGGGATGAGCAGGTTTACGAGTTTCTGTTGTTATGGACACGGTAGAGACGATCGACCATAACTCTTCAGGAAAACTTAACGCGACACCGAGCATGTGATATTAGCAAGCCCCTCACGCCAGCTCGCGTTCTTCTGCGCACAGATATACTCCAACCAGTTTCTATAGATCAGTGCAGCTGTCGAGTGCCATGTGTTCTCGCTCTTTTTCTTGTCCAAAGCAGTTGTGACATCAGCCAACAGCTCCTCGCTCTGGCACGAGATTGCTTTCTCACGCAGGATAGTCAAGGCGGCCTCGGTACTCCGATCGAAGTAACCACGAGGTATTAGAGGGTAAGTGTTCGCTTCGCAGCGGAGGTACCGTCCAACATCCCTGCGGTACTCGCGCAGCAACGTGTCAGATTCATACTCCGGATGCCCCTGAAAGAATACGAACAGGCTGTTCTCTTGTTTGACGAACGTATCGACGCCTGCGTCCGGCGTGCGTGTGAGCACGGAGTATCCGCAAGCCACCAACTCCTCCTCAGCTACACCGTTCCAGCGGGAGTGGGGAATCTGGAAGCGTGGCGACGCGCCTTCCGTCAACCGGTGTTCGGACACGCACTCGCACTCGAGAAGCCCGAAGTGCTTGTCCTCGCTCTTGCACCGGCCGATGCCATTCATGTGCAGGACCGCGGCATGTGCGGCCAGGCACGACCACACAGTCGAATAGGTGTTGTCGCGCGCCCACTCGAGGACCTTGGTGAAATCCTCCCAGTAAGATTCGTCCATCAGATTCGGCGTCATCGGCTCTCTGCCGGTCACGATAAGACCATCTAGGCGCTTGTCCCAAAGCGTTTCAACGCTGGAATAGCGACTGCCGCCGTGGCTTTCGCTAGACTCTGTACCTGGTATACCTGGCAAAGTATAGAGCGACAGTTGGATCGGGATACCTTCGGACGCCGATTCGAGAAGGCAGATGAACTGGCGCTCGGTCGCTTTGAAGGCCGCTTCCGACATGTTGTTGATGAGGCCGATCCTGATGCATCGACTCGATTGCTCCGGAAGCTGCAACAGCCGCTTGTCGGGGAGCAAGGTCGTGCTTTCCTGACAGTCATGGCTGGAATGAATTGAGTGCACTTCGACTGGCATCATCCTCTCCCTATGAAATCGTTATTGTCCACTCGGCGCTGACCGATCTGCCGACGCGAGTGCCTGGTCCAAATCCTCGATGATGTCGTCGATGTGCTCAATCCCGATGCTCAGCCGAATCATCTCCGGCAGTACGCCCGCGCTGTGCTGCTCCTCACGCGACATTTGTCGATGGGTTGTCGAGGCCGGGTGGCAGACGAGCGACTTCGCATCGCCCAGGTTGACGAGCCGCGTCACTAGGTTCAGCGCGTCATGGAACCTGACTGCTGCCGCATACCCTCCCTTGATACCTACGGCCATGAGCGAGCAGGCTCGGCCACCCAGATATTTCTGTGCCAAAGCATGATAGGGGCTCTCGGGAAATCCGGCATATTTGACCCACTCGACCCTGGGGTCGTCCCGAAGGAACTCGGCCACACCTCTGGCGTTTTCCACGTGACGCTCCACACGCAAAGCGACTGTCTCAATTCCCTGCAACAACAGGAAGGAACTGAGCGGCGAGAGAACGGCCCCAGTCGTACGCAGATAGGCACTGCGGCAACGTGCGATGTACGCGGCCCTTCCAAAGTGCTCGGTATAGACCAGGCCGTGATAGGAGGGGTCCGGATGGCTGAAGGTCGGAAAGCGCGATGCATGCTCTTTCCAGTCGAAATTTCCACTGTCGACGATGGCGCCGCCAAGGGTCGTGCCATGGCCACCCAGAAACTTCGTCAGCGAGTTTACGACGATATCTGCGCCATGCTCAATCGGACGCATCAGGATCGGGGTGGCAACCGTGTTATCAACGATGAGCGGTACTCCGTGATCGTGGGCCACTCGCGCCAGTCCTTCGATATCGCAAATGTTCCCCGCTGGATTGCCTACGCTCTCGCAGAAGACCGCTCGGGTCTTGTCGTCGATCAGCTTGGCGATATCCTCCGGATGGTCGGTCTCCGCAAAACGAACAGTGACGCCCTGACCCGGTAGAATGTGTGCGAACAGCGTATGCGTGGTGCCGTACAGCTGCGGCGCAGAAATGATGTTGCAGCCCAACTGCGTGACGTTCAGGACAGCGTAGTTCACCGCTGCCTGGCCACTGCTCACACACAGCGCCTCCAACCCACCCTCAAGAGCGGCAACGCGTCGCTCCAGTACTGCTGTGGTCGGGTTTTGGATGCGGGTGTAACGGTAGCCTTCAGCCTCAAGGTTGAAGAGCGCGGCGGCATGGTCGGCGCTGTCGAAAGCGTAGGCGACCGTCTGGTAGATTGGCACCGCCACGGCCTTCGTCGTCGGATCGGGATCATAGCCGCTGTGTATTGCGATCGTCTCTCGTTTCATAGGTCTGTCCGTCTTTCAATTACCGTATGAGGCGGCTCGATGGAAGCCGCTTCCCTCAAGCTGTCTTTCGTCAAGCTCGCATCGGAGACGAAGCTGTTCATCTCACCCACCACCCACTCGATGTCCGCCTCAGTCGTCCTGAAGCTGGTGATGCATGCGCGCACAACGGGAACCCCGCCAAGCTGAGCCTCAGACATCCACGCGATCTGGCGTTCCCGGAGGCCCGCCAGCAATTCGGAGGGAACCAACCCATCGCGAGTGAAGCACACGAGCGGCAGCGGCGTGGAGTTTACGATGCGCCACCCCGTCGCTACCAGCGACTCCCGTAGCACCTCTCCCATGCGCGTCTGATGTTCGATCATCTGGGCGTAGCCCTCCTCTCCATGCTGCGCCAACGTCATGAAAAGCTTCAGTCCGATGAACCGGCGCGACCACTGGGCCGAAGTCGTGAACGGATCGAATGTCTGGGAGGCATCGCCACTAAGCCCCGTGGGTTTGCCGGGCATGTAAGAGACCTCGGCACGGAAGGCCTGGGCAACGCTCTCACGATGTCGACAGAAGAACATTCCGCTTCCCATCGAAACGGAGAGCCACTTGTGCGCGTCGAAGGTGATCGAGTCCGCTGCCTCAATGCCGGCGAGATAGTGCCGGAGGGTTGGTGAGACAACGGCAGCTCCTCCCCACGCAGCGTCGACATGGAACCACAGGGCCGCCTCTTGGCAGTAGCGCCCGATCTCCGACAGGGGATCAATCGCGCCAGCCGCTGTCGTCCCAGCACTGCCAACCACCATGAACGGCAGGAATCCGTCTCTGCGATCCTGATCCACGCATCTTTTGAGATCGTCGACGTTCATCCTCAACGAGTCATCCGTCACGATTAGCCTCAGACAGCGCCGTCCAAGGCCTGCCATGTGAGCGATCTTGTTGAAGCTGTGATGAGCCTGTTCTGTCAGATAAATCCTTGGCTCTCCCACAAGGTGTCGAAGGCCGTGCTCGCCATACTCGGGGAATGCGCGTGTCAGGGCGACAACGACCGCCGAAAGATTCGCCTCCGTTCCGCCGCTGGTGAATGTCGCGATGGAGTCTTCCGGAAGCCCGAACTTATTGGTGAGCCAACCAAGTGTGTGCCGTTCAATCTCATTGGCCGCAGGCGAGGTGCGCCAGTTTGCCAGCTGCGGGTTGTACATCGCTACCAGCGTGTCCGCTACGACGGAGGCCAGTGTGACGCTTGGATTGAACAGACCGAAGTAGCGAGGATGCGTCACCTGCACCTGCCACTTCTGTAGCATCCCTTCAACGTCGGCGATCACTTCATCAAGCGCCATGTTCCGGGTGAAGTCGTAGCGAGACCCGAGGTAGGCGCGGATCTCTTCCGCCGTCACATTGGGTACGACGGGGCCGTCGGCGATCAAGGACTCCAGCTTCGCAAATTCATCCCGGATTTGATCGATGAGCATCTACATCCTTCTTTCGTAAGCAATGAAATTAATTGCGCGAATTCTCGTCTCGATTCGAAGCTACAATCGAACCCCGCCACTCTGAATTCGATCGTACAGCTCCTTGTCCAGATGAACGAACGCCTCCGATTCAAGGAGGTCGAAATAGAGTGCATCAGCACTGGCGACAGGATCGTATCCCTGCCGGACCAGCTCGGTCTTCGAGTACTTGAAGGTACCAGTCACTTCGACTTCGTTGCGAATGCGCAGGAACAAAGGCCGCGCGTAGGACGGAAGACAGCTCGCCAGATACTCGCGAAAGCCAACCAGATCCAGCTCGCCGTCGGCTACCAGCGTTGCCATACCTACTCGGCCCTCCAGCCCGGGAACTGCAACGCCATAGACATTGGCATGTTTGACTCCTGGAAATGCACAGATTGCTGCCGAAACCTCGGACGTAGCTACATTCTCGCCCTTCCGGCGAAAGGTATCGCCTATTCGATCGACGAAGTAGAAGAATCCTCTCTCGTCCTTCCGCATCAGGTCACCGGTTCGGATCCACGCATCTCCCGGCTTGAAAACGCCGCGGAGAACTTTCTTCTCCGTATCCTCTCTGGTTGTGTACCCCTCAAAGCGGCTGCCGACGCTTGATGGATCGTCTACGAATTGGCCAAGCGCCTCACCAGTCTGGTTCGGCGCGCACCGGATGCAGAATCCCTGCTCGTTGCGGGCCGGCTCGCCCATCGCGACGTCGAACAGCACCAGGGCCGGAGAGAATCGATGCACCAGATACGACGGAATGTGGCCGATAGCTCCGCGTTTACCCTGTACGTTGAACAAGGCGATGCTTCCTTCGGTGGCGGCATAGAATTCGAGAATTCGTGGAACGTGGAAGCGGTCCTTGAAAGCGTCCCAAACCTCCGGTGCCAATCCATTTCCACAGGCGAGCCGAATCCGATGCTCTGTTTCGTTCGCGGACGGCGCGGCGTGGAGCAGATAGCGGCAAAGCTCTCCAATATACTGAAACAGTGTGCAGTCCCAACTGAGAATGTCACTCCAGAAATGGCTCGCTGAAAATTTTTCTCGAATGACGACTGCCCCACCAGCAACAAGCACGGCACCCGGCGTCTGCACTCCGCCGACACTGTGATACATAGGCAGACAGTTATACATCCGGTCAGTCGGGAGCACCTCCATCATGCCGGCAAACCAATGGCTCCACTGCATTACGCGGCCATGGCTCACCTTGGCAGCCTTGGGCAACCCGGTTGTACCTGAGGTGTATATGTAGAGTGCTAGATCATCAATAACAGGCGGCCGCGACTCTTCCCTGCTCAACGGCTCGCCGGAATGGCACGCGATGTCAAGATCGATTCGCGGGAGCGCGACGTCTGCGGGGCCATGTACCCAGATCATCGGTGACTGCCCAAGGTGAGGGAGCGCCGTTGTCAATGTATGGATGCATTCAGCAGCCGAGATAATGTGTTTGGGAGACACGGTGCGGATGCATTGGGCAAGGGAGAGACCGACAAGATTGGTATTGAGCAAAGAGACGACCACGCCAACGCTCGTGATACCAAGCCATATCGCCATATACTCGGGCCGATTCATCATCAACAAGCAGACAACGTCACCCTTCTCAAGCCCCTGCCCGAGCGCCCATCTCGCATATCGGTTTATGTGGTCAGTGAGCGCGCCGTAAGTCAGACTTTCTCGATCGGAGAGCAACGCAGGAGCGTCGCCCTGTCGCGCCGCGATCTCCGAGATCACGGTAGACAAAACTCGATCGCGATTATTCGCAATGGGCGCAGTTAGCTCAAGCGCACGTAGCCAGGCTTTCGCAGGGGAACCGCTGGCGTAGGTCGCATCTTCTCTCCGAATCTCGCTCATGCTGTATTGCCAGCGTCGACGGTAAGCACCGTCCCGGTAATGTTTTTTGATTGGTCGCTTAGAAGAAAATCAACCGCGTTCGCCACATCGTCGATGTCTACCATGCGCTTAAGCGCGCTGCGACGTTCGATCTGTTGGCGCTGATCGGCTGTGAGTCCCTGTGTCATCTTGGTGTCGACGAACCCAGGAGCGACCGCATTGACAGTCACCCCCATGCGGCCGACTTCCCTGGCAAGTGAGCGGGTGAAACCGACCAGTGACGCTTTAGTCGCGGCGTATACAGACAGTCCACTGTAGCCGGTGTGAGCAGTGATCGACGACATATTGACGATACGTCCGCCTCCGTCAGCCATCATGGCTCGAACGACATACTTGGTGAGCACCATCGGCGAAATCGTGTTCAAGCGCACTACTTGTTCGATCTGATGGACGGAGGTAAGTGCGAGAACGCCATCGGTACTGATACCCGCGTTGTTCACCAAGCCGTAGATCGGACCGAAGTCCTGCCGCAACTTCTTCACCAAGTCCGGAATGCCGTCGATATCTGCAAGATCGAAGGGCACGAAATGCAATGACTCTCGATTAGCCTCCTTTGCCAGTACGAACTCGTCTCCTTCCGTGCGCGCGATCACGATGGCGCGGAACCCAGACTCCACCAGACGGCAGGCGATACCCAGACCCAACCCGCGGCTTCCCCCCGTGACGATCGCGTTACGCATGGTGACGGATCAGCTTTCCGGTCTCAGCCACGGCCAGCGCCGGCACAAAGTTGATCGCGACTGGGACCTTGTATAGAGCGAGTTCTCCGCGGCAAAACTGCAGGATATCGCGCTGGAGTGCTTGAGAGCCGTTATCGACTGACTCCGGCGTCTTCAGCACCACGTCGGCGACAACAAGAGTGCCCGTGATCGGATTTTTCTTCGCCCTAACTAGCGACATGCTGACCTCTGGATGGCGATTGATCACCACCTCTATCTCCTCAGGGTGCACCTTAAAACCCCCCACATTGATGGTCCCGTCCCGTCGCCCTATGAAGTGGTACCGACCGTCCCGTAATTCAAGCACATCTCCGGTATCGACAAAGCCTTCGGCATCTTTCAATGGTTGACTGCCTTCACCGAGATAGCGGAACGCGGTTCGGTTCGAGCGGACCCTGAGCGTGTGACCCTCCACTTTCATCTCAACGTGCGGAGTGTGTTCGATCGCGTCTGATGGAACTCCCATGCAGCCATCGTCTACAACAAATGCCACGCCCGCCTCAGTTGAGGCGAAAGCATGCGCGATCCTTGCTTCGGAATATTGCGACCGTAGTTGATTCAGAATGGCTTGGTCCGCGATCTCTCCTGACAAACGCACATATGCGGGATTGATCCGGTTCGCCGCTGGACTCATCAGCGCGCGACGCCAATGGGAGGGCGTTCCCGAGATGTGTGTCACCCCATGCGCACCTGCCCGAGCTAGAAAATCCGTTGCTGACTCCAGCGCGCCAGGAAGCACCAACACCGCCCCAGTAACTGCGGCTCGAAGAAATATCTGCAGCCCACCGTAACGGCGAATGTCATAGAACGTACTCCATACGATCGAAGTCGACGAGGGATTGCCGCGTTCAATTGCGCCGATCAGAGTAGCCAGAGTATGCACAACCAGTTTCGGAACTCCCGTGGTGCCGGAGGTGAGTAATATCCATTCAGTCTCGATCTCCGAACTCCGATCAACCCCTCCAGGAGTGATATTCCGACCACAAGGAATTATGCATTTGATCATCGGATCAATCGATTCGAGCGCCGGGCGGTCCGTCAGGATCACATCCGCGCTCGCGGACTTGGCGACGAAAGCGAGATGTTCCAGAGACATATCGGGAGGATAGAGAACAACCCGGCGTGCGACGCCGTCAAGCTGGATCAGCGCCGCAGCCGCCGCGAACTGGTCAATCGTCACCAGTAGAACGGAGTGCCCTCGGAGGTGGACACCCCGACCGTCAAAGACACGTCCCGCAGCCAGCTCACCCCAACTCGCGCCCGCTCCAGAGCCCACAACAAGAAGCGAAGACGAATTTCTAGAGGAAGTGATCGAGCCCCAGAGAGAAGTAGAGCTATTTCGTGGCATTTTCGTAGTAACCAATGAAGTCGCCGAACGTCACCGGAAAGCGAGCATCTTCGTCCCCACTGAACGGATCTACTCCAAGCGCAACCTCTAGCCTGACTACGACGATGGCGAAACAGAGCGAGTCAAGTCCAGAGTCGAAGAGAGCAAGGTCATCCGTCAGCGGCGCGAGCCGCATATTGTTCTCCTCAGCAACTTGTCTGAATTGCGCGACCACTTCCGATTTGACGTCCATATTGAGACTTATCGACCTTCCAAGCGTGTCCTAGTTAGGAATTGGATGCCGGACCCTGAACGATGCTATTGATGAGGGTGCGAAGCAGTTTGACGCCCTCAAAGAGATCTGAGTCCGCCTTGATTGGGTTGAGCGACATCTCTAGGGAGCACGCGCGGAAGAGCCCCTCCGAATGCGCGATATCGCAGACGCCATGCACATCCGTGTATTCCATTTCAACAGAGCCCTGTGCCGCGGCGAGCTCAGCCAGGTACGACATGAATCTTTGAATGTAGCCCTCGAAGAAGGCCATCGTCACCAGGGACTGAACTCCCTGGAGCTTGCCAAGGAACAGACGGACCTTCGTGAGATCGACATCGACGGCAAGTGCATCCGTGTCAGTGGGAAATGCGTGCGCCGCGATCGCAAACCTGCGTAGCATTACCGGGTGGCTGTCGCGGACTTCCTCATACAGATTTTCGATGATGATAGGCCGCGCCTCCGCCGACTGGACTGCGATATAGGTCGCCGTCATCCAATAGATGAAATTGGCTTCCAGTACTGCGGTGTATCTCGCGATGATCCCGCGTCTCTCGTCGCTGGTTAACCGCTCAGGGTTCGGCAATCTCTTCATCAGATCGTCGATCATGACTGTGATCTGCTGTTGGAGCGAGTCTCCCGATGATTCATTCTTCAACTGGGGGGCAAATATTGTTGTGCTCACGTTTCCACCTTTCCGGATATCCGTCTTTGACGAGTTGGTAATAGATCATTTTGGGAGACACAGGAGCAATCCGTACCGAGAACCGGCAAACAACCCTCTGACTAGCATCACGGAAGGCTTCAACCGCCATCGAAGCTAGTAAAAGCATCGTTCGGCGGACGGTCTTCCTCGTTCTTAATTGGGGAGGATTTAATCGTACATGACACGCTCGATTTCGTCCAATTGTCTTGCACAGGAATACACTCCATGTGATCCTCTGGTTTAGAGTGTCACATCAATGTCCTAATGTGAGGCTTGGACTTTAGTGTCATTGACTTGCAACGAAAGAATTATCTGGGCTATAGAGGGCCAAAAGCTGTTTTTGTAAGACTCATGCCCGTAAAAGCACCGCGTTGTGTACAGGATATTCAAGGACCCTTTTATGAATAAGTTTTCTGCTGATGTTGCACGTTATAAGGCACATGGCGACCAAGGGAGAGAGCTGTGGCTGAACCCTGTGATCTGGGTAATTGCATTCTATCGACTACGAAACTGGGTGAATGTAGAAACGCCGTCCTGGCCGATTAGCATTCCCTTGAAGCTAATCCTCTTCTTTGCGAACAAATTCTGCGAAGTCTTCATGGAGATGGACATCTCTGCCCGAGCTTCTATTGGAGAGGGGCTGTACATCGGTCATATCGGGGGAGTTCACATCAGCGAATATGCGGTCATCGGAAAAAACTGTGACATATCGCATCGAGTGACCATAGGAATGTCTGCTATGGGACGGAAAGGCGCGCCTGTGCTTGGTGACGATGTCTACGTTGGTACGGGAGCGACGTTGATCGGGAAGATCAGAGTTGGCAGTGGTGCAAAGATTGCCGCCAATACACTTGTGATTGCTGATGTACCCGATGGAGCTACGGTGATGGGCGTGCCCGGGCGAGTCATCATTTCGCCTAGGCAATAAGACGACCCGGAGAGTTCCAGGAACTGTTCGCAAAGACCAACTGACTCAGTGCCTCGCATCGGATCGGACGATCTCAATTGAATCTTTCTGTTGAGCAAACCCGACAGCGTCACCCGTGAGGGTCAATTGCCGTGCCGTATCCGACCAGTGAAGATGCGAGATCTGTGATTCGCCTTGCTCGTAGGCGTAGGTTTTTCCATCATCACGGTAGAGGTCGAAGTCGCCATCGGCTCCTGGATAGACTCGTATAGTTGCGATCTTCTGTTCCTCATTGGTGCTTTCGACCTTTGTTCCTAACGGAAGCATGGAACCAGCGCGGACGAAGAGAGGAATTGTGTCGATAGGAGCTTGTACGGTTACGGTTTGGCCGCCGTTGAGGCGCTCGTTCGTCCAGAAGTTGTACCAGTCCGTGCCAGCCGGCAAATAGACCTGCCGAGATTCTACGCCCTGCTCGGTGACTGGCGCGACGAGCAGCGCCGGACCAAACATGTACTCGTCGCCTATATCTATTACCTTCGGATCGTAACCAAAGTCCATGAAGAGGCCACGCATAAACGGCGCACCTGTCGTGTTGCTGAAGTGCCCAAGCGAGTAGATATATGGCATCAACTGATAGCGCAGTCGCAGATATTTTTCTAGGATCGGCTCTGCCTGCTTCCCGTAAGACCAGACCTCGTTGTACTTCCGGCCTCCGTGTGTGCGGAAGTTCGGCTGAAATGCGCCATACTCAAACCACCGCACGTAAAGTTCGGGATAGTCATCGTAGTGATTCACATTGTCGCGCGCGGCCGAAGGATCGATCAGCGGGGTGCGATCAGGTTTGTGAAAGTTGGGGATATCCTGCCATCCACCAATGTCCGTGCTCCAGTACGGTGTGCCGGAGGCGACAAAGTTAATGCCTGTCGGGACCTGCCGCTTCAGCGTATCCCAGGTAGGGCTGATATCCGAGGACCAGAAGATCGTCCCGTTTCGTTGTGCTCCAAGATAAGCATCGCGAGCCAGGATGAGTGCGCGCTGCTTGAGATCGCGACGAAAGCCGTCGTAAAACGCTGCCGTATGAAACAGCGGATATACATTGAAGAACTGCGTCCCCGGACCAATATGAAAGTAGCTATTGCCGGGGCTAAGATCAGGTTCAGTCTCATCCGCCCAGAAGGCGTCGAAACCTTTGCTGACGTAGTTCTCCTTCACGATATTCCAGTACCACCTGGCTGCATCCGGATTGGTTGTGTCGATGTCCGAACCTGCCTTGTCATAAGGCAGTCCATTGGTTGGCGTTCCATCGGCCAGTTTCTCAAACCAATCGTTCTTCAGGATTGTGCTGTAATAGCGGTCCTCAGGGACGAACCGAGGCCACACGCTGATCATCGTGTGGAAGTTCATCTCATGAAGCTGTTTGTTCATCGCCGTAGGATCGGGCCATAGCGCAGGATTCATGTCCATCTCGCCCATCTTAGTGTAGGTAAACCAGTCGATGACAAGATCATCGATCGGTAAATGACGGTCGCGATAACCATTCGCAACCGCCATAATCTCCGCTTGGCTCCGATACCTCTGCTTGCATTGGATATAGCCATAGGCAGACTTCGGCAGCATCTGCACATCACCGGTCAATAATTTGTAACCGTTGTAGATCTCATCGTAGCTCTTGCCCGCAATAACAAAGAAAGAAACACGCTGTCCAACGTCAGAGGTCCAGCTCGTAATATCGTTGAATCCAAAGTTGACTGTGGTCTTTGACGGATTGTCCCACACCAGGCCATACCCTTTATTTGTAACCACAAAAGGAATACATACACTGGGTCCCGCGGGCGCGTTGTAGTCATGAGCGCAGCGAACAGAGTGCCCCCGGCGGTCAAGGTACCCTTCCTGGTTCTGGCCGAGCCCGTAATAGTGTTCGTCCTTCGGTGAAGCGAAGTTCGCACCAACCTGGAAGAATGGTGCGTCCGTCGGACGCCTGTCATACGTCACACCGAAGTTGCCATCCTTGTGGTTGGGAATTGCCATCTGCCACCCGTTCATCTGTAGCAGCGTCGCCCCCTCAGGCGTCTTGATAGAGATGCCGATATACGGCGTGGATCCACTAAAAAACTTGGAGGTCTCGGGCATGTGTCTGTTGGAACTAGGAGGAGGCGACACCGTAACGACCAAGCGCGAAGATCGCAGTGTGTCCTGGGAGCCATCTTTGTCCACAGTCCATCCCTCAGGCATCGGCTTGGCGACGAAGCCATAGCCAGGAGCCGCCAGCGCATCGGTCTTTATTA
>Ga0302324_100005680_pt1 | contig 27154 bp, 20 predicted proteins | sample Palsa_T0_1_FD_201949 | JGI IMG/M metagenome (GOLD analysis project Ga0302324, IMG submission 201949) | Peat permafrost microbial communities from Stordalen Mire near Abisko, Sweden - Palsa_T0_1 | ecosystem: Environmental > Terrestrial > Soil > Palsa > Peat permafrost | place: Sweden: Abisko...
CGTTCTTCGATTCGGTCATCGACCGCTACTCCGACGTGGTGCTGTTCTTCGGGTTGCTTGTCTATTACGGCCGCATTAACCGCTTCCGCTACGTGGTGCTGGTGGCGTTTGTCATGGTGACGTCGCTGATGGTGAGCTACACGCGCGCCCGCGCCGAGGCGCTTATCGGCCAGTGCAAGGTGGGCTTCATGGAGCGCCCGGAGCGCATCGTGCTCATCCTGCTGGGCGCGCTGTTCAACCACTGGGGCGTGATGGCGCCGGTGCTGTGGGTGCTGGCGGTGCTGTCGACCATCACGGTGGTTCACCGCATCACGTATACCTATTCGAAGACCAAGCACCTGGCGCCGCTGACGTGACGGGGGCTAACGCCACAGTACGATCGCTCCCGGAGGGAGCCGTCGAGAGTAGCCCAGGGTGGAACCCTGGGTCGGCGTTGCCTCAACCCTTTACCGCCCCGGAGGGCCGGTGCGAGCCCCAGCGATGATTTTCACGAAGTGAGTCGCAGGACCTGCGTTTGGCCGTTGGGTCTCGCCTCTTGCGTTGCAACTGCGTTAGAGTGAGAGCGTAGCCGATGATTCCGTGAAAGGAGACGCAGCCGTGGCTCAGCACCCGTTTCTGAAATCGATCCGCCCTGTCAACCTGCTCTCCTTTGGGCCAAATACCGAGGAGATCGAGCTTCGGGCGCTGAACTTCCTAATCGGGCCGAATGGAAGCGGGAAGTCGAACCTTATCGAGATAGTCGGCCTGCTAAGCAAACTGCCAGACAAGGACCCTTGGTCTACCGTTATTCAGACGGGTGGCGCACGGGAGTGGATATGGAAAGGAAAAAATGTAGAGCACAAGACGCCTTCGCTATCTATTGTGAGCGCAGGAAAACCATATCCAATTGAGAGGCCAAATATCAGGTCATATGGCGAGGATGAGTCGGGGATGCTTAACGCGATTAAGATCGAACCGACAGCATTCGTCGAGAAGCCAATCTCCTACTCAGTCAGTCTCCGGGAACAAGACGGCAGTTTTGAAGTTGTGACTGAGCGATTCCAGGAAGTAGACAGATGGGAGAATGACGAAATTCAGCCGCCGTGGTTCGAAAGGGACGGATGGTTGGGCAAAATCGAAAACGTGAAGATGGGACCGGATTCTCCGGAACGATTATCGAGCCTGCCGCCTCAGCGATCCGTTTTGTCAATGCTAGGCTCAGCCAATATTATCACGGGGCATCTGTTTCACATTCAAGAATTCGCTGAAGATATCGGGCGCTTCGCCTTTTACCGCGATTGGGTTTTTGGGAGCGACTCAGAAATCCGTGACGTACAACCGGTCGGACTAGACAGCTATAGGCTTGCACGTGATTCGAGTAATTTTGCCCAGGTTTTGAAAGCTTGGCGAGATCGCGGTGAACAGGCTGTCTTTGACAAACTAATCGCATTGATGCAGAAGTTCTATGAGCCTATCAAAGACGTCGATACGGAACTGCTCGGAACTCACTTGCGCATCATGATCAAAGAAGACGGGCTAAATTCCCGCACCCCAGCCTCTCGTCTTTCAGACGGCACGCTGCGTTGGCTGATGCTACTCATCGTTTTGCTCGATCCCGCGCCGCCGCCGGTCATCTGCATCGACGAGCCCGAGCTCGGACTTCATCCGGATATGCTTCCCACCCTCGCCGACTTGCTGGTCGATGCCTCCACTCGCACGCAGCTTATCGTCACCACGCATTCCGACTCATTGCTAGATTCCTTCACCGAGACGCCCGAGGTTGTATGTGTCTGCGAAAAGGTTGATGGTTCCACGGTCATCCGGCGATTGGACAAAGAGCGATTGAAAGTCTGGCTCGGCGAGTACTCGCTCGGCAAGCTTTGGGCGAGCGGTGAAATCGGGGGGAACCGCTGGTGAGCGTCCGAATCTACGTTGAGGGCGGCGGAGACAATAAAGATTCGATCAGGCGATGCAAGGAGGGCCTTACGAGCTATTGCCAGAAGCTGGCGCCTCCGAACCGCCGTCCGGGCATCGTGGCTTGTGGTGGGCGCCAGCAGACCTTCGACCGATTCAGGACTGCTGTCCTGGGCAGCGGAGCAGACGAAGTTTGCGTTTTATTGGTTGATGCCGAAGACCGCGTGACTGCTGGAACACCCTTGGATCATCTTCGTGCCCGCGATGGCTGGGATTTCCCAGTCCTCGATCGCCACAGAGTGTTTCTGATGGTACAGGCGATGGAGGCTTGGTTTCTGGCAGATCGTGGAGCACTTGCGGCGTTCTATGACGGCGGATTTTTGGCGAACAGCTTGCCCGGTAGTCCAACGAACATTGAAGCCGTTCGCAAAGACGACTTGGAGCCGAGGTTCAAGCATGCCTCGAAACCGACTCAGAAGGGCGAATACCACAAAGTGAAGCATGGATTCGCTCTGCTGGCTCTCGTCGACCCGGCCAAAGTAGGTGCGGCGTCTCCACATGCGGGGAATTTCCACGCGTTTCTAAGTTCTCTATAGGTTCATACGGATTCTCAGCAGTTCACCATCACCGCTGAGCAGCCCGCCTTGACCGGCTTCCACTGCACCAGGAACTCCGTCACCGCCGACGACTCCATGCGGCGCATGGCTTCAAACTCGCCCGACTTCTGGCTGTAGAGCAGCTTGCCCCGCTCGCTGAGCACGGCCATCGCTGGCACGCCGCGCTCCAGCGGCACGTTGTAGCGCCGCGCGACGTCCACGTTCTCGTCCATGTGGCCGATGTTGATGTGCACCAGCACAAAATTCGCATCGAGCAGCGGCGCATTCTTCGGGTCGTGGAAGTAATAGTCCAACACCTGGCAGTCGCCGCACCAGTTGCCGCCAAAGTCCAGCAGGACGCGCTTGTGGGTAGCTGCGGCGGTCTTGAGCGCGGCGGCCAGGTCTTTCTTGGCCTGCGCCGCGTCGGGATAGATGTCGCGGCTGGCGGCGACCGATCCTGGAGCGCCGGCGGCGAGCAGCAGCGCGGCGGCAAGGGGAAGGAGTTTCGAGAGCTTCACGGCGGATGCCTCCAAAAGCTACTTTCAGTCTGCCACAACCGTGGGTGTCAATTCCAACTTCGCGTCATCCGTGCCGGACTGCGGGGATTTATTCTGGAGTGTGGCCAAGGACCTGCGCAGACGGCTGGAGTCGGTCGAGTACCCCGACCTGGGATCGATGATGGAAGGCTATGCGCGCGCCGCGGCGGAACTGGCGCGCGGGGAGTTTGAGCAGAAGCTGGACTTTTCGGCAGAGTCCATTGACGCGCTGGACGAGATCCTGGTGCTGGTGGGAGACAGCCCGGAGCGCGACCTGGACTTTGAGGTGCGGCTGTGGGGCAGCTACCTGGGCGAGGTGCTGCGCCGCCGCTACGCAGGCACCTGGGAGATGACGCAATACCCCGGCGGCGTAGCTGCTGTGCCGGCCGTCGAGGTGCGCGGTTCGCGGCTGTTTCCGCTCATGAAGGTCTATCGCCGGCTCACCGAGGGCTCCGAGGAAGACCTGCGCACCTTCTATTCGATGGTGACGGAGCGGCTGGGCAACGCGGCCCAGGTGAACTGAGGAGGCAGGCTGACGGCTCACGTCGTGTGATCGGAATCACACTGCTCTCAGGCGCGGCAGTCTGTCTTTGTGCGACAATAAGCTGTGATCAGGCGCGCCGGTGCCAATGGCGTGCGGAGGAATCGTTATGGGCGATCTATTTCAGCCCTGGCACCTGGTGGTGCTGGGCGTGGTTGCGTTTCTGGTCTTCGGCGCCAAGCGGCTGCCGGAGCTTGGCAAGGGTCTGGGCGAGGGTTTGAAGGGCTTCAAGGAAGGCATCAAGGGCGTGACCGATCCAACGCCCGCACCGCCGATGCAGCAGCAGAGTCTGACTCCGCCGCCGGCTGCGCCCGCGCCGCCACCGGTTGCACCGGTTGAGCCGCAGCGGTAAGCGCGCCCGGAGGCGAACCGCGCCGAGTGGGTTGATTCCAGCGGCGAGCCTCTCCAGCTGTGCCAGCGGATTCATCGTTCTCTTGAGAGCAAGAGGCCTGTGCGCGAGCACAGGCCTTTTTTGCGCCTGGGGTCGCGCGCTGAAGCTGCAAATCTGGGATCGGGCCACGTGAAATCCTCAGCCGTGGCGAGCATTCTGTTTCGTCCCCATCCTTCGTGCCATCTTTCGCGCCTTTGCGCCGCAGGGGTGGAAACCACCAGTCCACCGAGCGGAAATTCCGTCTCATCCGGAATCCCGCGGCTTGGCTGGCTCATCTGAGAGAATGATGGCAGTGAGTCGAACGCTCCCAACCCTTTTGCGGCCCGCGGCTGGCCCAGTTTTTCTTGCGCTTCTGGCCCTCGGCGGCGCCGGCGCGCGGCTGCAGGCGCAGGCGGCCGATCCGACGTCGGCCACCAATCCGTTTTTCGGCAGCGTGACGGCCCAGCCAGTGACCGCGGACGTGCTGCAACTGTCCCTCGATGACGCCGTGGCGCGCGGCCTCAAGAACAATCTTGGCCTCAAGGAGGCTGAGAGTGAAGAAAAATATGTGCACGGGGAAAAGCAGGAGGCGCTGCAGGAGTTCCTGCCGACCATCACGCTGACCGGCGATACGGGCGTTTACCAGCATGATTTGGCAGCACTGGGTTTTGGGCCGGGCATCTTTAAAGACTTCGCTTCGCTGTTTCCCAACGGGCTGCCGGCGGGCCTGTCCGAAATCACCAAGGACACGCTGACCGAGGGCCAGATTCACTATCGGCAGACGCTTTTTTCCGGACCGGTGATCGCGGGATGGAAGGTGGCAGGGGCGGCGGAGAAGAGCTACCACTTTGCCAAGATGACGGCGCGGGGTGAGGTGGTGCAGCAGGTGGCGTCGGCCTATCTGCATGCCATTGCGGCCCAGAGCGAAGTGGACAACGCGCGCGCGCTTGTTACCGCCGACCGGACGCAGTTTGACCACGCCCACGCCGCGCACGAGGCCGGCACCGCCGCCAATCTCGACGAACTGCGCGCGAAGGTCCAGCTCCAGACCGAGCAGCAGGTGTTGATCAATGCGCAAACCGCCGTGGCCAAGGATCTGATCCTGCTCAAGCGCGAGACCGGCATCGACCCGGCGCAGGAGATTGCGCTCACCGACCAGGCGCCCTACAACGAGTTGGCCGCCGAGACGCCCGACGAGGTGCGCGCGACGGCCTACAAGAATCGCCAGGACTGGCAGAACCTGCAAAATCAAGTCGTCGAGATCAAGGCGTTGCGCAATGTCTACCGCAGCGCGCGGCTGCCCACGCTCAGCTTCAGCGGCTACTATGGCGTGTCCGAGGTCACCGGCGTGGGCGCGCACGGCACGTTTATGGCGCAGGGCACGCTGTCGGTGCCGCTGTTCCGCGAGGCCAAGCTGCGCGGCGATGTGCAGTCGGCGCAGGCGCAGCTCGATACGATCAACGCGCAGATTGAAGACCTGCGCACGCATATCGATCAGCAGGTGCGCTCGGCGCTGCTGGATGTAAATGCCGCTGCGCAACTGATCGAGGTGGCGCATTCCAACGTTGACCTGGCCACGCGCGCGCTGAGCGATGAAACCGACCGCGTGCAGGCCGGCGTGGACAACAACCTGCCCTTGGTCACCGCGCAGGCCACGCTGGCTGGAGCGCAGAGCAACCTGGTCGAGAGCCTCTATCAGTACAACCTGTCGAAGCTAGCCCTGGCGCGCGCTGCCGGCGTGCTGGAGACGCAGTACCGGCTCTATCTGGGTCGGTAGCGGCCCGGGGATATCACGGCAGCGCCGGTTCGGTAATGCTGAGCTGACTCAGGCTCACCAGGTCGAGCTCCACATTGGTAATCTGCGATTGCTCATACAGAGCGGTGCCGGGCTTCGCCGCGCACGCTGCGAGGTCCGGGGGAGTGCCGGTGGCAGGGTCGCCCATGATCTGGGCAGGCTTGCAGTTGCTCAGCCCCTCGGCATAGATCGCATCGTCCGAGTCGATCTGAAGGAAGTTCATCGGCGCATCGGTCATCCCGGTCGCCCAGATCGTTTTGCCGTGCTTGAGCCGTAATAGGAAAGAATTTGGCCAATTCCGGCCGGTCGGCCGGCAAACCGGAAGTATCGATCCGTCTCCAGTTAAATTCTTCGTTGGCCGGTAATAAGGCCGTGAAGGAGAATTCGACTCGCAGCCACTGCATGGTTTCAGAGGAGTCTATGCTGAGTTGAAAGAGAGCGGATCGGGAGCCGATGATTCGACCTGAATCGCGAAGATCGTTCATCTCGATTTCAAAACAGATGCGGCCCTCCGGGTGAGCCGGAAGGCCGCGGGTTGATTTCTGCTTTGGTTATCTCAATCCATGGAACTGGGGGATCGGTGCTGCGTATGCTCTCGACGCATTACAGTGGCATTTGCCAGGTGATCGTCCAGGCATTCCCCTCGGGTGACACCGCGATCCCCACTCCCGCGGCGCTCTGCATCTCGACCCATTTGCCGGCCGTTTGCATCTGGTACACGCCATAGTCGAGATTGGCGCCTGCCTGGCAGCCGATGACCCATGGAGTTCCGTAGGTGAGTCCGCGCGAATTCGGTCCGACCCCAATATTGATCGCGCAGCCACCCGTGGCATTCTCGACGAACTTGCTTCCGTTCCAGTAGAGGATCTGTCCACTCTTGTTAAGCGCCCATACGTAACCCTCTGGCGATACCGCGAGCCGGGTCGCCACATCGCTCTGCATCTCGACCCAATTGCCGTCGGTCTGCATTTGGTAGACGTTATAGTTCCCATCGGCGGCTGCGTGGCAGCCGGTCGTCCACGGCGTTCCGCGCGTGAGCCCGCGCGAATTCGGTCCCACAGCAATGATCGTGGCGCAGCCACCCGTCGGGTTCGCAACAAATTTGCTTCCGTTCCAGTAGAGGATATCTCCATTCTTCTTCACCGCCCATATGTCGCCTTCTGGCGATGTCGCGACCTGGGTTGCGATGTCGCTCTGCATTTCGACCCAGGCTCCCCCCGTTTGCATCTGGTAGACGTTATAGTTTCCATCGGCGGCGGCGTGGCAACCGGTGGTCCACGGTGTTCCATTCGTCAACCCGCGTGAGTTCGGTCCAACAGCAAGCCAGGTGGCGCAGCCAAAGATGACGCCAGGCTGAGTATTCGCCGCCTCTTGCGGAGTGGTGAGGTTGTCGAAATTGCTGCCATTCCAATAGTAGACATTAGTCGTCAACTGGCTCCACTTGACTGCTCCGGTGGGGAGCGTGATGATGAAATGCTCGTCGCCGAACACGAACGGTGCGCTCACTGCAATGTCGGTCAAAAGCGAGACGACCGGATCGGTGCTTGTCGTCACCGTCTTGCCGGTTTGTGACGAGCCCTGGACCACCAGGGCGCTGCCGGTCATCGTCACCGGCGAGATATTGGTCCACTCTTTGTCGCAGTGGGTTTTCGAAGGGCAGTTTCCGGTTACTTCCCCGGTGTCGTCTTCAATAATGAATTCCGCGGTATTGCCGAGAGAGCCATTCGTCAGATATTCCGATTCAATCGGGTAGGACTGGCAGTCCGTGCTGCTGCTCTGGTCGCACTCCCATTCGATGTTCTGGGTCTTGTCGATCATGATCGAGCACCCATATCCTCCCGCCATTTTCACGTGTCCCTTGGAGTCGCAATACCACTCTTCAAGAAGGATTTCGTCTCCTTTCCTGGGGGTAAAGTCCACTCCCTGCTCATCGATTCCTTTCGGGAGATCGTGATAAAAATTCTGGCGGTGAATGCTATAGGTCCCGACCGTGGGTGTTGCGTCTATCTCGACAATAGCCTGGAAGACATCGTCGAGCCCGTTCCAGATCGTGAGCGAGGAGCTTTTTGTCGCGAAGAGGTCGGGAGTGATCGTAGGAACGGCGAAGCTGGCCTGGTTTTTCACGTAACTGTAGGTCTGGGCGGACGTGGCATTCATCTTGTAAGAGCCACTGAGCTCGGCGCCCGTCCAGTAGTTCGAAGGAGACAGGTATACCGCCTCCGGCTCAAGTAAGCCGAAGGGGTCCGTGTGAAGCTGGGCTGAATCGATCTGGTGCGAACCGCGGAGCGCAGACGAGGCTCGCGGGGCCGCTCGGACCTTGTACGCCGGCTCCCTCACCGCAGCAAGCCACGTCTGGTATCCATCCGGATCCCCCTTCGGATCGGGGCGCACTCCGTATCCGGCCTCAACCAATTGGTCCTGGGTGAAACTGAGCGGATCGTCAGTAAGTGCCGGGCGAGACGCCAAATTCGCGCGCGACGGCTCGAACGGGCGCTGAGCGAATGTCTCGTCGGACCGGAGGTCGACGAGGTAGGAGCTGGCATATCCGTGGGAATCGGTGCAATCGAGTTCCAGCCGGTCAACGCTATTCGGAAGTGCCGGACGCACAGCCAGGAACCGGACCACGCCGTCCGCATCCGATCTGACGGAAATGGACTGCGACGGGTCCTGGCTGTCTTTAGGGTGAAGGACGCAGTCGTTGCCTGCGGGAACATACACTGAAGCCGGTTCGAATTGGACATCGCCGGTCGGCTCTGCGGCCTGCGAGTACGCGCCACGGCCGCACATCAGCAGACCCAATATCACGACGGTTCCGCAAAGTGCTCTTGAGCGGGCGAAAAGACAGCTAACTGCCCCTGAGAGCGTAAGCACGATCCTCAATTCAAAACCTCTTACCGTAGCGGCGAGCGCCTTCGTGCTGTGTGTATTCATTTCAGTTTTCCTCCAATTTGGGTTGACCCGTCCCGGGGGGGTGTTCGGCTGGTTTTCCCAGACGAGGGGCAACTGATGGTTCACGCCAACGATGCCGTCGGTCCAGCCATGACCGTGGCGACGAAAGCCGAGCTCGACTGCTCCTGCTGGACTCGTCGGTTGAGCGCGGGGAGGAAAGTCTCCCATTCGATCATGCAGGCGGAATTCCATGCCATTGGCAGCGGTTCCTGGCTGGCGTGCCGCATTCCGTTTGCCAGAACAGCGTGGCGTATCCGCACTCTTTCGAAACCGCGGGAACAATAGGCGAGGGATAGGGGGTCATGAATAGCCCGTGGCAGGAACCGGGGCATTGAACCGAACGGAGGCCAGCAGGATGCAGGAAATCAGCGCGGGAATTCGGTGAATCGTCATTTGACACCCCATCGAAAAGCAGTGAGCCGGGAGCAAAAGGAACTCTTTCCCCTCAGGGCTGCGCCGGTTCGGTAATGCTGAGCTGACTCAGGCTCACCAGATCGAGCAAGACATTCGTGATCTGCGAGTCCTCGTACAATGCGGTACCGGGCTTGGCTGCGCACGCCGACAGATCCGGCGGAGTGCCCGTGGCGGGGTCGCCCATGATCTGGACAAGCTTGCAATTGCTCAGCCCCTCGGCATAGATCACATCGTCCGAGTAGATCTGAAGGAAGTTCATGGCCGCGTTGCTGTAGTTCCAATGGGCGTAATCGACGGCATTGCTCTCGCCCCAGATGGGGCCGGCCGCGGTGCCGACAAAATAACTGTCCCGCACCACGTTGCCCAGGCCTTCTGCCGGCGTGAGCCCTACGCAGTCCTTCGGATAGGTCGGGCAGCCTTCCATCTGCAAGTACTGTTTTGAAAACGACTTGCCAAATTGCATCCCGCCAATCATCCGCGACATGTCGTATTTTGTGTCCGGCAGCGGCTCCGTACCCGCCGCTGTGACGGCCGACAACCACCTTACGCCGTTGGTCCCCAGGTCGGTGGCGTCTCTCCGCGCGGTCATACCACACTCCCAGATGGCCTTGGCATTGCCCTCGGCGACGGTTGGATTGACGAAATGAGTAAGCACCTGCGTGACGGCCGCGCATTCCATTGCGTCAAGCGTCGAAGCCGGGTCGCAGTCCGCCGAAAAACCTGGCGCTGGGTACAGGATGGACGAATCGGTGTTGCCAGGAAAACCCGGCAGCGCGTCGGTGGATGTCGTCAGGACCAGCGTAATGCCCTTGAAGATGCTGCTATACATATCGATGGTCTTGTCCCACTCCTCGATGAACGCCTTTTCGGAGTTCTGATACGAAGCGTCCGGTGCGTAGTGGATGTGAAGGAGCGCGTCCCACGCGTCAGACACCGAGAACCCGACCGCCTTCTCGCCCGGAGGCACCACGCCGTCCGGCCCGGTTTTCAGCACCAGCAATTCCGCGCTGTTTTCATACGGGGCCTGATCAGTCTCGTTAGGCAAGATCATCTCGGTCGAGGAAGCGGTGGGACCTCCCATTGCGATCGATACGAAGGCCGAGGCCGATGGCTCCCTCTGGATCTGCGCATTGAGCGCGGTGATAAAGGCCTGCCAATCGGTCTTGTAGGCTTCGTTCCACGGCATCGGGAGAGGCATCTGCTGGATGGGACTGCTCTCGACCCTGTAGAACAGCGTGGTGTAGCCGCACTTGGGCGACACGGGGATCAACGGCGAGGGGTACGGAGTCATGAAGAGCCCGTCGCAAGAGCCGGTGCATTGGGCCGGATGGGCGCCCGTGCCGCAGACGCCGGCATCGATGTCGTCGAAGACCCAGGGGGGCGAGTTGAATCCTGGCGAGACCATGAGCTGGATTCCCTTCGGCGTAAGCGTGGGGTTTGCCGTGTTCCATTCGTTGACGGCAATGAACACGTCGTCCAGCGGATTCCAGTCGTAGGCTCCGGGCAGCGGATCGGCGGGATTGGGGCCGGGGCGCTTGGGATTGAGCAGCACCCACCCGATCTCGGGTGCGAGCCCGGCGATGGCCGGATCGTCCAGCACGGTCTTCAAATATTGAACAATCGCAGCGTCGGCGGGCGCGAGCGTGACCGTCGTGCCCCTGATGGGATCGCGGCGTACGACTACATCCGGGGCGTCGGCTCCAACCACCCCCTGAGCGCTGTTGACGAGATCGTTCAAGACGAAACAGGAATAGACGCCCATGGGCACACGCGGGCTCGGCGTTGTGTTCCGAGGCCCCGTTGCGGCCAGGCATACGGTAGTCGTTAAAAGAAGAGAGAGCCGGGCGGCCATTCTGCGAATCGTCATTGTCGAACCTCCGTTTTGTGCGGGTGGAGCGAAACCTCATCGCCTCAAGGCAGATCCGAAGGCTCTGCGATGGCTAGCAAGACATCGTTGGTGAGCTGCAGCTCTTCCTGCGTGGTCAGCACATCGTCAAAGGACGCGTTCGACGGTTGTATCTCGCAGGCGCTGAGATCCGGTGGGGTGCCCTTGCCCGGGTTTCCGGCAAGATCCTTGAAGCTGCAGGTGCTGAGTCCGGAAGCGTAAAGAATATCGTTGTCGTAGATCTGCACATAGTTCATCGGCGCGGCGTAGTAAGCCCAGTTGGCATACTGTACGCTCAGCGATGCATCCCACACCGGCCCGGCGGGCGTGCCGGGGAAGAAGCTCAGGCGCTGCACGTAATCCAGGCCGTGTGAGGGTGTCAGCCCCGCGCACAACGTGGGAAATGTCGGGCAACCCTCCGCCTGAATACCGCTTCCGCCATATCGAGGATTAACCTTCGGGTCCGTAAATGAATGCGAAAACTGCATTCCGCCCAGGATGCGCGAAGTATGATCCGACGTGCCGGGCAGCACCGCTGTGCCCGAGGCCGAGACCCTCGCCAGCCACTTCACGGCGTTGGTTCCCAGGTCGGAGCTGTCCCGTGCCGCCGTCATCCCATCCTCCTGGGTCGACTTTGCGTTCTTTCCGCCCACGGCAGTTTCCGTAAAATGGGCCAGCACCTCGGTGACGGCCGCGCATTGCATGGCGCGAATCGCAGCCTCCGGGCCGTCGTCGCAGTCGGCCTCAAAGCCGGGGGCCGCGACCAGGATGGAAGAGTCCGTGTAACCCGGAAAATCGGGAAGCGCGTCGGTTGTCGTGGTCAGGGAAAGAGTGATGCCGCTGAAGATTTTGCCGTAGGCATCGATCGCCGCACTCCACTCATCGATGAACGCCAGATCGGAGTTCTGGTATGAAGCGTCGGGAGCATAGAAGTTGTGCAGGAGTGCGTTCCAAGCATCGGGGACGGTAAACCCGACGGCCTTCTCGCCCGAAGGCACGACTCCACCTTTGCCAGTCTTCAGCACCAGCAATCCCGCGCTGTTCAAGCCGGGCTTCTGGTCGATCGTGCTGGGCAGGATCATCTCATCCGAGGATGCTGTAGGCCCGGCAACGGCTATCGTAACAAACGCGCTGCTCGAGGGCTCCTGCTCAATCTGCTTGTCGAGCGCGGTGAGGAATGCCTTCCAATCGTTCTTGTAAACGGCGCCCCATGGCAGCGGAAAAGGAAGCTGCTCCTGCGGTTCGCCTTCCACCCTGTAGAAGAGAGTGGTGTACCCGCACTTGTGCGCAACCTGCGGAACAATCGGTGAGGGATAGGGAGTCATGAACATTCCGTCGCAGGAGCCAGTGCAGCTGACCGGCCTGATTCCTGTGCCGCAAATGCTGGCATCGATATCGCTGAAGACCCAGCCGGGTGCGGCGAAACCGGGAAGCATAATGAGCTGGATGGTCTTGGGCGGATCCGCGGGGTTAGCGATGTTCCAGTCATTGACAGCGATAAAAATGTCATCCAGCGGATCCCAATTGTAGGCGCCCGCTGCCGGACTCGCGGGGTTCGGACCGGGATTGCCCGGACTGAGCAAGTGCCACGAGGCATAGGCTGTGACCCCGGAGACGGCTGGATTGTCCAGCAGAACAGTGATGTAATTCACCACGGCTTCATCGGTGGGCGCAAGCGTCTCGCGCGGGCCGCGGCGCGCAGTCCCATTCGCCTTAGGAGCCGCACTGCCAACCAACGTCATCGCGCTGTTGTAAATGTCGTCCAGCGCAATCCGCGCGTACACGCCCATCGGCACGCGCGGGCTCGGGGTTACAGCCCTAGGTTCAGTCGCCGCCAGGCAGGCTGCTGAAGCCGTTAAAATGCACAAAATCAGAGTGTTGATGCCACGAACCACTGTTTACCTCCCACGAAGCGCCGGGATTCTTCCGGAAATCTTCTCGCCCCTCGGCCCGAAAGCTGGACGGCCCAGGATTCCTGGCGGAGAGGCGAGTTCCGGTTGGGTTGCCGCGCGTCACAAGTTCTGTCCATCGATGCTTAGATAGTCGCGCTAGGCGGCCAAGTCAATGGCCGGGCAAACATCCGCGAATGTTTTTTGGATAACCGCCTAAGTTTTTTTCTTGCAACAAATTGCAGAGACGGATAATCTGGCCGCAGCGGTGTAAGACACTTCCCATGCGCACCGCCTCCCCAACCGGCGAGGTCGAAAATGGCCGCCACCAGCACATTCGCATCGCAACGAATCCGCTTTGGACTCTACGAGCTCGATCTCGTGGCGCGCGAACTGCGCCGCGAAGGAACCGTGCTCAAGTTGCAGGATCGCCCGTTCGATGTGCTCGTCATCCTGGTCGAGCGGCCCGGAGAGGTGATTACCCGTGACGAATTCCGCCAGCGCCTCTGGTCGGCCGATACATTCGTCGACTTCGACGCCAGTCTGAACACTTCCATCAACAAGCTGCGTCAGACCCTGGGCGACAATGCCGAAAATCCCCGCTTCATTGCCACGGCTGGCCGCCGCGGTTACCGGTTCATCGCTCCGGTAAGCGCCTTCCAATCCGCTGCTTTGGCGTTGGAGCCGGATCGCGAGGTTGCCGAAGCAGCGACGCCCGAGGCAATGCCCCATCGCCGAGTCTGGATGTATTTGGGGCTGGCATTGACGGGGATCGCGCTCATTGCGGCCGTGATCGGCGCCGAGCTGCGGCCGGAACCTCCGCCAAGGGTGGTGGACCTGGTGCAGATCACGCACGATGGCCTGCTGGACCCCTGGGGGAAAATCACCACCGATGGCGCGCGCCTGTTCTATCTCGATCGCAGCGGCGGCCACTGGACCCTGATGCAGGCGCCGGCTGCGGGAGGGGAGGCCCAGGCGTTCACCGGGGCCGCGCAAAACCTCAGGGTGGTGGACATTTCTCCAGATCGGGCGGAGCTCTTGACTCTCGCGTTTCACGGGCGAAGCAGGGATCTGCCGTTGTGGCTCACCCCGGTAGTGGGTGGTCCCCCGCAGCGCGTGGGCGATATTGTGGCGGACGACGCGGTATTCTCACCCGACGGACGCCGCATCTTCTTCAACCGGCCCGATGGAATTTACTCCTGCGAACTGGACGGAAGCCTGGTGAAGAAGCTGGTGGCGCTGCCCAACCGCTCGGAAGATCCGCAATGGTCAAAGGATGGCCGGCGTCTTCGCTTCACGCTGGGCGAACACGATGCGGACGAATCCTCCATCTGGGAGGTTGGGGCAGATGGCTCCGATCTGCATCGCGTGGACTTGAACATGCGCCCGGAGAGCGGGATTTGCTGCGGGCGCTGGTCGGCCGACGGGCGCTATTTCTTCTTCAACGTGCGCCGCGACGGGATTCACACCGTCTGGGCGATTCGCGAGGGCAGGCGATCCTGGCTGTCGCGGGCTCCCAGGCCGGTTCAACTGACGTTCGGTCCCAGCAACTACGGAGGCCTCATCGCCAGCGAAGACCCGCGCCGCGTCTTTGTCTGGAGCGGCAGTGAACAGTTTGAGACGGCGCGCTACTCTCCCGCAACGGGAAGGGTGCAGCCGTTGCTTGCAGACATCCGGCCGGCCGAGATGAAGCTCTCACCGGATGGCGCGTGGCTCTGCTTCGCGGCTGCGGGAGAACTGTGGCGCAGCCGGGCGGATGGCAGCCAGCGAGCGCGTCTTGCCTCGGGCTTCTCGTCCATCGATCAGGTTTCGTGGAGTCCGGACTCAACGCGGATCATGTTCCACGCCGTCGAGAACGCGAATGCGGAGAAATTCTACTTGATCGGAGTCGAGGGTGGCCCCGCGAAGGAAGTCGCGCTGGGAAGTGGACACAACGAGGCAGCCTGGTCCGCGGTTCCGGAAACGATCGTGCTCGCAAAATGGGTGACCGAAGGGGTCGTGACAAAAGCTGATAGTGGAATCTTTCTCCTCGACCTCAAGAATTCGCGGATCGGCAAGATTGCCGGTTCGGAGGACCTGGTTCATCCAAGCTTATCCCCGGATGGCCGATATCTTGCCGCAATCACAAATTTCGATTCGAATCCCAGCCAGTCCACGCGGGTGATGCTTCTTGACATGCGGACGCAGCGATGGAACGAGATCGCGCACGGCACGCTGGTAAACCCGGTGCGGTGGTCGCCGGATTCGAGGTTTTTCTACTATCAGGACATTCTCGCCGAGGATGAGCAATCGTTCCGGTATTCGATAGCCGCGAACAGATCGGACCCATTCGCCGATTTCAAGAGCCTCCTTGAGTCCGGATATGTCCGCTGTTCCCTGCTGGGCTTCGCGCCCGACGGCGCGCTGGTTGTCTCTCTGCGGCGCAACGAGGTGAATATATTCCGGCTCGACCTGGAGCTGCCGTGAGGCTTCGGCCCCTCAGCGGCTCACTCTTCCAGTCCAATTCCATCGCTCGCGGCGGCGCTAGTCGCGACGACGGTGTTTGTGACCCAGTACCGGGCGTACCTGAGCGGGTGAGATTCAATCAGGGCAGTTGAGTGCCGAAGTAGTGCACGGCATCGAGATCGGGGCCCGGAATGAATGCATATCGGATCGATGCGTCCTTGCGGCCGATCGAGCCGAGCGTTCCCCAGTACGCCATGGGAAAGCCGGGATGATTGGGATCGTCTCCTTGAACCACAACGACGGCGTGGCCGTGCGCCCTCGGCGGAGAGAACTCGCCGCTCCTTAGTCCCGCGATGATGAACCATCCCGCCGCAGCGTCCGCCTCCACCGCGGCACGGCTCGGAAGCGATTGCCATCCGGGCGCGTTGGCCAGCTTGTCGATGATGGCGTCGGCATTGTCATTGGGGCCAAAGAGGTTGACGCCCAGCACCCCGGCCACTGCCTTTACAAAGTGATTGCAATCGGTCTTGTTGGCTTCCCATTCCGCTTCGCTCGCGGCAACGATCTGATCGGGAGACCTTGTTTCACCTCGATTCATGGATTCTTCAGGAGCGCATTCAACAATGGCGAAGTGGAGTTGTCTCTTGTTGTACTCTTCGCAGGCCGCCATTGCCAGTCCTTTACACTGAAAATGATGTTTGGCCTGCGCCTGAAGCGCCTAAACGCTGGCACACTTCGCGTTGGATCGTGGCGAGACCGATGCAACCTGGGCCACCTTCTTATCCACTAATCTCAAGGCCTGGTTTCGCCGGTCTGTTCCATGTCTGCAACATGAATCCCGCCCCATCAGGTAAGCTGGCAATATGCCCCTCCCGCTTGGGCCTGGACAGAGAGGAACCCGTACGCGCATGGCGAGAAAGCTGAGCATCAAGTACTATGTCGAGCCGGATGCGGCGGCTCTGGCACAGAGGGCGGCGCAGTATTTCGTGGAAATGGCGGGCGAAGCCGTGGCCGGGCGAGGGCGGGCGAGGATCGCCATAAGCGGCGGAAACACGCCCAAAGCGACGTTTGCGCTGCTGGCCGACCCCAACCAGCCCTGGAGCGCGCGCATGCCGTGGGACAAGCTCGATCTCTACTGGGTGGACGAGCGCTGCGTGCCGCCGGACGATGCCGACAGCAACTATCGCATGACCCGCGAGTCGCTGCTGGACCGCGTGCCGCTGCAGCCGGGTCAGATTCACCGGATGGAGGGCGAGCTGGACCCGCATGTGGCCGCCGACCGGTATGAGTCTGAGCTGCGCTCGAGTTTTCGTTTGGAGGGCGCGGAGAGCCCACGCTTCGACCTGATCGCGCTGGGCATGGGCGACGACGGCCACACGGCTTCGCTCTTTCCGCGCACCGAGGCCCTGCACGAGGTGAGCCGCCTGGTGGTGGCCAACCATGTGCCGCAGAAAGACACCTGGCGCATCACGCTGACGTGGCCGGTGATCAACCACGCCAGTTCGGTCTTCTTCTTCATTGCCGGGGCTGACAAGGCCGCCGTCCTGCATGAGGTGCTGACCGGCAAGCGCGATCCGGAGCGCCTGCCCAGCCAGCTCATTTGGCCTGCAAGCGGTATACTGACTTTTATTCTGGATAAGGCCGCAGCGGCGCTTCTACCCGCAACAGACGGGGAGGGTTGCGGGGTTCTGGAGAGGCAAAGATGATTCTGGCAGGGGACGTAGGCGGCACCAAGGTTCACCTGGCGCTGTATGACTTTACGGTCGGCAAACTCCAATACACGCGCGATCGGCAGTATCCCGCGAAGAACTATTCGGGCCTCGAAGAGATCGTCAAGGAGTTCCTGGGCGCGGACAAGGTGACGGCAGCCTGCTTTGGCGTGCCGGGCCCGGTGCGCGACGGCCGCCTGCGCCTCACCAACCTGCCCTGGACGCTGGACAGCCGCGAGCTTGCCGCCGGCCTCGTCATCCCCCATGTCTTCCTCATCAACGATCTTGAGGCCAACGGCTACGGCATCGCCGAGCTGGGCCCGGATCAGATTTACACACTCAGCGAGGGCGACGCCAGCCAGATTGGCAACCGCGCCCTGCTGGCCGCCGGCACCGGCCTCGGCGAAGGCGTGCTCATCTGGAATGGCAAGACACACGTGCCCTACCCCAGCGAAGGCGGCCACGCCGACTTTGCGCCGCGCAACGAAGACGAGATCGACCTGCTGCGCTTTCTCAAGCAGAAGTACAACGGCCGCATCAGCTTTGAGCGCGTGGTCAGCGGCATGGGCATGACCGGCATCTACGAGTTCCTGCGCGAGGTGCGCGGCATGGAGGAGCCGGCCTGGCTGGCCGCGCAGATTGCCGCCGCCCCCGATCCCAACTCCGTGATTACCGAGACGGCGCTGGCAGCCAAGGCCGAGATCTGTGAGAAGGCGATGGAGATGTTCGTCTCCTCCTATGGCGCGGAGGCCGGAAATCTGGCGCTGAAGATTCTCTCGGTCGGCGGGCTATACGTCGGCGGCGGCATCGCGCCACGGATTCTCGATAAGCTGAAGGACGGCACGTTCCTCAAGGCTTTCACCGATAAAGGCCGGCTGAGCCAGTTGCTCATCAACATGCCGGTGCGCGTGATCCTCGACAGCCGCGCCGCGCTGCTGGGCGCCGCCGCGTATGCCGAGGCCCGCGCCGCGGAACTCAGCGGCGTGTCCGCGCGCGCCGCGTCGATGAAAGGGTAGATCGCCGTTGCGAGCGCTAGATTACAGGCAATGTCCGTCGAAGGGCTCTTTGAAAACGGCCTGTCGCATGAGATGCATTCCCTCAGGGGCTAAAGCCCGCCGTTTTCTTGGGCTTTTTCGGCGCGACTGAAGCCGTTCCCTGTTACAGTACGCCCTCTTCGAACCACTTTCGAACAAAGTCATTGGCATCAGGATTAAAGCCGCCAAATGCCTGCGGCTTGCCCCTGCATCTCAAAGGCCGGCCGATGTATCAGTCGCCTGTGAGGCCCGTCGAGCGTATACTGTTCCCACTTTTGGAATCGCAAACAGCAATCCTTTGAACCGCAACGGCATGTGCGCGATGGCCAGACCGGAGGACGAAAATGAAGAAGGCAATGCTGCCCGCGCCGTCGGGCTCGAAAAGAGATTTACTCTTCAGGCGCGGATGGTTGGCCGGGATTTCCGCTCTTGGCCTCTGCATGCTCTTCGCCGCGGGATCACCCGGCTGGCCGCAGGAGACTGAGGGAGTCAAGAACGACGCAGCGGCCGCGTTCGCTACTTTTGAGGCTTCGGGCGCAGGAACGGGTGCGATGCAGGGAACGGTCGCACTGGGCATCAATACGGCGGGGGATGTCACCGGAACCTATTTCGATGCGAAAGGCGTTGCTCACGGCTTTGTGCGCGCCGCCAATGGCACAATAGCGACCTTCAGCGCTCCGGGCGCCGGCACAGCCCCTGGCCCGCGGAAGAACGGCACCGGCTCACCATACTTTCAGGGAACGGTCCCCGTTGGCATCAACGCGGCGGGAGTTATTGCGGGAACTTATATTGACACGAACTACAATTATCACGGCTTTGTGCGCGCCGCCAATGGCACGATCGCAAGCTTCGATGTTCCGGGCGATATCACAGTGAGCCCCTACCAGCAGGCGATGGGCACAAGGCCTACCGCCATCAACGCGGCCGGAGAGATCACCGGAATCTATCTCGACCCGAGCGCCTGTTATCACGGTTTCATCCGCGCCGCCAATGCGAAGATAACGACATTCGATGCTCCTGGCGCCGGAACCTGCTCGGAGGAGAGCTCGATCTTGACTTTCCTCATCGGCATCGACGCAGCGGGCGATACAGTGGGGACCTACCTTCCCAATACCTCGAACGACTCCCCCCCGTATTCCGGAGTTTTACACACTGGCAATGACAAGGTAACCAGCTTTAATCCCCCGGGGGCCGGCGCCACGGGCGAATATTTTAGCGAGTATGCCGGAACCTTGGCGATCGGCATCAATACATCGCAGACGATTTCGGGGACCTACACGGATGCGCACGAAGTCCGTCACGGCTTCGTGCGCCCTGCCAATGGCGAGGCCGCCTCGTTCGATGCTCCAGGAGCAGGAACGGGATTGCTCAGGGGGTTTGGCGGTGAGCTGGAGGGAACCGTTGGCGTGGGCATCAACGATGCCGGAGAGATTGCAGGTGGGGACCTTGACGCGGACGCGGTATACCACGGCTTCCTGCGCTCCGCAAACGGCGCGATCACTGCCATCAACGCCCCCAATGCAGGAGACGATGCGCTGCAGGGGACCATCGCCTTCGGTATCAATACGGCGGGTACGGTGGTTGGGACCTACGCCGACTCAAACTTCGTGTTCCACGGCTTCGTGTTCACTGCTGCAACACTGGCAGCGACGAAGACTTCGCTCGCTTCCGCGCCGAATCCATCCTCTTATTTGGAGCCGGTGACTCTTAATGCTGAGGTGGGTGCCGCGTCCGGGGGGACTGTGCCTCCGAATGGAGAGACCGTCCGGTTCTTGCAGGGCACCACCGAACTGGGCTCAGCCGAGTTGCACGGCGGGAAGGCCACACTTACGACCACGGCGCTTCCGGTGGGCAGCGACTCGATTACAGCCGCCTACAGCGGCGACTCGAACTTCGCAGGCAGCACATCGATTGTGGTGAAGCAGGCGGTGGGGAAGGCCAACTCATTTACCGGGCTGACTTCGTCGAAGAATCCCTCGGAGTTTGGAGAACCCGTTACGTTCACGGCAACCGTTTCGGGCCAATTTGGCGGCACTGCCACCGGAACGGTCACGTTCAACCAGGGAAGCACGAAGCTGGGTACCGCGACGCTGAGCAAAGGGACGGCAAAGTTCACCACCACAGCGCTGCCTGTGGGCACGGACTCGATCAAGGCGGTGTATAGCGGCGACACGAACTTCGTGGGCAGCACCTCGGAGGCGGTGGCCCAGGTGGTGGGCAAGGCCACGACTGCATTGGCTCTCACCACTTCTGACAATCCCTCAGAGTCTGGACAATCGGTGACCTTTACTGCGACCGTCAAGGCTCAATACGGTGGCACGCTCACTGGCACAGTGACATTCAACGATGGAAAGACGGCCCTGAAGACCGTATCGCTGAGCGGAGGTGTGGCGAAGTTTGCCACATCGTCGCTGGCCGCCGGCACGCACAGCATGAAGGCAACGTATGGTGGCAGCACAGACTTTGCCGGCAGTTCCGGCGCCCTGACGCAGACCGTGAAATAGCTGCAAGTATCCGGCGCACGTTGAAACAGCGGGCCAAGGCTCGTGCGTTGAAGCGTGGAGAAAGCGCATGGAGTATCTGCCTCCGGAACATCGTTTTGCGAGTTCTCATCCCCCAGGAAAGCCCCAAACACGCCAAAGAGGAGCAGGCGTATACTGGTGCCACTTACCGGCCCACGAATTTGTTGACAGTGAATTGACGGAAGCGGCTGCGGCCGCTTTATGGAGAGGACAACATGCAAATCGAGAATCTACTTTCTGGCTCGTCATGGTCCAGGTTCACAAAGAGCGAGCTCGCCATCCTATGCGTTCTTGGTTTCAGTGTCATGTTTGCCGGCGCGAGGCCGGCACGGGCGCAGGAAGCTGCCGCCATACCCGCCATTGTGTCGTCAAACCTCACTGCCTTCGAGGCTCCCGGCGCCGGCTCAGCCAGCTACCAGGGAACCGCAGCCTACGCCATCAACACTGCCGGGCAAGTCACGGGCGTTTATTGGAACGGTTCGGAGGTGCCGCACGGGTATGTGCGCTCGGCGAGCGGCGCGATCACCGTGTTCGATGCTCCTGGCGCGGGCACGCAGAAGGAACAGGGCACCGTCACGATCGGTATTGACACGGCCGGAGCAGTGGGCGGCATCTACATCGACTCGAACGAGGTGGCGCACGGCTTTGTGCGCTCGGCCAGCGGCGTCTTCACGGCAATCAATGCGCCGGGCGCGGGCAACCAGCAATACTTCGGCACCTATCCGGACGTGATGGATGCGGCAGGAGACATTGCGGGCGCATTCACCGACAATAACAACGTGGTGCATGGCTTCGTGCTCCCGGCCGGCGGCGCCATCAAAGTCTTCAACGCTCCGGGGACGCTGCTTGGCACCACCGCGCTGGCCATGAATGTATCCGGCACGATCGTCGGAGCCTACGCGGACCAGAACAGAGTGGTGCACGGATTCATTCGCGCCGCCGGCGGCGCAATCACGACATTTGAGGCTCCAGGCGCAGCCACGGACTCTTATTCCGGGACCGTGCCCATCGCGATCGACGCGTCCGGCGTTGTGACCGGCGTCTATCTCGATGCCAACTCCGAAGTGCATGGATTTGTGCGCGCCGCCAACGGCACTTTCTCGACATTTGAGGCGCCCGGCGCAGGCAGCGGCAAGGGTCTGGGCACCTATCCTATCGCCATCGATTCCACGGGTGGGATTGCGGGCGCGTACACTGACGCCAAAAGCGTGGTGCATGGATTCTTGCGCACAGCCACCGGCCAGATCTCGACCTTCGACGCGCCTGGCGGGGGCACGTTTGCGCTCGCGCTCAGAGTCCCTGGCGTGCGGCCCGGAAGACCGGCCGGACACTTTCGCAAAATTCGCCGCGCCCTGAGCGGAGCGAGCGTCTACGGGGAAACAGCCGCCTTCAGCATCGACGCGGGCGGCAATGTTACAGGAACCTTCATTGACGCCGATGCGGTGGTCCACGGCTTCGTGCGCGCCTCCTCCAACGGCTGGATTACGACCTTCAGCGCTCCCGGCGCCGGCAAGGAGAAGTACCAGGGAACCGCGGGCCTGGCCATCAACACCGGCCGCGCCATCGTGGGTACCTACGCCGACACCAATTTTGTGGAGCACGGCTATGTGTTCGAAGCGGCTGCGCTGGTCCCGACTTCGCTGACGCTCCATGCTTCGCAAGCGGACTCGGTTTACCGCGAACCGGTGACGTTCAAGGCAACGGTCGCATCGGGCAAGGGCACGCCGGCCAATGGCGAAGAAGTTTATTTCATGGCGGGCAAAACGCTCTTGGGAACCGGGCCGCTGAGCGCCGGAACGGCCAGCTTTACCACCACGACCCTGCCGATTGAATTCAGTTCGATCGATGCGGTCTACGCCGGCGGCCTGACCTTTGCCGGCAGCGTTTCGAGCGCAGTCACCGAGGATGTGGGCAAGGCTAAATCTTTCACAGCGCTGACGGCGTCGCCCAATCCATCGAGCTTCGACCAGCCGGTAACGTTCACTGCCGGTGTGACGGGGCAATTTGGCGGCGCGGCCACCGGGAAGGTGACGTTTGCTGAGACCTTCCCGCCCACCACTCTCGTGCTGGGACTGGGGGAGGCCCCGCTTGTAAATGGAACGGCGAAGCTAACCGCCCCCACATCCATACTCGGCAAAGGCGATTTGATAGCCACCTACAGCGGCGACACTCATTTTGACGTGAGCATCTCACCCACCGTCAAGCAGGTGGTAGACAGCGCAGCAAGCACCACCACTCTGACCTCGTCGCTCAACCCGTCGAGTGCGGGAAAATCCGTCACATTTACAGCCACGGTCAAGGGCAAATTCGGCGGCACGCCCGCCGGGACGGTTACGTTTAAGGACGGGACGACGGCGCTGAAAACCGTATCGCTGAGCGGAGCGAAGGCCGAGTTCATCACCTCGTCGCTGTCTGCTGGAACGCACCACCTGACGGCGGTCTACGCTGGCGATGGACAGTTCGGAACCAGCACGGGCACGCTGACGCAGACGGTCAATTAGAGCGTGACAAAACGCAGAAGTCCCAGGCCTCGGAAGGTGCGTGGCTGAGACCTGGGACACCGTTCAGGACGGATCGCGATCATCTATCGCGTTTCCGATCTTTCGCATCTCTTTTTCGATCACCAGACGGTCCAGCGTCTCCAGCGGCAGATTGAGGAAGAGCTGAACGCGGTTTCGCATCTGCCGCAGTGTGCGCGCGAAGACTTCGCGCTTCTCATCATCGCTACCTTCGACGGCTGCCGGGTCGGCAAACCCCCAGTGCGCCGTGATGGGGTGGCCGGGCCACACCGGGCACACTTCGCCGGCCGCGTTATCACACACCGTAATGATGAAGTCCATTTGCGGCGAGTCAGGGAGCGCGAACTCATCCCAGCTCTTGCTGCGCAGGCCTTCGACCGGGTAGCCAAGCGCGCGTGCCTGTTCGATGGCGAACGGGTTCACCTTGCCGCTGGGATGGCTGCCCGCGCTGAACGCATGAAAGCGGACCGCGCCCATCGTATTGAAAAGCGCCTCGCCGATGATGCTGCGCGCCGAGTTGCCGGTGCACAGCACAAGGATGTTGTACGGCCTTCGCATTGCCGATCTCCGGGAACTTAATTCCAAAACCGTCTTGTGTCAGGGCACGACTTTAGTCGTGCCGAATAGTCGCCATAGTTGGCGGGCTTTAGCCCCTGAGGGGTTGCGAAATCAATCGACGGAACCATTTGTGAAACACGCTCTATGCGAATGCGCGGCACGCTGCGCCACTCAGGAGCAGCAACCCGGCGCGCAGCAGGCGTTGGCCGGCTTGGTGGCGCGAATGAACGCGCTCATGAATTTGCCGTCGACGAGGGGGGCAATGGAGTCAACGTCGATGCCTGCCTCGGTGAGGAAATGGCGCGCGTCTTCAATCGAGTAGACCCGCGTTGGCTCGATGGAGATGCCGGTAAAGCCGGCCTTTGCAAGCCGGGCCGCGTAGTCCTGCTCTTCGAGCGCGCCGGCGATGCAGCCCACCCACAGCAGCATGCTCTGCCGCACCTGCTCATGCACCGCGCCGCGCACCACCACGTCTGAGACGGCGAAGCGGCCCCCCGGCCTGAGCACACGGTATGCTTCGCGCAACACGCGGTCCTTGTCAGCGGAGAGATTGATCACGCAATTTGAAATCACCACGTCCACGGAGTGGGCGGGCAGCGGGATATTCTCGATTTCGCCGCGCAGGAACTCGACATTTTCGACCCCCGCCTTGCGCTGATTTTCGCGCGCCAGGGCCAGCATATCGCCGGTCATATCGAGGCCGTATGCCCTGCCTGTGGGCCCCACGCGCTGGGCCGAGAGCAGCACGTCGATGCCGCCGCCGGAGCCCAGGTCAAGCACCGTTTCGCCCTGCTTGAGTTCGATGAGCGCGGTGGGATTGCCACAGCCCAGCGACGCCAGCACGGCGCTCTCCGGCACCGCACTCTTGTCGGCCTCGTTGTAGAGATTGGTGGTGATGGGATCGCAGCAGCGCAGCCCAGGGTCGCAGCAGGCCACCATGCCGGCGTCGCGCACCTGGCGCGCAGCCGCGCCATACTTCTCCTGCACAAGCGTTTTGGTATCGATCGCTTCTGTGTTCATGTCCGGCTCCTCACATTCGCTTAAGCGAATATATTAAATCGATTCATATTTGTCAATGCGTATATAATCAACTTATGACACGTGCGGTAAAGCCCGTACCGCTGGCCGGCCTGTTTGCGGCGCTGGCCGACAATACGCGCCTGCGCCTGCTCAACCTGATGGCCGGCCGCGAGGTCTGCGTCTGCTATTTTGTCGAAATCCTGCGCCAGGGCCAGCCTAAGATCTCGAGGCATCTGGCTTACTTGCGCAAGGCCGGCATTGTGGCCGCACGGCGCGAGGGGAAATGGATGCACTATCGCATCGCGATGCCCACAGATGCCGCGCAGGCCGGCATTCTCACGACCGTGCTTGCATCGCTCGGCGGTGACCGGCAGATGCAGTCCGACTGCGCCCGGCTCGACCGCGCCTGCTGCGCGCCGCAGAGGCTTGTGCTTCCCAGCGGCGCACCGCAGCCCGCACTGCTCAGCGCCGAGATCAGCGCGAGATGAAGTTTTTCCGCTCGCGGACTCCAGGCAGCGGTCAGTGCACCATCTTCATGCGGTCGGCCACCACATCGCGGTAGAAGTCGCATTGCGGCTTGCGTAGCGCCGCGGCCGTCGTTACACGGCCGTCCTGGCCAAACACCAGGTATGCCTGTGTGCCGTCAAACTCGGGCCAGTTGGGCAGCTTGCCGTCGTTGGGGTTGCCGGTCCTGGCGAAGTTTGTCCAGTAGGTCTCCATCAGGTCAGCCAGCTTCGTGTCGATCTCTCCGAACGCGCCGGAGATATTGCCCTCCATGGGGAAGAATCCGAAGACATAGGGCAGGTCGGATGAGTGAACAGCGCCCTGCGCCTCCTGTCCGGGAATGGCGTGCGTGAATTCATATTCGTACGTCGAATGGTGCGCCGCGCTGTGCCACGCGCCCTGCGTTGTAGCCGGGCAACGGAAGGCCGCATCGGCAGCCATCTGGTCGGCTGCGGTGCCGTATTTGGGGTCGATTGTGCCCTGCGCGGCGCCCGTCAGCCCGTAAACAGCTAGGCCCTCATCGGCAAGTTTTCCGGCCTCCTCCTGCATCCGCGCGCGCAGCCGGTCGGCCGCAGCATCCGAGCCAAACTCGCGCGTGGTGGTGCCAAAGAGCAGGGGGATTGCGGCTTCCTGGCCCAGCGCGAAGATTGCCGTGGGCGACCGGGGGACGATCCATCCATCCACATCCGGCCCGGTATGCGGGCGCTCGGCGGGCGGCAGTGCTGCAATGCGGCTGAGCAGTTCACTGCCGGGAATCTGGCGCAGAAACGCGATGGCTCCATCGCCGGGCGGCGCCTTCATGCTGGCCGCAAACTCCGCGCCGATCGCCTCGGCCTCTGCGAGGCGCGGCAGGCGCGGGCTGAGCGGCGCGCCACTCTCCTCGATCGCTTTTTGAAACAGGTCCTTCGCCGAAGAGGCCATAAGGATGCCGGTGTCCTGCGCGCCGGCCGATTGGCCAAACACCGTGATGTTGGCCGGGGCGCCGCCAAACTTTGCGATGTTGTCAATCACCCAGTGGAGGGCGAGAACCTGGTCGGCAAGGCCGTAGTTGCCCGACGCGTGGTGCGCCGACTCGGCGGTGAGCGCGGGGTGGGCGAGAAAGCCGAACACGCCCAGCCTGTAGTTGACCGAGACCAGCACCACGCCGTGCCGCACGAGCGTTCCGTCGTTGTAGAGCGCGGCCATGGCCGTGCCGCCTTCGTTGGCGCCGCCGTGAATCCAGAACATGACGGGAAGCTTATCTTTTGCGGGCCACGTGGGCGTGACGACATTCAGATACAGGCAGTCCTCGTGGCTTATCTCCGCATCGTGCCTGTTCCATTCGCCCAGCGCGGGCTGCGCGCAAGGCGCGGCGAACCGTGTGGCATCGCGCACGCCTTCCCACGGCTTTGCGGGCAGCGGCTCATGCCAGCGCAGCGGGCCAACGGGCGGCTGCCCGTAGGGAATGCCTAGAAACTCCGCGCCGCCGGCGGGTCTGATCCCGCCGCGAACCTGGCCCGCGGTGGTCGGCACGATCAGCGCGCTGTTTGCCGCCGGGGCCGCGCTCGCACTGGGCGAGACGAGAGTTGCCGTCACAGCGAGCGCACTGCCCGCCAGGCCGCATAGGGATGCAATAAGTTTTTTCACAGCATGAGCTCCTTGAAGTGCGCCAATGAAATGAAATTCTAACAACCCGAAGGCCACACAGAATCGCCTTCCCTTGGAGTGCCCCGATTTCTACGTGTTTGCGCTTGCGGACCGGCACATTGCGGCTATTCTGAAGTCGAGCCCATGCCGTTTTCCCACACGATCGGCCGCATTTCTCACGTATTTACGGATCTGCGTGAACTGCTGGCCAAAGCCACGCCTCCGCGCAGCGGCGACGTGCTGGCCGGCGTGGCCGCGGATTCAGCCGAGGAGCGCGTGGCGGCACAGTTCGCGCTGGCCGACCTGCCGCTGACGCATTTCCTCTCCGAGCAGGTGGTGCCGTACGAGA
>Ga0302324_100005681_pt1 | contig 27153 bp, 23 predicted proteins | sample Palsa_T0_1_FD_201949 | JGI IMG/M metagenome (GOLD analysis project Ga0302324, IMG submission 201949) | Peat permafrost microbial communities from Stordalen Mire near Abisko, Sweden - Palsa_T0_1 | ecosystem: Environmental > Terrestrial > Soil > Palsa > Peat permafrost | place: Sweden: Abisko...
GGACTGCACATCGTCAAGTCGCCCATCGTCGGCACCTATTACGGCTCCCCCTCGCCTGGCGCCGCGGCCTTTGTTGCTCCCGGCGATCGCGTGGACAAGGGCCAGGTGATCTGCATCGTAGAGGCCATGAAGCTGATGAACGAGATTGAGTCAGACGCCGCCGGCGAAATGGTCAAGTGTTTTGTCACCAACGGACAGCCCATCGAATATGGGCAGCCCCTTTTCTCCATCCGGCTGGGGTAGCTGCGCTCGTAAAGGTCATGAATGCTTCGTAAAGTACTGGTTGCCAATCGCGGCGAAATCGCGCTGCGCGTTCTCAATGCCTGCCGGGAACTCGGCATCCGCACGGTCGCTGTATACAGCGAGGCAGACCGTAATTCGCTGCACGTGCGCTTTGCCGACGAGGCCATCTGCATCGGCCCGCCGCGGCCTGCGGAGAGCTATCTCAACGTGCCGGCGGTCATCTCCGCGGCCGAGATCGCCAACGTAGACGCCATCCATCCCGGCTACGGTCTGCTCAGCGAGAACGCCAACTTTGCCGAAGTCTGCCGCGCGTCCAATATAAAATTTATCGGCCCGCCGCCTGAGGTCACGCGCCTCATGGGCGAGAAGGAAAAGGCGCGCCAGACGATGAAAGAGGCCAACGTGCCGATCCTGCCGGGCTCTGACGGCGTGATTGCCTCGGAGGCCGAGGCGCAGGAGTGGGCAGCGAAGGTCGGCTTCCCGGTCATTCTCAAGGCCAAGGCCGGCGGCGGAGGGCGCGGGATGCGCATCGTGCGCAATGCCGAAGACCTGCCCAATCTCTTCCACGCCGCGCACACTGAGGCCGCCAACGCCTTCGGCAACGGCGAGCTCTACATGGAAAAGTTCATCGAACAGCCGCGCCACATCGAGTTCCAGATTCTGGCCGATGAGCACGGCAACGTGGTGTCGTTGTTTGAGCGCGAGTGCTCCATCCAGCGCCGCCATCAAAAGCTCATCGAGGAGTCGCCATCGCTTATGGTCTCGCCGAAAATGCGCGAGAGCATCGGAAAGACGCTGGTCCGCTGCCTTAGGGAGATCGGATATCAAAACGCTGGCACCGTCGAGTTCCTGATGGACGAGGACGGCCAGCTCTACTTCATCGAGATGAACACGCGCATTCAGGTGGAGCATCCGGTCACCGAGTACGTCACCGGCATCGACCTGGTGAAAGCGCAGCTCCGCATCGCCAGCGGCGAGCGGCTTGACGCCATCCTGCCCGCAAAGCTCGAAATACGCGGCCACTCCATCGAGTGCCGCATCAACGCCGAGCACCCGCAGAAATTTACGCCGTCGGCCGGCAAGATCACCGCATTCAACGTGCCCGGCGGCAACGGCGTGCGCGTGGACACGGCGCAATATGCCGAGGGCGTGGTGCCGCCCTACTACGACTCGCTGATCGCCAAGCTGATCGTGCACGGCGTCGACCGGGCTGAGGCGATTGCGAAGATGGAGCGCGCGCTGAGCCAGTTTGTGGTGCAAGGCATCGATACGTCGATCTCGCTCCACCAGGCCATCTTCGCCGACGAGAACTTCCGCCAGGGCAAATTCGACACCAAGTTCATGGAGCGATTTCTGGCGAAGAAGGGAGAGTAGCGGAGTCCCGCGAACATTCGCAGCTTTGAAATGGTGCGGCTTTACAGGCTGCGGAGACACTCGTATCACGCGCCACGAAAAGGTAGGTCGGGGTTTCAACCCCGACACAGAGCCAGCTGAATGAGCACCGGGCTTTAGCCCCTGAAAGCCTGTGGTGAAAGTCTGGTTTTGAAAGGGCACGACTTCAGTCGTGCCGTAAGTACCGCAAAATGAACGCGGCTTTAGCCACCGAGGGATGTTTTTCCCGGAATCTTGACTTTCACCACTGGCTGCTGAAGTATGCTTTCGGGCATTTCGGGCTGCGCATGGCCTCTTTCCGTAGCCTGTTTAGTCGTACCGAGTCGTCCGAAAGATGGACCACGAGCTTTGCAATGGCGGGCCCAGAACTTTGCATGGTTCCCTTCTCAGCGTCTCCGAGAAGGAACACAACGGGCGAATAACAAACACTGATCTTTGGCTATATGGCGAATAAATCGGAAAGTTGTTAAGCCAGCTTAGTCTGGATTGAATGGGAGGATGTCATGCACCAGGTTGGGGCGTTCGAAGCCAAGAATACGCTGGGAGCCTTGCTTGATCGCGTGGAGGCTGGCGAGGAAGTCCTCATCACGCGCCACGGCAGGCCGGCGGCGCGACTGGTTCAGCCGTTCGCTGGATTTGACCGGGCAGAAGCGCAAGCCGCCGCCATCCGAATTCGAGAACTCGCCAAGACGCGAAAAACGGGCCCCTTCGATTGGGAAGAATGGAAGGCCTACCGCGATGAGGGTCGCCGGTGAGCTTAGAATCTTCCCAAAAAAATACGGGCGCGGAGACGTTGCTCCGCGCCCGAATTTTCAATCAAATCGCGATTCAAGATCACGTTTAGTGAAATTCAATGCTGTCCGTCCAGGTGCCGGTGTCGTAGGTGGCCACGCTCCACGGTATTGCAACGGTAAACGTGACGCCGCTTTTGCAGCCGGCAAAGTTGATTGTGAAGGCTGCGCTTGCCGACTTGCTGGTGGCGATGTTGCCCAGTGAGACAGGATAGGCGCTGGGCGGCGTAACCACCGGCGTGCACTTCACGCCGCCAGTTTGCTTGAGCGTGAAGCCGGCGAGCAGGGTGTTGTAAGCCGGGCCGACGTTGCCATTGGCCGCGGTCACGGTCCACTTGCGAACCGTGGTGCTGGTGGACGTGCCCGCCAGCGAGAGCTTCAGACCGTAGCCTGGAAGGCCGCTGGCGTTGACCACACCCCAGTAAGCTGGCTTCGCGTGCAATTGCATGTTGAAGGGCAGCGGATAGTCGGTGCGATTGACCGGGAAGCTGTCCAGCCACGTATCGTCGTCGGCCATGCCCCAGAACGTGATGCCGGTGAGTCCTTTGTCCTTGAGCCCGCGGAAAGCGTCGAAGTACTGTTCATACAACCATCCCTGCTCGGCCAGCACCGAGGCGGGGATGTTATTGCCGTAGTTCGACGTGGTGTCGCCGGCGTTGTAGACGCTCATGTCGAGTTCCGTGATCTGCTGCTCCAGAGTGGGAAAATTCTCGTGCATCGTGTCGATGGCGTTGACGATCGCCGCCGTCGACGGGTAGTTGATGGCGTTGTGATTTTCGTGCCCGACGGCATCGAGCGGTATGCCGCGGGTCTTCAGGTCCTTCACCACCTTGACATAGCACGCCAGGCGGTCAGGATCGGCGGTGCTGTAGTCGTTGAGGAAGAGCTTGGTGCCGGCCGGCGCATACTGGCGGGCCGCCTTGAGCGCGATGTCGATGTAGCTCTTGCCCAGCACCTGGTAGAACGGGCCGTGCACGAGGCAATCGGACTGGGTTGGATCGAGCGGCTCGTTCACCACATCCCACGCATAGACCTTGCTGCCGAAGTGCTGCACCTCGCTCTTGATGTGCTCCTGAATATTGGCGGTGACCACGGCCTGGTTAGCCGGGGAGTTGGTGCCATCGCCGGTGGCATAGGACGGGGTCTGCTGGGCCGTAGCCCAAACCAAGTTATGGCCGCGTATGCGAATGTTGTGGCATACGGCCATGCCCACCTCGCTGTCTGCGTTATCGAACGTGTAGGCGCCCTTGGTGGCCTCGACCGAGCTCCACTTCATATCGTTGCCCGAGGTGATGCTGTCAAAGTGCTTGACCAGCAACTGCAAATGCGGGCCGGAGAGATCGGTCAGATCCACCGCCGCGCCGATGGGGAACTCGCTCGCATAGGTCTGGTAGATGGACGCAAGGCTGGTTTGAATAGTGGGTGGAGGAACATAGCTGAGCTGGAAGTCGTCGATATAGAACGACGCCAGGTCGTTGCCCGACGGCGGCACTGTCTGGAAATAGAGAGTGGCGGCGCCGGTATCGTAACCGCTCGACATGTTGTAGCCGGTGACGCTGATCTGGTGCCACTTGCCGTCTGCGGGCACGGTTACGCCTGGATAGCCGGTTACGCTCGGGTAACTTGTGTTGCCGTCGAGCGTAGTCTGCAGGCTGATGTTGACGATGTGGCTCGAGCCATCGGTGGGCAGCATCATGACCCAGCCGCTGATGTTATAGACCGAGCCCACATACATCTTGTCGCTCACGCTGATCGAGGGACCGTCCCAGTTGCCGATGCGCCCGGTGGTCAGCAGGCTGTGCGTGCCGCCGTGCGCTTCCGCGGTGGAGTTGGTCACCGAGGAGCTGCCGGAGCGGGAACTCCATCCATCCAGGCCGCCATCTTCAAAGGTGGATGTGATGCCGGAGTTGTCCTGTTGGCTCGGCGTGGGAGGCGGCGGCGCAAGCTCGTTGATGGTGACATGCGCAATGTAGAACGAATCGGTGGCGCTGCTGGACTGGATGTAGAGAATCAGGTTTGTGGGCGCGCCGGGCAGGTCGCTGAAGCTGAAGTTGCCCTGCACCTTGGTCCACGCCGTATGTGACAACGCTGTGGATGTGGCGAGATTGCTGTATGCGCCGGATGTGTCTGCGCAGTCGGTCAGCTTGGTGGAGATTGTGGCTGTTGGGTTGGAGCTGTCTGCCTTTTCAAGCAAAACGTATGCGGTCACCTGGTAGGTAGCTCCGGCAACCACGCTCTTGACGTTGACCAGGTTGAGGCTCGGTCCCATAAATCCCCCGGTGCGATTGCTCACCAGGAGACTCTTCGCATCGCTGCTCGGGTCGGGAACTGGTGTTGCTTCGACGGTCAGCTTCGCAGAACCAAACGGCGCCCAGCCATCCAGCTTGTCATCGGCCCAGGTATACGTCTCAACCGGGGTGCCTCCCGGCGGCGGAGCAGTCTCTGTAATTACCACGTCGTCCATGTAGAACGAAACGGCGCTGGTGGCGCCGACGAGCTGCGAATAGAGCAGCAACGCCGTTTCCGTCGTGCTTACGGAATAGGCCCCGCCGATCTCGGCCCAGCCGGCGTCCGAAACGGCTACCTGGTAGGCGCCGATGGTGTCGTAGCATGTGCCGCCCGAACAGCTCGGATCGGTGCGCGCGATGGTGAAGTTGGCGTTGGCAGCGCTTTCGCCGGCGCCCAGCCGCACCCACCCGGTGATGGTGTATTTCGCGCCCGCAAGCAGCACCGTATTCATCGAGATCGACGGCCCGCCCGTGCCTGTCGCACTGGTCGTGGTCAGCAGGCTGTAGGTACCGGAATAGGCCTCAGCGTTGGAGGCGACAGGGGTGGAGGCGTTGTAGAACGAGCCCCATCCGTCCGCCTTTCCATCGTCGAAGTTGTAGGTCGCCACCACCTGCGCGCTGAGGCGGCCGGCGCCGCAGAACGTGAGTACAAGGATCATGCACAAGAGTGGAGTAATGCGATTTACGAGCAGGCCTGGCCTGCGATCTGCTACGAAACGGGACATGGGGGTCTCCTCAAGCTCAAATCGGGCCTGGACCTGACGCGATTCAACGCGAATCAAGCTGACGGTCTGAGCCCGGTGGAGAAATATAGGCGCGCAATTCGCCGGCTGTCAACAGGAAATTGTTCAGAAGCCCTTAAGTAATTCGCTTTATTGAGGATTAGGCTCTTCGGCTGTTTGAAAGGGCACGGCTTCAGCCGTGCCGGGAGACCGCTCTCACGATTTCGGCTTTAGCCGTTGAGGGAATTCACGGTTGAAAATACAGCCCTCCAGGGCTAAAGCCCGAAACTCTCTTCTCAGTCGATGCGGCACGGCTGAAGTTGTGCCCTTTCAAAACTTCGCTTAATCAGAGTTCCTTAGTCGTAATACTCCAACCCCAGGTGCGTGATCAACCCCTCACCCATGATGTGACGCAGCGTGTTCTTCAGCTTCATGGATTGGATGAACAGGTCGTGCTCGGGATAGAGGCCCGGCGCGGTCTGCGGCGACTTGAGATAGAAGCTCAGCCACTCCTGAATGCCGATCGAGCGCAGCGACGGCGTGCGCTTGGCCAGGTCGAGAAACAGCACCAGGTCGAGCGCGATCGGCGCGGCCAGGATGGAATCGCGGCAGAGAAAATCCACCTTGATCTGCATAGGGTAGCCGAGCCATCCGAAGATGTCGATGTTGTCCCAGCCCTCCTTGTTGTCGCCGCGCGGAGGGTAATAGTTGATGCGCACCTTGTGAAAGATGTCCTTGTAGAGATCGGGGTAGAGATCCGGCTGGAGGATGAAGTCCAGCACGCCGAGCTTGGACTCTTCCTTGGTCTTGAACGATTCCGGATCGTCCAGCACTTCGCCGTCGCGGTTGCCGAGGATGTTGGTCGAGTACCAGCCAGAAACGCCCAGCAGGCGCGCCTTGAAGGCCGGCGCAAGCACTGTCTTCATGAAAGTCTGGCCGGTTTTGAAATCCTTGCCGCAGATGGGCGCAGCGTTTTTCTTCGATAGCTCGATCATGGCCGGCACATCGACGGTCAGATTTGGCGCGCCATTGGCAAAGGGCACTCCCTCGCTCAGCGCGGCATAGGCGTAAATCTGCGAGGGCGCAATGCCGATGTCGTCGTTGTCCAGGCCCGCCTCAAACGCCTCGATGGTCTGGTGCACGGCGCTCGGCTCGATGAAGATTTCGGTCGATCCGCACCAGATCATCACCACGCGATCCACCGTTTCGCGGAAGGCGCGAATGTCGGCGATCACCTGGTTGGCCAGGTCGCGCTTGTTCTTGCCCTTCTTCACGTGCGTGCCGTGCAGGCGCTTGACGTAGTACTGGTCGAAGACGGCAGGCAGCGGCTTGATGGTTTCGAGATAGGGCTTGAGCTCGGCGATCAGATCCTTGTCCAGCACCTTGGCGTGCGCGGCGGACTCGTAGACGTTGTCTTCAAAGATGTCCCAGCCGGTGAAGACAATGTCGTCGAGCTTGGCCAGCGGAATGAAATCGCGCACCAGCGGCGAGTTGTTGTCCGTGCGCTTGCCCAGCCGTATCGTTCCCATTTGAGTCAGCGAGCCGATGGGCTTGGCGATGCCCCGGCTCACGGCCTCAACGCCGGCGATAAACGTGGTGGCCACGGCGCCCAGGCCCACCACCATCACTCCAAGCTTGCCCGTGGCGGGCGAAATCTTTGAGGCGGTCTTGGGGCCGCCTTGCGATTCAGTTGACATTGGTTCTCCTAATCCTTCCTTCGGTTGCTGTTGCTTCTCTCGTTCGATTCCGAATTTAACTTCCTGCTTCAGCCGCCGCTGCAAGTCTGCCACGTCTCACATGCGACCAGACAAACCACACAATCCCCGCCAGCAGCGCAATCTCCACAACCAAATGAAAACGATGGAACGCCTCATAAAATCGCGGGTCGGTATGCCACTTTTCGCCCAGCTTCATGCCCACATAGGCCAGGCAAAAATACCAGATCCACGAACCCACCGACGTGTAGAGGTGGAAGCGCAGGCGCGGCATCCTGGCAACGCCCGCCGGGAAGGCGATAAACGTCTGCACCATGGGCAACATGCGCGCCACGAGCACGGTGACGGCCCCATATTTTCCGAAGAAATAGGTCATCCGGTCGACATCGTGGCGGCTCATCAGCACATATTTGCCATAGCGCTCCAGCAGCGGCCGGCCGCCTCTGGCGCCGAACCAGTAGCCGATGGCCGACCCGATGTTGCAGCCCACCATGCCCGCCGTCGCCACCAGGTACAGATTGAACCGCCCCAGGTAAACCAGGTACCCGGAAAACGGCATGATGAGCTCGGAGGGAAGCGGGATGCAGGCGGAATTGATGGCGATCAGCGCCACAATGCCGGCGTAGCCGCCGCTTTGGATGACGTGCGTGACAAACTGCACCAGGTAGGCCAGGATTCTTTCGGTCATGAGCCTTACCAGTATATAAGGGCGGGGACGGCGCGGCGATTGGCGCGGCTCTGAGCGGGGATGGCATCGGACGAAAGACAGGCGCTGTTTGTTAGGATGAGGGGGTCCAAGGTATAGAGACGAGGCGACTATTGGCTGATTTTCCTCCCGTTCCGTTGACGCTTGAAGGCGCGAGCGTGCTGCACCAGTTCTTCCATTTTGACTGGAAGGCGTGGCGCGCGACGCCGGCCGCCGACCGCGAATCCATTGCGCAGGAAGCCGTGGCCGCGCTCAAGGGCATCGAAAAGGCGGGTGCGGATGGGCCTGTTCGTTCGGCACTCTTCTCCGAGCTTGGCCACAAGGGCGACTTCATCCTGGTTCACTTCCGCGACTCGCTGGAAGCGCTCAATCAGGTGGAGCTCGACCTGGCTCAAACGTGCCTGTACGATTTCCTTGAACAGCGCCATTCCTACGTGTCGGTTGTCGAGCTTGGCCTTTACGAGTCGAGCCGCAAGACCTATGAGGCAGCCGAAGCCAAGGGCCTGGCGCAGCACTCGCCGGAGTGGAACGCCGAGGTGGCGGCCACGCTCAAGCGGCAGGCCGAGGCCATGGCGCCGCGCCTCTTTCCTGCCGTTCCCGAGGCGAAGTACATCTGCTTTTATCCCATGGACCGCAAGCGCGGCGAGCAAGTGAACTGGTACCAGGTGCCGATGGCCGAGCGGCAGCGCATGATGCACGAGCACGGGCTGATTGGGCGGCGCTACGGCGACGTGGTGCGCCAAATCATTTCGGGATCGATCGGCTACGACGACTGGGAGTGGGGCGTAGACCTCTTCGCCGACGACCCGGTGGTCTTCAAAAAACTAATCTACGAGATGCGCTTCGATGAAGTCAGCGCGGTATATGCGCTGTTCGGGCAGTTTTATATCGGCGTGCGGCTGCCAGTGGGGAAGTTGGCAGACTGGCTGAATGGCAAGCTCCAACTTGGCTGAGGCGAGAAATCCAATACCATGGCAAAACCAAAACTCACCGCTAAGCCGACTGCCGGGAAGCAGCCCACAACAGGTGCAAGTCGGCGAGTGCCGCGCGGCGACCTCGCACCCGAGCGCATCGCCGCCATCCTCATGGGCCTCGACGAGGCCTACCCCAGCGCCGAATGCGCACTGATTCACCGCTCGCCGTGGGAACTGCTGGTGGCGACGATTCTTTCCGCGCAGTGCACCGATGTGCGCGTCAACATGGTCACGCCGGAGCTATTCAGGCGCTTCCCTGCTCCGGCGGCGATGGCCAAGGCCAAGCTGCCCGTGCTCGAAGAGTTGATCCGCACCACCGGCTTCTTCCGCAACAAGGCCAAGTCGATCCAGGGCGCAGCACGCAAGATCACCGAGGACTTTGGCGGCGAGGTGCCGCAGACCCTGGCCGAGCTGATCACCGTTCCCGGCGCGGCGCGCAAAACAGCCAACGTGGTGCTCGGCGTCTGCTTCGGCAAGGCCGAGGGAGTGGTAGTGGACACGCACGTTTTCCGCATTGCGCACCGCCTGGGCCTGGCCAAGGGCGATACAGCGCCCAAGGTGGAGCAGGAGCTGATGAAGGTGATCCCGCAGAACCGCTGGATCGGTTTTTCGCACCAGGTGATCCACCACGGCCGCCAGGTGTGCGTGGCCCGCAAGCCCAAATGCGACCGCTGCAACATTGAACCGCTCTGCCATTCGAAGGACAAGACCTGGGAGTCGTGAACGGCAGCGGAGTTAGCGGGGTTAGCGGCGCTAGCCGAGTTAGAACGATATGCGATCAAGTGTTCACAGTCCGGCACCGGCCTCTGTGGTCCCATCCTTGTGCAAAGAGCGCACAAGGATGGGGCTGGGTGCTCTTGCGGCGGCTGAGTCAGGAACACTCACGCGAGCGGACCGTCCTACGGCTGCAGATCGAACGCCGGACGGAGGCTGCCATCCATGTAGAACGGCACCGATTGGTGTTCGTGCACGATGCGCCAGCCACTGCCGGCCCGCTCCAGGCACAGGGTCGAGCGCATCCAGAAGCTGATGCTCTGCGCGGCTCCGTTTTTCGTGCCGCTCAGGCGCATGTAGCCATGAGCCACGGCGAGGCCGCCGCTCACGCGCACGGTGAAATCGCGCGGCTCGATCTCGACAGGTGTTTCCCATGTATCGAGCCATTCCTGCTTCTCGGCGAGATCGATGCCGCGGTGGACGAGCGGCGGCGCAAGGCTGTAGATGGCCGCGTCGGGGGCAAAAGGCACGGCGATAGCGGCGGCGTCCTTGTCGTGGTGCGCCTGAGCGATCGAATGAATGAGGTCGAGAATGGCGGCCTCGTCGGTGACGGGCTGGGCGGGGAATGTGGCTGTGGACATGATGTCTCCTATCTCGTTTTTCGGCATTGTGTTCTGTGCTATCCCAGGTCTCAAGAGCGAGTGGGCGCCCTCTGGGCAGGGCACCGATTTTTCTTGCCAGATCAGGCGGCCAAAAGCCGGCGCAAGGACTTCTATTTCGTCGGAATGAGGATGTGCGTGACTAGCTGGTCCTCAGGCGTGACCCGCGGGTCGGTGACGTAGTGCTCGATGCAGAAGTCGTCGCGCATCTCGATTCCCTTCTCTGCCACGATCTGAAACACGCGGCCCCACGCCGGCCCCAGGTTGGAGAAAGGTCCGGTCAAGACGAAGCGGCTGTATTTGCCGCCGGGAAAGAGTTCGTACGCCAGGCCCTCGGGCGGCTGAACCGGCGCGGCAGCCAGGGCAAAGCCGGCGCGATAGATCTGCTGCTCGCGCTTGAAAAGGGTTATGTAGCCGGTGATCTGGTTGTTCTGTGAAAGCTCCGGCGCCAGCGGATGTGCTTCAGTCCACGCTGCGGGAGCGGTCTTCATGAAGGGGCCGGTTTTCTCGATGAAGACGTATTGCGTCTCCGGCCAGGTGAGGATTTCGGGTTGTTCGGTGAGGTTCATCCGGTCTCCTTCTCTACGATCTCGTCCTCTTGGAATTCAAGAGGCTTTGGGACTTTGAAGAGCAGTTCGATGTAGCGGTGCAGGTGGTCGAGGCATGTGGCGACCACAGCCGGTCCGCCCGTAGCTTTCGCCAGGATGAATGCCCCCTGGAGCACAGCCTGCATGTAGAGCGCCAGGCTTTCCGCGGTTCCGGCGGCGTGGACGCCGTATCGATCCATGGCTGCGGCAATATCCGCCTCGAGCATGGCGGCGTGGGCGGCCATGTTGCGCGCACAGGCCTCCAGGATGAGCGGATGAGTCTGGTAGGTCTCCTGCACCATGGTGCCAAAGAGGCAGGTGAACTCCGGCAGCGTGCCTTCAAGCAGGGCCTTGCGGAAATCCACGTAGCCCAGCAGGCGATCGAGCGGGTCTTTCAGGCTGCGGTAGGGCGCGGTGGTGAAGAGACTGTCCGCCATGTTGTAAAAATGCTCGGCAGCGGCCAGGGCCAGCTCTTCCTTGCTCTTGAAGTGGTGAAAGAAGCTGCCTTTGGTGAGCCGGGCGGCGTGGCAGACGTCCTCAATGCGCGTGTCGGAGTAGCCGCGGGCGCGGATCACGAGCAGGGCAGCGTTGAGAAGCCGGGTTTTGGAATCGTGGTTCCGGGGTTTGAGCTGTTTTACGACTGCGATCATGGCATACCCACCAGTTGGTATGGAATATACGGATTGGTTGGTACGATGTCAAGAATTATCGATTCATGACAAGCGGACGGATGACCGCTGTAGTAGACTTCCTGCAATCTTTCCGGGGCTTCTGCCCCAGGTTTCCCCGCAGGCGTTTCTGTCCAGACCACGAAAGGATTTTGAGACATGACCAGGCGAATGCACTGCCTGATTCTCCGCACGCTGATCGCGGTGGCCGTTGGAACACTGGCTGCGACGCAGAGCGCCACTGCTCCGGAAGCAGCCGCGCAGGTTGTATCCCGCGCCCCCCAACCCGTCGTGCCGCAGATGATCCGCTATACCGGTGTGGCGGCCGGCCGCGGCGGCGAAACCGTGGAAGTTGTCTTCCGGATCTACGCGTCACAGGAGGGGGGAGAGCCACTGTGGAGCGAGACCCAGACGATCGGCGTTGGCGCCGATGGAAGATACAGCGTCCTGCTGGGCTCGGCAACCGAGGGCGGTCTTCCTGACGCAGTGTTCCAGGGCGGACAGGGCCGCTGGCTGGGCGTCAGCATTGAACGCGCTCCCGAGAGCGGCCGCAGCGTGCTGGCCTCGGTGGCGTACGCCATGAAGGCCGCAGACGCGGAGTCGCTGGCCGGCCGCCACGCCGCAGAGTTTGTGACCCAAAGCCAGCTGGACCGGCTCACCGCGCAACTGGGCAATACCACGCAGGCGCTCACCGTTGCCAACGGCGTTCATGCTGAGTTGACACCCAGCGGCTCCGGCGCGGCCAACACCATTCCGCTGTGGACATCGGCCAGCAATCTGGGCGATTCGGCGCTCACGCAGCTTGGCACAGCCTCAGCGCCTCTTGTAGGCGTGAACAACGCCGCCCCCGCTACTACCCTCGATGTCGCCGGCGCCACTACCTTGCGTGGAAATACTTCGTTGACGCCGGCCACTGTGGCAACCGCAACAGCCGGAGTCAACTCGCCGGTGTTTGCCTTGAACGCGTCGAGCTTCCAGAGCGGCGCAGCAGCGGTCAACCAGAGGTTTGCCTGGATGGCGCAGCCCACTGGAAATAACACCGCAAGCCCCGGAGCACAGTTGTCGCTGCTCTTCGCTTCAGGAAGCGCATCGAACGTCAACACCGGTCTCTTCTTCCTGTCCAACGGCTCTATCGTGTCGCACTCCAGCATAGAGGTGGGGGCACAAGCGGCCACACCGGCCCTCGGCGGGGCCTCGCCGTCGTTCGTTCTGGGCGGGTCGGCCTACAACTCATCCACCTCGGCCAGCGTTCCCCAGGTCTTTTCTTTCAACACCGTGCCGGTGGGCAACAACACCTCGACTCCCAGCGCCAATCTGGAACTGCTGTTTGGAGCGGGTTCAAGCGCCGTAACGGCCACTGGACTCTCGTTCGCACCGAGCGGCGTGATTACTTTTGTCCCGTCGCAGACCTTCCCCGGCTCGGGCACAATTACCGGCGTTACGGCCGGGACAGGACTCACCGGCGGAGGCGCTGCGGGCGCGGTGACAGTAGGCGTTGACACGACCAAGGTACCGCTGCTCGGCGCCGCCAACAACAACTTCAGCGGGTCTCTCTCGGCCACCGGGGCGGTCAACGCATCGACTTACGACCTGGATGGCGCTCGCTTTGCTTACGGCAATCAAAACGGCAACTCATTCCTGGGCTTCGCCGGAAACGGCAGTGTGCCCTCCGGCCTCGTCAACACCGCGGTCGGATTTGAGGCTATGACGGCGCTCACCACCGGCGGAGCCAACACCGCCATCGGCGCCAGCACCCTCGATTTGATCTCTAGCGGCACATACAACACCGCTCTGGGCAGCTATGCCGGGGCCGGCTATTCGAACTTGAACGACTCAACAGCCATTGGGGCCAACGCCGTCGTAAGCCAAAATGACTCCCTGGTGCTCGGCCAGACTACAGACGGAAGCCCCGGCAAGACGTATGTGAACGTCGGCATCGGCACCTCGGTCCCGGCCTCCGAGCTCGAACTTTCAAAAAGTGCATCCGATGCGCTGGGACCCGTTCTCACGCTCACCAACCCCGCGGGCGATGGAGCATCGGCTGCAATCGATTTCAAGACCTATCTCCACCTGAGCACCGCGACCTCGCCCACCGCACGGATTTGGGCTGTTGACGACAATAACTACGGAACCGACCTGCTTTTCCTCTCCAAAAAGCCCGGCAGCGATTTCAATTCTCTGCAAATCAACATGGCAATCTTCGCCAATGGCCAGGTAACCATGGGAACGCTCAGCCAGGAGGCCCCTTACGAGGGAGAAATCCAGGATGCCCAGCTCACCGTACAGGGGCAAAACGGATTCGACGGAGTCGTCGGTGTGGGCAGCGCTCCGGTGGGAGGCTCCACTCTCGGCGGCCACGGCGGGATCTTCGCGGGCGGCAACAATGCGGATGGAGTGTGGGGAATCTCCGGTGGGAGCCTCGCCGGGTTCTTTCAGGGCGATGTTTCAGTCAATGGAATCCTCGAGGCCAGCACCAAGGACTTCAAAATCGATCACCCGGCCGATCCGGCGAACAAGTACCTGGTTCACTCCTCGGTCGAGTCCTCCGAGATGATGAACATCTATTCCGGCAACGTGGTTACGGACGAACTGGGACTGGCCACGGTGAAGCTGCCGGAGTGGTTCGAGACGGAGAATGGCGACTTCCGCTATCAGCTCACCACCATCGGCCGCGACGCACACGCCTGGATCGCCGAGGAAGTGGCTCACAACCAGTTCAAGATTGCGACCAATGCAACGTTCGTCAAGGTCTCGTGGCAGATCACGGCGGTACGCCAGGACGCCTTCGCGAAGGCCCATCCATTGGTGGTGGAAGTCGCAAAGCCGGAGCGGGAGCGCGGTTACTACATCCATCCCGAGCTCTACGGCCAGCCCGAGGAGAAGGGGATTGCGTGGGCCCGGAATGCAAAGGTCATGCAGCAGATCAAAGCGCGGCGGGAGGCCGACGAGAAGAGACGCAAGCAGGCCAAGAAATAACTATCGCGGCCCGAGAGATATCAAGACCTGGGCGCCCGGCCTTTGGCAGTGGGTTGCGAGTGGCTTAGTGGAAGTTAGATGCCGTGACCGCTGGTCAGCGCCGTGGCTTCTTCTCTGCGGCCATGAGGAGCGGCACCATGCGCCGGGCCCGGCTGCGCATGGCGGAGGTGCCTTCGATGCGTGCATTTTCGAGCATCAGCGCGCACTCGCCGCGGAGCGAAGGCTCTGCTGCGGCCAGGATAGCGAGGGCCTCGATGGCGATGGCACGGAGGGCGTTGCGCTCGTCGACGGCCATGGCACGCACGCGCACAGCGAGCCGTTTGCGCTGCGCTGGCGTGGAGGCATTGAGCGCGGCGGCCAGCGTGACGTAGCCGCGCGCCTGCCATTGTTCGAGCGGCATGTCGCCGGCCAGATCGATCAGCACGTCTGCATACTTGCCCAGAATGCCGGGCTCGCGGGCGCTGATGCGGCGGGCCAGGTCGGCAGCGCAGCGGTGATCGAAGGGGTCCCGCGAGACAATCTCCTGCATCAGGCCTCGGATGGCGGCGCTGCGCGGCGGCGGGTGGGCCAGAAATTCGCAGGTGGCGGCTTCCGCGTCCGTATTTTTCCAACCGCGCGGGATGATCATGGTATCGAGATTCGCGGTCTCCCAGGTCTCAAAATCGAGACCTGGGGCACCCATTCTTGTGTTGGCGCAGACTCAATGCCGCGCTGTCCCCGCACCGATTTTCGTGCGGAGCCGGGCGAAGGCTCATTCTTTCAAATCGCTCACGCCGTCGGCTTGTCGGGCGCGGGCATCGACGCCAGGAACAGCTCGGCGAACTTGGCGCTGTAGGTCTCCAGCAGCACGCGCACCCGCTCGGGGTCTGTCGAGCGGACGATCAGGCCGGCGTGGTGGTGCTTCTTCATGCGGTAGACGATCTCGGGCGCGGTGAAGGCCGACGTATCGGGCTTGGCCGTCTTGGCAAGGCATAGCACGCTGCCGGCGTATTCCTCGTAATGATCGGGCGGCACATAAGTCTGGCTGCGCAGGTAGGCGACCTCGAGGCGCGCCCACTCCCGCCACAGGTTGACGCCGGTGGATGTCTGTACCAGGTCGGAGATAAACGCACCGCCCACGCGTGCGGCGATCTCAAGGAAGTAGTAGCGGCCGTCGGCGTGGGCGCGGATGTACTCAGCATGGGTGACGCCGCGCACCATGCCCATGGAGGGCGCGAGGCCGGCATTGAGCGCGGTCAGCTCCAGCCAGTCGCGGCTGCCGCGGTCCACGGTGCGCGTGGTGAAGACGCCGCCCTCGTGCATCACTTGCATGGGCGGGCGGCCGTATTGGTGGACCACGGAGAACAGCACGTCGCACTCGCTGACGATGGAGTCGACGTGAAAGATTTCGCCGGGGACGAAGCGCTCCAGCAGGAAGTGGCTCTGGCGGTCGCCCAGCTCGTCGAGAGCGCGCCATAGCTGCTCCGGCTTCTCTATCTTGCGAATGCCCAGCGCGGAGGCCTCGGCGCGCGGCTTGAGCAGCCAGGGCGCCGGCACTGTATCCATGTAGAGGCGCAGCTCATCGTAGTTGAGCACGCGGCAGAATTCGGGCACCAGGAAGCCCGACTCGCGTGCGCTGGTGCGCATGGCCAGCTTGTCGCGGTAGTAGGCCGAGGTGGTGACGCCCATGCCGGGAATGCGCATGTGCTCGCGCAGCAGCGCCGCCGTTTCGATATCGAACTCATCCAGGGCCACCACGCGGTCAAAGCGCCGGCCTCGCGACATCCAGGAGACAGTGTTGACGATCTGCTCGCAGCTCAACCCCGGTGGCATGGTGACCAGGTCTTCCAGCGCGTCGCGCGGCCAGTCGGCATCGCGCAGCTTGTCTACGGTGAGCAGCGTGACCTTCACGCCCATTTCGGCGCACTGGCGCAGGAACTCCTGGCCTTTTTCGTAGCTGGCAATGCAAAGGATTCGCTGTGCCTCGTCCGTCATCCGACCCTCGCGTAATTCTGGCCCATGTGGTGCGCCAACCATCCGCCGCATTGAACCGGAGAGCGCAAGCATGGCCCCGGCGTGGACCCCTGGTTGAGGATAGTTCTACCATAGAAGTTACAACGGTGAAGCGGCCGGCGGTCGCCAGAGGATGCTTGAGGATGCTTTCGGCAAAGGTTATCGTCGGCTTGCAGGATCGGGAAACGCGGTCGTGGCACCTGAACGCGGGTGTCGATGCAGGTGTTGGCGCAGCACATGCCGCGGAGTCCGATCGCAACCAGGCGTGGCTCAATCTGGTTGCGCGCCAGCATCGCGCCAATTTCGATTTGTGGCACATTGAAGACGAAGCCCGCACGCTCGGCGCCACCGACGCTGAGATCGCTGCAGTGAAACGCCGCGTGGATCTGACGAACCAGCGCCGCAACGACCTGGCCGAGGAGCTGGACCGCTCCCTGCTGGCGTGGCTTGCGGCGCGCGGCCTGCCCAACACAGCGGCCACGCTGCACTCGGAGTCACCCGGGCTGATGATCGACCGGCTCTCCATCCTCGCATTGAAGATCTGGCATACGCGCGAAGAGGCCGAGCGCGAAAGTGCGCCGGCGGGCCATGCGGAGCGCAACCTCGAGCGGCTGGCGATTCTCAGCGAGCAGCGGGCTGACCTGGCCGGCTGCCTCGACGATCTGTGGCATGAGACGCTCGCCGGCACGCGCCGCTTCAGGCTCTACCGGCAGTTGAAGATGTACAACGACCCATCGCTCAACCCTGCAATCTACGGCCACGGCGGCGCGCGCTGAGGCCGCCGGTAGCCGCGCTGTGACCCCTCCCATTGACGAGACGCGGGGTTGTGCGTATAAAGATGGCCTGAGCAGCACAATGCACCAGAGCCCGTCTTGTGCCGGACACAGGCCGGCACGACCGGGTAAAGTGGATTGCATGCTACCGGAATACTCATGATGCAAGAGGCGCGATCCGCGGCTATCGGCCGCAAAAAATTACCCCCACCGGCTGCCCCTCCAGGCGGTCACGCCGCCACTGCCAGCGCACCGGTCTTCCAGCAGTATGAAGCAGCCGTGCAGCTGGTGCAGGCCGGCAAGTTCGAGAAGGCGATTGCGGCTTTTCAAAAGCTGCTGACCACCGTGCCGCCAGACTTCAGAGAGCGCTGCAACATGTACGTCAGCACGTGTCAGCGGCAGCTCGCGCAGTCGATGCTGACGTTTCTCTCGCCGGAAGAGCACTACGACTACGCCATCTCGCAATTGAACACCGGCTACTACGAGGAGGCGCGCGATCACTTCAACCACATCCTGGCCGACCACCCCGAGGCCGATTACGCCTTCTACGGCATTGCCCTGCTCGACGCCATCACCGGGCGCACCCAGGACTGCCTGCGCAACCTGGCGCGGGCTATCGAGTTGAACCCCAGAAACCGCCTGCAGGCGCGCGCCGACAACGATTTCCAGAGCATGGTGGACGATCCCCGCTTTACCGAGCTGCTGTATCCCGAAATCCCCTAAGGCAGAAGAGTGAATTCAGTAACGCCCGCCGATGACGGCCCGTTGATCCCGCAGCCGGACGGGCCTCACTGCCCGGCGGCTGCGGCGCCCATCCGGGTGGTGGCACTCGGTGGCGGCACGGGGCTCTCCACGCTGCTGCGCGGACTGCGGCGTCATGTGCCCGCGGCTGGCAAGACTGCGGCGCCGGCAGGGTTGATTTCGGATCTCGCCGCTGTGGTCAGCGTGACCGACGATGGCGGCTCCAGTGGCCGGCTGCGGCGCGAGTTCAACATGCTGCCGCCCGGCGACCTGCGCAACTGCATGGTCGCGCTCAGCGAGGACGAAGACCTGCTGGCGCAGTTGTTCAGCCATCGCTTCCGCACCGGAGACACGCTGGAGGGGCACAGCTTTGGCAACCTGTTCCTGGCCGCGCTGACTGAGTTCACTGGCGACTTCGGCCTCGCCATCCAGCTGGCGTCGAAGATTCTGGCCACGCGCGGCCGAATCTATCCCGTCACCACAGCCAACACCACGCTGGTGGCGCGCATGGACGACGGCTCGCTGGTGCGCGGCGAAACCCGCATCAACGCCAGCCAGAAGCGCATCGCCGAGCTTATGCTGGATCCTCCGGACTGCGCGCCGCTGCCGGAGACGCTGGACGCCATCGAGCAGGCTGACCTGATCACCGTGGGACCGGGATCGCTTTACACCTCGCTCATCACCAATCTGCTGGTCCGGGGATTGCCCGAGGCGCTGGCCCGCGCCCGCGGCGTGCGCGTCTTCATCTGCAACCTGATGACCGAGGCCAATGAGAGCCTGGGGTTGAGCGCGTCCGAGCACATTCTGCGCATCTATGAGCACGCGCGTGCGCCCATCTTCGACTACGCGCTGGTCAATACGGCGCCCTTCTCGGCCGCCACGCTGGAGCGCTATGCGGCGGAGAGCGCCGCGCCCATCGTGGCCGACGTGCAGCGCATCGAGGCTCTCGGCGTGCACTGCATTGCGGGAGACTTTGCGCTGGAGGATCAGGTGGTCCGGCACGCGGCCGCGCGCGTGACGGGCGCGCTGCTGGCGCTGGGGCATGCCACTCCGGTTCGCCGGGCGTAAGTCCGCCGCCCGGCCGACAAGCGAACTCGCCACTCCGTTCCCAGCCGCCGCCCGCAAACCTGCCAACTCGCTATGCCGCGTGAGCGGCGCCAACTCGCTGCATTTGTTCCGAGTCCCAGCCCCATAGTCCCCGTCGAATTCTCCAACTCGCAGCTCGGCCGCATGTTTTCCTCTGCTCAGGCAACGCCGGAATCGCCAAAGTTTCCGCTCGCCGATTCCGCGACAGATTTCTCTTCCCCACAGCTTGTGCCCTGGGGTAAAGTTGGGGGACGCGCGGGCCCTCGAGCCTGGCGTAATCGATCAGGAGGAATCATGCGCAAGACTCGAGTTTCGATTACTTTGGGCTGTTGTATGTTCGCGCTGGGCGTCTTTGCCCACGCACAGACCAGACAGAAGGCCGGTCTGTGGGAGGCCACTACCACCATGAGTTTTAACGGGCAGCAGATGCCGCAGGCTCCGCAGTTGCCGCCCGGCACGCAACTGCCTCCTGGCGTGCACATGCCGCCGGGCATGGGCGGACCGCACACCACGCAGGTCTGCGTGACGCAGGAGATGGTTGACAAGTACGGGGGCGGATACTCGGCTCCGCCGCGCGGCGACTGCACCATGACCAGCCACTCGCTTACCGCGACCGGCATGAAGGCCACGATCAGCTGCACCGGCAATTTCACCGGGACCGGGGACGTGGAGACGACTTTCCTCTCGCCCGACAGCGCCGAAACGAAGATGCACATGAGCGGCACTTCGCAGGGCCAGAACGGGCAATCGCGTCCCGTGAACATGGACATGGATATCAAATCCGTCTACAAGGGACCGGACTGCGGCAGCGTCAAGCCGGTCCAGATGCCTGCTGAAAAGCAGTAGAGAGCTTCGCCGCAAGCGAACATTCATTACGCCGGTTCGATGCAGGGCGCCCATCCTTTCCGCAGTTTCATTGCGGAAAGGATGGGGATGCGCCGATGCCGAATTCGAGGCCTTCTACTCACAAACCACTCTTCCTTTTGCTTCCCTCCCGCTGGGCGGAGCCCGCGTTGGTGTCTTTTGTGCTACCATTGAGCGGTGATCGAGGTTCGTCAATACGTTGACCGATCAGGCCGCATTGCATTTGAACGATGGTATACAGGGCTCGACGAAGATGTCCAAGCTCGAATCGCTCTCGGCCTCGATAAGCTCGAACGCGGCAACTTTTCAGGTGTGAAAGGTGCGGGTGCGGGCGTGTTTGAACTGCGGTTAGATTTCGGTCCTGGCTACCGCGTTTACTTTGGGAAAGATGGAGAGCAGATCGTGATCCTGCTGGGCGGCGGCACCAAGAAGCGCCAGCAGACGGACATCGAGGCCGCTCAGGCACTCTGGCAGGAATACAAGAGTCGCAAACGGAGGGATGATGCCACTCACCAAGGACTTTAACGAAACAATCAAGGAGCGCCTGCAGCGGAGCGAGAAATTTCGCCGGGTGCTGCTCCGCGAAGCTGTGGGAAGCATGATCGCCGGCGATCTGGAGACAGGGAAATCCGTGCTGCGCAAATACATCAACGGGACCATCGGGTTTGTGCAGCTTGGCGCCGATCTTGGCCGCTCGCCTAAGGTGCTGATGCGCATGTTCAGCGCAACTGGAAATCCGCAGGCGAAGAATCTCTTTGAGATTGTGGCTTATTTGCAGAAGATTGAAGGGACTGTGCTGGAAGTGGTGGACCGAGCAGCTGCGTAGCGTCAATTTCGGGATGCCAGAGCTCCGGAATGGTGCTTTCGGTTGGATTGCAGATGGCCGGCCGTGGGATAGGAAATACATTTGTCTTATACTTGGAGCGTGGTTTCCAAGGAGCGTCTGCGGATGACACATAAGCTCCCCAAACCGGCCGTTTTCATTGGGTCATCAAGGGAAGGGCACCGAATTGGTCAGGAGATTCAGGTTCTTCTAGATAGTTTTTGCGAAGCGGAGATTTGGAGTCAAGGAGTATTCGGTCTCACGCAAGGCACCCTTGAATCACTTGTTCTTGCATTGGATCGTTTCGATTTTGCGATATTAATCTTGACTGCGGACGACCTCACACTGTCTCGGGGTGCCGAACGGCCAGCGGCGCGGGACAATGTTCTCTTTGAAGTGGGCCTGTTCATTGGCGGGCTTGGAAGACTACGAACCTTCCTCCTATACGACAGATCCCAACCACCTGCTCTACCAAGCGACCTCGCAGGAGTGACCGCAGCAACTTTCGAGCCGCATTCCTCGGGTAACCTCCGAGCTGCGTTGGGCGCAGCTTGCACCCAGTTTCAGAATGCGATTGAGAAGCTTGGCATTCGTGAGTCAAAGAAGATTCAGCAATTAACTGACGCGACAAAGACGCTGGAAGATGCGGATTCGCGGATGCGACAGTTAGTTCGTTTACTTGCCAGATCACGAAAGGTTGAGTTGGATATCATCTCAGCTCAGTTTGGTCCCCACATTGAAGCAAACAAGCTTCTGCAAATGAAGCAGGACCTCCGCGATCTCGAGTCAATCCTCAACGACGGAGCGTAGTTGGCTCAACAGTGATAATTCTTGCGGAACTCCCGAAAATTTGTGTTCCGAGTTGTGATCGATGCGCGGAGCGACCGATTGCGAGATTTGGAACTTCTCACCCTTCAACCGTACGCTTCAGCTGCCCGCAGGCTGCGTAGATGTCGCGGCCGCGCGGGCGGCGGAGATAGGTTGGAATGCCTTCGGCGGCCAGTGTGGCGCGGAATTTCTCCACCGCTTCGGGCGTGGGCATCGTGTAGGGAATGCCGGGGCCGGGATTCCATGCGATCAGGTTGACCTTGGCCGGCAGGCCGGTGCGGCGCACCAGGCGCGCTACTTCTTTCGCGTGGCCGGGCTGGTCGGTGACGCCGCTCAATAAAACGTATTCAAACGTGATGCGCTCGCGGGGGCGCAGCTCCACCTGACGGACTGCGTCCATCACCGCCTCGATGGGCCACTTGCGGTTGATGGGCATGATGGCCTCGCGGACCTCGTCGTTGGGCGCATTGAGGCTGATTGCCAGCTTGGGGCGCACCGCCGCCGGCTCCCGCGCGAACCGCTCGATGCCCGGCACAATGCCCGACGTCGAAACGGTCATGCGCTGCGGGCTGAGGCCGACCTCGTTGACCAGCAGGCGCACCGCGGCCATGAAGCTGTCGTAGTTGAGGAACGGCTCGCCCATGCCCATGAAAACGAGATTGACGCGGTCGCGGCCCATCTCAACCCGCTGCCGGTCAAGCACCGCGACCACCTGGCCGGCGATCTCGCCCGCGGTGAGGTTGCGCTGCAGGCCGAGCTTCGCAGTCAGGCAGAACTGGCAGTTGACCGCACAGCCTACCTGGCTGGAGACGCAGATCGTGGCTCTGTTCCAGACCTTTTCCGGGCTTTCGACCGGGAGAACGCCAGAGTGTGGAGTTTTGTGGTTTCCCATCCTTTCCGCAAAAGGACGCGGAAAGGATGGGGCACCCGCCATCGCACCTCGGCGGTTTAAATTCGCGGTCTCCCCGGTCTCAGAATCGAGACCGGGGGCACCCAGCGAAGAGGGTTGGGTACCCGGGTGGGTGAGATTTGTGGTATCCCAGGTCTCAGAATCGAGACCTGGGGCACCCACTTTTTGTGGAATATCCGAACCGCTTGGAATATCCGAACCGCTTCGATCCCCTGCCCCGCTGCCATCTCCTGCCTCGCCGCCGTCGCCCTCCGGCATCCACACCGTTTCCACCGTTTCGGGCGCGCCGGCCTGGCCCTCCACCAGGTAACGCTCCGTCCCATCTACTGATTTGAAAACCTGCACAATGCGCGGCCGTCCCACTTGCCAGCCCTCGGCTGCCAGGCGCAGGCGAAGCGCTTTAGGCAGCGTCGTGATGCCGTCCAGATCAGCAACCCATTGACGGTAAAGGGCCTCAGCCAGCTGACGTCCGCGCCAGGCGGGCTCTCCGGCTGCCATCATGGTCGCCGAAAGCGCCGCGGAATCCAGACCAAATAGCGGCCGCAAGCTCCCGCCAGCCCCTCTTTTGGCGTCTAATGAAACAAGCGGGCTGGAATCTCCGGTCATGGCTTGAGCAAGCATAGAGCATTCTGTCCCCTTTTCGGGTTTCCCGCCAAGCATTGTCGAATTGAACCGCGCTTTCCCCTGGACTGCATCCAATTACCCCGTTCGGGTGCCGACCGTGACCTATTGGCCTACAATCGAATTCGAGAATATGACGACTGAGAGAAACCTGCGCCGCACCGTATTGCCCAGCGGACTGATCGTGCTGACCGAGCGCATGGAGCACCTGCGCTCCGTGGCCATGGGCATCTGGATCCGCTCCGGCTCGCGTTGTGAGCCCGCCGAGACCAACGGCATTTCCCATTTTGTGGAGCACATGCTGTTCAAGGGCACGCGTTCCCGCAGCGCCCAGCACATTGCCCGCGAGATGGACTCGATCGGCGGCAACCTGGACGCCTTTACCGGCAAGGAGACGATCTGCTTCAACGTCAAGTCGCTTTCGGACCACATGCCCATTGCGCTGGATGTGCTGAGCGACCTGGTGCTGAACCCGGTTTTCGCCTCGCCCGACATTGAGCGTGAACGCGGTGTGATCCTAGAAGAGATCAAGATCGACGAGGACAACCCCGACGTGCTGGTGCACGAGCTTTTCACGCAGAATTTCTGGCGCGACCACCCGCTGGGCAAGCCGATTCTGGGCACCACCAAGACGGTGGCCAGCTTTGACCAGCCGAAGCTCTTCGCCTATCACGGCGACCGCTTCCGCGGCGGCAACATGGTGCTGTCGGCGGCCGGCAACCTGGATCACGACCAGTTCGCCGAGGCTGTGACGGCCAAGTTTGCGGCGCTGGAGGGCGGAGACACGCTGCACGAGCTGAGCGCTCCCCCAGCCAGCGCACGCATTGTGCTGCGCAACAAGAAATCGCTGGAGCAGGTGCAGATCTGCCTGGGCGTGCCGGCGCCGCCCATCACCGACGACAACCGCTACGCCACGCTGCTGCTTAACACCGTGCTTGGCGGCGGCATGAGCTCGCGGCTCTTCCAGACCATCCGCGAAGAGCGGGGCATGGTGTATTCGATCTACTCCGACCTGAGCCCCTATCGCGACACGGGCACGCTGTGCGTCTATGCGGGCACGTCGGCAGGCAAGGCTATCGAGGTGGTGGACCTGATCCTGGCCGAGTTCCGCAAGCTCAAGGAGGAGTTGCTGGGCGAGGAGGAGCTGACCCGCGCCAAGGACCAGCTCAGGGGCAACATCCTCATGGGTCTGGAGAGCTCGAACTCGCGCATGGCCAACCTGGCGCGCCAGGAGATGTACTTCCACCAGTTCTTTACGGTGGACGAAGTGATCGCCCGTATTGAGCAGGTGGAAGCGGCGCAGGTGCAGGCCATGGCGCAGCGGCTGTTTGACCCCGAGCGCGTGGCGGTAACGCTGCTGGGGCGGCTGGACGGGATCAAGCTGAAGCGGGAGAGGCTGGTGTGTTGAAAGGCAGCTTACAGCTCACAACTGACAGCTGACAGTTCAAGTCCCCGTTCCGAAGACTCTCTGCTTTCGACCGCCCGGTTACGAGCTTCCGGCTGGTAGTGAGCCTCGGCTACATGCTGGAAGGGGCTTTCAAACTGTTAGCTGTCTGCTGTGAGCTGTCAGCTGTCGTGAGCGTCCCATTTCCCTTCCGCGTCCATACGTTGTAGCATTTTCATGCGAGGGGTGGGCGAAGCGCCGGCCCCAGCCAAACGAGGCAACTGAAAATCCCATGAATCGCACGCATACGACCCCAGGCAATCGCTATTTGCACGCGTCCGCCGATCGAAAGGGCGCCGCACAGCCTGACGGTGTTCCACTGCCCAATGGCTTTACCTTGATGGAACTGCTGATCGTCATCTCCATCATTCTCATCCTGATGCTGATGGCGATTCCTACCATCGGCAATATGAAAAAGCTGGCCAACGAGACGTCGGCCAAGAACTCCATGCAGAAGATAGCCGAGGCGGAGATGCAGTTCGGGTCCACGTTCCCCGCCAACGGCTATGCCTGCACGCTGCAGGCACTGGGCGGCGATCCCAACTCCGGCCCGCCCACGCCGACCTCGGCGCAGATGCTGCAGCCGGATCTGGCCTCAGGCATCAAGTCCGGCTACCAGTTCACCATCGGCAACTGCACCAAGGTCACGCAGAACGGCACCGACCACTACACCGGCTACACGCTCACGGCTGTGCCTGAGGCGGTGGGCAAGAGCGGCGACCGCGGCTTCTGCAGCGACCAGAACGGCTCCATCAAGCTGGACCCCGCCGGCGGCACCAACTGCACGCAGCCGCTGCAATGAGCGAATTCCCGCTTCGCTATGGCGGCCGGCTGATGCTGGCCGCCGCGCTGCTTTCTTCCGCGCTGCCTGCGATGGGTCAGGCAGCCCTGATCACGGCGCACAGCCTGGCTGATCGCGTTGATCATCACTACAACCAGCTGCACTCGCTTCGGGCCGGCTTTACCGAGAGCTACGAGGGCATGGGCATGAAGCGCGTGGAGTCGGGCACGCTGCTCTTGCTCAAGCCCGGCCGCATGAAGTGGGACTACAGCGAGCCCGCCGGCAAGGTGTTTGTGCTCGACGGCACGTTTGCGTGGTTCTACTCCGAGGGCGACCCGCAGGTGCAGCGCATCCGCGCCAAAGAGCTGGACGACCTGCGCTCGCCGCTGCGCTTTCTGCTGGGCCATACCAAGCTTGAAAAGGAGATGGACTCGCTCACGCTGGCCGCTGCGCTCGGAGGCGAGTTCACGCTGACCGGCCAGCCCAAGGGGCAGGAAAAGCGGGTGGCGCGGATCACGCTGACCGTGACCGCGGAGGGGACGATCACCGCCATGGAGATTGAAGAGACCGATGGCGCTACGACCCGATTCAGGTTTACCGGCGAGCTGCCGGACGCGCCGATTCCCCCGGCGGAGTTTCGATTTACGCCGCCGGCGGGCGTGCCGGTGGTGGATGCGCTGCCGCCGGTGTGACGACAGTGATCAGTGGTCAGTGCTCAGTTCTATAACAAGCCATAAAAAGCCCGATTCGCGCGCATCAATTCGGCACGATCGAAGAGCCCTGAAATGCCCAGATCTGTCTGTTCCCTGATTCTCGATTGATAAAAACGATAAAGCGCTGTAGATAGGTGGAACTATCCCACCTTAGGCGCGGTACTGCTGCGCCGAAGGTGGGGCACCCACATCGTGGAATCCTGCAAATCCTGCGTTCCCTCATTCAAATCGTGAAATCGTCAGATCCAGACCGCAGAACGAACGCAATGCCACACCCTACTGCGTGATCCCGTCCAGCTTCTCCTGGTACTCGACGATCTGCTTGATGGTGTCGTAAGGAGCGTTGGCCGGCACCTGGCGGCCGTTGACCATCAGCGTCGGCGTCTGATTGATGTTCAACGCCTGGGCAACATCCGCCGAAGCCTTGACCTGCGCTACGACATCGGGAGTCTTGGAGCAGGCTGCCACCTTGGCGGGGTCCTGCTGGGCCTTGGTCACAGCGCTGTTGAGCGTGAGCGTCGCTCCGTCGGCTGTGGCCAGACCGTCTTGTCCGTCAAACACCGCAGCCACGTAGGTGAAGAAGGCCGCGCTGCCACCCAGCTTAGCCACACATGTGCCATAGGCGGCCGCCGTGAAGGCCTGGGGATGGATGCTGACAAGGGGATAGTTCTGAAACACGATCCGTGCCTTGGGAAAATCGGTGACCAGCTTATCCATGTTGGGCTGCGCGTCCTTGCAGTGCGGGCACTGGAAATCGGCGAACTCCACGATCTCGAGCGTCTTGTCGGCCGAGCCGCGATAGGGGCCGTCGGCCTTCTGCTGCAGCTGCGCGCGGTAGTCGGCGAAAGGACGATCGCCAAAGGGGATCAGCTCGTCGCCGGCGATGATGTGCTTGCCGTCGGGCAGCACAAAGAAGCCCATGCCGCTTGGTTTCTGCTTACCGGTCTTGTCGCCCACGTAGATGACGACGCGGCTGATGCCGTCGACGGCGGTCTTCTGGATGGCCTCAACCTGCCACATGCGATTCTCATCGTAGCCCCAGCTGGCATTAAGGAACGCGTTGACGGTATCTTTGCTGGGCGAGGAAGCGGTGAAGAGGGCGGGGTCGGGCTTGGGAAAGACGGGAGCGGCGGAAGGCGCGG
>Ga0302324_100005683_pt1 | contig 27149 bp, 26 predicted proteins | sample Palsa_T0_1_FD_201949 | JGI IMG/M metagenome (GOLD analysis project Ga0302324, IMG submission 201949) | Peat permafrost microbial communities from Stordalen Mire near Abisko, Sweden - Palsa_T0_1 | ecosystem: Environmental > Terrestrial > Soil > Palsa > Peat permafrost | place: Sweden: Abisko...
ACCTACCCGCAGGTTTCGGTGAAAGCTCCACTTGCCTGGGCGCGACGGGCCGTCGCGCGCTCGCCGCATAAGTGGTTGCGGCGAAACTCCCTGCCTATTTGGTCTTGCTCCGTGTGGGGTTTACCATGCCGCGACTGTTACCAGCCGCGCGGTGGGCTCTTACCCCGCCGTTTCACCCTTACCGCAGATCGCTTGCATGGGTTGTTTGCTTGCGCGAACAACTCAACAATCTGAGGCGGTTTGTTTTCTGTTGCACTGGCCGTCCAGCGAACTTGCGTTCGCCGTCCCGGACGTTATCCGGCACACTGCCCTGCGGAGTTCGGACTTTCCTCCCCCTCCCGACGCACACCGTACGGCGCGGGAGGCAGCGATCATCCAGCCGCCTGCACAGGATTAAGTGTAGCAGTAGGGCAGGGGATAGGGGATAGAGTGTAGAGCGTAGAGAAGGAGGGTTGGGTCGCCGTAATTCAGTGCGGCGGGCTGGCCCAGCTTGTGTCGCAAAAGACACTCCAGGTGCGGACCTTGCCTCCCGCGATTTCCGCCAGCCAGGCCGCGGAGACGCTCCAGCTTTGGGGAAGGATGCGATCGTCTCCGCGCCATTTGCCGGAGGCGCGGCCAAAGAGGGCGACCTCGTTGGCGCTTTGGAATGTTTGTTGGATGTCGATGCTTAGTCGGGGTAGGCGTGAAGGAAGTGTTGCCAGCCGGAGATCATAGTTTCGGCTCCGGTGAAGCGGTTGCCGCGGGCGTCGGTGAAGGTGTGGTCGTCGGTCATGAGGATACGAAGGGCATCGAGGTCGGCGGCGTTGATGGCAGCGACGAAGGCGAGGGCGACGGTTTCGGAGGGTGTCGGCATGAGCGTCTCCTTTTAATGGAGGACGGCTGGAGCGGCCGGGATTTGGTGCAAGAATTGTTGCATGACGATGACGCGGAGACAATTTGTTGCTCGGGGTGCGGCGGTAGGGGCGGTTGCGGCGATGGGGCTGCGGGGGGTTGCGCAGGGGGGCGCGGCGGGGGTTTCGATTCGGGCGGCTGGAGCGGGGCGGGGGATCCTGGCAGGGTGTGCGGTGAGTGTGCGTGCCCTGCGGAGCGATGCGGCCTACAAGAAGCTGCTGGAGGAGCAGGTGGGGATTGTGGTGGCGGAGAGTGAGTTTAAGTTTGGGCCGTTGCGGCCTACGCCGACTACTTTCTTCTTCGACGATGCGGATTACCTGGCGTCGTTCGCTGAGGCGAATGGGATGAAGTTGCGGGGGCATAACTTTGTGTGGCATCGGCAGCTGCCGAAGTGGTTTGACGGCTACGTGACCAAGGAGAATGCGGAGCAGGTGCTGGTGCAGCATATCGAGCAGGTGGGGGGACGGTATGCAGGGAAGATTCAAAGCTGGGATGTGGTGAATGAGGCGGTGCAGGTAAGTGATGGGCTGCCGGGCGGGTTTCGGGATTCGCCGTGGCAGAAGGTGCTGGGTGGGACGGGGGCGGTGCCGGAATACATTGCGGTGGCGTTCCGGACGGCGCGGAGGGTGGATCCAAAGGCGCTGCTGGTCTACAACGACTATGGAATTGAGGGGGAGGATGACGCGTCGGCTAAGAAGCGCGCGGCGGTAATGGCGCTGCTGCGGGAGATGCAGCGGCAGAAGATACCGCTGGATGCGCTGGGGGTGCAGTCGCATATTTCTGCGGTGAATAAGGATGGGCGCGTGCCGGTGTATGGCGACGGGTTGATGCGGATGATTGCCGAAGTACGGAAGATGGGACTGAAGGTGCTGGTGACGGAGATGGATGTGAATGACCGGTACGTGGCGGCGGAGATTGGGGCGAGGGATGCGGCGGTGGCGCAGATGTATGGGAGCTACCTGGGGACCGTACTGCAGGATCCGGCGGTGATTGCGGTGCTGACGTGGGGGATTACGGACAAGTACACGTGGCTGAACGGGGAGGACTCGCGCACAGACGGGCAGCCGGAGCGGCCGCTGCCATTTGATGCGGCGATGCAGCCGACGGCGGCGTTTGCGGCCGAAGTGCGGGCGTTGCAGGGGGCGCCGGCACGGAGCTAATACGATTCGAGGAACTGGAGGGTGGGCTCTTGCGTAGAGAAGTTCACGGGCCATAGGAGAGGTGCGTCTTTGGTTGCAGGCTGCTTTTGCATGGTTGAGGGACGCGGGTTCTGAATAAGGAGAGACGGCGTGAGGCAAGTTCGTAGCGTTTGCGGTGTGTCGCTGTTGGTGACGATGCTGGGAGCCGCCGGGGGGTTCGCGCGGGCGCAGGCGAGTTCGACGCAACCGGCTTCGGGGCAGGCGGGAATGATGTCGCGCAAAGAGGTCACGGGGATCGTTGCGAATTCGCGCAAGATTGTTTCGCCAAATGGGGTGGAGGAGCTTTTGACGATTCCGGTCAATGGCACGAAGCAGTGGCTGTCGATACGCGGCAGGGACCGGCGGAATCCGGTTTTGCTGGTGCTGCATGGAGGGCCGGGATCGCCTACGATGCCCGCGGACTACACGTTCCAGAGCCCGTGGGAGGACTACTTTACGGTGGTGGAGTGGGACCAGCGGGGGGCGGGGAAGACTTATGCGTCGGATGATCCGAAAGCGCTGGCAGGGACGATGACGGTGGAACAGATGACGAGCGATGCGGAAGAGGTCGTGCGCTATCTGCAGAAGACGTATGGGAAGAAGAAGATTTTTCTATTGGGGCACTCGTGGGGCAGCGTGCTGGGTGTGGAGGTGGCGCAGCGGCATCCGGAGTGGCTCTATGCGTATTTGGGTGTGGGGCAGATGGTGAACATGCAGAAGAGCGAGAAGATTGGGTATGACTTTGCGTTGCAGCGGGCGAGAGAGGGCCGTAACAGCGATGCCGAGAAGGAGCTGTTGGCGATTGCGCCGTATCCGGGAGATGCTGGCAGCGTGACGTTTGAAAAGATCGGCGCGCAGCGGAAGTGGCTGATGTATTACGGCGGGCTGACCTATGGGCGGTCAGACTTCTCCTATGACGCGAATGCGTGGGAACTCTCGCCAGACTATACGGACGCGGATCTGGACAAGGTAGATGATGGGAGTCTGTACTCGGTAAGCCATCTGCTGGGGCAGTTGATGGCGATGAACTTTGATTCGGTGACGGTGTTCCAGTGCCCGGTATTTCTGTTTGATGGGCGGCGTGACTATGCGACATCGCATGAGCTAGCGGTGGAGTGGTTCAAGAAGATCAAGGCGCCGGAGAAGGAGTTTGTGTGGTTCGATAACTCTTCGCACATGGCGATGCAGGAAGAGCCGGGGAGGTTTTTGTATTACCTGGTGAAAGATGTTCGGCCGCTGGCAGTGGCAGCTGGCGACAGCGCGCCGGATAATGAGGTTCTTCGTTGAAGTGCGGTCGCACAGGATAGACTTAAGGCAAATTACGCGATGAGTTGCTGATGGAGATCGGAATTCTCTGATGGAAAAGAAGGAAGCATTCCGGATAGCGTTGCAGTCGCTGTGGGCGAACAAGCTGCGCAGCATTCTGACGCTGCTTGGCGTGGTGATCGCCGTGGCGAGCGTGATCGCGGTCGTGACGCTGATCAACGGCGCGAATGTGTATGTGGCGACGAAGATCAATAACCAGGGCGCAGACGTTTTTACGGTCTCGCAACAGCCGGCATTCACGACCAGTTACAAGGAATATCTGAAGTATCAGAAGCGCAAGGTCATCTCGATGGATGAGTACCGTGCGGTGCAGAAGGAGTGCACGGCGTGTGCGAAGGTGGGAGCGTTTCAGAGTTCGACGGGTGGAATTGTTTACAAGACGCAGTCGAGTACGGACACGCAGATTCGCGGGTACACGGCTTTGATGCCGGACATGCAGAATCTGAACATTGTCGAGGGGCGCGCGTTTACGCAGGCAGACGAAGACCATGCGGCGCCGGTGGCGCTGATCGGTGCGGACATTGAGGAGAACCTATTGAAGGGGGAGGACCCGATTGGCAAGGAGATTCGGGTGGATGGGGTGCCGTACACGATCATCGGGCTGGGAGAAAAACAGGGCAAGACGCTGGGGCAGAGCCAGGACAACTGGGTGGGGGTGCCGCTGACGTCGTACCAGAAGACGTATGGGACGATGAAGTCGGTGACGATTTATATGAAGGCGCCGAGCGGGGCGGAGGGGATGGTGGCTGCGAGCGACCAGGCGCGGGTGATCATGCGGGACATGCGGCATGACCGGCCGGGCGAGGAAGACAGCTTTACGCTCGCAACGAGCGACACGCTGGCGGGATTGTTGTCGCAAATTATCGACAGCATTGGTGGAGTGGCGATTGCGATTGCGGCGATTTCGCTGGTGGTGGGCGGCGTGGTGATTATGAACATCATGCTGGTGAGCGTGACGGAGCGGACGCGGGAGATTGGGGTGCGGAAGGCGCTGGGGGCGAAGCGGCAGGATCTGCTGATCCAGTTCTTGATGGAGTCGGGAACGCTGTCGCTGATTGGCGGAGCGATTGGTGTGGTGTTCGGCGTGCTGGTGGCAAAGGGTGTGGCGATTATTGCGGGATTTCCGGCGGCGATTGCGTTGTGGAGCGTGGCTGCGGGGCTGGTGGTGGCGCTGTCGGTGGGAGTATTCTTTGGTGTATATCCGGCGCGAAAGGCTGCGGATCTGGATCCGATCGTGGCCTTGAGGAGCGAGTTCTAGGATGCGAGCGAGCGATCAACGCGAGTCAGTGAAGATGGCGCTGGACACGCTGCGCGCGAACAAGATGCGCTCGGGGCTGACGATCCTGGGCATCGTTATTGGTGTGATGACGGTGATTACGATCTCGTCAGTGATCAATGGGTTGAATTCGTCGGTGTCGAACATGGTGGCGCAGTTCGGGACGAATGTGTTGTGGATGTTCCGGTTTCCGGTGATTGGGGTGCGGCCGACGACGGAGATGCTGGCGCGCAAGCAGTTGACGTTTGATGACATGCTGGCGATTGGGCAATTGCCGCATGTGGTGGCTGCGTCGGCTTCACTGCAATATACCAACTATCAATTCAATGAAGGCTCGGTGGTGGCGAAGTTCGGGCAGCGGAAGGCGGACAATGTTTCGCTGGAAGGGGACACGCCGTCGAATGCTGTCGTGTATGACATCGTGCTGAGCGCGGGACGTTTTTTCACGCAGACCGATTTTGACCGCGCTGCGGATGTGACGGTGCTGGGACACGATGTGACGGAAGAACTGTTCGGGAACATCGATCCGATTGGTAAGGAAGTCGTGATTGCGGGACGGACGTTCACCGTGATTGGTGTGTTTGAGAAGCAGAAAACTGCGTTTGGCGGTGGCAAGAATCCTGCCGATAGCTACGCTTACTTTCCGATCCCAACGTTTCGCAAGCTGCATCCAGAGATTCTGGATTACTGGATCAGCGCGAAGTTTGATGATCAGAAGAACAAGCCCCTGGTGATGGATGAGATTCGTGAACTGCTGCGGCGGCGGCGCAAGGTGCGCAATGAGCAGGCGGATAACTTTGCGATCTTCAGCTCGGATTCGATTACGAAGTTGTGGAACCAGATTACGGGCAGTTTGTTTCTGTTGATGTTTGGATTGAGCGCAGTGGGATTGATGGTGGGTGGCGTGGGCGTGATGAACATCATGCTGGTGAGCGTGACGGAGCGAACGCGAGAGATTGGAGTGCGCAAGGCGATTGGCGCGACCAAGCAGACAATCCTGCTGCAGTTTACGCTGGAGGCGATTGTGCTGTGTGCGGTGGGTGGGGTGATTGGGATCCTGGCGGGGTCGGTGATTGCGTTGGTGCTGAGGTTCTGGATTTCGTGCCAGGTGAGTTTGCTTTGGGTGCTGGCTGCGTTTCTATGCTCGTGTGGGATTGGGTTGGTGTTCGGAATTTATCCGGCGTGGAAGGCAGCGAATCTGAATCCGATTGAGGCGTTGCGGTACGAGTAGTGGGTAGTGGGTAGTGGGTAGTGGGTAGTGGGTAGTGGGTAGTGGGTAGTGGGTAGTGGGTAGTGGGTAGTGGGTAGTGGGTAGTGGGTAGTGGGTAGTGGGTAGTGGGTAGTGGGTAGTGGGTCAATTCTGTTAGCACAGTTTGGTTCTTTTGGGGTTGTTTGCTTGTAGGGTGGCTATTGAGGCGTTCAATAGCTTCAACACCTCAATCGATAAGGACTGCACTGCTTCGAGCGCTTCCTTGTTCCCGTAACCGAGTCTCGTTGCGAGTTCAAGTTGAGTTTGAACCTCTAAGGTGGATCCTCGGGCGATGCCTAGAAATTGAATAAATTCACCCCTGCTGATGCGCCCGCTTCCTTCGGCGATATTGCTTGGAATCGAGACGGATGCTCGGCGTAGTTGATTGGTGAGGCCGAAGATTTCTTCTTTTGGGAAGTTACCTGTCGCGCTGTAGGTCGATGTCGGCAACGTCATGGCTCTCTGCCACAGGATTGAACTGCGAAATGCTGACTGGACCATAGCGTGCTCCTCTGTGTGCCTGGGTGGTCTCTGTTAGCTAAGAGCTTACGCGCTTCACTACACTGAATGGATGGATCGGATTGCGGTGGTTGTGCAGGGCGTGGTGGCGCTGCTTACGCTTTGTGGGGTGGCGTATGGGCTGATTGCGCTTTGGAGTGCACGGGACTTTGAGCGGGGTTCGCGGGGTGCGGATGGGAGTGTGGGATTTGCGCCGGGGGTTTCGATTCTGAAGCCGGTGAAGGGTGTGGATGCGCACATGTATGCGGGGTTGGTGAGCCATTGCGTGCAGGAGTATGCGGGGGAGTTTGAGTTGGTGTTTGGGGTTAGCTCGCTGGAGGATGCGGCGGTGCGCGAGGTGGCGCGGCTGCGGGTGGAATTTCCCGAGGTGAGCATTCGGCTGGTGGAGTGTAAGGAGCGGCTGGGTGCGAGCGGGAAGATGTCCAACCTGGTGCAGATGCTGCCGGAGGCGCGGTTCGAGCATGTAATTGTGAATGACAGCGACATACGCGTGTCGCCGAAGTATTTAGAGCGGGTGATGGCGGGGTTTGCGGATCAGAACGTGGGATTGGTTACGGTGCCGTATGTAGGGCGGGCGGAAGGGGGGCTTTGGTCGCGGCTGGAGGCGCTTGGAATTTCGACGGATTTTATGCCGGGGGTGCTGGTGGCGCGGAAGCTGGAGGGCGGGATTCGGTTTGGGTTGGGGTCGACGCTGGCTACGACGAAGACGGCGCTCAAGAAGATTGGCGGGTTTGAGGGGATGGTGGATCAGCTTGCCGATGACTATGAGTTGGGTGCCCGATTGAGTGCGGCGGGGTACAAGGTGGCGCTGGTGCGCGAGGTCGTGGAGACGACGGTGCCGGCGTATTCGCTGCGCGGATTTTGTGAGCATCAGTTGAGGTGGGCACGGAGTACTCGGGATTCGCGGCGGTGGGGATATTTGGGGCTGGGGGTGACGTATGTTCTGCCATGGTCGATGGCGGCGATGGTGGCGAGTGGGTTTGCGTTGTGGTCGTTTTCGCTGTTCAGTATGGCGCTGCTGGTGCGGGTGAGCGTGGCTCTGGTGGTGGGCGTGGGGATTCTGCGCGATGGGCAGGTGCTGCGCGATGTTGTATGGCTGCCGCTGCGGGATTGCTTTGGGCTGTTCTTCTGGGCGTGGAGTTATGCGGGCGATACGATTGTTTGGCGGGGGGAGCGGTTTCGGTTGAAGCGGGGAGCGCTGGAAAAGCAGGGGATAGGGGATAGAGGGTAGAGGATAGAGAGAACGGAGGGTGAGATGGGGCGGGGACCGGAGGCTGCGTCGGGGGAGCTGGTGGAGGCGGCGTTTGGGGTTCTTGGTGCGGCGGTGTGCGAGGGATTGGTTCGGCAGCTGCGGGATGGGGATAAGGCGGTGGTGGAGCGGGCGGCGCGGACGCTGAAGAAGATTTCGGAGAGGGATGCGGGGCCGCTGTATGCGTGGCGGAAGACACTGCTGAAGGAGGCGTTTCGCGCGGTGGATGTGCGGGTGCAGTGGAATCTTTCGATTGTGCTGGGAAGGCTTCCACTGAAGGGTGCGGATAAGGCGCTGGCGGTGGAGTTGATGTTTGAGCGCCTGCGGGATGGGAGCGGGTTGAATCGGACGATGGCGATGCAGGCGTTGATGGATTTGTCGGAGGGGGATGCGGGGCTGCGGGCGCGGGTGTTGCCGTTGGTGCGGGAGTCGTTGGAGGGTGGGACGCCGGCGATGCGGGCTCGGGCGCGGAAGTTGCTGGGGGCGAAACGGGGGTAGTGGTCAACCTCAGACAGATATGGCGTGGAATTTTCCGACGACATGTTGGCTTGCGTCGAACCAAATAATCCAATATTGAGGCAACACCGGAGCTCCCGGATCGCTGTAAACCAGTTCTTCCGCACAGCTGACAGGCGCGTCGACCATCGTTCCGCACCTTTCTGCGCCTCCGTCTCTACCCATGAACTTTTGTACTGTTCGGATGGAATCCCCGTTTTGGATTCGGCTCAAACCTTCGTCGTAGCGCTTGGGCCAGTAGATGAACCAAGCTATTACGGCGAGGACTGTCGCTGTTATGACCATTGCGGAAAGCTTGAGGATGCGGCGGTTCAGATTAACTCTCCTAGCTTCGCGATGTGCTGTTGATGGGCGGATCGGTGGGGGTGTGGACGTGTTCGTGGATGTCGCCGACGATGTCGGTTAGGTAGTGGAGCTTGCGGCTTAGGGCCTGGATTTCGGCTTCGGCGCGGCGGTTTACTTCGAAGTCTAGTTCACTGCGGACACGGTCTTTGTGGTCCTGGCGGTTCTGGCTCATCATGATGACCGGCGCCTGGATGGCCGCGAGCATGGAGAGGAAGAGGTTGAGCAGGATGAAGGGGTAGGGGTCCCAGGACTTGCCGCGCATTGCGACGAGAGTGATGCTGAGGATGACGTAGCAGGTCATCGTGGTGAGGAAAGTGATGATGAAGGTCCAGGAGCCGCCGAAGCTGGCGACGTGATCGGCGATGCGCTCGCCGAAGGTTTCCTGCTCGTCGATGAGCTCGTTGGGATTGTGCAGGGCGCGGCCGCGGATGACGCGTTGGGCGTTGTGGATCTCGGTGGACATGACGGTGAGCATGTCGAGGCCGGCCTGGGGTTTCTTTTCGAGCAGGGTGGAGATGTCGTTGCGATCGACCTCGATGCAGGTGGTGGGTTCGAGGGCGATGGCAGTGGTGAGGTGAGGTACGCCTTCGAGCATGGAGGCAAAGCCGAAGACGTCGCCGTGGTGGGGTTGGGAGAAGATGACTTCCTGGCCGTCTTCGTCGATGAGGGTGACGGTGACGGCGCCGGAGAGCATGACGTAAGCGGGACCGTGGGGATCGCCGGCCTTGTAGATGCGCTGGTTGGCGGCGAAATCGCGGAGCTCGACTTGCTGGGCGAGGATGGCTAGCTCGTCGTCATCGAGGAGACTGAAGAGGGGGACTTGGCGGAGTTCGTCGGTTTTGCCGGGCATAGGAAAGACAGGGGATAGGGGATAGAGTGTAGAGCGTAGAGAAGACAAAGAGCAAAGGCGAAGTCGTACATACAGCTTAGCGGTTGGGCTGGTTGCTGACGATCTCTTTGCCACCGGATTTTACGAGAATGTAAACCGGGCCGGGAAGAGGGGGGAGTTGGCTGGGTGGTGCGTCTGAGTTTGTGAGGGATTGCCAGAGGAAGATGCGTTGGGGGCCTTGCCATTTGGCTGCGAGAGAGGCGCGGGTTTCGAAGATGTTGGGGGCGTCGGGGAAGAAGCTGCCGTACCAGAGGTTGGAGCTGCGGCCTTCGAGGATGTGGAGGAAGTTGGTGGCGTTGGGCGTGGGCGCGTAAGTGTTGGGGCGCTGGAGGTAGAAGGCTAGCGTGCTGCCGGCTTCGAACTCGCCGTGGATGCAGATGAGGTCGCCGGGGTGGACTTGAGGGGCGATGGCTTCGGCTAGCTGGGCGGAGGAGAGGACAGGGGCGAAGGTCTGGAGGCCGAGGTGGGCGGCTAGTAGGAAGCCGAAAGCTCCGGCGGCTAAGGCGAGGTTGGCGGCGTGAGAACGACCTTTCCTGCGGAACTCGAACGCGGCTAGCGCGCTTAGGAATAGGGTTGCTGCAGTAATTATGAGCGGTGTACGGAACAACGTGATTGCAGGGCCAGTCAGATCGAGGAAATGGCCCATGCTCAACGCATAATCGGACGGATTTTGCGTTAGAAGCATTGCCAAATCGGTTTCCGGGGCCGGTGCTGACGTGTTCAGCACGAATATCAGACAAGCTGCTGAGAGCGTCACATAGACAAAACTAATCACGGCTGTGATTCGAAAATTTGACAGCGCTTCGGGCACTTCAAACGTGTGGATGGGAAAGGGCGACGCTTTCTTTATGTGCACACGACGACCGTCGATGGCCTCATTGGCCAGCCATCCGGCGATGAGGAGAATGAGTGCCGGTAGTGCGGGGAGGACGTAGTACTCCTGCCTTGTGGAGAGGGAGAAGAAGAGTAGCGGGAAGGCGGCCCAGATCAGCAGGAATGTCTGGGCGCGGTCGGGCTGTGGGGTTTGGAGCGCAAGGATGCGGCTGGGGGTGGTAAGGCGGATGCGGATGGCGTGTGTCCATTGACTGATGGGGTCGGCGAGAGCTTTGAACAGGAAGGCGGACCAGGGCATGAGCCAGATGAGGCAGAGGCCCCAGAAGAGCCAGAGAGGCGAGGTGTCGTAGTCGTGGGGGACGCGGAGGTTGAGGTAGCGGAGGAGGTGCTCGTTCATGAAGTAGAACCAGAACCAGCCGTGGACGTTGCCGTCGGTGGGGAGGGGGACTTGCCAGTGCCCGTGGAGGAAATGGAAGGGGGCGGGGGTGCCTTGCGTGGGATTGGCGAGGGCCGCCAGGATGTGCCAGGGGGCAGCGATCGCGAGGAAGACGAGGGTCGATGTGATGGGGTGGAGTTGGCGAAGGCGCGCAATGCCGGGGGTTAGGCCGCGCGTGAGGATGAGGTAGACGACGGCGATGGCGATGGGGAAGACCAATCCGATTAGGCCCTTGGAGAGGACGTTGAGGGCGCAGGCGGCGGCGAAGGCGTAGCAGTAGAGGCGGAGGCGGTTGTGGCGAAGAGCAAATACAGGGGTCTCTCCACTGCGCTGCGCTCCGGTCGAGATGACGGGGTCTGCGTGGGGCTCGGTCGAGATGGCGGATTCTGCTTGTGGCGCGGTGAGTTCTTCGGTGCGCCAAAAGAAATAGAGGGCGAGGGCGGTCCAGAGGCAGACGTCGGCGTCGGGGATGTTGATGCGGGTGAAGATGAAGATGCCGAAGCTGGAGAGGGAGATGAGCGCGGCGTAGAGGCCGGCTCGGGCGGATTGGAAGAGGCGGCGGGCGAAGGCTTCGATGAGGAGAGCGAGGGCGAGGACGGTGAGGGAGAGAGGGATGCGCGCGGCTATGGTGAGGGCTCGGGGCGAGGTGGCGCCGAGAAATTGGGAGACGCGCATCGAGGCGGCCATGGACCAGTAGAGGAGAGGTGCCTTCTCGAGGTAGCGGATGCCGTTGGCGTAGAGGGTGACGTAGTCATGGCGGAGGAGCATCTCGCGGGCGACTTCGGCGTGGACGCTGTCGGCGTCGTCGAGGAGCGGGGGGCTCATGAGGGTGAAGGAGGCGTAGAAGGCGATCCAGAGGAAAAGGATGGTGAGGAGGGTGGGGCGAGGTCGAGGTGGTGTTGCGGGTGGCATTGGGATAAGTGTATGCGCGGGATGTTGAGGCTGGGACAGGAGAGCGATGACGCAAAGGTCGCGAAGAATGGCGCTACGTTTCGCCACGGCTGCTGTCACGTACACTGGCTGCGATGGCAAAGATGAAGCCCATGAAGGCGGCAGTCGCGCAGAGCCTGGTGCAGTTGGCTGGTGGCGGGCCGCCCGCGGAGATGGTGTTTGGGGATTGGTATCCGGCGTTGCGTGCGGGGCAGTTGAAGAGCGGCGATACGGCGGTGACGATGCTGCTGGGAATTCCGATGCTGGTGGGCCGGAAGAGCGACGGGGCGCTTTTTGCGATGCGGGATTTGTGTCCACATCGGGGGATTCCGCTGTCGGCGGGGTGGTTCGATGGAGAGACGGTGCAGTGCAAGTATCACGGTTGGCGGTTTGAGCCGTGCACGGGGCGGTGCGAGGAGATTCCTTCGCTGACATCGTTTGATCATCTGGTGCCTACCAAGATTTATGCGAATGCGTTTCCGGTGGTCGAGCGCGATGGATATGCGTGGGTGTATGTTCCGGCCGCTGGTGCTGGGAGGGTGGAGGATTTGAGTGGGCTGCCGCCGGTTCCGGAGCTGCCGAAGTTTGGGAAGCGGTATCGGAGCGCGCACCTAACGGCGGAGCTGCCTTGCAATGTGGACCACGGGATCATCGGGTTGATGGATCCGGCGCATGGGCCGTTTGTGCATCGAGCATGGTGGTGGCGGAGCGCGGCGAGCATTCATGAGAAGAAGAAGAAGTTTGAGCCGCTGGAGGATAGCGAGCATGGCGGGCGGAATGCCGGGTTCCGGATGTCAGCGCATGCGCCTTCGACGAACAGCGCGCCGTACAAGCTGCTGGGCAAACCGGTGACGACGATTGATTTTGTGCTGCCGAATCGGCGGCATGAGACGATTCGGGCGGTGAATGCGAAGGGGCGGGAGCGGTGGTTTGCTTCGCTGACGACGGTGACTCCGGTGACGGCGACGTCTTGCCGGATTGATGTGATTGCGGCGTGGGACATTGCTTACTATGTGCCCTTCGTGACGCCGATTGCGACTTACTTCGGGGCGAAGTTCGTGGCGCAGGATCAGCAGACGATGGTGGAGCAGGCGCGCGGGTTGCGGTCGAATCCCGGGTTGATGTTGATCGACGATGCGGACCTGCCGGCGAAGTGGTATTTCGCGCTGAAGCAGCGGCGGCTGACGGGCGAAGGGGAGCATCCGCTGAAGGGGCCGGTGGAGTTGCACTGGAGAAGCTGAATGGAAGAACTAAGCGGGGCGGGTGTGGATGGTCTCGAAGCGTTCTTTGAACTTGAGGATGGGACGTTCGAAGAAGTGGTATGAGAGAGCGGCGGTGGCGACGGTTAGACCGAAGGCCAGCGGGATGCCAATGAGCTTGTGATTCTGGAAGAACAGCATGCGTGGAAAGCGATCGGATGTATCGAAGATCAGCCAGAGAAAGAACAGGAAGAACAAGTAAAGGCCGTAGGAGATTTTGCCGAGGTAGACGAGCGGACGTGGTATCCCGATTTGGATATCAAGGATGGAGATGAAGATCAGGAAGGTGCCAAGGAGGATGAAGACGTAAGCGATGACAAGCGGCAGAGGGCGGGCTGCGGCGAGCGTTTGCAGAGGAAAGAGTTGACCGCCCTCGAACCAGAAGGCGAGGCCGGCGACGGCGATGGCGGCTCTCTGCAGGAGCGATAGGAGCACGGTTCGGCGATAGAGCCAGAGGGCCATGAGGCCGCCGGCGGCGAAGAACTGGAATTGGACGAAGCTGTTGACCCAGATAACGCGGCTGGGGGCGCCGTGGAACCCGAGACGAAGGAGGACGATGTAAGCGAACGAGATGGCGACGATCCCGATGATGATGATGCCGCGGCGGCCGCCGAGTCGCACGATGGCCGGGACGGCGAGATAAAACTGTTCTTCGACGGAAAGGCTCCAGAGCGAGCCGACGGGACCGAGCCAGCCGTTGTGAAGGATGTAGAGGTTCCCGAGCAGAAAAGAGAAGGCGAGGACGGCGCGTCCAGGGACGGTGGCACTCCCGTGATAGAAGTGACCGAGGAGATAGCCTCCGAAGAGAACGAGGAAGTAGAGAGGCCATATCCGCAAGATGCGGCGGATCGCGAATGCGCGTAGGTTCACGGTCCCGGCGGTTTCTTTTTCGCGCAGGAGGATGGTGATGATGAGGTAGGCGCTGAGCATGAAGAACATGCACATACCGAAGGCGCCCGCTTCGATGATTGGCTGGAACCAACGAGCCTTGACGAAGGTCAAGTGATCACAGAAGACAGACGCGAAGGCGAAAAAGCGAAGAGCATCCAGTTCTGGCCGGTAGTAGCGCTTCGCCATAGGTCGATTTAGTTTACCGTGGTACGGAATGACACGCGGAACGGTGGCTGGAAGCACCGGCGTTCTACACTATAAGAGATGCCTGGAACGACCAAGTCGAAGATGCGGATGCAGACGATCCTGAAGGGGTCGCTGGGGCTGACGGCGCTGTATATCGCGGCGACACTTTTCTTTGGGTTGCGGGCACATTCGTTGGCGCTGATCTCCGAGGCTGGGCACAATGTGTCGGATTTTCTGGCGCTGGGGTTGAGCTTTGTAGCGGTGTGGCTGCAGGCGCGACCGGCGACGGACGAGAGGACGTTTGGGTATCAGCGGGCAGGTGTGCTGGCGGGGTTTGTGAACGCGCTGAGCTTGATGGTGCTGGCGGGATGGATCGCGGTGGCGGCCGTGGGGAGATTCTTTCATCCGGTGACGGTCGAGCCCCACTTGATGATGTATGTGGCGGCGGCTGGCGTGGTGATGAACGGGCTGATTGCGGGGTTGCTGTGGAAGTTCTCCGGGGACGTAAATATTCGCAGCGTGTTTCTGCATATGCTGGGCGATACGGTGTCGACTGCTGCGGTGATTGTGGGCGGGCTGGTGATTGCGGTGACGGGGCAGCAGTGGATAGATCCGCTGCTGAGCTTAATTATTGCGGCGATGATCCTGGCGAGTTCGTGGAGCATTGTGCGGGAGACACTGCATATTCTGCTGGAGGGGACGCCGCGGAGCGTGGACCTTGCTGAGATTCGCGGGGCGATGCAGAGCATCGAGGGTGTGGTGAATGTGCATGATCTGCATGTGTGGAGCTTGACGTCGCAGAGCCATGCGATGGCGTGCCATGTGCAGGTGGTGGAGATGCAGCTGGCGGAGTGCGAGGATGTACTGGCGCGGATCAATCATCAGCTGAAGGACCACTTCGGGATCAAGCATGCGACGATTCAGATCGAAGTGACGGATTGCGCGACGGTGGATGGATGCGTGTCGCCGCCGGAGGTTGCGGAGGTGGATGGGCATTCGCACCATCATCATGGGCCGGGTGGGCACGATCATGCGCACGCGCACTAAAGCAGGGATAGAGTGTAGAGCGTAGAGAGAGCAAGGCCCGCGTGGATGCGGGCTTTGACGTTGTTGAGGGGAAGATTATTTTGGGTGGGTGAAGTTGTAGACGACGCTGAAGGTGGGTTCGCTGGTGACGGTGAGGTAGCGTGGGAGGGCGTTGCCGTAGTCGGCGAATTTGTAGAGCTGGCCGCGGTATTCGACGCGGAGGGAGAGGTGCGGGGTGAGGAGGTAGTCGATGCCGACGCCGCCGACGCCGAGGGGGCGGAAGTTCACGGGAGGAGAGAAGACGCCGTAGTAGAGCAGGTTCGTGGCGGGGGCGTCGCGGTGTTCGGGGAGAAAGGCGAGCATGCCGGCACCAATGTCGACGAAACCGGAGAGGCGGGGGGTGACGTGCTTTTCGGCGAGGTAGGAGAGGCTGAGCTCGTAGATGTTGGCGGGGATCGATAGGTTGTTGACCGCGTAAGGGGAGCCAAGGCTGGCGTTGTCGGTGGCGCGTTCGGTGGCACGGGTGTAACCCATGTTGAGGGAGTAGCCGAGCCAGGGACTGAAGCTCTGGCGAACGGTGCCGAGGACTCCGGCGGACGGGGACATGCTTGCCGTGGTGAAGTTGTAAGGGGCGTCGACGATGCGGGTGGCGGTGAGTTGCGCGAAGGCGCCGAGGGAGATGGAGGTTTCGGGGTGAAGTCGGATGTGGCAGGGAGCAGGCTTGTGCGTGGGCAGCGGGTTTGGTTTCGCGGTGAGGGCCTGGCACGGAGGTGAGGGGTGGGTGGAGGTTTGGGCGAGGGTGAGAACGGTGAGGAGGATGGCGCCCACGGTGAGAGCTGCGATGCGCAGGGATTTTGAGACGAGCGGGGTCATTGGAAGCTCCGGGGTTGAGTTGTTCGAGGAAGGCGGGAGGGCGGGTTACTCGGCGCGGGGTGGGTGGAAGCGGTAGGTGAGGCCGATGACGGGCTCGTTGCTGAGGGTGAGGTTGTTGGGAGCGGGGGGGACGATAGAGCCGAAGGTTGAGTAGGCAGATGGCGCTTTATAGAGCAGAAGGCGATAGGCGGCGGTCAGAGCCAGGTGTTTGGTCAGCGCGTATTCGGCAGCGATGCCGAGGACTGCAGTAGGACGGACCGCGTTGCTGACAAGAGGGCTGTCGAGGTTGGAGCTTGGCGGACGGAACGCGAGGACGCCGGCGCCGGCTTCGGCCGAGGTGGAGATGCGGCGATGGTGTGGGCCCTGCACGACATACGTTCCGGAGAACTCGTAGACATGTTCATAGACGACATTTCCCAGGGATGAAGTCTGCCCGCCGGATGAGGTTTGGTAGGTGTATTCGAACGTGGGCTCGGAGTGAGTTGCGGTGATGCGATAGCCGAGCCAGGGACGAAATTGCTGGTGGAAGGATGCGAGGGCGCCGACGGCAGGCGTTGTTGACTGCATGTAGGAGGCAGTGACGGCGGAGTCTCCGGTTCCGGTGGTGGAAGTAAAGGATCTGGCGGGAGTGAAGTTGCCGAGCGCGGCGAGGGTGATGTCGGTGGTGCGGTCGTAATGGGGGCGGGAGGTAGGACGCGTGCGGCTGACCGCGGTGGGAGCTGCGGAGAGGGAGGTGGGCTGCTGGCTTGTGGCGATGTTGCTGGTGGTTGGCGAGACGGCTGCCGGGGACGTTGCGATGACGGGTTGAGTCGAGGCGGGCAGTGTCGGGGATGGATTTACTGGAACGGACGCGTAGGTTTGAGGTGTTGGGTGGGTGAACAACGAAGAGACGTGGCTTGGAACGGATGGTATAGACACCTTAGGCGGTACAGAGTGAATGGAGGGTACAGCGTTCGAGGAAGGTATAGCACTGGAAACGGTTGGGAGTGGGGGAGGTGGTGTCGTGGTTGCGATGGTTGGGGGATTTGTGTGGGGGGTGTGGTGGAGCGCGAAGAAGGCGGCAAGCCCCACGAGGGCGGCGGCGGCGAAGGTGGGGAGTGCCCAGCGGGTGAAGAGAGCGTGACGGAACAGGCTGCGGGGGGCAGCGGTTAGGGGAACGTGGGCGGGAAGGGAACTGCGGAGGGTTTGCCACTGGCGATCGAGGGCGGCAGCGTCGAGGGGAAGTGCTGGTTCGTGTTTGGGAAAGGCGTGCAGGGTGGCGGCGATGGCGATGGATTCGGATTGCAGGCGGCGGTTTGATTGAAGCACGCGATGCAGGGCGCGCTCCTGCTGCGGCGACAGCTCGTGGAGGTGGAAGGCGATGAGATCATCCTGGTCGATGGTGTGACCGGCGTCGTTTTCGAGGTCTGGGTGGAAGGGGGTCATTGGGAGTCCTTGGTGCTTCCGGTGGAGGCGAGGGGGACGGGGGGTGCGAGAGGCTTGGGAGCGAGTTCGCGGCGAAGTTTGGCGACGGCGCGGAAGATGGCCTGCTTGGCGGAGTTTGCGGGGACGCCGAGGGCGTCGGCGATGACCTGGATGGGTTGATCTTCCATGTGGCGGAGGATGAAGGCGGTGCGTTCCATGGGAGTGAGGGTGAGCATGGCACGCTCGCGGCGACGAAGGGCTTCAGTGTTGAGGAGTTCGGCTTCCGGGGTGAGGCCGCGGGAGACGGCAAGGTTTTCGGTGGTGGAACCGGGCTCGATGGTTACAGCGTCCCAGCCGAGATCGCGGGAGCGGCGTTCGACGAGATTGAGGGAGCAGTTCATGGCGATGCGATAGACCCAGGTACCGAAGGATGAATGTTCGCGGAAGCTGGAGAGCTTTTTGTAGGCGAGGAGGAAGGCTTCCTGTGCTGCCTCCTCGGCGTCGACGGCGTTGCCGGTGACGCGATAGGTCATGCGAAGAACGGTGGGGAGGTGACGATCCATGAGCACGCGAAAGGCGTCTCGATCGCCGGCGAGGACACGCCGGATCGCGTCTTGCTCCAAATTTCCCATTCGCGAGGTTAGACAAGGGGATGTTGGAACGGTTAGGTTGCGGAAAGAAAAAAGGGGATAGAGGGCAGAGGATAGAGTGTAGAGAAAGCGAAAGCCCGCCATGGTGGCGGGCTTTGTGGTGTTGGGGGAGAGTAGGGGTTAGGTGAGGGTGGCGTCGAGGGTGATCTCGGCGGATTTAAGGAGGCGGGAGATGGGGCACCCGTCCTTGGCTTTCTTGGCTAGCTCGTCGAAGGTGCTCTTCTCGATGCCGGGGATGGTGGCGTGGGTGCTTAGGTGGATCTTGGTGATCGTGGGGCCGTCGTCTGTGGTTTCCATGGTGACGGTGGCAGTGGTTTCGATGGTGCTGGGCGGGTGCTCGGCGCTGGTGAGTTGGGAGCTGAGAGCCATGGTGAAGCAGCCGGCATGGGCGGCGGCGATGAGCTCTTCGGGGTTGGTGCCGGCGCCGTCCTCGAAGCGGGTGTGGAAGCTGTACGGGGTGTCGTTGAGGACGTGGCTTTGGGTAGTGAGGGCGCCGGTGCCCTTTTTCAGGTCGCCATGCCAAATTGCCGATGCGCTGCGTTCCATCGTGAATCTCCTTGAGGGCGAGCTTGCCGCCTGAAGGTACGATGCGGTTCGAAGGATGGAGGGTTGGGGGAAGGGTAAAGGCCTGCCGGGTGGCAGGCCTTCGTGATGACTTCACGTTGCAGAGAAAGGGGTTTGCTTAGAGGAGTGGGAAGGTAACAAATTCGCACCGGACCAACGTCACTCTTGCTTAATTCTTTGTCTCCAAATCAAGAATCCGAGACCGAGAACGACAAACGCAACTCGGGCGACCCGATTCAGCGTAGATAGCATCGCTGCACTGAGGAACCAGAGGGCGAAGACAAATAGCCAGAGTCGCACGCCCAATGCTACCGCACTGACCGTTGCACGAGGAAACGACCTAGCGAAGGGAGGCTTCGATAGCAATGAAGTTAAGCTAAGGTGGCGTCGAGGGTAATCTCTGCGGCGGCGAGGAGGCGGGAGATGGGGCAGTTGGCCTTGGCGCCGGCGGCGACCTCGTCGAACTTTGCTTTGTCGATGCCGGGGACTTCGGACTTGTTGACGAGGTGGATCTTGGTGACGGTGGGGCCGGTGGGAAGCATCTCGAGGGTGACGATGGCGTCGGTCGCGACAGAGGTGGCGGTGTGGCCCGCCTTGGAAAGCTCGTTGGCGAAGGCCATGGTGAAGCAGCCGGCGTGGGCGGCGGCGATGAGCTCTTCGGGGTTGGTGCCGGTGCCTTCTTCGAAGCGGGAATGGAAGCTGTACTGCGCGTTGTTTAGGGTTTTGCTTTGGGTGCTGATGGTGCCCTTGCCGGTCTTGAGGTCGCCGTTCCAGAGGGCGGATGCTTTGCGGTCCATGATGTTTCTCCTTGGGTGGTAGATGTGGGTGTGGGACGAGAGGGTGCAGAAAAGAGCGAAGGCCTTGACGCAACGTTCGCAAAGAGAGGCGCAACGTTTCGCGACGGAAGGCTTGCGAGGATGATGTTATATCAGCTGGCGCGGAGGTAGATGAAACGGGCGAGAAAGAGGAGGGCGAGGAGGTAGAGCATCCAGTGTTGGCGGCGGGCGCGGCCGGTTGCGATTTCCAGAATCGCAAAGCTGATGAGGCCGAAGGAGAGGCCGGTGGCGATGGAGTAGGTGAGGGGGATGGTGATGAGGGTGAGGAAGGCAGGGATCGCTATGCGGGGTTCGATCCAATCGATGGAGGAGACGCCGGCTAGCATGAGGGCGCCGACGAGGATGAGGGCGGGGGCGGTGGCGAAGTCGGGGATGGCGCCGACGATGGGGGCGATGAAGATGGCGGCCAGGAAGAGGATGCCGGTGGTGATGGCGGTGACGCCGGTGCGGCCTCCGGCGGCGACGCCTGCGGAGGACTCGATATAGCTAGTTATGGTGCTGGTGCCGGCGAGGGCTCCGACGACGGTGGAGGTGGCGTCGGCGAAGAAGATCTTGTCGAGGCGGGGGATGGTGTGGTCGGCGGCGATGAGGCCGGCGCGTTCGGTAACGGCTACGAGGGTGCCGATGTTGTCGAAGAGGTCGACGAAGAGGAAGACGAAGATGATCTCGAAGGCGTTGAGGTGGAGGGCGCCGCGGATGTCGAGATGGAAGGCGGTGGCGCGGATCGCGAGGGGATTGAAGGTGGAGGGTTGGTATTTGACTTGGTGGAGAAGGATGCCCAGGGCGAGGGTGCCGAGGACTCCGATGAGCATGGAGGCTTTGATCTTGTAGGCCTGAAGAATGGCTATGAGGAGTATGCCGAAGATGGCTAGCTGGGTGGCGTGATTGTGGAGGTCGCCGAGGGTTACGGTGGTGGCGTTGCTGCGGACGATGATTCCGGAGTTGACGAGGCCGATGAAGGCGATGAAGAGGCCGATGCCTCCGGCGACTGCGGCGTGGAGCTCGTGGGGGATGGCGGCGACTAAGCGTTGGCGGATGCCTCCTACGGTGAGGAGGAGAAAGATGATGCCCGAGATAAAGACGGCGCCGAGAGCGGTTTGCCAGGGGACGCCCATGCCTTTGACGACGGTGTAGGTGAAGTAGGCGTTGAGGCCCATGCCGGGGGCGAGGGCTAGAGGGTAGTTGGCTAGGGCTCCCATCATGATGGAGCCGAAGGCGGCGCAGAGGCAGGTGCTGGTGGTTACTGCGGCGAGTGGCATGCCGGTTTGGGAGAGGATCGCGGGGTTCACGAAGATGATGTAGGCCATCGTGATGAAGGTGGTGAGGCCGGCGAGGAGCTCGGTGCGCCAGGTGGTCTGGTGCTCGGCGAATTTGAAGTAGGCTTCCGTGCGTTCAACAAAGCTTGAGGGGGAGCTCATGCGCGGAGGAGGTCCTTCGAGGGAAGAAGATTTGTGCGGCTGTGGGAACAGGATACCTGAGAGGAATTTGCTATTCGGAACCGGCAGGGTGGGCAAGGTCTTTGTAGGTGGATCCGGGTTGGCCTCCGTAAAAAGCTCCGAGACGGCTGTTGAAGTTGAGCCTCGCAAGGGCGGCGCTTTGATAGGGATACATCCCCTCGAGGGAGAGGACTCCGGCTACGACGGACTCGTCCGCGCCTTCCATGAGGCTGAGGCGCATGGCGTAGTTCTCGATGGCGGTCTCGACCCGGCTGAGTTGGAAGAGCAGGTTGTCACGGTGTGCAACGGTGAGAGTGGAGATAGCTGGTGTGGCGTAGTCGAAGTTCGCACGGCTGCACTCCGCGAGGAATAAGCGGAGGTTCTCGTACATCTCATCTTCGTCGTGAATGGCTTCTTCGGCGTTGAAGTCGATGCGGGCGTAGAGACCGGCTTGATTCGACGGCAGAAGTGCGACGAGGCCGGCGGCCTGAGCGGAAATCCAGGTGCTGCGCGAGACCGAGACAAAGATGGCAGAGCCGCCGCGCGGCGTAACCCCTGGGAGAGAGACGTTGGTGCCGGACACCTTCGCGGACGAGAGCTCAGCCTGCAGCGATTGGATGTATGCGCGTTGGGTCTGCAAGCGGACCAGTGACTCGCGGATGACGGGCAGATTGCGGTCAGCCTCCGCGCTCGTCGCTGGCGGCTGCGTCGGTGGCGTCCTTCAGGATTTGGCGATGCTCTGCGTCGAGTTGTTCGAGGAGTTCCTGGCGTTGATGATGCCGGTGGATGGCTTCGACGGTCTATTCGAGATCGACGGCGATGAGCAGGCCGATGCAGATGGTGGCGATGTGGATGAAGAAGTCGCGCCAGGTGTGTGGAGGTGTGGGGTGGGTGGACGTCGAGCATGGGGTCTCCTGGGAAGGAGGTGCAGGTGATCAGGGCTGAGGGGCGGAGTTGCTGACGTCGCGGGCTGAACTGGCGGCTGCGTTCGCGCCTTCGCGGGCGATGGCGCGAATCTGGTAGGGATACATCTGCTGAAGGGAGTCGACGTTGGCGACTACGGCTTCGAGGGCGCCTTCGAGGACGACGAGGCGGAAGTGGAAGTCGGTAGCGGCTTCGCGTGCGGTGCCGAAGGCGTGGAGCAGGTCGTCGGCCTGAACCTGGGTGAGGCGAATCGGATGGCCGTCGGGAGTGGCGGCGTGGTCCTGAAGACGGGCGGTCGCAAGGAGGGCGGCGGTGTGGCTTATTTCCATCTCGGCCTGGCGCTCGAAGTCGGCGGTGAGGTCCAGACGGGCATAGACTTTGGCCTTTTCCGCAGGAAGGAGCGCGACGGTGCCAGCGGCCTGGGCGATGGTCCATGTGCCGCGTGAAGGAGAGACGAGCAGGCCTTGCGATCGGGTAGGAAAGGCGACGTTGTTGACGGGAAGCGTGACGACGAGCTGGTTGCCGGACGGGGTGGCAGCCTGAAGCGCGTGGACGCAGGCGTTGAGGTAGTCGCGGCGTTGCGCGGCGAAGCGAATCTGCGCGCCGACCAGGTCGAGGTTCTGCTCGGACTCGACGTGCATCTGGCGTTCGAGATCCTCGCGTTGGTGACGGTGGTGGAGGGCTTCGACGCATTGCTCGAGGCCGATGGCGATGAGCAGGCCAATGCAGATGGTGGCGATGTGGACGAAGAAGTCGCGCCAGGTGTGAGCTGCGTGGTGGGGAGGGTGGACGTCGAGCATTTCGAAGACACCTGCGTTGCTGGGAGTGACCTACAGGGCCCGAATTAGGGAGAAGCGGTTAGAGCGGAGGGTCGGTGTTGGATGGAGGTGTGGTGGTGTCGTCGAGTGACTTGCGTGCCTGGGCGTCGGCGGCTTGTTGTTTGCGCGCGCGGCTGCGACGCAGGAAGAGATCAACGATCTGCTGCAGGCCGAAGGCGATGATCAGGCCGATGCAGATGGTGATGAGGTGGAGGTACATGTGGTCGGATCCAAGCATGGTGGTGTGCGGTCATGGTATCGCAGATTTGCGAGGGCGCGGATTATGGATTGGAGGGGTCGAGGGGGTGGTTGCGGGGTGGATGGACGTCGAGCATGAAAAGGCTCCAGAGATGAGGGTTGGTGGCTTGCGGCTTTGGGATGGGCTATTGGTGGGCGAGGCGCTTTTCCAATGCATCCCGCTCCTGGCGGAGGTAGGGGACAAAGTCGTCGCGGTCGTGCACGCGGTCATCAACAGCTCTCGAGGCACCGAGATAAAAAGCGCATCGAAGGGCGTCGGCGTCGGCCGCGGCGATGGCGTCGGAGAGAGCGAGGGTGACGGCAGGAACCTCGGCTGCAGGCAGCTTGATGGTTGCTCCGGAGTCCAAGCGGATGTTCAAGCGAATCTCCTGACTTTGCAGGGTGGTCAAGGCAATATTCTGACGATCGTCGGATAAGGCTTCAGCGGTTGCCTCACTATCGAGACGGTCATAGATTTCCGCCTCGCGCTCGGAGAGCAGGGCGACCTTGCCGTTGGTTTTCGCGACGGACCAGACTGCGCGCGAGGGAGATATCTGAGGGAGGAACGGTTCGTGCGTGGGCACGAGGGCCGTGATCACTCCATCGTGGGGTGGAGCGGAACGGAGTGCGTCCATGATGGCATGGCGCCAAGCGGCCCTCTCGAGATTGCGGTCGATGTCGGAGCGCAGGAGGATGATGTTGCGTTCTGCCTCGGCGCGCATCTCCTGCACCAGCACCTGTCGCTCGTGGCGATGGTGGAGGGCTTCGACGGCTTGTTCAAGGCCGACGGCGATGAGCAGGCCCACGCAGATGGTGGCGATGTGGATGAAGAAATCGCGCCAGGTGTGGACGGAGTCATGGAGCGGGTGGACGTCGAGCATGGGAGGGTCCTTTGCGGCGTTGGGAGTCGCGGACGCAGGTGAAGCGATAGGGGCCCGATGGTTGAGTTGAGAATGAGTGTATCGCGGGCGGTGTGGGGTTGGGGCATAGCTTAGGATGAAGCGATGACTGCTGATGAGGTGAAAGAGATTCTGGGGTTGGTGAAGCATCCGCGCGAAGGTGGTTGGTATGTGCGGACTTGGGAGTCGGAGGAGTTGGTCGCGGCTTCGTGCTTCGAGGATGGGCGGTATGACGGTGCGCGGCGGACATCGACCGCGATCTATTATCTGCTCGAGCCGGAAACGTTCAGCGAGATGCATGTGCTCAAGAGTGACGAGATCTTTCATCACTACATGGGTGGCGCGGTTGAGATGCTGCAGCTTTTTGAGGATGGAAGCTCTTCGCGAGTGGTGATCGGGGAGGATCTGGAGGCGGGGGAGCGGCCGCAGTGTGTGGTGCGAACAGGCGTGTGGCAGGGGTCTCGATTGTTGAAGGCTGAGGGGTGGGCGCTGCTGGGATGTACGGTGAGTCCGGGGTTTGAGTTTGAAGACTATGAGGACGCGAGCGCGGAAGAGTTGGTGGCGAAGTGGCCGGGTGAGGCGGAGATGATTCGGGCGCTGACTCGGAGCTAAGAGCCTTGACGCAACGGGCGCGAAGTTTAACGCCAAGTTTCGCGACGCGTCGTTGGGGAGGGTGCGGTGAAGGCCTTTAGTCGACGCCGATGTCTTCGTTCCAGATGGTGGGGTTGGCGGCGATGTAGTCGTGCATCATGGTGATGCAGGTGGGGTCGGCTAGATCGATGATGTGGATGCCTAGTTCGCGGAGCCATTGCTCTCCGCCGGAGAAGTTGACGCTCTCGCCGATGACGACGGTTTGGAAGCCGAATTGGCGGATGAGACCGGAGCAGTACCAGCAGGGGGCGAGGGTGGTGACCATGATGAGGTCGCGGTAGGAGCGCTGGCGGCCGGCGTTGCGGAAGGCGTCGGTTTCGCCGTGGATGGAGGGGTCGGATTGTTGGATGCGGCGGTTGTGGCCGCGGCTTACGAGGGTGCCGTCCGTGCGGAAGATGGCGGCGCCGATGGGGAGACCGCCTTCGGCGAGGCCGGTGCGGGCCTCTTCGAGGGCTACGCGGAGCATGGCGGGGTAGTCGGGGGAGTTGGGTTGCGGCGAAGGCATGGCCTGCTCAGGATACAGGGGTCGCGACGCGGAGTTTGGTGGTCTTGATGCCAAGTAAACGCTTTCTGAGATAGAATTTCGGCGTTGGCAATTACATCTTTTGATAGTGAGCGAACTCCAGTTATGCGTTTTCCTATTTGCACTACCTCTCGTCGTGTTGTCAGGGTGTTGTTTGCTGTCGGTCTGAGTGCCGGCTGGGTTGCGGCTAGTGCGCAGAGCCACCATGTTGCTCCGGTACAGCCAGTGGCGCACCTGGAGGTGGACACCAGCGTGGTCGCGAAACCGGCCAGTCAGGGGCTGTACGGGCTGATGACGGAGGAGATCAATCATTCCTACCAGGGGGGCTTGTATGCGGAGCTGCTCAGCAACAATACGTTCCGCGGCAACTGGATGGGCGTAGATAACTGGACCGAGGTGGTGAGGGGCAACGCGGTGTTGACGGCGTCGATGGACCGGCAGGATGGGCCGAGCGCGGCGCTGCATAGCGGCCTGGTGCTGAAGGTGACGGCGGCTTCGGCTGGCAATGAGGCTGGGTTGAGCAACTCCGGCTACTGGGGAATTCCGGTGCGGGCGAACACGACGTACAAGGGGTCGTTTTACGCGAAGGTGGATGGCGATGTGGGGCCGGTGACGGCGCGGCTGATCAATAACCAGACCGGCGCGGTAGCGGCGACAACCCAAGTGGCGCTGGGCGGCAACGGTTGGACGCGCTATGAGTTCACGCTGAAGACGGGCGAGGTGAAGACGTCGGCGAACAACAATTTGGAGCTGACGGTGGCGCGTCCGGGGACGCTGCATTTGCAGCTGGTGAGTTTGTTCCCACCGACGTATGAGAATCAGCCGAATGGGAATCGAACGGATTTGATAGAGAAGATGGCGGCGATGCATCCGAACTTCATCCGGCTGCCGGGCGGCAATTATCTCGAAGGGGACAGGCTAACGGATTGGTACAACTGGAAGGAGACGATTGGGCCGCTGGTGGATCGGCCGGGGCATATGGCGCCGTGGACGTACTGGTCGACGGATGGATTTGGGATGATGGAGTTTTTGAAGTGGACCGAACAACTGCATGTGGAGCCTATTTTGGCTGTGTATGCGGGTTACGCGCTGCGTGGCGAGCATGTGAAGCCGGGCAAAGATCTGGAGCCGTACGTGCAGAGTGCTCTGGATGAGGTTGAGTATGTGACGGGCGATGCTTCTACGAAGTGGGGTGCGGAGCGCGCGAAGAATGGGCATGCTGCGCCGTTCCCCTTGCACTACATCGAAATTGGAAATGAAGACTGGTTCGACAAGAGCGGAAGCTATGACGAGCGGTATGCGCAGTTCGCTGAAGCGCTGCGCAAGAAGTATCCGCAGTACAAGCTGATTGCGACGACGCCGGTGAAGGTGAAGGCGGGCAATGAGCCGGACTTGATTGATGACCACTATTACAAGTCGCCGGCGGATATGTTTGCTCTGGTGCATCATTATGACGATGCTCCGCGCACGGGGCCGAAGGTGTTTGTGGGTGAATGGGCGACGCGGTCGGGCTCGCCGACACCGAACTTTGGCGATGCGTTGGGCGATGCGGCCTTCATGACGTCGATGGAGCGGAACAGCGACATCATCAAGATCGCGAGCTATGCGCCGCTGCTGGTGAATGTGAATCCGGGAGCGATGCAGTGGCCGACGGATCTGATTGGCTATGACGCGCTGACGAGTTATGGGTCACCGAGCTACTACGCTCAGTGTATGTTTGGCGCGCATATCGGCGATGGGCAGCCGCAGAACTCGATTACTGGCGTTGAAGCGAATGCGCGGTTCTTCTATTCGGTGACGATGTCGTCGGATACGAAGGTGCTGCATTTGAAGCTGGTGAATGCGACGACTGTGGATCAGCCACTGGAGATTGCGTTGAAGGGTTTGGGTGCTGGTGCGCATGAGGCGAAGATGATTTCGCTGCATGGGGCTACGTTCCAGGCGACGAATACGATTACGGATCCGACGGCGATTCATCCGGTGGAGAGCACGCTGCGGTTTAGCGGAGCGGTGGTGAAGCATACCGTGCCGGCTTACACGATTGAGGTCGTGGACGTACCGGTCAAATAAAGCGGGTGATGGACAGGAGAAGAGGCAGGAACCTTAGGGTTCCTGCCTCTTCACTTGCAGCGGAACTAGACGACGTAGAGGCTTACGTATTGGTCTACAGGGGTGGCTTCGAGGTTGGCCTGGTTGAGGGAGGCTTCGAGGATTCGGTCGCGGACTTCGGGGGAGAAGCGGCGGTCGAGGTTGGTCTTGAATTTTTCGAGGAGGAGGGGGATGCCGTCGGTGCGGCGGAGGCGGTGGCCGATGGGGTATTCGACTACGATCTCC
>Ga0302324_100005684_pt1 | contig 27146 bp, 25 predicted proteins | sample Palsa_T0_1_FD_201949 | JGI IMG/M metagenome (GOLD analysis project Ga0302324, IMG submission 201949) | Peat permafrost microbial communities from Stordalen Mire near Abisko, Sweden - Palsa_T0_1 | ecosystem: Environmental > Terrestrial > Soil > Palsa > Peat permafrost | place: Sweden: Abisko...
AAACGGCAGCGAAGCTGGGCATGGGCACCAACATCCTCGATGCCAGCAGCCTGGGAGACCTCAAGCAGGACGCTCCCAGTGCCGTGATGGACTCCATCGAGAAGGCCGACGGCTTTGCGCAGGTATTTCCGGAACACAAGTTTCACATTGTTGAGGATCTGCAGAAGCGCGGCCACATCGTCGGCATGACCGGCGATGGCGTCAATGACGCGCCGGCGTTAAAGAAAGCTGACTGCGGCATTGCCGTGTCCGGTGCGACGGATGCGGCGCGTGCGGCCGCGGCCATCGTCCTGATTACCCCTGGATTGTCCGTCATCATCGATGCCATCAAGGAGAGCCGCAAGATCTTCCAGCGTATGAACAGCTACGCGATCTACCGCATCGCCGAGACGCTGCGTGTGCTGTTTTTCATGACGTTGGCAATTCTGATCTTCAATTTCTACCCGGTAACAGCCGTCATGATCGTCATGCTGGCGTTGCTCAATGACGGCGCCATCCTCTCCATCGCGTACGACAACGTTCGCTACAAGGATCAGCCAGAAGCGTGGAATATGCGCATGGTGCTCGGCATCTCCACCGTGCTGGGCTTAATTGGTGTCGTGGCAGCCTTTGGACTGTTTTACATGGCTGAGCGGGTGTTCCACCTAGATCGCGCGCACGCCCAGACCATGATGTACCTGAAGCTGTCCGTGGCAGGACACCTGACGATCTTCCTGACCCGAACGCGGGGTCCATTCTGGTCTATACGTCCCGCAAAGATACTGTGGATGGCGGTTCTGGGTACGCAAATTGTCGCGACCCTGCTTGCGGTCTACGGCTTTCTGATGACACCACTGGGTTGGAAATGGGCACTCTTGGTGTGGGGTTACGCACTGGCGTGGTTCCTCGTGAACGATCGCGTGAAACTGCTCGCTTACCGGATCCTCGATCGACCGAATGCAAAGTCCAGAGCTGAGGCCAAAGCGGTACCAGTAACGAACGAGAAAGCCACAGCAAATGCAAAGGTTGAGCCGAACCCGGAACCCAAGGCCGCCACGAACCTAGACGCTTCGGCCGCACCGAAAGTCCAAACAGCAGACACGGCAGTTTCGGCTTCACAGGCCGAGCCCCAAGCTGACGGCAATCGTAAGCCAGCGGCTGATCTGACCTCTCGCATCGCCAAGCGCGCTTACACGCTGTACGAGGAGGGAGGGCACAAAGACGGCGCGGCCGTTCAGAACTGGGAGCGGGCCGAGTCGGAAATCCGCAAAGATCTCCTCAAGGCAGCGTCGTCGCCCGGCACCGAAGCCAAATCGATGTCTGCAGGCAACGTCGCGTCTACGCCTGACGCAAAGGACGCGCCGCAGCCGGCCAAGCCGGGTACACAGCCTGAAATCAAGGCTGTCCCGGAGCCTGCGATAAAGAACGGGCCTGATACGGAAGCCAAGCCCAAGACGGGATCCGATGTGCCGCCGCAGCTTGTGACGCGAGTCCATGCGTTGTACGAGAAGCTGGGACGTGAGGACGTCGCAGCGGTCGAGGACTGGGATCGAGCTCAGACCAAGAAAGAGCCTGCAACCAAGTAAATCGCCTCGATTAATTCGACCGCCCCCTCACCGTGAAAAACAAGATGCCAATCGACTCCAGCCAATTTCGCGTACGGGAAGGCGAGGACGTGAGGCTCCGGAACTGGCCGACGCTGATCGCTCCTGTCTATAAGTCCAAAAAGCAGTATGCAAAGCTTCTGGATGAGCACGTGGCGAAATTGAGCTCGATGCAGCAACTTCACTACGCGAGCAATCGGCACGCCATCCTCATCATTTTCCAGGCCATGGATGCAGCCGGAAAAGACGGCGCCATCAGACACGTCATGTCTGGGGTCAACCCGCAGGGCTGCCAAGTGTTCAGCTTCAAACATCCGAGCGCAACCGAATTGGAACACGACTTTCTATGGCGCACTACCCGCGATCTCCCGGAGCGCGGGCGTATCGGCATCTTCAATCGGTCCTATTACGAGGAGGTATTGGTCGTCCGGGTGCATCGCGACATTCTGCGCGGCGAGGGGCTCGTAGACGCGCCGAGTCATGACAAAAAGCTCTGGCATGATCGGTATCGCTCGATCGAGGATCTCGAGCGACACTTGAGCGCCAACGGCACTCGCATCATCAAGTTCTTCCTTCATCTCTCGAAGGAGGAGCAGCGCAAGCGGTTTCTGGCGCGGATTGATGAGCCGCAAAAGAACTGGAAATTCAGTTCGACAGACATGAAGGAACGCGGCTACTGGAAGCAGTACATGAAGGCGTACGAGGAGTGCCTCAGTGCCACCAGTACCCGGGAGGCGCCTTGGTATGTCATTCCCGCCGACGACAAGGAAAATGCGCGGCTGATTGTGTCAAGAGTGCTGCTCGATGCATTCGAGGCGCTGAAGATGACTTACCCCAAGGCGAGCGCGAAACGCCGCCGTGAACTGCTGTCTATCCGAGAGAGGCTTGAGCAGTGAGCCATGAATTCGCTAACACAGCCACCGAGGCTGGTGAGTGGGCGACGCTTTGGCCAGAAGCCAGTTCGTCAAAGGAGCCTACATGAGTGCAATCACGGTCGATAAGCACCCCATCGTGGGGCAACCCGGGCCGGTTGCGGTGCAAAAGGCCAGCGCCAGAGAGAAGCATTCGCGTTACCCGCAGGTGCTGCGCTTCTTAGTTGCCGCCGCGATCCTGCTCATCATCTTATTGGCAATCGCGGCAGGTTACGTACAGAAGGGGCTGTGGATGCGGCAGCTCCAGTACACAGGTGTGTTCTGGACGCTCCTGTCGGTTCGATGGGCGATGTTTGGCACCGCCTTCAGCTTCGCCTTTCTGTACCTCTGGATCAACCTGAAGCGAGCGACAAGAAGCAGCACCGCTTTCTGGCCAGAGGGCGGCGGTGAACCGTCCGCGGCTGTGTTCCGAGCCGATGACGCTGCGCGTACCGTTCTCGGCGTGTCTCCCAAACTCCTAGCGTTGATCGTGGTCGTAACCAGTGCTGCCGTCGCTCTGCTCTTCGCAACCAGTTTCTACGGCGATTGGGACACCTACCTGCGCTTCCGCTACGGTGGGTCCTTCGGTGTGACCGACCCGCTCTTTGGGGTCGATGTCGGGTTCTACGTCTTTCACCTGCCCTTCTATGAGCTGTTGCAGCGCAGCTTGATGGTGCTGACGGTGTTAACACTGGCGATGGTGCTGGTGAATTACGGGTATCTCGGCTTACTGCGAGCGAGCGGCAGCAGAAAAATCGCGATTGACGGCAAGGAGCTCTCGCATGTCTGTGTATTGCTCCTCATTCTGGTCGCCGACTGGGGTTTGGGGCTCTACCTGGATCACTATGAGCTCGTTTACTCCACGCTGGGTGTCGTCTATGGAGCCGGCTATACGGCGGATCATGTGACGAGGATCGCCCTGTGGATCATGATCGCGGTCTCGGCGGTGGCGTGCGCGCTGCTCGCGTTCAATATCTTGCGGCCGAATTTGAAACGGCTTTTTGTGGGATGCGCTGTCTATGTTGCGCTATATGTCGCGCTGATCCAGCTGTTTCCCTTCGCCTTTCAGAGGCTCATCGTTCAGCCGAGCGAGCTGGCACTCGAGACCCCGTATCTGAAGCATTACATTGAATTCACACGCAAGGCCTACCAGCTGGGAGCCATCTCGGAGAGCTCCTATCCGGCCCTGGCGGATCTCACGCCTGAGGTGCTCAGCAGGAATCAAGACACGATCCAGAACATTCGTCTGTGGGACTCCCGGCCACTGCTGCAGACCTATCAACAGACCCAGGCAATCCGCCTCTACTACCAGTTCTATAACGTCGCTGTGGACCGCTACCACCTGCCGGATGGCTATCATCAGGTGATGCTCGCCAGCCGTGAGCTCTCAGCAGAACTACCTGCGAAGGCGCAAACCTGGGTCAATCAGTATTTGCAGTTCACGCACGGCTACGGCCTGGTCATGAATTTCGTCTCCAAGACGATCGGAGGAGGGTTTCCACAATACCTACTCGAGAACGTCCCGGCGGAATCTGCCTACGGGCTTGCGATCACGCAACCTGCGATCTACTACGGCGAGTCGATGCCGGGCTATCGGATCGTAGCGACCGGCATCAAGGAGTTTGATTACCCCAAGGGCAACGACAATGTCTATACCAGCTATGGCGGAAAAGGGGGCATTCCGATCGACAGCATCTGGAAGAGGATCCTGTTTGCCTGGACCCAAAAGGACATCAACATCCTCTTGAGCTCCTACTTTGGACCGGAAAGCCGCATTCAAATCTGGCGAACGGTCCAGGAGCGTGTGGCGCAGATCGCTCCTTTCTTGCGACTCGATAGCGATCCCTACCCAGTTCTAAGTGCAGGCAGGCTGTACTGGATCCAAGATGCCTACACAGTCTCCGAGCAATTTCCGTACGCAAATCCCCACGCGACTGGCTTCGGCTCTAACCTGAACTATATTCGCAACTCAGTAAAGGTCGTGACCGACATGTACGACGGCACCGTGCTGTTTTATATCATGGACCCCAAAGATCCGGTGCTGGCGGCTTATCGGCGGGCGTTTCCGGGCGTATTCAAGGATTTGGATCAGTTGTCGGTGGACCTGAAGGCGCACCTGCGCTATCCGGAGGATCTCTTCGCCATCCAAGCCGATGAGTACAAAACCTTTCACATGACCGATCCTCAGGTGTTCTACAACCGCGAGGATCTGTGGGTGTCCCCAAACGAGACGTATGCGGGCCAGTTGCAGCCGATGCAGCCGTATTACATCCTGGCGAAGCTCCCGGGGAGCGAGCAGCTGGAATACCTTCTGATGACGCCCTTCACGCCACAGAAGCGGGATAACATGATTGCCTGGATGGCGGCGCGGTGCGATTTCCCCGCGTACGGCAAAATGCTTTTTTACCAGCTGCCCAAGGAAAAGCTGGTGTACGGGCCAAACCAGATCGAGGCGATGATCAATCAGAGCACGACCATTTCACAGCAGTTGACTCTTTGGGATCAGAGAGGTTCGAGGGTGATTCGGGGAAAATTGATCGTGACACCGATCGAGAATTCGTTCCTGTACATTGTGCCGCTGTACCTGCAAGCCGAAGGCACGAATTTTCCAGAGCTAAAGCGTGTGATTGCGGCGGCAGGCGACAAGGTTGTAATGCAGCCGACGCTTGACGAGGCGATCAACGATCTTTTCGGCACGCAGCAGGCCCAGCAGGGCTCAGCGCAGCCGTCGAGCTCCATACGGCCGCCGGCCTTGGAGCAGGCGCGGACATTGCTCGAGGAGGCGCGGCAGGCCATGCAGCAGGGGGACTGGACAAGATTTGGAACAGCGATGCAGGCACTTGAGCGAGATCTGACAGGATCGCCGACACGTTAGCACACAGCTAGTGAACTTGATGTCTCCCAAGGTCAAGAGCCAATGTTGCGCAGCTTGACCGGTCTGGAGAGCTACGCCATCGTCGCGATCGATGGCCCCATTGGACGCGTGCAAGAGTTCCTGTTCGCCGATGAGGCGTGGATCATTCGGTATCTTGTTGTCAACACCGGCCGCTGGGTGTCGAGTCGAAAAGTGCTGATCTCGCCGATCGCGATTAATCAACGAAACCGGACCGACAAGATACTTCCCGTAAACATCCGCAAAGAGCAAGTGAAGCGCAGCCCGGACATAGAGACCGACAAACCAGTGTCGCGACAGCACGAAATGCGGAATCTGGACCACTATGAATATGCCGACCATTGGGCGGGTGACTGCCTCTAAGCTCTGCTCTGATGATTGTTTTCGGAAAGATGCTTCGATTCGAGTGCTGCGCGCACGCGCGCCATTCGACCTTCAAACCGGGCACGGTCACGAGGTGACTCGATGGTTCGTTCGGCCAATTCGGCAATCCATTGCACATGCGCGCCGAGCACCTGACGCCGACTCGGGTTAGCCGTTAAATTCGCAATGGTATGCAGCGCACCCAGCATCCGCAACATGATGCCGACATTACCGCAGGCACTGGCGCGAATTTGATCGAACGATTCAGACACCAGACTTTCAAAGCTCGGTCCCATGGCGATGATCCTCAACTCCTCACCCTCATAGCGGTACGATGACGGGATGTCCCGGGAGACCAGCCGCGCCAGGATTGCTGTCAAGTAATCCACGCACATGATCGCAGTCGTCGTGTCATTAAAGCCCGGAGAGAGAGCGCGCAAAGCCATATCGACAATCTGTCGTATGCCGAATCCCGAATCCTGCTGCAGCGTTCGATGGCGACCAATGACATAAGCTGCCTGCAGATCAGCGATCAGTTCCTTTGCCGGCAGCTCCTCCAGCGCGAGCGAGGCGAGAGGCGCGCCCTGCACTGCGAAATCGCCGATGCCGCGTTCCATTCGCAAGATGGTCCGGTGCTTCCGTGTCAGACGCAGAAGCGCCGCGTTGTCCACGCTTTGGATGTAACCATTCCGCTTCGCCGGGACGGTTTGCCAGCGAGGCTCTCGTGACGAGAGGCGTGCCTCAACCCGATCGCCGCTAGGCGGATCTTGTCCAAGGTGTCCGGGAAACAGGCGATCAACCGCCGCTAGTGTTTCCTGGGCGACCGAGGCGATGATGCTCGAGGCCTGAATGGAAGATGCGATGTGGTGAATGAAGAAAATCAAGGTGCTGATGCCGCCGATCGCTACCACGACCCCAAATGCCACGGCCAGGCTTGGAACAAACCCGCCTTCGTCGCCGCCGCGGATAGTGCGCAACACAATCAGACAATAAGTGAAAATGCCGGCAAAAACTCCGAGGGCGACCTGAGTGATGCGGTCGCGCATGAAGTTCCGGAGGATGCGCGAGGTGTATTGGCTTGAGGCCAGCGCCAGGGTCACCAAAACCATCGAATAGGTGACGCCGACCACGGTCATCATCGAGCCGGCAATCGTGGACAACATCCCGCGCGCGCCGGCCGCACTGGCACCGAAGAGGTGGGGCCAGCGGGCTTGCCATTGCCCGCTCCCGATGGTATCCGCTCGAATCAGAAGCGCGGCAAGGACGACGCTGCCCGCGACGATCAGCGAGGGCAAAAACCAGAAAGCGTCCTGCAGATGGAGTCCAAACTGTTTGAGCTTATTCATGGACTAACATTTAACGTGCGATGCTCCCGTCGGCTCGTCACGCTGCAAGTGAGCTGCCATAGAGAGCCTTACGGCAGGGCAACCCCACCGATGACTTGCTACAGCGACAGCCGCCGCCTATCAGCCACAGTTTGGGCCTCCACACTGCATTAGGCCCACAGGGCTCACAGAAAGTCTACCAGTGCGGCAGACGAGAGGTCATGGTGCGGTAACGCACCGACCGGCGGATTTTCCACATGCTTCAATTACGTCTAACAGTCCTTCGTCATTAGCGAGGAAGGACAGCTGAGAGGTAGACGATAGCATGCTTAATCATAGGAACATGAAGCTCGAGGTACGATCGGCGCGTGCTGCAGTGCTCGCCATGTGCCTCAGTCTCGGCGTCAGCACATCGTCTTTTGCATTCGAAGCGGCAGGGGGTCCGCACTCTGTCTCGAATGCCAAGGCCGCGCGGAAATGCCTAAGCGATTTGAGCGATTTTGACAGCCATCTAAAGAAGGACGGCTACTGGCTGCAAGGGGCGGAGTACGGCTACGGCTACCCCATGTACGGGTACGGTTATGGGGGATACTTACCCGCCGTCGGGGCGCCGGAAACAACAGGCTATGGGCGCGCGCGGCCAGGCTATGAGGTGCGAACCCTGATCGCCTCAGCCAACATTCTGGCGCAACGTGGCCAGCAGCAGGCCTGTGAGACGTTGCTCACTGCCACTCGCGACATTTATCAAAATTACGCTGCCGAGCTGCGCAACGATAAAGTGACAAAGGCGGATGTCCCGCGCTGGCGAAGCGAGCAGATTTCAGCCGCCCTACCTGTTACTGACAGCAACAGCGCGCTCCGCTCCGATCAATTAATTGGCACCGATGTGGTCAATCCGCGAGGCGAGGATCTGGGCAGCGTCGAGGACATTGTACTCAGTCCGACAAAGGGCACGATTGCATTCCTCGTGATCGGCCGGGGTGGCGTCCTCGGAATCGACAAGAAGTACGTTCCAGTGCCTTGGGATGACTTCAAGGTGACCGCAAACGCCAGCCTGCTGGTACTTGATACGACCAAGAGCGATATGGATGCTGCACCGCTGGTGAAGGAAGATCAATTTTCCGCGGCCGGTAGCTTCAACCAGCAGAGCGAGAGGGAGAATAGCTACTGGGCTGCACATCGCTCGCGGTGATGACAATGACGACGCGCGACCGCTTTAACCCGGCGGGCGCTTGCATGAATGGCGGTCTGCAGGGCCTATGGGATGATTTGGCACGTGGCCGTGGAGAATGAAGCCCTTGATCTGACAAATAGCAATCATTTGGGGGAGGGGCGTCGTCCCCGGCCGAATGAGGTCATCGCGCGGCCATCGATTGTCGAAAGCGTGCCGCGGATTGGCTGTTCAGGGAACACCCCAGCGTCATCAACCTCACCCACCGGTCATCCCGATGCGGCTCACATGAGCAGGAGCCGCGATATCAATCGCTGTTGAAGGGATCATCATGAAGAAAATGAAGGTCAAGTGGCTCGGCAAACCGCAGAAGCACGACTATCCGGCGGCTCAGTCGTACCTGAGTCTGACTCTCGACCCAAAGGTGGCAAAAGACCTGGCGGACAGACTGGAGCGGGCTGAAATGACGGAATATGCGGTGAAGAATATCTTTAGAGCGTCCGGGCTATCGCTGCTCGGGATCAGTAATAGCCATGTGGAAAAAGATAGAACTCGGATCATCCTTGACGAAGCGCTATCTCCGCTGTTGCTGTACCGAGACAATGACCTGGGCAGCCTGATAATCGCTGACGGCTATCACCGTCTCTGTGCGGTTTATACATTCGGTGAGAATGCCATGATTCCTTGCAAGATCGTCTAATCGAACAGGTATTGTCATATCGCAGGAGACATTCATGGTAGTCAGTCGCGCTGACCGAACGGAATCTACGCCGGAGCAGCGTATGTTGCACGGCTCAGCGGCGCCCGATTTTTTGGATTCCGCCCACGAATGGCGCCGCCTTTTCGCAGAAGCCTGGGGCACATTCCTGCTCGTCATCGTCGCCGCCGGGGCCGGGATTGTTGCAATCCAGAGCCGCGGCGCAATAACCTTAAGTATGAGGGTAATCGCACCGGGGATCATAGTCATGGCGATTATCTATTTCATGGGTGCTGTCGGTGGCGCTCACCTGAATCCAGCGGTCACGCTGGCGTTTGCAGCACGGCGGAATTTTCCTTGGCGCCGTGTGCCGGGATATATCGGGGCGCAGTTCATCGGGGGCATCGCGGCGACGGCGTTTTTGCGGGCTATGTTCGGCACGATAGGCTTACTTGGCGCAACGACCCCCGGCCCGGATGTAAGCGTCTTTAGGGCACTCATCATGGAGATCTTGTTGACGACCGGTCTTGTCAGCACGATTCTTGGCACCGCTTCAGGTGCGCGCAATATCGGGTCCAACGGAGCTCTAGCGGTCGGCGGCTACATTGCTTTGGCCGGGCTTTGGGCGGCACCGATCAGTGGCGCATCGATGAATCCCGTACGCTCATTCGCCCCTGACTTGATTCGTGGCGATCTGCTGACTACCTGGATCTATATCGCGGGTCCCTTGGCGGGGGCATTGATTGCCGTCGGCTTTGAGTGGATTCTGAAAGGTAAAGCGACCGCCGCAGGAACCTTGGCGGCGCAGGGCGCCTGGAAAGCGCGCGACTGATACGTCTCGAAAGTCGTGCTCGACACGTTGATCCGGCCTCGTCGACTCGAAATAGCAGCGGGATGAAGCGGTGCGGGTTGCCAGTCGATCCCGGGCGTGCGCTCGATACCCTCCATGTCCCTGCGAGATTTCGGGGTAGGGTTCTGTAACCGCTTGATTCGTAAGACCCCGCTGTTCACGGCAAACCATGCGTTTTGCGGTTTTTTCCTCGGCTCTTGAGGCGAGGGTTTGACGTGATTTCCCAGCGGCCAGTGACGGCAGCACTTGCTGAGCGCACTGCTCGATGGGAAAGGCGAATACGTCCCGCAGGTTGATTATATCCGTGAGCGTGGCTCCTAGGTGATGGCGCAGATGAGCCAGCTGGGTCACTTTGCCATTCCCCCGGGGAGCAGCCGATCGTATTCCTTCTTTACCACCGCGTAGTATTCGCAGGTTCGCCTTTCGAGCCCAGGGCGATTTAGCACGGTGATGCGGCCCCGTCGATAGTCGATGATGCCGGCTTTGTGCAGCTTTCCGGCTGCCTCGGTGACCCCTTCTCGGCGGACGCCCAGCATATTGGCGATCAACTCCTGCGTCATGACCAGCTGGTTGGAATTCAATCGGTCCAGGCTCAACAGCAGCCAGCGACAGAGCTGCTGATCCAACGAATGGTGACGATTGCATACGGCGGTCTGCGACATCTGAGTGATGAGCGCCTGGGTATAGCGAAGCAGCAGGTGCAGCACAGGACCGGCGCGATTAAACTCCCTCATCATTGCAGCCGCCTTGAGTCGTATTCCGGCGCCGCCGCTCTGCACGACGGCACGGCTCGGCGTCGACCCGCCCCCCATGAAGAGTGAAATACCGACCAAGCCCTCATTGCCAACGACGGCGATCTCGGCCGATGCACCGTTCTCCAAGACATAGAGCAACGAGACAATCGAAGTGGTCGCGGAAGTAGACGTGGGTGAGCTCCCCGCCGGACTCATAGAGGACCTTTCCCAGTGGTAGCGCTATTGGCTCCAATTCGCTTGCCCAAGGCGCACTATCAAGGTGCGGCACCGCTGCCAACAGATGGTTTACTGTGCAGTCACGCGGCAGCACCAACGCGGTATCTCCAAAGGAGTTCCAGCACGGGGAGTTATTTCAGCACCACTGCGGGTGCGATGATATCGCAGCGTCTTAAGGTGCGGTAGCGGACGCGGTAATCCCACGCGCTTTGATTCGGCGGTATCGAAGAAGCGCCCCTTGATCCGTGATCAAGTCCGGCGGTTTCCGGTGCGCGATGTTAGGGCTGTTTCCTGGCCTGACTGCAGCCAAGGCAGCGCGAAATTAAGCCGAAACAGGCTTCGCTGTGTGCGGTAGCGTCCGGATCGGAACGCGGCTTGGTGCTCTAATGACTGCTTGATGCATGAACGGAGGCAGCCACATGTATATCGGCGGCGGTTTACTCGGGGCGGTGTTACTCGTTCTCTTACTCGTCTATATATTACGACGGATATGAGGACATTACATGGATATGAGGCGGCTGCGGCGGTACGCGGCACATTTGCTCATAGCCTCTCGATGATCGAATCGGCACCGGCGCGCCCGGCAGCGGCACTTGCCCAGCCCGTCGATAGAAGCCTCCATTGACCTCACCTACCCGTTTGGCATTCATTGGCAACTCGCTACCGCGCCGGTGCGGAATCGCCACGTTCACCGCCGACCTGCAGCAGGCAATCGCCAAGACACATCCCGATGTAACCACTGCCATCGTCGCCATGAACGACCGTGGCGGCCCCTACGAGTATCCAGAGGCCGTGCGGCTGCAGATCGATGATACGAAACTCGGAGAATACGCGAGCGGGGCGGAGTTCCTGAATGCTCAGCGATTCGACCTGGTGTCTCTGCAGCACGAGTTCGGCATCTTCGGCGGCGAGTCCGGCAATCACATCATGACGCTGCTATCGCGCCTGAACATGCCCGTCGTCACGACACTTCACACGGTTCTCGCGCAGCCCACACCCGTACAGCGCGATGTCTTGGGCGCCATCGTCGACGTATCAGCCAAGGTCATCGTCATGGCCGAGAAGGGCCGTGAATTGCTACGCAGTGTGTACGATGTCCCGGCGGATAGGATCGAGGTGATTGCGCACGGCATTCCGGACGCGGAATTCGTGGAGCCCGAGGCGGCCAAGGCCCGGCTGGGCTTCAGCGGCAAAACCGTCATCCTGACTTTTGGTCTGCTCTCCCCCAATAAGGGCATTGAGGTCATGATCGATGCGATGCCATCGATACTGACGCACCGCTCCGACGCGCTCTATGTGGTGCTCGGTGCGACCCATCCCAACCTGGTCCGGCGCGAGGGCGAGGCCTATCGTAAGAGCCTCGTGGCACGGGTACGCGCGCTCGGCATCGAGCAGCAGGTCGTGTTTCTAAATCAGTTCGTAGACCAGGCGACGCTGCTCGATTTCATATCGTCCTGCGATCTGTACGTCACGCCGTATCTGGACGAAGCGCAGATGACTTCCGGCACCCTGGCCTACAGCTTTGGGCTCGGAAAGGCGGTCGTATCGACACCTTATTGGCATGCACGCGAATTGCTGGCCGACGGACGGGGCGTACTGGTGCCCTTTGGCGATGCCAAAGCCATCGGTGATGAGATCGCAGGCCTGCTTACCGACGATGTCCGCCGAGAGCGCATGCGGCAGCGAGCCTATGCGGCCAGCCGCCCGATGACCTGGGAGCGAACCGCCCAGCGCTACTTGGGACTATTTGAAAAAGCCCTGGATGGGAATGTCCTTAAGCTTAATGCGCGACCGATGGAAGTTACGACACCGCCCAACAGCTTGGCTCCACCGCAGATGCAGCTCGGCCACTTCCTGTCGATGTGCGACGACACCGGTCTGCTGCAACATGCCGTACATTCGGTGCCCGATCGCTCGCACGGCTATTGCGTCGACGATAATGCCCGCGCGCTGCTCGTATCCTGCGCGCTCAGCAGCCTCGGTGACCCATCACTGTCCGACGCGCTCACGACGCGTCTGGCGGCCTTTATTCAAGACGCCTGGAACCCTGATAACGGTCGCTTCCGCAACTTCATGAGTTTCGATCGCCGCTGGCTCGAAGATATCGGCTCGGAGGACAGCCACGGACGCACGGTGTGGGCCTTGGGGGAATGCGCCCGCAGCGACATCAAGGCATCGCGCCGCCGCTGGGCCGCGTCACTGTTCCTCAAAGCGCTGCCGGCCGCGGAGCGCTTCCACTCGCCCCGCGCCTGGGCTTTTACCCTGCTCGGATTGCATGCCTATTGTGAGACCGCGCCAGCGGATGCTGAAGCCTATGAGTTGCGGCACACCTTTGCCAACCGTCTGATGGCGCTGCTGTCCTCAGTCGAGACACCCGACTGGGTGTGGTTCGAGGAGGGGCTTGCCTACGACAATGCGCGTTTGCCGCAAGCGCTGATCGAGACCGGCTTCGCCACCGAGATGCCTGCTTACATTGCCGCCGGCTTGCGTTCCCTGCGCTGGCTCATGCGACAGCAGAGCTCGAAGGATGGAATTTTCCGGCCGATCGGGTCGCAGAGCTTCGGCGGCAAGCGAGCGCCGCCAAGAGCCTTTGATCAGCAGCCGCTCGAAGCGACGGCCACGATTTCGGCTTGCCTTGCGGCCTGGCGCGCTGACGGGAATCCCATATGGAAGGCCGATGCGGGGCGCGCCTTTGCCTGGTTTCTGGGTAGCAACGATCTGTCCACGCCCCTGATCGACCTGGAAACGGGCAGCTGCCTGGATGGCCTGCATCCCGACCGGCCCAACGAAAACCGGGGCGGTGAATCCGTGGTGTCGTATTTGCTCAGTCTCGCGGAGATTCGCCAAATCGCTCGCGGGGCTGCCACTCGAACGAATCCGGAGTGGCTTCAGGCGCTGCGCAGCTAAGTTCCATCAGATAAAGATCCCGCGGCCTGCGTCAAGAGACTGCCCTGAACCGCGGGCACTGGCTTGATGAATCCATGTTCCAGTCAAGAGATGACTCGGTGGCTTGTAACCACAGGTTGCTCGAAACGATCTAGGCGAGGCTGGCGGGAACTTTGCCGACCTCGTGCTTCGTAGCAGCGTAAGCTGTCAACGGGGCTTCCCGGCTCGCTCAGGCCCGCTACTTTGAAGCAGCCGGCCGGAGCAAGTTTGATGGAACGATGGCCTTCAAATTGTTGGCATGCATCAACGGGCGCGCCTTGGCACCGGGTTTTAGATGCAGAGTGGACTGTGGAACATCCGTCCGCAGCTGCCGCGGCTCCTGTGTTCTTGGCGAACGATCGGCAAGCGAGTTGCGGTACCGTATATTCGGTTGGCTGGCTGTGTTCAAAAAGGAAGCCTCTGAGCTGCGCAATGTGCGACATGGAATCACTTGACTAAGTCGGTAACCTTACGCTGCGCGATCCTCTCCGGTCCGTGCGCTGCCGCGCGTAGGCATAGCAATCCCTGCTGCTGGACAGGAGCCATGGGTGCGCTAGCAGTACTGACTGCACGGATTTCCTCGTGTTCCAATCACGTCTAAGTGACCTTCGTCACTGGCAGGAGCCAGATATGGATGTACTGATTGTGGTGATGGTGCTGTTGCTACTGTTTGGCGGCGGTGGCGGTTTGTATTGGGGAATGGGTGCCGGTTGGGGCATTGGTCCGATCGGCTTAATTATCGCCGTTATCGTGATCGCATTCCTGATCTATGGATATCGGGGCCGAAGGGGTCCACGATTATAGGAACCAAAACCCAGACATTAGGGCGTTTTTTTTAATTTCTGGCCTTCATCATAATCGCGGCATCGAGCCGCTCCGGCAGCAATTGCTCCGACCCGCCCGCCCAAACCGCGCCGAGACCCCTGACGAACCCTGGAGGTGGGCGCATCGCCGGAACGCCTGAAGGCGTATTCCGAACGACCCGGCCTGTTTGCCGCGCGGGCAAGAATGTGTGCCTCGGCGCCGAATCCGTAAAAACCGATTCACCTCGCCTATACCTCGTCCGGTGCAGGAGGAGGATCGGCTAGCTCGGTCCACTCGAGCGGCGTTCATTCTAGTCAGAATCATCGCGTGCACGTCAATCCCAAGCGCTGTTCGTCAACCTCACTGCGCCTGCGAGGCGAGCTGCGGTTCCGGGTCGAACCGCAGCCCTGCTCGTCAGAAAGGCCTACGCGACCGCGCGAGCGAGCGGGTCTCGCCAATAGGTGCTGCGGCCGTAGTGGCGATAGAGCGCCCCTTCGAGTTCCCGCCCAAGAGGCACGGTCGGATCGTAAACCGGAGAGTTCCGGATCGCCTTTTGATCGACATCGATGCTGACAACGGATTGGGACCAGTTCACATCGGTGATCCATTCCGGTGAGACTAGAACCTCATGACCCACCCACCAGTTGCTGGTATTGACGATTAGATAGCGGATCGCCCAGGTCGCGTCCTCGATGATGAATCCCTGCACGTGGCCGATGTCCCCGTCCGTGGCTCGGATGTTGTAGCCCTTCACGGCGTTACAGCTGCGCAGGTGCGGGTCCGCATCCGGATTCCATTCGTTCGGCGCACGCAGATGGCCTCGATGGCCTTCATAGGAGTCGCCGCCCGACCCGACCAACGGCACCTCCGGATAGTACCCCCCACCCCATAGTCCCATTCCCCCCCAGTAGTAGGGGTATCCGTAATATGCGTAGTAGTTTCTTTCAAATTGCCTCGAGACCGGTCTGGCGGTATCTATGTCCGGACTGTTCTTAATCTGAGCTTTGGTCAGGTTCACCGGCAGCGTCTCGCTTTCCCAGGCCACCTGGCCAATCGAGTACGGCGAGATGAGGACCTCTCGTCCCGCCAGCCAATGTCCGGTATCGACCACCAAATAGCGGACGACCCAAGCCTCATCATCGAAGTAGAAGTCCTTTACTTTTCCAATGGCTCCATCGCTGGCACCAATGGTTAATCCTTCAAGCTTCTTCACGCTGCGCAGCATTGCGGGAACTCCTGGTTGATTTTCGGTTTCGATGATTGAGCGGCAGCCATAGAACGCACCTGAACGCTCGCTATCGCAACGACCTATACGCGCAACCCAGGCGAAGCTCTGTGCGTTGTGCCGCTTACCGGATTGCGTTCATGCGCGAGGTTGCCGACTATATGATGGCGGCTAAAGGCCGTCGATTCTTCCGGTCTTTCGCTTCAGGGTCCGATCGAGATGGGATTCGAGGATGAGCGTGCGAACGAAAAGGTGGCCGCTATTCATGCGGCCCGCATCGAGAAGCCCGGCGGCTAGAAAGGCCATTTGCCGTGCCTGTCGTTCGATCAGTTCGTGCATGCCGCGCAGCACTGCCGGATCCGTGCCACCGCTCGGACCGGGTCGTACCGGGCTGCTGCTAACGACAATACTCCGGCGCCGGCCGCGCATGCCGGGATTAATCGTTTCCGAGGACTACGCTGGGCGTCAGGCGGAGTTTATCGCGGCAATGGACGCATGGCTCGCGCCGAGGAGATCAAGTACCGGGAGGATGTCATTGACGGTCTGACGAGCGCGCCAAGGGCCTTCATCAGCAGGCTCACTGGCGGAAATCTCGGCAAGCTCATCGTACCCATGGGCACAACACCAGCACAAAGGCATAACGCATCATGAGCGCTCGCTACTACGCAATCGTCTGGATCAACCACAACGCGGCCGAAGTATTCCGCATCAACGCCATCGAGGAATCGAAGCGGGTGGTCAATTCACATACGTCCCTGCAGAGCATGCATCATCGCGGGCATGCCGATGGCTGCGAAAACCACCCGATCGACACCGACTACTTCACACGCGTTGCCTCCACGCTGAATCATGTCGGTGGCACGCTGCTGACGGGCCCCGGCGAGGCGCGCTTCGAACTGGGCCGCTATCTTGTCGAGACCAGGCCCGACCTCGCCGCCCATGTGTATGAGGTGGACACTCCGGGCCATCCGGGAGATGCCGCGCTGGTCGCCATGGCGCGCGACCACTTCCATCTGGCGGGCTAGCCGGCGGGATCAGCGTTTGCTTCGAGTTCCGAAGGTACCTGGGCGGGGCGACCTCGCACGTCGCCCCGCAGTCGCCAACCCCGCCGGCACGCTAGAGAAGCCCCGTGAAAGAGAGTTAGCAAAGCGGGCAGGGAAGTCGCGTCCGTGTGCCAGCGAACAGAGCGATGGACCATTCCAAAGTACGATCGCCTGCAGTCATCAGCCGATGACGGCGGGGAGTCGCCGGGAACTTGTTACGACGCAATCTCGCGATCATTACCTCAAAAAAACCTCAGGAGACTCAGGAAAAACCATGGATACGAAAAAAACCGCGGCTGAACATCATACGTCGGCCGCCACGCACCACGAATCGGCGGCCAAGCATCATCGCGAGGCGGCCAAGGCGCTCGATGCCGGTAAGCCGGAACAAGCCGCCGCTCACGCGCAGGTGGCGAACGGCCATCTTGCACACGCCACAGATTGTGCTACCGGTGTGAGCAAGCTTCAGGCGAGCAAACAGGATGAAGCCGCCAAGGGCGCCAAGGCCGCCTAAGCGGCCGAAGACAATTGTTCCGCGTCGGGCGGGACCCACCACTGAACTGCGCCAGGATTGCAGGGCGCTTCAGTGGCCTCGCCCGATTGGCGGAAGCCGGCGGTCGGCGTGTCTGCAAAGGTAGGTGACGCTTGCAACCCCTGATCGCCGGGAATTGGAAGATGCATGGAACGGCGCCGCAACTGAGCGATATTGCCGGAATAGCAGCCGTAGTCCGCGCGACGCGCCCGGCCGCCGATATTTTGATTTGTCCCCCCGCGACGCTGCTCGAACGGGCGGTAGCGGCGGCGGCCGGGCAGATTGTCATCGGCGGACAGAATTGTGCCAGCGAAATCTCCGGCGCATTCACGGGCGATTTGAGCGCCGAGATGCTCAAGGATGCCGGTGCCGCCTGGGTCATTGTTGGACACTCGGAACGGCGCCAACACCATGGCGAAACGGATTCGATGGTGGCGGCGAAGGCGCAGGCAGCGTGCCGGGCTGGGCTTCTGGCGATCATCTGCATAGGGGAGACCGGCGCGCAGCGGCGCGCCGGTAATGCATTCGCCGTGTGCGCCGACCAGATCACGGGCAGCGTGCCCGAAGGTTTTGCCGCCAGCGGCAATGCCATTGGTTATGAACCGTTGTGGGCGATCGGAACCGGGCATATTCCGGCTCTGGAGGAGATTGCGCAGGCGCATTCCCATATTCGCCGCTGCCTGGTCGCGCGCTTGGGCGCGCAGGGAGCAGGTGTGCGCATTCTCTATGGCGGGTCTGTGAACCCGACGAACGCGCGCGCGGTGCTTGCTGTGACAGAGGTCGGTGGCGCGCTGGTCGGTGGCGCGAGCCTTAAGGCGGTGGACTTTGAGGCGATTTTTAGGGCGGTGCCGGTCAGTGCTTAGCGGCGCTGGAGCGGCGTCAACGGCGCGAGTGACGCGCGTGGGGATCGCCGCCGACCACGGTGGGTTTGAGCTAAAGACCGAATTGTCCGAGTCGCTGCGTGCCGCGGGGTATGAGGTCGAGGACTTCGGCGCCTACCGGTTGGATGGTGCCGACGACTATCCCGACTTCATCATTCCATTGGCGAGGGCCGTCGCCAGCGCGCAGGTGGAACGCGCCGTGGCGTTGTGCGGCAGCGGAGTGGGTGCGTCCGTCGCCGCGAACAAGGTTCCCGGCGTGCGTGCCGGGCTGATACACGATGTGTTCTCCGCCCACCAGGGCGTCGAAGACGATGACATGAATGTTCTCTGTTTAGGCGGGAAGGTGATCGGCTCCGGACTTGCCCTGGAACTCATCGAAACCTTTCTACACGCTCGCTTCAGCGAGGCCCCTCGCCACCGACGTCGGTTGGCGAAGGTACAAGCACTTGAAACCAGGAATGCTCCAAATCATGACACCCAGCACTCTCACGCCTGAACTGCTCCACAAGATCAACGCGTACTGGCGGGCCGCGAATTATGTCTCGGTCGGCCAGATCTATCTCTACGACAATCCCCTGTTGAAACGCCCCTTGCAGCTGTCTGACGTCAAGCCGCTCGTGGTTAGCCATTGGGGCACAACGCCCGGGCAGAATTTCATCTACGTCCATTTGAACCGGGTCATCAACAAATACGACTTAGATATGTTCTACGTCGCGGGACCCGGTCACGGCGGCCCGGCGATCGTGGGCAATGTGTACCTGGAAGGCACCTGGAGTGAGGTGTACCCGAACGTGACCCAAGATGAAGCCGGACTGAAGGAATTGTTCAAGCAATTCTCCTTTCCGGGGGGGATTTCGAGCCATGTGGCGCCGACAACCCCCGGCTCGATTCATGAGGGAGGCGAGCTCGGGTATTCATTGAGTCATGCGTTTGGCGCCGCGTTTGACAATCCCGGGCTGATCGTCGCCTGTGTGATCGGCGACGGCGAGGCGGAGACCGGCCCCCTGGCGACCTCCTGGCAATCCAACAAGTTCTTAGATCCCGTGACCGACGGCGCGGTGCTCCCGATCTTGCACTTGAATGGCTACAAGATCAGCAATCCCACGGTGCTGGCGCGCATCGAGGGGGAGGAATTGGAGCAGTTCCTGCGCGGCTGCGGCTGGGCGCCGCTGTTCGTCGAAGGCGATGATCCGGACACGATGCATGAACGCATGGCGACCGTGATGGAATCGGCAATCGAAGATATCCGACAGATCCAAGCGCATGCACGCAGCACCGGGGACCCGTCTCGCCCGCGATGGCCGATGATCGTGTTGAAGTCGCCTAAAGGCTGGACAGGACCTAAATTCGTCGACGGGCTTAAGATCGAGGGTACCTTCCGTGCGCACCAGGTGCCGATGCTCGTGGATCCGGATCATCTCGATCACGTACCCCTCCTCGAGAGCTGGATGAAGAGCTATAAACCCGAGGAATTGTTCGATGCGAGCGGCCGACTCATCGCGGAGCTCCAGGAGCTTGCGCCGACGGGCGACCGGCGGATGGGCGCCAATCCGCACGCGAATGGCGGCTTGCTGCTGCATGACCTAAAAATGCCGGATTTCCATGACCATGCGGTGAAGGTCTCTACTCCGGGCGCGACGAAGGCGTGCGACACGGAGGTGCTGGGTCAATTTTTGAGAGACGTAGCAAAGCTCAATCAAGGCGATCGCAATTTTCGCGTCTTTGGCCCTGACGAAACCCTCTCGAACCTCCTCGGTGCTGTTTTTGAAGTCACCAGCCGGCAGTGGGACGCCCGCGAAGTCAACAATGACGAATTCCTCGCGCCCCAAGGACAAGTGCTGGATTCGATGCTGAGCGAACATCAGTGTGAGGGCTGGCTTGAGGGGTACTTATTAACCGGAAGGCACGGGCTCTTCAACAGCTACGAAGCGTTTATTCGCATCATCGATTCGATGTTCAGTCAGCATGCGAAATGGCTCAAGGTGTGCTTAGAGCTGCCGTGGCGGCGGAAGATCTCATCGCTGAATTATTTACTCGCCTCTCATGTCTGGCAACAGGATCATAACGGCTTCACGCACCAGGACCCCGGATTCCTGGATCACGTGATCAACAAAAAAGCCGATATTGTCCGGGTCTATCTGCCGCCTGATGCGAACTGCCTCTTGTCGGTCTTCGATCATTGCCTACGAAGCCGCAATTACGTCAACGTGGTGGTGGCGGGCAAACACGCGCTTCCGCAGTGGCTCACCATGGATGCGGCCGTCATACATTGCACCGAAGGCATCGGTATTTGGCAATGGGCCAGCAATGATCAAGGCGGTGAGCCGGACGTCATCATGGCCTGCTGTGGGGACACCCCGACATTGGAAATCTTGGCGGCGGTGTCGATTTTGCGCGAGCACTTCCCGGAGCTTAAAGTGCGGGTGGTCAATGTCGTCGATTTGATGAAACTGCAGTCCTGTAGCGAACATCCACACGGATTAAGCGAAAGCGATTACGATTCCTTGTTCACCCAGGACAAGCACATCATCTTTGGCTTTCACGGCTACCCGTGGCTCGTGCACCGATTGACCTACCGACGAACGAATCGCAACTTACACGTCCGCGGGTACAAGGAAGAAGGGACGATTACGACACCGTTCGATATGCGGGTGCAGAATGACCTCGACCGATATCACCTGGTGATGGACGTCATCGATCGGCTGCCGCAACTGAGTACGGCGGGCGCCTATTTGAAGCAAAAGCTTCGGGACAAACTAATCGAGCATAAGCATTACATCAATAAGCACGGTCAGGACATGCCGGAGATTCGTGATTGGAAATGGAATCCGCACGTCAGATCCAAGAGCAAGGTGGCAGAACCGGCGATCCTGCGGAAAGTGAGTTAGGCAGAGAGCGCCTGCCGCGGTTTCACCAGTGACGCGGCAGCGTGAGGCTTAGAGACGACTTAACAAGGGCCGAAGTCCAGGGCCGATGCACATGAATAGCCAACAACTGATTGACATCGCGAGGTCCCTGGTCGGTACCGGCAAGGGGCTCCTGGCGATCGATGAAAGTAACTCAACTTGCGATAAGCGATTCGCGAAGCTAGGGATTCCCCAAACAATGGCGGCGCGGCGCCGTTATCGTGACCTGATCATCACAACGGCCGGCCTCGGCGAGGATATCAGCGGCATCATCCTCTACGATGAGACGATCCGTCAGCAGACGGATAACGGCGCATCGTTTCTCGACGTATTGCGCGATGCAGGGACCATTCCCGGCATCAAGGTGGATATCGGCGCGAAGGACTTGGCGGGTTACCCCGGAGAGAAAATCACCGAGGGGTTGGATGGGTTGCGCGATCGGCTCCGCGCGTATTTTACAATGGGGGCGCGCTTTGCCAAGTGGCGCGCCGTCATCGCCGTCGACGATCACCGACCGAGCCGGGGTTGTATCGAGGCGAATGCGCATTCGCTCGCGCGATATGCCGCGCTGTGTCAAGAAGCCGGGCTCGTCCCCGTGGTTGAACCCGAGGTTTTGATGGACGGTGATCATACCCTCAAGCGATGCCACGAGGTGACGGCAGAGTGCCTGCGGACCGTCTTTGATCAACTTCATGGGCAGCGCGTTCTATTAGAAGGAATGATTCTCAAGCCGAACATGGTGCTTCCGGGGCTCGCCTGCGCGCACCAGGAATCGGTGGATGAGGTTGCGCTCGCCACGGTGAAATGCCTCCTCGAAGTCGTGCCCGCGGCTGTGCCCGGGATAGCATTTTTATCGGGTGGTCAAACCGGAGAACTTGCCTCCGCTCGGCTGAACGCCATGCATGCAAGATCCGAGTCGATGCCATTGTCACTGCCTTGGGCGCTGACATTCTCGTTCGGGCGCGCGATTCAGCAGCCTGCGCTTGGGATTTGGAGTGGCAAGGAGGCCCATCGCGGGGCGGCGCAGGAATCGCTACTCCATCGGGCGAAATGCAATCGCGCCGCGCGTCGCGGCGAATACGGGGTGGCGATGGAGGCTGCGTGAGCGCGGCGCTGGAGCTCTATCTGGTTCGTCACGGGGAGACCGCTTGGTCGATCACCAATCAACATACCAGCTCTACGGACATCGGATTGACTGCGCACCGGGAGGACGAGGCGCGGGCATTGCCGGCACCCTTGCGAATAACGCATTTCACGAAAATCCTCACCAGCCCGTTACGGCGGGCGCGACAGACGTGTGAATTGGCAGGTTGTGGCGCGGCAGTGGAGATCGATCCGGATCTCATGGAGTGGAATTACGGCGATTACGAAGGCGAGCGCACCGTGGATATTCAAGAGGGGCGACCGGGGTGGAATGTGTGGCGCGATGGTTGTCCTCACGGTGAAACACCCACCAACATATCTGATCGCGCTGACAGGCTTCTAGCCCGGCTGTGCGAGTTATCCGGTACTGTTGCCCTTTTTTCGCACGGCCAATTTTGCTCAGCCATTGCAGCGCGATGGGTCGGATTAGCGGTCATCGAGGCTCAACACTTCGCGCTCGAACCGGCCTCAATCAGCATTCTCGCACATGAAGCCGGTCACCCGAACGCCCCGGTCATTGCGCTAGGGAATGCCCGTGCTGACCGATCGCTGACCTGCTAATGCCGTAAAACGCGAAATCCGCCCAGTCGGCGACCTTGCACGCGCAAGCGGCCTGTGCGAATCTCTTGATCAAGATCCCGGCTCAATTACGTTCCACGCACTCCGTGATCTTGATCGTCGGATCCTTGCGCGCTCTTCTGGGTCGCGCACCCCAGCGCAGGGACATCCTGCGGACTGCCTGCCGACAGCCTTGTTCGCCAGCTCCGGCGGGGCAGGTGATTATTTTCAGCGATCCTTCGCGGCGTGCTTGACGTCTCCAAGCTTTTTTTGAGCCTGCCCGACGGATCCCTGGACGCTTCCCTTCACTTCCAGCTTCTTGTCGCCCACAACCTTTCCAGTGACTTCCTTGATCTTGCCATCCACTTCATTGGCTTGACCTTTGATTTCGTCTTTGTTCATACCCATAGAATGCTCCTATTGACAGCCGAGTACCGTTCGACCACCAGGCCACTCTAGAGCACCTTACCCGTCAAGTCTGTACGGCAGAGCACGAACAGTGGGCCGGTAATCCGTATTCAAAGCTCGCGAAGCTCTATCGACGCACCGCGGCCTGGTGTAGAAGTTTCCCAAATCTTGCCATGCACCATGTGTAAAAACGTCATGAAGCCGAAAGTGCTTGAGCGAGCAACGGTATACGTAGGCTACCTGTCGATCGATCGGCTCAAGGTACAGCTAGCGGATGGCGCGACCGTCTGGCGTGAGGTAGAGCGACACGGCGACGCCGCCGTCGTGCTGCCGTACGCCGCGGAGCGGCGGTGCGCACTTATTGTGCGCTTGTTTCGTGCACCCGTTTTCCATGCTTGCGCAGGTATGATCGGAAACTAGGATGCCGAGGCAGCTGCACGCCGTGAAGCGAGCGAAGAAATGGGCGTAGCCCTCGGCTCCCTCGAGCTCGTTGCCCACGTTTGGTCGAGTCCCGGTGTCTCAACCGAACGACAGTCGCTGTTCCTCACCCCTTACAAGCACGCCGACCGCAAGAATCCGGGCGGCGGGGCGCCGGGGGAGCACGAAGGAATTATCACTATCGAGCGGCCGCTCGCAAATCTAGCGGTCGCCGTCGATCAGAAACGGATTACCGACGCAAAACTAGTGACCCTGGTTTTGGCGCTGCGGCTTCGGCGCCCCGAGCTGTTTGCCTGGAGGGCAATCTATCGGCACGCTCCTATGGTGACAGCGTGGTAGACGATCACGGCACCACCCTACCGAGCAATTGGCGACTTCATAAATGATTGAGCTTTCTCGTGTTGCACGACGGCTAACGTGCTTAAAATTCCCTCTTGTGCGGTGACCCCATTCTCGATGAAAACGCATTGCAAGTAATAGTGACTGGGAACGAGCCCAATGAAAGCGATTCCACAGTGTAGCCGGCTGCCGGCAAATTCCACGCGATCTTGGAGCGACGCCAGTTTTCATCTTAAGGGTGTCACTCCTATCGTCATACGGTGCGCTCAAGGCAACCTGCGACAAGCGCAAGCGCGGAGCAGGGTGGGCAGCCTCACGGGAGGCGCAGGCCGTGGGGTGTCGGGGCGCAGCCCTGACCAAAGGTGGGTTGGGTAAACGATTCCGGACTTCCTCCGGAATTGTTTAACAAACCCCTACCTTGCAATCGAAGTGGCCTAGCCTCCGCCTCGGAAGCCCCTCCGAACCGCAGCGGTTGCTGGCCCGGGGATTAAGAGCATGCCCCGGCGCGGATCCAGCAAGACGCAGTTCATTGCGGTGCGCATGTCGGCGAGCGATGCCGAGGCGCTGCGAGCGCAGGCAGAGCAGTGCGGGCTCAGCATCTCAGAACTGATTCGCCGCCGTGTGACGGGTCGGGTTGTCACGACCCGGACTGACCAGGAGACCGCGAGCAGCATCGATCGGCTCGGGCGGATGCTCAAGCATCTGTACCCCAAGGACAAAGGCTGGGCGAGTCCCGAGGACCGCAAACGCTGGTGGTCTCTGGTGAGCGAACTTGAGGGCACCGCGAACGCGCTGCGTCGATAGAGAGCCGAGGGCAAGTGAAATGCTGGCGAAAGTCATCACGCTGAGCCACAGCGCACGTGGCAATGGCTTCGGGCCGGATCTTCGATACATCCTTCGTGCCGGCCCGCGCGCAGCCGTGCCTGGTCAAGCGCTCGAGTCAAGCCATCTCCATATGAAAGAGGAACCTTTGTGGGCTCCTGACGAGGACCCCGTAGGCTACGCCGGGGATCTCGCCGCGCTATTCGACGCCGATGTGCGCCGTTGCCGAGAGCGGGGCCGCTTTCGCGGCAATCCCGTCTACCACGTGGCACTCAACTGGCAGGAGGGCGAGCACCCGACAGCGGCGCAGGTCGAGCGCAGCTGCCAGCAGGTCATGAAGGCGCTCGGATTTGGGGAGTGCCAGGCGGTGTGGTCGATCCATCGCGAAACCGACAATGACCATGTGCATCTGGTCATCAACCGCGTGCACCCGGTGAAGTTCACGGCGATCAGTGTCCCGCGGCGCGATTTCCTGATCCTCGACCGCTGTATGCGGGAACTGGAGCTTGAGCTCGGATTCGGACGCGCCAACGGTCCTTATATCAGTATCGATACGGCACAAGGACCCCAAATCGTTCGCATGAGCCGGAAAGAGCGCGCGGCGCGCGGCCTGCTCCGAGACCCGGCGGCTCCCCGGCTCACGGTGCGCGCACAGCGCGCCGAGAAGAACTTAGGAGGCGCCTCGTTTCAGACCTGGATCACCGGAGTGCCGGCCGAGCGCGTGCGCGAGGTGATTCAGGGGCGCGCTGCCAGTTGGCAGGCCGTTCATGAGGCCCTGGGCGAGTTCGGCTGCGCAATCGTGCCCAAGGGAAGCGGTATGGTGGTGACCACGACGCTCTTCAATGGCCGAGTGCTCGCGGCCAAGGCATCCATTATGGGGCGCTGGGCGAGCAAGGCATCGCTCGAGCGGTCACTCGGTCCCTACCGGACACCATCGGATGATCACCGGAGCCATACCGGTCGGCGGATGGAGTCGTACGAGCAATCGATGCTGCGCGAACGCCGGGAGGATCCTGGGCCGCGCATGGAGGGCGATGATCCGGAGCGCCTGGCACGGCGCGTTGCGAGAGCCGATGCCCGTCGGGCACTGGCGGAGCGGTTCGAGCAGGAGCAGGCGCGCGGCCGTGCAGAACGCACGCGACAGCGGGAGGCGCTGCGCCGGCGGCAGGAGCTCGAACGGCGCGCACTCCTCGAAGCCCATCGCGATCAGCGCCGAAGGGCCCGCGCCGCAGCGAGGACGCAAGGGACGCGCGGGCGCACCGCGCTTTCAATCTGGGCGTTCGAGGCTGCAGCGGAGCGCGAAGTCTTGCAACGCCGCCACGCGATGGAGCGCCGAGCACTGACAGACCGACTACCTCGCAGCGAAGTCTGGCGGCTCTGGCTCGGGCGACAGGCTCTGGCCGGCGACGAGGCGGCGAGGGCAGCCTTGCGCGGCATCCGTTACCGCGAGCAGCGCAAGAAATCTCGCGTGGATGCAATTGAGGGGGAGGAGAGCACGGACTCAAGGCCTCTCGTCGTGGGGAGCCTGAGAGCTGAGGTCGATGACACGCGGCTCGTGGTGATCTACCGCCGGGTGGATGGCGCGGAAGTGTTTCGAGATACTGGTCCACGGATCGTGATGAGGGATAAGGGAAATGAGAGCCTTGAGGCCGCCCTGCGTGTGGCGGCGCAGAAGTACGGTGGCCGCGTTCAAATGACGGGCAGCGAGACGTTTCAAGACCGAGCCGCGAGGATGGCTACCCGCTTAGGGATCACCGTGCACAATACTGATCTGCAAGCGATCGTCGCCGACGAGCGGCGCCGTCTAGATGAGCGTTGGGTCGAACCGAGGACACCGCAGCCGTGGATGAAACCGGGTGATCGTACAGCTACCCCTTCTCGGTCACGAGGCCTGGAGCGCTGAAAGGCTCGTCTATTCTTGCGGTGAGCTGCGTTCAGTCCACTATTGCGGATTAACCCAGGGGTCTATCGGTATTAAGAAGCAATACTTAGCCGGAATCGCGGCCTTCAACCAGAAGGCCGCCAGGTTGCATGCGTTGATGGACCAGGACCCCGCGCAGGCAGTCATGGAGGCGCGCGCCCTGTCGTCGGACGCGCCGGTCGGTGGGGTGCTTTTCACAGGTCTAAAGGCCGGCGTGCTGGTTGACGCCGGTTCTGCCGCAAATGATAAACAGGCTATCGAGGACGGAATAGCACTCTTTAGAGGGCTTTTGGCAAAGCACCCAGAAGAAGGGGGCGCTCACTACAACCTTGGTAACGGACTAGGGCGTGTTAACACTATTCACGTAGTGCTTCCACGATGAGAGCGAAGTAGATGAAGGCAATGAAGACCAGATCGAGCTTGTCGAAGCGACTGAA
>Ga0302324_100005694_pt1 | contig 27114 bp, 31 predicted proteins | sample Palsa_T0_1_FD_201949 | JGI IMG/M metagenome (GOLD analysis project Ga0302324, IMG submission 201949) | Peat permafrost microbial communities from Stordalen Mire near Abisko, Sweden - Palsa_T0_1 | ecosystem: Environmental > Terrestrial > Soil > Palsa > Peat permafrost | place: Sweden: Abisko...
GGCGCCCGCGACCGCGACGACGCCCTCAGCTATGCCCGCTACAAATTCGACTGGGAAAAACAATTCGCCCTGTCCCTCGACCCCGAGACGGCCCGCAGCATGCACGACGAAACCCTCCCCGACGACTTCTACAAAGAAGCCGCCTTCTGCTCCATGTGCGGCCCCAAGTTCTGCTCGATGAACTATTCGTCCAAGGTGGACGAGTACAACAAGCAGGTGCATGGGATTGAGAAGAAGGATTATTCGGAGTTGGTGGAGCGGTTAGTGTCGCTAAAGTAGGAAGCGCGGTTGCGGACGGGGAGTAGTGCCTCGCTCACATACTCCCGATATTTTCGGAAATATCGTACGTCGATTTGCCATTGGCCTTTCCAACCTGGATTGTTATTGTGTGTGACCCGCAAGAGATAGTAGCTGATTCGCCCTCATGCTCGGGCGAAGGCTGATGAAGAGCAAAAATATCGCACGTGGCGTGTCCTGGCGGCGGCATAATCGCCTGAATCGCCTCTACAACGTTGTGAATCGCGTCCAATTCACTCCTCACATTCTCGTTCCAATGCCGAGCTACGTATGTGATCTTATGTTTCACGAACTCGACTTCACACACTTTGGTTGGGGCGACGGGATGAGGAGGCAGACCTCCAGGGCCGAGAAACGTTTGGAAAATCTTGGGTTGAGATTCATCAACGGATGCGAAGTTTTTATAACCATTGATACCTAATTGCTCAACCGCCTCCTTCTCTGGCTCGCCGAGGCGAAGAGTTACGTAGCCGCACTCGAGCGTTTGGGCCTTGGCTACGGTAACGACTGTAAGGAAAGCACTCACGACCAACGTGACAACGAACTTGACCATTGGCCTAACCTCTATCGTGGAGTGTAGCAATCGAGCCGCTGGATCGGGCCTAGGCTTTATCTTGCTCCTCAATCTGACGCAGGATTTCCTCATGAAGCAGCTTGAACTCGGCCACCACGAGCGGCCGCCTTACACCTTCCGCCATGAGATGTGGGAAAACAGGAGTATTGACCGGCACGGCCATCAGATGGTTGACGAGAGCCAGCGCGGCATGGAGACCGCGCGCCTGGTGTCCGCTAAGTTCAAGCGTGTAGTTGTCCTTCACCGACTTACCCCTATGGGCGCCGAACCGTCCTTCACGTTCACGCGAATCGGTTGCCCAAGTATTGTCGCGCTTTTCGCGACAGGGCGGGGTGTCAAAATGGGGCAAAGCGGGCTCCCCTTCCCGTTTTGGAACAATACAACGGGCCCTGTGCGGGTGCCCCATCCTTTCGCTTTCTTTGCGAGAGGGTGGGAACGATGCCGCCGGAGACAACCGCTTTCATCCGCTGATGACGCTATAATCGTCCCATGGCCGACCACGTGATCCACATCTCGGAAGCTGAGGCTGCCAGCGACTTCGCTGGACTGCTGGCCCGGGTCCGCGCGGGTGCAGAGGTCGTGATCGAGAACGGCAACCATCCGGTCGCCGTGATCCATGCACCCGCCCCGCCTCGACGATCCATCTCGGAGTGCATCGCGCTGCTGCCGGCGGAATCGACCGCAACCATCGACGCCGACTTCGCCAGGGACGTTAAGGCAGCCGTTGAAGGCCATCGCGAACCGCTCGAACCACCCGCATGGGACTAATTCTCGATTCCAGCGTGCTGATCACTGCCGAGCGCGAAGGGCAGAACGCGCGCCAGACTCTAGAGGCCATCTCAGACAAAGTGGGTAATACCGAGATCGGCATTTCCGTCGTGACTCTGATCGAACTGGCCCACGGCGCCGCCCGAGCGGACACGCCACAGCGAAAAGGGAAACGACAGCAGTTTATCCAGGAACTCCTCGTCGCGTTGCCCGTTCATCTGGTAACGGTGCCAGTCGCTCTCCGTACCGGCCAAATCGACGGCGAGAACCAGGCGAAAGGCATCCGTCTTCCGCTTTCCGATCTGCTGATTGCAGCCACGGCCCTAGAGCTTGGGTATAGCGTAGCCACGGGTAATCTCCGCCATTTCCAGATGATCTCCGGCCTGTCGGTAGTTCGACTGTAACTAATCAGGCGTGCTGCTGGGGAGCAACGAGTTCCGTTGCGTTGATCGGAAATCCGGCCTACGATAACCGCATGGCCGGGTGCCGGGTGCCCCATCCTTTCGCGTTCTTTGCGAAAGGGTGGAATAACGCAGCTGCGGGGACAACTGGCTGGTTTTACCTACCGAGCAATCGCAACCTCCTCGATCGTGACTTTCTTAAACACACTTGGATCACCCAATCGCTTCACCGCGTCCAGAACCTCAATGCCTGCCAGACGCCCATCGGCGTCGAAGTCCGCAGCAATGCCTTCGCCCAGATGCTTGGTCGTGACTGTGGCTTCTTTGAAGCGGATGTAAAGCGCATCCACGTTCTGGTCATAGGTAATCCTCATGTCGCGCACCTCTAGAAGTAGTATACGTAAACCGTCACCACCACGATCTCATTAGATTCCTCGACGAAGATTGGCCGAACCTGCCTGGTGGTGTATCGCTTGCGGTTCCAGATCGAATCGAAGGCGTAATCCTTCCGACACTCCATCCGGCCATTTTCAACGGGATGCCACGGCGCGTTGCGAATCGCATCAACGACTTCAGCCTCGCTCGCTCCTCGAAACAGCAACTGCTGGATGGCATGTCCTGAGAATTGGATTGGCTTGTGAGTAGCGGACATTCGTTTAGCGATTCAAATGTTGGAAATGCTCGTCCTTTTCAAAATACAGACAACGAAGACAATGACAAGCGTATCCTATTGGCATGGCTATGAACTGGGTCGAAGTCGCACAAAAGATGGCCGAGACTGCCCGCGCCCGTGTGGCCGCTGACCGAAAACGGCTGCAGGAAATTCTCGCCCAGCGTGAGCCGAAGCAGGCCTCTTCGCATTCGCGGTGACCCAAGCTAGGCTTACCCTTGCCGCTGGAGCAAACGGTTCCGGCAAGACCACCCTGACTTCAGACGAAAGATTTTTTCGAGAGATACCACTTCTTGACCCCGACAGTATTGCTAGAACTCTGCAATCATCCGTTCCTTCGGCCTTCCCGATTGCAGCCGGGTGCCCCATCCTTTTCGCGCACTTTGCGAAAGGGTGGGTACCACGAACGACTCACCGATACGCCTCCCCTTTCGCGACACTTGAAATCAAGCGTTCATTTACTCTTTGGGCGTGACAAATCCGATTCGGACTCTTCTTCACCGGCGCTGTGCGAGCAATTACTGGACATGTTCAAAAAGCGTTGCGATCTCCTGATCGTGCTGCGCCAGTTTGCGGGCCAAATCCTCGTTCGTGGCAAGCAATTCCCGCAGGCGCACGAAAGCTCTCATGATGCTGACATTGACCTCAACCGCCCGCTTGCTGCGCAGGACACCCGAGAGCATCGCCACGCCTTCCTGCGTGAAGGCCCGCGGAAGATATCGACGCCCTCCCCAACTTGGGGTCACATTTTGTGACCTCAGACTCTCAGCCTCGTTCTGTGTAAGCGAAACATGAAGTCGGGCGGAAATCGCTCCAGATTGCGGCTCACCGCTTGATTGAGGACCTTCGTTCCAACGCCATACGGTTCCGCCAGATCGAAAGCGAACATAGCTTTCGTGCCCCGGACCAGGAAAATCCGGCTGGCAACCCGTTCCTTTCGCATTCTTCGCGAAAGCCCCGGAAGCGTGCCGCACCGCCCGCTTCTGATATAAACTTCCCCTTCATCCCAGAGGAGCACCCATGAAGCATCCGCTCTATGTATTCGGCTGTGCGTCGCTGTTTGCGGTCGTCGCGTTCATCGCCGCGCAAACGCCGCTGGTTTATCCCAAGGCCAAAACCGTCGACCAGGTCGATGACTACCACGGCACCAAAGTTGCCGATCCCTACCGCTGGCTCGAAGACACCGACTCGCCCGACACCCACGCCTGGGTGGAAGCGGAAAACAAAGTCACCTTCAGCTATCTGGAGCAGATTCCCTACCGCGGCGCCATCCGCGAACGGCTGACCAAGCTGTGGAACTTCGAACGCTTCGGCGTTCCCGATCAAATGGGCGGACGCTATTTCTACCAGCACAACAGCGGCCTGCAGAATCAGAGTGTCCTCTTCGTGGCAGACTCGCTGAACGCCGAGCCTCGTGTTCTGCTCGATCCCAACACGCTCTCCAGCGACGGCACGGTCGCCCTGGGAGGCTTCGCCTTGACCGATGACGGCAAGCTGATGGCCTACGGCACCGCCGCCTCGGGCTCCGACTGGAATGAGTGGCACGTGCGCGACGTTGACAGCGGCAAGGATCTTCCTGACGTGCTCAAATGGGTCAAGTTCTCCGGCGCATCCTGGTCGAAAGACAACCAGGGCTTCTACTACAGCCGCTACGATGAGCCCAAAGGCGCCCAACTGCGGGAAAGCAACTATTTCCAGAAGCTCTACTATCACCGCCTGGGTACGCCGCAGTCGGAGGACAAGCTGATCTACGAGCGTCCGGATAACAAGGAAATGGGTTTTGCCGGGTCAGTAACCGACGACGGCAAATATCTCATCATCAGCGTGTGGCAGGGCACGGAACCGAAAAATCGCGTCTACTACAAAGACCTCAGCCATCCAGATTCTCCGGTCGTGAAGCTTCTCGATGACTTCGACGCCCAATATCAGTTCCTCGATAACGACGGGCCCGTGTTCTGGATTCAGACCAATCTCGATGCGCCGCGCGGGCGTCTGATCTCGATTGACACCGGGCATCCGGAAAAAACGAACTGGAAGACGGTGATCCCACAGAGCGCCGACAAGCTGGAGTTCATCAACGTAGTCGACAACCGCTTTCTCGCCGGTTACCTCAAAGACGCGCGCAGTGAGGTGCGTGTCTACGACCTGGCGGGCAAGTTCATTCGCAATGTAGACCTGCCCGGCATCGGCACTGCCGCCGGCTTTGGGGGCAAGCGCCGCTACAAAGAGACCTTTTACGCCTTCACCAGCTTCATCTCGCCGACCACAATCTACCGCTATGTTCCCTCCGAAGGGAAGAGCAGCGTATTCCGCCAGCCCAAAGTTGATTTCGACGCCAGCCGCTATGAGACCAAGCAGGTCTTCTACCACAGCAAAGACGGTACTCGGGTGCCCATGTTCCTGACTTACAAGAAAGGGCTGAAGCTCGATGGAGAGAATCCAACGCTGCTCTACGCCTATGGCGGATTCGATGTCTCCCTGACCCCGGCGTTTTCGGTGGCGAATGTTGTGTGGCTGGAAATGGGAGGGGTTTACGCGCAGCCGAACCTGCGCGGAGGCGGCGAATACGGCGAAGACTGGCACCTGGCAGGGACCAAGGCGAAAAAGCAGAATGTTTTCGACGACTTCATTGCCGCCGCAGAATATCTAATCGCGAACAAATACACGTCCACGCCCAAACTGGCCATTCGCGGCGGGAGCAACGGAGGCCTGCTGATAGGCGCATGCCTCACCCAGCGGCCCGATCTGTTCGGCGCGACATTGCCTCAAGTGGGCGTGATGGACATGCTGCGCTTTCACAAGTTCACCATCGGCTGGGCCTGGACGTCGGACTACGGCTCTTCCGACAACGCCGACGACTTCAAGTATCTCTACGCCTACTCGCCCCTGCACAACCTGAAGCCGGGCACAAAATATCCGCCCACGCTGATCGCCACCGCCGATCACGATGACCGGGTCGTACCCGGCCACAGCTTCAAATTCGCGGCGACCATGCAGGCCGATCAGGCAGGTACAGCCCCGGTACTAATACGAATCGAAACCAAGGCAGGACACGGCGCGGGCAAACCCATCTCCAAGCTGATCGAAGAAACCGCCGACGAGTGGGCCTTCGTAGCCTACAACCTGCACATGAAGGTAGAGCTAGAAGTAGTGGGGAGGTAATGCTGAAATATCCGTGCTGAGACATTCTTCCGCGTAAAAAGTGCTATTCCCCTGTTGTTCGCCGAGTTAAACTTGTGCCGCACTTCGACAAACCTGAGGTAGCCACTCATGCGCACTCTGTACGACGCCATCAAGGCCAACCTATCTGAACAAATAAGGAACGCGCTCAGCAGCGTCGACGTTCCAGCAAAAGGCCTAAAAGTGGTTGTGCTCGCTGGAAATGGCCTAACTAGACTGGCTGGTTACACATTTGGAATCGGGGGACAGTTCTTGGCGGGATTGTGTCGCAGAAGGCTGGAGGGAAGCTAGTCCGTTGCGTGGCAGTTTTTCAGCGTTGGAGCGCCAAGGAAAATCGCTGCCTTCCATCTTTGACCTGGTAGTTGTTGCTTATCCGCTGCCATAACAATGCAATTTTAACACCCCGTGGGGACTGGCCCACCTTGCCGACACCGCCACGACTGAGGTTGGCCCGGCTTTCGTGCCTTGGAAAGCTGGGCTGCGATGCTGCCGCGGTCATGAAGCGTTTTCCACAGCTTTCCCTCGTCCTCGTAACAAACGACCTTTACTGAGATTTCCAGATCGCTCACAATGACGACATCGTGCAAACCGAATCCCGAGGTAGCGGGCGGCGAGGACTCGCACTGCCTACTTTATGTCCACTCACAAGCCCAAAACGCCCCGCTGACTCGCTTCCCGGCAAGACTTTGCGCCCAAGTTCTTCCTTCTCACTTTGCCGGGTCTTCCGTCAGACCGAACAGGCTAACCGCAGCGGCATCAATACTTTACGCAGCGGATCAGAAAAAGTATCTGCAGGCGTACCTCGCCGGTTTCCCACTTTGGGACTTCCCTGCCTTCCAATCGAGCTTAGAATGGTCGGTTCGCAGACCCACTCTGTGCTGACCGACCCTATGGACAAACATGCAACCTTGCTGGAGGACTTCGAGAACTACGCCCGCACCGCCAACACGACCACATCCTTCATGCAGCACGTCTCCGATCGCCTGCACGAGGAGATCAGCCGCTACAACTGGGTTGGCTTTTATCTGATGGAAGCTCCCGAGTTTAAGGCGCTGGTGGTGGGTCCGTATGCGGGAAGTTTTCAGCCCACACCGCGCATACGTCTGGATCAAGGCCTCTGCGGAGCCGCGGCCACAACCGCGAGGTCCGTCGTGGTCAATAACGTTGCCGATGATCCCCGCTATCTCGGGTCGGACATGGTGAAGTCCAACATGGTGACGCCGATTCTAGTGAAGCGCCGCGTCATGGCCGAAATCTGTATCGAAAGCTACTTTGTGGACACGTTCACCAGCGGGGAAAAAACGTTCGTCGAATCGTGCGCGGCTCTGGTAGGACGTTTCATGGAGAAACATCCCTAGCCAAATCAGGATGCGGTTGGCAGGCGAGAGCGCCCGGCCCACACAGGCCGCGTCCCAGCCTACTTGCCTTCCAGATGAATGTCTCCCACGCCGACGTGGGCGCGCAGTTCGTATTTGCCGTCTCCGCGATACTTCAGGGTTTTGCCCAGCCAGCCGCTGACCTCGTCGCGTTCGTCTCCGCTGACGGTGCCGCTCACATCGCCGATCCCGGCGCTTGCATTGACCCGCCGGTATCCGGTGCGCCCAACGTTCACACGGATGTCGCCCACGCCCAGGCTCAAGTCTTTGTCGCCCTCGATGTTGTCGATGGTGAGGTCACCGACCTGTTCATGCACGTCGAGATTTGTGGTTTGGGGAACTTCGAGTTCCACGTCGATCTCGGTGTTGCTGGAAGGGGCATGAAACTCGATGTTGGCATCATTGCCATGCACGTCGAAAGCCACGCTGGCGTCCTTCACGTTTTGCTCGCGTCGCGACTTCACCGTGTATTCCAGCCGGATTTTGGTGGAGTCGCCGCGCTTGATGTGAAAATCGCCAACCGTCATGCGTACATGGATGGAGCCACCGGGAGCGAACTCGCGGGAGTCGCTGTGGGTCTCGGAGTATCGCCAATCATTGCTGCTCCAGGCTTTGCCGGCTGGGGCGTTGGCGCCGTAGAGCGGGCTTGCCGCAAGAATTGCCGACGCAGCACATAACAGGAGAGCACTGTGAATTTGCTTCACCAGGAAAGCTCTTCGAGCCAGGAATCTTCGGGAGACGGAAGCGGGCATGGATCACCTCTTCAGGCGCAATGGCGTCGAGTGTTGGTACGCGGGAAGCAGCGGGGAAGTTCCCTGAGATTTCCAGGGTCGCCGACCTTTCGCGGGCAGGGCCCCTGGATTTCGCTCAGGCAGGGCCGCGCCACACGGTCAGTTCCTGAAATCCGCCACACCGTTCCACACCAGTTGGACGGCGATGGCGAGAATCAGAAAGCCGAAAATCTTGTTGATCGCGCCCACGGCACTCGGACCCAGGCGGCGAACCAGCGGCCCGCCCATTACAAAGAAAAGAATCACGCTGAGCGCGATCCCGGCGATGCCAATCACCATGCCAATGTAAGCGGCGGCGTTATCCACATGAGCGGCCAGTGCCATGACCACGCCGATCGCTCCCGGCCCCGACATGAGCGGCATGGCCAATGGAGTCAGCGAGATGTCGTCTTTACTTTCTGCTTCGTGAGTCTCGGCCGGAGTGATGCGGGCGGTCGAGGTGACCATGATCCAGGCAGTGTTTGCCACGATCAATCCGCCGGCGATTTTGAGCACCGGCAACGAAATGCCGAAGAAACCCAGAACGAAGCGGCCGAAGAAAAGAAACGTAACCAGAATCAGAAAGACCCAGATGCCGGTCTTGCAGGCGGTTCGAATGCGGTCGCGCGGACTCCACGATGCGGTCATGGTGAAGAAGATCGGAATGCCGCCGAAGGGATCGACAATGGGAAACAGCGCGAGAAAGGTCGCCGCCGCCGAGGCCGGCAAGGTACGCAGGAATTGCCCGAGAACGTGAGCGGAGGTCATGAGCGTTTATGACTTGAATGGATTCTCGATCCGGACTTCCATGTGCACGAAATCCCGCTCGTTCCGCGTAGCGACGGTGAGACCGTGGAGGCGGGCTGTAGCAGCGATCATGGCATCGTCCTCAAGATCCTCTTGCCTTCCTTGCATTAGGCGGGCAGCTTCGCGAAAGCAAGATCCATCCATGGGGATCACGAAGTGCAGGTCCTCCAACTGATCGACCCAGCGTTCAATCGCGGCTGCTTTCGAAGGGTGCTGGCGACGCGTGCGTTCAATCCCCTCCTGTAACTCTCCCAAGGTAACGGCTGAAAGACACACCTGCGCGGGCCGAAGATTGCCGAACCACTCTATCACTGCGCCATGGGGCTTTGGCTTATGCAGTTCGGAAATAATGTTTGTATCGAGAAGGTACCGGATCATTCAAACTCCACCGGTGGCCGGCGCCGACGCTTCCGGCGCGGCAGAACTAGATTGTCAAACTTGGGACCGGATAAAAGGAGTTCTTTGATATTCGGACGGCGGCCTTGCTGAAGGCGCCGCCATTCTTCAATCGGAACCAGGACCGCAGCCTCGATTCCGCGGCGGGTGACGATCTGTGGGCCGTGCTCCAAGGCCGCATCGAGAAACTCGCTGAAGCGGGCTTTGGCGTCCTGCAGTTGCCATGTATGCATGAATCTCATTCTACTGACTAGTCAGATGACTAGTCAATTGCGGCCTTCCAGCGTTTCCGCGGCGCGATTCAGGGCGGCAGCCAGTGTCGCCAGTTGCTCGCGGGCGCGGGCGCTGTCGCCCTTGTCCAGCGCTTCATTCACTCCCGGGATTACCACGGCTGCGTAGCCGGTATATTCTCCCGGAGCGTAAACCGCGTGGCGATACCACGGACGATGGGGCAAACCCTGGGGCACGATCAAGGCACGCTCCGTGGCCAGCAGGGCTTGATTCATCCGGGAAGCATCGCGCGGCGGATTCTTCTGCCGCGCCAGCATCTTCGCGCCGGCAGACTCAAAACGCCGGGCTGCAGCATTCACGGCTGCAAAGTCAAGAGCATGATCGCCAAACTTATCTTCGCCTCGTTTTCGCGCCGCGTCCAGGTAGACTTGGATCTCCTTCGCATACTCTTCGTAGTCGTAGGGCAAAACGTCGGCATCGGCCATGCGCACGGCTTCCAGCCCCAACACCCGCGCCATCTCCTGCACATAGACAAAATCCGGATCGGCAAACTTTTTGAACCAGGAAAAATTGTCGAACGCGGAATGATAAACACCATAAGGACCGCCGGAACTCACGTCGCTGGAGGGCACGCCCAGATGCTGCAGGAACGCGGTGTAATCGGAACCGCTGCCCAGGTCTCCGACGGGCACATCGAGTTTGACCTGCGCGGCGGGAGGGCGGCGGCTGTCTCCAATTGCCTCGGTTGGAAGTTGAGTCACGGGCGCATTGGGCTGCGACTGCCTCTGCCACTCTTCATAGACGGTTCGGCCGGTCGGACTGGAGACAACTTTGGTTACATCGCGCAAGAATTCTTTCAGGCTGGGAACGGCGGAAGCTCCAAACTTCGGATCTGAGACGGCGACATCCACGTTGAAGTAAGCGGGGGCGCTACGCAGTTCCGCCTCGTGTTGCTCGACCCATTCGGTCGAACCCAGGAGGCCTTCTTCCTCGCCGTCCCAGCTGCCGAAAACGATGGTGCGCTTCGGCTTCCAGCCGGACTTCAGGAGTTCGCCAATCCCATGCACGGCCTCGAGCATTGCGGCTGTGCCGCTGCCGGGATCAACTGCGCCATAAACCCACGCATCGCGATGATTGCCGGCGACGACCCATTCGCCGGGCAATTCGCTGCCACGGACGCGGCCGATGACATCCCACAGTGTACGGAACTGGTAATCCTGCCTGAGGTGCATTTTCAAGCGCGCCGGGCCGGGGCCGGTGTGGTAAGTGAACGGCAACGATCCCTGCCACTCGCGCGGCGACTCGGGCCCGCCCAGGTGCTGCAGAATCGGCCACGCATCGTGATAGGAAAGCGGGGTGACCGGAATCCTGGGAAGCTGCGCGGAGTGCTGCGGCGACAGGCGCTGCGATGATGGCAGCGATGGGGAAGAAGCCACACCGGGAGTGGTCGGGTCGCCGGGAAACTCGAACATGTATCCCGTCGAGCCGCGTTGCACGCCGGTGTCGGGCCGCCACGGTCCTTCGGGATATTTGTCGCCGCGACGCCAGCCGTCGTCAGCAGGATCGGAATAGAGAATCATTCCGGCGGCGCCACGCTCCTGCGCGATAAATACTTTGACGCCGCGAAAATTCTGCCCGTAACGCGCGATGACGATTTTTCCGCGCACATCAATCTTCAGCTTGTCCAGTTTCTCGAAATCTTCGGGCGTGCCGTAGTTGGCGTAGATCACATCGGCTTCAACGTCGGCAGAAGGCGACATGCCGCTGAACGGCATGACCACGCGGGGATCGTCTTGAAACGCATCGCCTTCGACATGCTCGCGCGTAGGACCATGCATGGTGACGCCGGCGGGAGCGGTGAGGTCCACGCTGACTTCTAACGGATAGTTGAACCAAGCCTTGTATTCGACGATCTCGGTTTCGAGTCCGGCTTCGCGGAATTTTTCAGCCACGTAGTTCGCGGTGGCTTTGTCTTCGACGGTGCCGGCCATGTGCGGCGCCTGGGTGAGAATGCGCAGGTGCTCTTCCGCGAGTTTGGGGTCGGGCACGGCAAGGAACCGGGCTTCGATGGAGGATTCGGCGGCGGAATCGCGGAAACCGAAGATGGGTTGCCAGTTCGTCGCAGAGCGCTTCTGCTCCCCGCGGACGAGTCCGCGAAGCGTTGTTATGAGGGAATCAGTCGCACCCGCATCGCGAAGTTGCGCTTCGATTTTGTCGGTCATCTCAAAGTCGATGCCATTGTCGCGAGCCAGCCGCTCCACCCGGTCAGGAAGAACGTGTCCCTTCAAAAGGTCGATGATGTTCTGGACGGACAGGGGTTGTTTCGCCACCTGTGCGAACGCGGATCCCAGGGTTGTGCCCATCAAGATAGGTTGTGCGTTACCGTTCAGTCGGGGCGCGTGGCCGGCGAAATTAGAATTGAACAGAAAAATTGCGCAGGAAAGAGTGGTCGTCAGCAGTTTCATGGTGTGCCGGAGGCGGAAGTTAGTAAGGTAGCACAGCCGGGATTTCAGTTGTCAGGGTCGGCGGGTCGGGATCCAGGCCATCGAAACCGCGTCGGCAAAAGGAACCGCCTCCGCTCACCAGATTCACCACTTTCACCAAAGGGTGATAAAATTGAGTACATGAAGCGCGCCACCATCACCTTTCCCGATGAATTGGCGGAGGCAGTAGACCTGTATATGAAAACGCAGGAGACGCCCCCCGCGATGACGGCTGTCGTGCAGGCGGCCCTGCGTGAATATTTGCAGCAGCGTGGTTTTCTGCGCACTTATAAGCCCCTGAAACTCAGACCCCTCGGAAATAGCGGCCGCAGCGATGTAAGCAGGAACCACGACCTCTATTTAGCGGGCGTCAAGAAATGATTCCGGCGGTTCTCGCCGATGCTGGCCCTTTGTATGCCGCTGTAGACGAAGCGGACGAACGCCACGCGCGAGCTTCCGATGACCTGCAGAAGCTCGAAAACGAGCGTCGACTAATCGTCGTTGCCTACCCGACTCTGCTCGAAGCTCACGCCCTCGTGCTGTCGCGCCTGGGAAAATCAGCAGCACGGACGTGGCTCGCGCTCATGTCCGACGCAGCGCTAGTCAATCCTGAACCTGAGGATTACCGTCGTGCGATTGCTAACCTGAAAAGTCTGCCGGATCAGAAAATCACTTTGTTCGATGCTCTGGTAGGCGCTTTGTCGGCCCGCATGGCATTGCCGGTATGGACCTACGATCATCACTTCGATGTGATGCGAGTTCCGGTTTGGCGATGAACGCAGATTCGGTGATTACCGCACCTGCCCCGTTCCCACAATCTCGTACTTTGAAGAGGTCAACTCCGGCAGCGCGAACGGACCGCGGCAGTGGAGTTTCTGGGTGCTGATACCCATCTCGGCGCCGAAGCCGAATTCGCCTCCGTCGGTGAAACGCGTCGAAGCGTTCCAATAGACGGCGGCTGAATCCACTCCTCGGAGAAACTTACGGGCGTTGGCTTCGTCTGCGGTCACAATCGAATCGGAGTGTTTGGTGGAATACTTGTTGATGTGAGCGATGGCATCGTCCGCGCTACCGACAACTGCGATTGCCATACAGAGCCGCAAGTATTCTTCATACCATTCCTGCTCGGCGGGCTGCGAAATCGGCAATCCTGCCGCAAGTTCGCGAGCCCTCTCGTCGCCGCGTAGTTCCACTCCCGCATCGATCAATTTCTTCGCAATGCGCGGAATGTAAGTGGCGGCGACTTGCTCGTGCACCAGCAATTTTTCGGCCGCGTTGCAGACCGATGGGCGCTGCGTTTTGGCGTTGATGACAATCCGATCGGCCATGTCGAAGTCGGCCGAAGCATCGACGAAGATGTGGCAGTTCCCTGCCCCGGTTTCGATTACGGGAACAACGGAATTCTCGGTGACAAAATTGATGAGCCCCGCGCCCCCGCGGGGAATGATCACGTCTACCAGACCACGGGCTTTGATAAGTTCTTGTACAGTTTGACGCGTGCTCGAATCGAGCAGTTCGATCGCACCTGCGGGAACGCCGGAAACGGCAGACATGATTTCGGCTAGGCATTGGTTGCTCTGCGCCGATTCTTTGCCGCCGCGCAACACGATAGCGTTGCCGGTTTTCAACGCGAGCACAGCGGTATCGACCGTCACGTTGGGACGGGATTCGTAGATGATGCCCACGACTCCGAGCGGCACACGGACTTTGCGGATGCGCAGGCCGTTGGACTTGCTCCATTCCGCCAGCGTTTCGCCGATAGGATCGGGCAAGGCCGCAACTTCGCGCACCCCGCGCGCCATTTCCTTAATTCTCGCCGGAGTCAGCAGCAGGCGGTCGCGCATTGCACCTTCGAGCCCTGAGGTCTCCACATCGCGGCGGTTGGCTTCCAGAATTTCTTTCTCATGGGCTTCGAGCGCATCGGCAATGGAGAGAAGAATCTGGTTCTTCTGTTCGGTGGTAAGAAGCGCGAGCGTGGCCGCAGCGGTGCGGGCTCGCAGCAACTTTTCTTGCGTGGAGGCCGTGGCCGTAAGAGTCGCCATAAAATTTACCTCTTTCCGATTTCGAGCGGCGGGAAATAGGTTCCAATCTTGCCTTGCACGCCCAGCGTAATCGCCTGCGGATGACGTCCGTTGACGATGGCAACGTGGACGCCGCCTTCACTGGCTAGTTTCGCGGCGCGGAGTTTCGAAATCATGCCGCCACGTCCCTGCGAGCTTTTGCCGTTGCATTGCGCTTCGAGCGCGGGAGTCAGCTTGCGAATCACACGCAGCACGCGTGGCTTCTTGTGGCCGTTGGGGACCATGAATCCGTCGACATTGGTCAAAAGCAGCAGCCAGTCGGCCTTGACCGCCGTGGCCAGCAAGGAACTGAGTTCATCATTGTCACCGAATGCGCCTTCCAATTCGCGCACGGAGACGCTGTCATTCTCATTCACGATCGGGACCACGCCCAGCGCGAGTAGTTCCGCGAGCGCGTTTTGCAGGTTGTGGTAGCGAACGGGCGAAGTGAAGTCGTCGCTGGAGAGCAGCAGTTGCGCTACTACTTTCTTCCCGAAGAACAGGCGCTCATAGGTGTGCATCAGCTTGCTCTGGCCGACAGCCGCACAAGCCTGCATGCGTGGCACTCCGTTGGGACGCTTCGCCAAAGCCAGTCCCGACATGCCGGCGGCAATGGCGCCCGAGGTCACGATCAGATATTCGTTTTTCGACAGGTCGAACTGATCGACCATGGCGCGCAGCAGATTGATATCGATCTGCCCGCCGGGAGCGATAAGACTGGTTCCGACTTTTATGACGACACGCATAGTGTGTGTGCGGACCGGAATACTTCAGTTGTTTTTGCAGCCGGCAGCTTCGGCCCGAAACCCGGCTCCGGCAGGGAGGGACAACACATCTATCCTGCCGTTAGAATGAATTTCTGGCAAGATGAAAAATCTTGCCACACCGAGATTATATGCCCGCTTCTAACGCTACCAGCCGATTTTCCGATCGCGTGGAAAATTACGTTCGTTACCGCCCGGGGTATCCCGCAGAGGCTTTGAATGTTCTGAAAAAAGAGTGCGGCCTGGCTCCGGCCCACGTCATTGCTGATGTCGCCTCGGGAACCGGAATCTGGACGCTCACGCTTCTCGAAAATGGAAACCTAGTGTACGCCGTCGAGCCGAACGCGGACATGCGGCACGCCGGCGAACGCCTGCTGGCCGGGTTTCCCAAGTTCACGAGTGTAGAAGGAACGGCGGAAGCCACCACGCTCGCCGACAGCAGCGTGAATTTCGTCACCGCGGCGCAAGCGGCGCATTGGTTCGATCGCGAGCGCTCACGCAAAGAATTCGTTCGCATCCTGAAACCGGGGGGATGGCTGGTGCTGCTGTGGAACGAACGGCTGATCGATACGACGCCGTTCCTGCGCGATTATGAACAACTGCTGCTGACCTTCGGCACGGATTATGAGGACATTCGCCACGAAAAAACCACCGACAAGGTAAATGAGTTCTTCGATCCTCTGCCTTACGCGGAGCGCGAGTTTCCGATGCGCCAGGAATTCGATTACGCGGGCATCGAAGGCCGATTGCTCTCTTCGTCGTATGTCCCCGGACCCGGCAGCGAGCGCTACGAACCCATGCTGCAGGAACTGCGGTGCGTGTTCGACGCACATGCTCTCGGGGGCCGCGCCACCTTCGAATACAAGACGCGCGTTTATTTTGCGCGCCTGAAGTGATCAACTCGCCCAGGAGTGTGCCCGTGTCCGACGAAAAATCGTTTCACATGATGCCCGAGGAATTCCGCCACTACGGCCATGCCGTGGTCGACTGGATCGCCGATTATCACGCGCGCATCGAGTCGTTCCCAGTTCTTTCAAAAGCCAAGCCGGGAGAAATTCGGGCGGCGTTGCCCTCGCATCCTCCAGCCGAGGGCGAACCGTTCGAAACGCTTTTGAAAGATGTGGAGCGAATTATTCTGCCCGGGGTTACGCACTGGCAATCGCCGAATTTCTTCGCCTATTTTCCCTGCAACGCCTCGGGACCGGGCATTCTCGGCGACTTGCTTTCTTCCGGGCTGGGCGTGCAGGGGATGCTGTGGTCCACGAGTCCGGCCTGCACCGAGTTGGAAACCCACGTGATGGACTGGCTGGTCGAAATGCTGGGGTTGCCGGAAAAATTCCGGTCGTCAAGCACCGGCGGCGGAGTCATACAGGATACGGCTTCGAGCGCGGCTCTGTGCGCACTGCTGGCCGCGCGGGAACGCGCTACAGGAAATGTCAGCAACAAGAAGGGATGCGATGGGAAGCTGGTCGCCTACGCTTCCACGCAGACGCACTCTTCTTTGGAAAAAGCCGCGATGATCGCCGGCCTTGGGGTCGACAATCTGCGGCTGATCGAAGTTGATAGTAATTTTGCGCTGAAGCCTGAGGTTCTGGCGCGGCAGATCGAAGCGGACCGGCGTGCAGGACTGAGTCCCTGCTTCGTGTGCGCAACCACAGGGACGACCTCGTCGAACGCTATGGATCCGATCGCCGCAGTCGGCGAAATCTGCCGCCAATACAACCTCTGGCTGCATGTGGACGCGGCCATGTCAGGCACGGCGATGCTTAGCCCGGAATTTCGCCACCTGCAAAACGGAGTCGAACTGGCCGACAGCTACAGCTTTAACCCGCACAAATGGATGTTCACCAACTTCGACTGCAACTGCTTCTGGGTCGCTGACCGCACGGCGCTGATTCAGGCGCTCAGCATTCTGCCTGAGTATTTGCGCAATCATGCGAGCGAGTCGGGAGCGGTCATCGACTATCGCGACTGGCACATTCAGCTGGGGCGCAGGTTCCGCTCGCTGAAGCTGTGGTTCGTGATTCGTCATTACGGCGTGGAAGGCTTGCAGCATCACATTCGCGAGCACGTCCGTTTGGCGCAGCAGTTCGCCGGCTGGGTGCGAGAAGACGATCGCTTTGAACTGGCTGCACCTGTGCCTTTGAACCTGGTCTGCTTCCGCCACAAGGCCGGAGACGAGGTGAATCAAACCATCATGGACCGCCTGAACCAGAGCGGCGACCTGTATCTGACACACACCAAATTGAATGGCAAGCTGACGCTGCGGTTGTGCGTGGGGCAAACGAACACGCAGGCGAGGCACGTCGAAAAAGCTTGGCAGAGGATCAAGGAAGAGGCGTAGCGGTTCGCCAGAAATGGTCGCCCGCGCTGCTCATGGCGGAGAGTTGCAAAGCGTGGTCTAGACCTCCCAAGGATTCAGAATCGGCACTTGGACGCCTGCGAAATGGCTGACATTCCTTGAGACGATGGTGAGGTTGTAGTGCAAGGCCGTAGCGGCCAGTAAAGCGTCGCTGGCCGATAGGACCCTTCCCCGGCGGCGGGCTTCTCCAGTGAGAATTCCCCAGCGATCGGCAATGGGCTCGTCAACGGGCAAGATCCTTCCTGCAAAGCGGGGCCGCAGGTCAATTTCGAGCCACGTCTCCAATTGAGTTCGACGGGTTCCTTGCGGCAATGAAGCAATCCCCTTGCGAATCTCGCCTAGAGTCAGCACGCTGAGATAGAGCAAATCCTCGTCAGCAGCTTCCATCCATTTCCGCACCCGAGGTTCCGGTTGCCGGCGCGCAGCTTCTGAAACGCAATTCGTATCGAGCAAGAATCCGGTCATAGATCCACGTCGCGACCCGGATCGGGATCACGCTCGAACTCCAGTTCGAGGCCAAACAGAGGAGACTCCTGGAAGAACTGAAAGAGGCTCTTCGGCTGGCGAGTCTTGCCCACAAGCCGATTGAATTGCTCCTCCGCAACCATCACGACGCATTCCTTACCCTGCCGTGTAATGCGTTGCGGCCCTTCGGTTCGGGCCAGACGGAACACCTCGCTAAACTTTGCCTTCGCGCTCTGCACCTGCCATGACCGCTGCGACGGGATGGATGCGAGTTTGTACCCCTCAGATCGGTTTGGATTCTTCATGAGCCTTCTGACCAGCCTGACTAGTCACAGTTGAAGCTACTCGGGATCGGCTTGTCAAGAGAATCTGGGAGCTTGGTGTTTTTGGGATCAATCCGCCGGCATGGGTGCGACCCGCGGCGTGCGGCGGCGTTCGAAGCCTGGATTGGTCTCAGCCGCCGGCGCCTCCATCCACTTTCGCACGGCTGGAAGCGCGTTTCGCATGGCTTCTTCGCCGACACGGATTAAATCGTCAGCCCGCTTGAAATCGTCATAACCAAATCCGGCGACATCGGGCTCAACGATCACATCGGCTGCACTGCGCCACGTGCCGGACATGCCATCCATAGCGATGGCGAAAGATTGCCCGATCACATCGAATAAATGCCTGGGAGCGCCCCCGCTCGACCATGTGCCTTTCAGGTGCACGGCGATCACGCGCTCGGCGCCCATTTCGCGTACAGGCCTGGTCGGCACCGGATGCGCCAACATCCCATCCACAAGATGCCTGCCGTCGATCCGCACTGGCAGAAACATGCCGGGATACGCGCAACTGGCGCGGACCGGATCGATAATCGAGCCGGAACGGAAAACCACGCCTGCGCCGGTATTGAAATCGGTTGCCGTCACGCCCAGAGGAATGCGCAACTGCTCAAACGTGCTGCATTTCAAATGGCGGGTAAGGAATGAAACCATGCGGTCGTTGGTGGCAAAACCATAGCGCGAGAGCGTCCAGCGGGCAAAGCTGGTGAAGCGCGAGTTGTGGGCGACTTCCTCCATCTCTCGAGGACTGAGCCCGCTGCAGTAACACGCGGCAATCAACGCACCCACGCTCGTCCCCGCGACGGCGCAAATGGGGATACCTTCTTCTTCGAGCACGCGCAAAACTCCGATGTGGGCGATACCGCGGGCAAAGCCCCCACCGAGCGCAATGCCGATGGCGGGAACGCGCGCAGCCGTCGGCGGGGCAGTCTTCCGCGAGAGTTCCCGCCCAAACGCTTGCACCGAGCGAATGATTCTCCCCAGACGTTTCACAGCCAAACCCCACATTTCCGGCGCGTCTTGACTGCAGCGCCGCAATCGCTCAACCTGATCGTTAAGATGCCATATTTAGGATGCTCGGTTAAGGGCACAAGGGTGCCACATAGTATTACCTTGGTTGGAAGTCCTTGTCGCAGAGGTAACTATTACCTGGGCTGGCAGGTGACGAACTTCCCGCACACCTGCTAAGTTGCGGAGAGCATGGTTCGAGAAATCTCAGCCGGTGGCGTAGTGGTCCGATACAAGGACGAAGTCTGGTGGATGGCGGCCATTGAGCTGCCCGAAGGCCCGGCCCCGGTCCCAAAACCCGCCAAGCGCGCCGTGAAGCCAAGAACCAAGACGGTTCTCTGCCTGCCCAAAGGCTTGGTCGATGCTGGAGAAAAGGCGCTGGATGCCGCTTTACGCGAAGTCCGCGAGGAAACCGGAATCACCGCGACCCTGGTCACCAAGCTGGCGGATATCCGGTATGTTTACGTGCGCTCGTGGGGCGATCAGGAACGGGTGTTCAAGATCGTCAGCTTCTATCTGCTGCGCTACGAGTCGGGACGCATCGACAACGTCTCCGACGAAATGCGCGTGGAAGTGGCGCGGGCGAAGTGGGTGCCGCTGGAAGAGGCTCCCAAACTGCTGGCCTATCGCGGCGAGAAACAAATGGCGCGCAAGGCCCTGGAGTACATCTCGGCGCACACAGATCTGGAATAGCGGAGCCGGGGTAGATAAATCTCGCCTCGTGCGATTACCATTGCGAGTTCTGGATTCGTAGTCTTACGTGATATTCGAACCGCGTAGAAGAGGATTCCTGATTCATGAAGCGCATTCATAAAATTGCCGTTCTCGGCGCCGGAACCATGGGAGCGCGCATTGCCGCGCATTTCGCCAACGGCGGCATCCCGAGTTATCTGCTCGATGTTGTCCCTGCCGACGCGGACGGCGCCGCACGAAACAAAATCGCTGCCGCCGGGCTCGACGCCGCCAAAAAAGCCAAGCCGGCAGCCTTTATGGATTCGTCCCTGGCGCGCCTGGTCACCATCGGAAATTTCGACGACGACCTGAAGAAACTGGCTGACGTCGATTGGATCATCGAGGCTGTTGTTGAAAATCTCGACATCAAGCGGGCTTTACTCAAGAAGGTCGAGGCCATCCGCAAGCCGGGAACGATCGTCACCACCAACACCAGCGGATTGCCCTTGAGCAAAATTGCCGAAGGCTTTTCGGATGACTTCCGCCACGCCTGGTTTGGCACGCATTTTTTCAATCCGCCTCGCTATATGCGGCTGCTGGAACTGATTCCCACGCCCGAGGCCGATCTTTGGTTAATCGATGCCGTTTCTCATTTCTGCGACGTGCGCCTGGGCAAGGGCGTTGTCATGGCGAAGGACACTCCGAATTTCATCGGCAATCGCATCGGAACGTTTTCGGTGCTGAACGTCATGCGCCTGATGCAGGAAATGGACCTGACCATCGAAGACGTTGACGCGCTGACCGGCCAGGCCGTCGGCTGGCCGAAGTCGGCGACGTTCCGCACGATTGACCTGGTCGGACTCGACGTTCTCGGCCACGTCGTCGGCAACATGACTACCAATGTTCATGACGAGCGCGGCGATCTTCACCTGCCCGATTTTTTTAAACAAATGCTGGAGAGAAAGTGGCTCGGCGACAAGACCAGGGGCGGCTTCTACAAAAAAGTAAAAGGCGGAGAAGGCTCTGAAGACGAGCGCCTGGCGATCGACTGGAAAACGCTCGAATATCATCCGCGGCAGAAACCGAAGTTCGCCGCGCTCGATATGGCGAAGAACATTGAGGACACGGGAGCGCGCCTGCGCATGCTTCTCGGGCTGGATGGTGCCGCGCCACAGAAGGCCGACAAAGCTGGAGCATTCCTCTGGTCCGCGCTTTCCGATCTATGGACCTATTCGGCCAATCGTGTTCCAGAGATTTCCGACTCCATCGTCGAAATCGATCGCGCGATGCGCCTGGGCTTCAACTGGGAACTCGGGCCTTTCGAATTGTGGGATGCGGCGGGGGTGGAAGTCACTGTGGCGCGCATGAAGAAAGAGGGCAAGCCGGTGGCGGGGAACGTTGAAAAGCTTCTCGCTTCCGGTCAGAAATCCTGGTACGCGGACGACGCGAAATCCCCCTCCGGGCGAAAGTATTGGGATCTGGCAGCCGGCAGTGCGGTCGCTGTGCAGGTTCCGGCCGGAGTTTGGTCTGTCGCGGTCGCGAAGAAATCGAACGGCGTGGTGAAGAAAAACTCCGGCGCGTCGCTGGTCGATCTGGGCGATGGCGTGGGCTGCATCGAGTTCCACAGCAAGATGAACTCGCTCGGCGCCGACATTATCGGCCTGATCCTGCAAACCCTGAAACCCGGCGGCCCAGGAGACAACTTCGACGCCTTCGTCATCACCAACGACGCGACGAATTTTTCCGTCGGCGCGAATCTCATGCTGTTGCTGATGAGCGTGCAGGAAGAAGAGTGGGACGAAGTCGATCTTGCCATTCGCCAGTTCCAGGGCATGACGCAGGCGATCAAGTTTTCGCCGAAGCCGGTGGTGTCGGCGCCGTTCGGCCTGTGCCTGGGCGGAGGCACGGAAATTTCCTTGCACGCCGCCGCGCGTCAGCCTCACGCCGAGCTTTACACCGGGCTCGTGGAAATTGGTGTCGGCTTGTTGCCCGGCGGTGGAGGCTGCAAGGAAATGTTGCTGCGCGCCGTCGATAGCGCAACGGCATCGCGCGGAAAAGTTTCCGGCGAAGCTCTGGCCGGATCGGTCGAAATGATGGAGGCGTTGAAGAAAGCGTTCGAGACCATCGCTACGGCAAAGGTCGCGACTTCGGCGCATGAGGCACGCGGCCTCGGCTTCCTTTCCGACTCCGACCGCATCACCATGAACCGCGAGCGTGTGCTTTCGGATGCGAAAGCCCGGGCGCTCGAACTGGCCCGCTCGGGATACGAACCGCCGGTTCCTCGGAACGACATTCCCGCTCCCGGAGAAAGCCTTCTGGCCGCGCTCAAGATGGGAGTCCACCTCATGCGCCAGGGCGACTTCATCACCGACTACGAAGTGAAGCTGGGCGGCAAAATCGCCGAGGTGATCTGCGGCGGCAACGTGACTCCGGGGACTCCGGTCAGCGAGCAATACATCCTCGACTTGGAGCGCGAGGGCTTCAAATCGCTGTGCGGCGAACGCAAAACGCAGGAGCGCATTCAGTACACGCTGAAAACGGGTAAGACCTTGAGGAACTGATGAATATTATTATAATTCATAATAATCTATGTTGACTTACCATATTTCCGGAAGGTACTCTGTGCTTGAGGGAGGCCACCATGCCTTACGTAGAACCAGCCACGGTCATAGCGCCACGGACGGTTATAAGTGACATTGAAGTCGTCTACGATTCTCGCCGAGATTCCGGGAACGAGGAGAGTTGGTCGGTCGCGAAGTTCCTCTGGGGCACGGAACGGCGTCTTGGTATCCGATGGAACGGCGATAATCGGAGCAAGAGTGTTGGAACTCCCCAGGCCTTCGGGCAGCCGACCTGGTTTCTTGTCCCTTCTGAATTGGAGAGCAGGATTCTGGAGGCGGCGGAGAAGCTTGCGCATGGGGGATACGACGCGCTAAAAGCCGGCTACGCAGAAATGGCACAGGATAGTGAGCATGAAAAGGAAGCTCTAGAGTGGAGCGAAGGCCTGATCGGAGACCAGGCGAGTGAATAGGGGAGATGTGTGGTGGGTTTCGTTTGATCCCTCTGTTGGGGGCGAGATCCAGAAGACCAGGCCAAGCGTGATAATTAGCAATGATGCGGCCAATTCCGTACTCAACCGGCTGGTAGTTGTGCCTCTGACGAGCAAAATATCGAAACTCTACCCCGGCCAGGCGTTTGTCACGCTTAATGGCGAGCGGCGCAAGGCGATGGCGGACCAAATAACAACCGTCTCAAAGCTCAGATTACACAACTTGGTCGGTTCGTTGGCTGCAAGTGATTTGATGTCGATTGAACATGCAATTCTGCAGCATCTGGGAATCAGGCGTTAGCCGCATGCAAAGGCATTTTTCGCGAAACGTCGCTCTCGTTGGAAGCCTGGTCCTTCTCCAATCTCTGCTGTTCTTCGCGCAGAAGAACGGATCCTCCCAAGAATCCGCTCCCGACGTTCCCGACGCCATCGCCGTTCCAGCAGGCTTGCAGCCAGTGCTATTCGTGCACGCGGCCGGATCGCAAATCTACACATGCAAGGCCGGCGCAGACGGCAAGTTCGGTTGGGCGCTCAAGGGTCCGGAAGCCGAACTGAAGGATCGAAACGATAAAGTCATCGGCTCCCATTCCGCGGGACCGACCTGGAAGCTTAACGACGGCAGCGAGCTGACCGGAAAAATGGCGGCCCAGGTTCCGTCGCTGGACGAAGACTCAATTCCCTGGCTGCTCGTGAACGTCGCCAGCAACTCGGGCAAAGGACAACTTGCAAAGGTGACAACGATTCAACGTGTGCACACGCACGGCGGCAAGCCGACAGCGTGGGAGGTTTGCGACGAAGCGCACAAGGATTCGGAAACCAAGAGCAAGTACACCGCCGACTATTACTTTTTCGCCCCGGCTCCGTGAGCGCCGCGACGCTGAACCCAGAATTGGCCGACTAGCATCCAACAAGGCGGAATCTGAAAACGGAGACCAAACATGCGCGACGTCATCATCGCATCGTCGGTTCGCACGCCGGTGGGCCGGGCGTTTAAAGGCACGCTTCGCTCCACGCGCCCCGACGAACTCGCGGCGGTCGCGATCAAGGGCGCTCTCGATCGTGTGCCGCAGCTCGACGCCAAAGAAATCGAAGACGTGATTCTCGGCTGCGCCATGCCCGAAGCCGAGCAAGGGATGAACGTTGCGCGTATCGCTTCCCTGCGCGCCGGGCTGCCGGTTGAAGTCTCTGCGCTCACCATCAATCGCTTCTGCTCTTCGGGCCTGCAGGCGATTGCCATGGCCGCCGAGCGCATCATGAGCGGAGGCGCGGAAGTCATCGTCGCCGGAGGAACGGAGTCGATGTCGATGATTCCCATGGGCGGACACAAAATCTCGCCCAATCCGTGGCTCGTAGAGCACTATCCCGACGCCTATCTTTCCATGGGACTCACCGCGGAGCGAGTCGCGCATCGCGACGGAATCACGCGTGAGGCTGCCGATGAATTCTCCCTTCAAAGCCATCACAAAGCGCTGGCCGCAATCCAGGCAGGAAAGTTCGACGATGAAGTCGTTCCCGTGTCTGTGACTTTCAGCACACCGAACGGATCGAAACCTAAACGGCAGGAGATCGCCTTTAAGATGGACGAAGGCCCGCGCGCCGATACCTCGCTCGAAGCCTTGCTCGCGCTCAAACCCGCCTTCCATGCAAAAGGCACGGTAACCGCCGGCAATTCGTCGCAGATGTCCGATGGCGCAGCCGCCGCGGTGGTCATGTCTGCGGAGCGCGCACAGGCTCTCGGCATCAAGCCGCTGGCTCGCTACGTGGCCTTCGCCACCGCTGGGTACAAACCGGAAGAGATGGGACTCGGCCCGGTCTTCGCGATTCCGAAGGCGTTGAAGATAGCCGGACTCCAGCTCTCCGACATTGACGTGATCGAATTGAACGAAGCCTTCGCCGCCCAGTCCCTGGCGGTGATCAAAGAAGCCGGTCTCGATCCCGAAAAGGTCAACCCCAACGGCGGAGCAATTGCTCTTGGACATCCGCTGGGATGCACCGGCGCCAAGCTCACCGCAAGCGTCATCCGCGAACTAAAGCGCCGCAACGCCCGCTACGGCATGGTAACGATGTGCGTCGGCGGCGGCATGGGCGCGGCCGGCATCTTTGAAAATGTTTAGCCATACAAACGATAGTCCGCTCGCCAACGAGCTTTGCGGTTTTCAACATCACTCCGGGCTATCATTCCATTCTCTGGCGCATTAGAATTGATCTACTTTGCCGCGGCGTTTTCGCGAACCCGGCGGCGATCCATCGAGGAATCCACATGGCCACGATTACCGCTGTGCCCAAGAGTAAGGTCTCGACTACGATCTCCGGCGGTAGCTTCCTGCTGGAAAATCGCCAGCCGGACGAAGTTTTCACGCCGGAAGATTTCAGCGAGCAGCATCGTCTCATCGGCCAGACCGCCGAAGAATTCGCTCTGAACGAAATCATTCCCAACGTCGAGAAGATCGAGCACAAGGATTTCTCCGTCACTCGAGACCTGCTCAAGAAAGCGGGCGAACTCGGTCTGAGTTCAGTCGAAATTCCCGAATCCTATGGCGGCCTGGAGATGGACAAGGTCACGGCCGCAGTAATTGCCGACCACATTGCCAAGTACGCCGGCTTCGCCACTACCTGGGGCGGACACACCGGCATTGGAACTTTGCCCATCGTTTACTTCGGAACCGACGAGCAAAAGAAAAAATACCTGCCGCGCCTGGCTTCGGGAGAAATCGTGGGCGCCTACGCGCTGTCGGAATCGACCTCCGGCTCTGACGCGCTGAATTGCCGCACCCGTGCCGTGCTCTCGCCCGATGGCACGCACTACATCCTCAACGGCGAGAAGATGTGGATCACCAACGCCGGCTTCGCCGATCTGTTTACCGTCTTTGCCAAGATCGATGGCGAAAAATTCTCGGCATTCCTTGTGGAGCGTACCTTCCCGGGGTTTTCGGTGGGCGCGGAAGAACACAAAATGGGCATTCGCGGCTCTTCCACCTGCCCGATCATCCTGAACGACTGCAAAGTTCCGGCGGATAATCTTCTCGGTGAAATCGGCAAAGGTCACTTGATCGCCTTCAACATTCTGAACATCGGCCGCTTTAAGTTGGGCGCCATGTGCGTGGGCGGCGGACGCGTTTCGGTTGAAAACGCCATCGGCTACGCCAAGCAACGCAAGGCGTTCGGCAAGGTCATTGCCGATTTCGGCCTGGTGCGCGAAAAGATCGCCAACATGGCGACGCTGCTCTATGTGGGCGAATCGCTCGTCTACCGTACGGTTGGCATGATGGACGTGGCGCTGAGCGAAGTCGACAAATCCGCCGCAGACGCCGCGAAACAGACTCTTAAAGCGATCGAGGAATATGCTGTCGAGTGTTCGATCATCAAAGTGTGGGGATCGGAGATGATCGACTACATCGTCGATGAGACCATGCAGATCCACGCCGGCTACGGATTCGTCGAGGAGTATCCCGCCGAGCGCGCCTATCGCGATGCCCGCATCAATCGCATCTTCGAAGGCACCAACGAAATTAACCGCCTGATCATCACCGGCTTTCTACTGAAGCGTGCCATGAGCGGCCAACTACCCCTAATGCCCGCCATCAAAAAGCTGATGGATGAAGTGCTCTCCGGCCCATCGATGGCAGAGGATCTCGAAGGCCCCCTGGCCGAGGAGCGCAAGCTCGTGGCACAAGCCAAGAAGTTGGGATTGTTCGTCGCTGGCTCAGCCACTCAGAAGTATATGCAGGCGATTCAGGATCAACAGGAGATCATGGGCGCAATCGCCGACATGACGATTGAAACCTATGCGATGGAGACGGCGGTCCTGCGCGCGCAAAAGATTGCGGAGAGTAAAGGCGAATCAGCCGCGGCGTTGCCGATCGCCATGACTCGCGTGTATCTGACGCAGGCGATGGAAAAGGTCGAATCCGCCGCTCGCAAAGTCATCGCGGCCGTTGCCGACGGCGACATGCTGCGCACTCAACTAGCCATCCTGCGCCGCCTGGCAAAGTACGAACCCTTCAACACCATCGAACTGCGGCAGCAGATCGCGCAGAAGATGATCGAGCGCGGCAAGTACACGCTGGCGTGAGCAAATCCTGAGCGCAGGCCCGCAAGGGATTGATTCCCATTTCTATGTTTTCGTTGAAGTTGTCTCTGAACGCCCCTTCGCAGACGTAGCCCGGTTTGCGGCCGGAGTGAGAAACCTTTAGACAGAAGCCTGAGATGAGGTCGGCTATATCCCTGCTCTTTTGTTATCGAGTTCTTCGCGGATCATTTGTAAGCGTCCGGTTGAGACCGTCTGGACAGGTAGGCAATAGGAGGTCATTCTGCACAAGAGGACACTCCGGATAGGTGTCCACTTGGAGCGGAGATGGACACTTCCCGGCAAGTTACAGATGGGATGACGAGTAAGAGTGAGTCGTTGGGCACGGCCTCGCGGCAGCGGCGCAGCATCGCGGAGAAGCGGCGGATCGT
>Ga0302324_100005696_pt1 | contig 27111 bp, 23 predicted proteins | sample Palsa_T0_1_FD_201949 | JGI IMG/M metagenome (GOLD analysis project Ga0302324, IMG submission 201949) | Peat permafrost microbial communities from Stordalen Mire near Abisko, Sweden - Palsa_T0_1 | ecosystem: Environmental > Terrestrial > Soil > Palsa > Peat permafrost | place: Sweden: Abisko...
GGTGTCATAGATTGCCATGCCGGCTGTGATCGACCCGCCCGGCGAGTTGATATAGAGCTGGATATCTTTCTCAGGGTCTTCCTGCGCCAGGAAGAGCATTTGGGCGATAACCAGGTTGGCAATGTTGTCGTCAATCGGGGTGCCGATGAAGATGATGTTGTCGCGGAGCAGGCGGGAATAAATGTCGTAAGCGCGTTCGCCCCGGCCCGTCGACTCGATGACCATTGGTACGAGCATCAATTGTCCTTCTTTGAAACTGGAATGGGAATTGGATTGCACGTTTAGCCTTTCCACACTCCTACCCTGTAGTCGGTGCCAGCGGCTCGGGGGAGGATCGAAACAGTCCGCGTCGTTCTTACCTTTTCCTTTGTCATTACGCGGACTGGCGATACAAAAAATCGAGGGTCTTCTCGTTGCGGATTCTTGTTCGTATCCTATCGAGAGCCCCATCGCGTGTCAAACGGGCGCGTATTGCTTCGGACGTCTGTTTTGATTGCTTGGCCAGCGCCTCGAGTTCCTGATTCAACTCGTCGTCGCTGACCTGCAGGTTTTCTTCGTCCGCCACCCTTTCGAGCAGCAGCGCGGCTTTTACATCGTGGATCGCCTGGTCGCGCTGTCCGCTGCGCAGGCGGTTCATGTCCATTTTCTTCATCTGCTCTGCGGTCAACCCCTGGGCCGCCAGGGCGCGCAGTCCGCGCTCCAGACGAATGTCGATCTGCTGATCGATCAGCGAATCGGGAACTTCAAAATCGTTGCGCTGAATCAGTTCCCGCACCAGCTTTTCCTTGGCATCGTGTTCTGCCTGATGCTTGCGTTCGGCTTCCATCTGCTCACGAATCGCTTTGCGCACCTCGTCCATGGTCTGGAATTCACCCAACTGCTTGGCGAACTCATCATTCGCTTGGGGCAGACTTTTCTGTTTGAGTGCCTGCACCTTCACAACGTAAGTGAAGGTTTTTCCGGCCAGGCGCTTGTCCTCGGTATCCTGGGGATAGTTCACGTCGAAGGTGCGTTCGTCTCCGGCGCTCGCACCGCGCAGGTTCTCGGTGAATTCTGGCATGGTGTTCTGGCCGGCGATTTCGACGAGCACTTCATCCATGTGAACGGGCTGGCCTTCGGCGGACTTTGACCCGCCAGACTTTGACCCGCCAGACTTTGATCCGCCAGGCTCTGATTCGGAGCCCGCCTTGGGATGGCCATCGAGCGAGACTTGAGCGAAGTCGCCATCGGCCAAGGCGCGGCCCTCGACCGGATTGAAGGTGGCGTGGCGCTCGCAGACATCCGCCAGTGCCTGTTCGACATCGGTCTCGGAGACGGCGATCTCCGGTCTTTCGGCGCGCAGCTCTTTGTAGCCTTCGAGCTTGATCTCCGGCAACACCTCGAAGGCGGCTTTGAAGCGCAAGGGTTCGCCATCGTGCAGGTGCAGGTCGGTCACACGCGGCTGCGATACGGGATGCAGGCTCAGCCTTTCCGCCTCCTGCCGGAAGAAGCGGGGAATGAGCGCCTCGACCATGTCGGTTTTGATCTCTTCTGAAAAACGCTGGCGAATAATCGAGGCTGGAACGTGGCCGCGGCGGAAGCCGGGAATGCGCGCCACGTTTTGATACTTCTGGATTAGTGCCTCGGTCTGACGGTTGACGTCGGCGAGGGGAATCTCAACCTGAATTTCGCGCTTGGTGGCGCTCTCTTTGGTCGCACTTACCTTGGGGGTGTTTTCCTTGGTCGTACTTTCGTTGCTCGACCGGTCGTTGATAGTACCGGCCTTGGTTTCAGCAGGGCTCACAGTTACCTTTCCAGTGCCGTGCGGCGGCAGAGTCGGGACGAGCTTGCTCCGCCGCGACGCAAATACGGCAATCTTGAGTGTAAAGACTCTCGAAGAGCAACGTCAAACGGCAGAGGGGGAGGTCCTACCCACTAAAGTAATCAAGGTGACTTCAGGAGGGCAGTTGAGACGAACCGGAGGAGATATGACACCGATGCCACGGTTGGTGTAAACCTGCAGGTCGCCGACCCGGTTCAGGCCGATCGGGTACTTCTTTCCGAGATGCGGCAGAATGGGAGCGCCACAAAAAGGAATCCGAACCTGCCCGCCATGAGAGTGGCCGGACAACTGAAGATCGACGGAATATTTCGCCGCTTGATCTGCGAAATCGGGTTCATGCACGGCGACGATTTTGGTTTCTTCTGACGGAATTCCCTCGAGCGCGTGATCTAGGTCATCGGCATGCACAATTACATCGTCCAAGCCTACGATCCAGATGCGCTGACCCTCTCGTTCCAGGGGCATAGACTGATTGCGCAAAACGTTGAGACCATGGTGGTTGAGGGCTTCGGCGACGATTTCGGCACCATTCCAATGATCGTGATTGCCGAGAATCGACACCAGCGGAGCTCCGGTTAATTGTTGCAGGACTTCGGCGCACGGCTCGGCGTTATGAGCGCCTTCCGGTCCGTGATGCATAAACAGCGGGTGGGAGACAAAATCGCCGCAAAGAATGGTGAGATCAGGCTTTTGGGCGAGAGCAAGTCGAACGGCGCGTTCTACTTGAGTCTTTCCGGCGTAGGGTCCAAAATGCAGGTCGCCCAGGAGGACGATGCGAAATCCATGGAATACCTCCGGCAAACGTCGAAGGCTAATGCTGATTTCGTCTGCAACGGGAGTATGGGGTTCGATCAGCAACCCATCGAGCGAAGTGGCGGCGCCTAAGGCTGCCGCCGCGCCTGCTGCCTGTCTAAGAAATCGTCGTCGATTCAAAAGTCGTGGCTGCCTCGGAACTATTCAAATTATAGCCGGAGACCAGAGCGGCGAGGTTTGCTACTGCAACGGCCGCTACAATCTATGGAATGCCCGTTCCAGGTTGGCTGGAAATCTTGAATTCGGAAATCGTCACCTGCGTGCGCTGTCCGCGCCTGGTCGCGTATCGCGAGCTGGTCGCGCGCGAAAAGCGGCGCGCTTACCGCGATTGCGAATACTGGGGCAAACCTGTTCCCGGCTTTGGCGATCCGCAGGCCCGCGTTCTTGTGCTCGGACTCGCACCTGGGGCGCACGGTTCCAATCGGACCGGCCGGCCGTTTACGGGAGACGCTTCGGGCAAATTCATGTACCCGGTGCTGCACGAAACTGGGTTTGCCCTTCTGCCCACGGCGACTGCGCGCGACGATGGGCAGGTTCTGACCGGGCTCTATATCACAGCGGCGGCGCGCTGCGCGCCGCCGGACAACAAGCCTCTGCCGCAGGAACTGGCGAATTGCGCTCCTTTTCTCGACCGCGAACTTGAGGGGCTGAAGAATCTGGGCGTGATTGTTGCCTTGGGAAGAATCGGATTCGAGGCCTATCTGAACTACCTGATGCGGAAAAAGGAGATCGTCAGCAAACGGGACTATGAATTTCGGCACGGAGCGGAATATGGGATGCCGGATGGGCGCCTGCTTGTGGCGTCTTACCATCCCTCGAACCAGAACACGCAGACGGGCAAACTGACTAAAGAGATGTTCCTAAAGATTTTCCAGCGGGCGCGCGAGCTGGCCGATGAAGCACAGAGGCGGATCCAGCGGTAACGGACACCCCTGGGCGGGAGAAAACGTCGCCCCGGGATGGGGGCCGCCCGGTTTGGCTGGGAGTTGCTCCGCTTGGCTTTCGAGCGGGGCGCCCCCCGGGACTGCGTGGTGGCGGGTTTTGCCCCGCACACGGGGCGAAGCCGCGTCACCACACAAACTCGGTCGCGCTACGTGAATCCTATGAAGACTGGTTCGGGTTCGAGTTCAATTCCCCATCCTTGCCGGACGGCGCGCTGGATTTCATCTTTCAGGGCGATGATGTCCACGGCTTGGGCGTTGCCGCGGTTGATGATAGCGAGCGCATGCTTGTTCGAGATTCCGACTGCTCCCATGGCGTATCCCCTGGAGAAACCGGAGTTTTCCACCAGCCATGCCGCGGAAATCTTGTGGTGTGCGTCGAGTGCGGGGTAGCTCGGAATTTTGAGCGCTTTCGATGCGGCGCGCGCGGCCAGGTCTTTGAACTCCGCCTCGCTGAGCACGGGATTCTTGAAGAACGATCCGGCGCTACGGCAATCGTCATCGCCGAGGACAATCAGCATGCCTTTGCTTTGCCGTATTGCGCGCACAGCCTCTCGGGTTTCGGCGAGAGAGGGCAGGGTTTCTTTTGCGCCAGAGACACCTTCGTGAACGGCAAAATGCTTTTGCAGATCGGTGTACTTCAGGCTTGGGGCGCCACCCCGCTTCAGGCGGTAGTTTACGCGCAAAATAATGTAGCGCCCGCGCTCCCTTCTGTTGAAGATGCTGGAACGATAGCGGAATTCGCAGGCGGGGTTGGGCAAAACCACAATGCGATTTTCCTTGAGGTCCGCCTTTTTTAAGTCGAAGGCCCGCACGGACTCGATGGTATCGGCCACCTCCTGCCCGTAGGCGCCGACGTTTTGCACCGGCGTCGCGCCGACGCTGCCGGGAATGCCGCTCAGGCACTCGATTCCGGCGCAATTCTGCGATACGGCATGCGCAACAAAGTCATCCCAGTTAACGCCTGCGCCTACGCTGAAAAGCACGGCATTGCCTGCGGACTCTTGGGAATTTGGCCTTGCGATGCCGCCGAGGGCAATTTTTAACACTAGCCCCGGCCAGCCGGAATCGGCGATGACAAGGTTGCTGCCTCCGCCGAGCACAAATATGGGAAGGTTGCGAGTTTTTGCGAAGTCAACAGCCTCGATAAGCTCGTCTTCCCGCTTCGGTTCCGCGAAGTAGCGGGCGGCGCCACCGACTCGCAAAGTGGTAAGCGGGGACAGCGGAATGTCTTCCTGAATCGTCACAATTTGTAGTGGGCAATCGTGGGCAATTTGTAATGTGCGATTTCGCAAACTTGCGTTTCTGGTTTGTTTAATTCCCCATTACAATTTACCTTACAGGCTGGTGCGGCAAGTTTGAATTGGGGGGGATTCCATGTATCCGGAAATTATGCTGATCCCAATGCGCGAAGAACTTACGCGTCTGGGCGTTGAAGAATTGCGGACGGCCGCTGATGTCGATCGGGCGCTATTAGGCCAGCCGGGCACCGCTATGGTCATCGTGAATTCGATCTGCGGATGCGCGGCGGGGCGCATGCGCCCGGCGGTACGTCTGGCGCTGCAGCACACGACCATCCCCCACAGGGCGGTAAGCGTGTTTGCGGGACAAGATAAGGAAGCGACGGAGCGCGCGCGATTTTATTTCACGGGATATCCGCCGTCGTCGCCCTCGATCGCGATTCTGAGGAATGGCAAGCTGGTTTACATGATGGAGCGGCGTCAGATTGAAAGTCGCGAGGCTTCTGCGATTGCCGAGGACCTCAAAGCCGCCTTCGATCAGCACTGCGCGGCGGCGGCAGTGCGGTAGATCGCATGCTTTCTCGTTGTTTGCGCCTTCCGTCACAAATGCAAGTCAGCGTCATCACAGCCCGGAGCCGCCGCATTGGGCATCCTGGGGATCATGACGACAGAACTAAATTTGTCCGCAGCATTTAGCAGCGATTCGGTAAACTCGCTCGGCCCAGCCCAAAAGGAAGCGCTGCAGCGAGGAGCTGCCAAAAATTTTGGGCGAACAACTGGCAGTGACTGCCGATCAGATGGCCGAGTTGCTGAGGCGGGGGATGACCGTCCGTGAACTTCTGGAGTATCTTGAGGCTCGTTCGGGAGAAGTCCTCTAACCGCCAGCTTTCGGAGTTTTAGGGCACAGATTTGTCTCGCTGATCGTTAACTTTATAACGCTCAAGTTTGAAATCTGATTCCGAGCGTTTGCCCGCAGGCTTTCGATTGGGTAATCTCAAGCGATGCCGTTTCGCCAGGAAGCAACCACGCGCGGAAGTTCAGTTGTCTCGCCATTCACCCCTGCGTCTAACCTTTTTTTGCAACCCGCATCGAAGCTGGTAGATAAACAGGCATTCCGGCCGCCAGTGTCACCGCGCGCGCTGATTGTTCTGGCGGCGATCGCGTTGGGCTCTATGACGGCGACGTTCGCACAGGAAAGGCCGCAGACGCAGGCCTCGCCTTCACCGGCCGCGCAAACTCCTCCCGGGCAAACTCCTGCCGACCAGGGTCCGAATGCTCTGGTTCCGCCCAAGCCGGTAGCTTTGTACAATCTCTTGCAGAACAAGTCCGTCGTTTTCCCTGACATCGCTTACAGTACGGAACGGCTTTCAACCGGGCAAAAATTTAAGCTTGCCGTGAACGATAGTGTTTCCGTGAACACGATAGGATCGGCTTTGATCGGTTCGGCGGTGGGCCAGGCGGATGACGCTCCGACCGGCTTTGGGCAAGGCTGGAACGCCTACGGCAAGCGATTTGGGTCGGACATGGCGCGTTCGGCGTCGAGCGAAATGTTTGGGACGTTCCTCCTGGCATCGGCTCTGCATGAGGATCCACGTTTTTATGCGGAGATCAATCCAGGTTTCTTCCATGCGATGAAGTATTCATTGCAGCGAGTCTTCGTAATGCAGAACGACGATGGGCGCAAGGTGGTGGCCTGGTCAAGACTGATGGGGCCGGCGATGGCGGAGGGGTTGGCGAATGTGTACTGGCCGGAGCGGAACCGCACGGTCGGAGATACGTTGTTTCGTTATGGTCTGGATCTGGCCACCCGAGCCACGGGAAATATGCTGCGCGAGTACTTCCCGGTGTTGGTGCTCAAGATGAGCCATCCGCGGGCGGCGGGGGCACCGTGACGTAACGGGGCTTTGTTTGTTCTGCACGCGCATCTAAGTATGCGGCAGAAGCGAAAACATAACCACAAAGGCCACCAAGGTTCACGAAGGAACCTCGCAGCGAGAAGCCTGGGGTTAAGCTTCGTGCTCTTGGTGGTTCGGGTTCTTTGAAAACTGAACTGGGACTGCGCTCTGAAAGAGGAGATCGAGATTGAGGAATCGGATACTAATATTGTTTGTTTTTTGCGGGCTCTTGGCGTCGGCCTCGGCACAAGATTCGACGCAAGGCTCGTCAGGATCGGGCTTGGGACGCTATACGATCAGCTTCGGCGGTGGGCCGGGCATCGGCCGAGGTTACGTTGCCAACTTTGTCGGGAACTCGGTTCAGGCAACGGCTGCCTTCGGCTACAAACTTAACCGGCTGTTCGGCGTGGATGCCGAATACATGTACTACGATCTCGATTTGCGGCAGAGCGTGAAACAGGGGCAGAGCCTGCCGGACGCTACTGGACGTTTGCAGTCCGTGAGCCTGGATGGAATCGTCAACGTGCCACGCCACATTAGAAAATTTGGCGCATATGGAATTTTTGGGGTGGGTTTCGACGATCGCAGCGTTTCGGCGAACAAGCAGTTACTCGAGCCGGGCACGGTGTGCCAGCCGACTTATTCGCGGTGGTGGGGCATTAATTGCGTCGATTACAACCCTTTGAGCCCGCCGACGGTCAGTTTCGCACAAACGTTGTCGTCGTATTCCAGGATTGCCGGCAGTTACAACTACGGCGGAGGCCTCACTTATCAACTGCAATCCTGGCATCATGCCAAGCTCTACTTTGAGTTTCGCTACCATAAGGCTTACCAGGCCGACGCTGAAACTGAGGTTTGGCCGGTTACGGTGGGGTTCCGCTGGTGAAAAGGCGGACGGGATAGCTCTCCGCTTGCCGTGCAGCGCACAGTTCGGACCTCCCAGCCGAGGCTCTTGCCCTATCAAAGCCGGACGGGCGAGACGCCCGTCACCCCACGAGCAGAGTGATCAGCAGACTAGCTGGTCGCGGGTTAGCTTCAGGCCGGTCAGGTTGCCAAGGATGGTCACGGCGATCTGCTCCGGGCGGAAAAATTCTTCGGCGGTTTGCTGCAGGTCGGCTATGGTGACGGCTTCGATGCGCTCGATGAGTTCATCGAGACCATAGAAATGGTCGTAATACATTTCCTGGCGGGCCAGATTCGACATGCGCGCGGTTGAGGATTCGAGCGAGAGCATAAGGCTGCCTTTGAGCTGGTCCTTGGAGCGGCGCAGTTCTTCGTCGGGCACAGGCGTGGTTTTCAGGTTGCGGAATTCCTCGACTACGCACTCGATCACCTTGACGGCGGACTCGCGCGAGGTGCCGGCGTAGACACACATGGAGCCGGTATCGCGATAAGGATTGAGGTCGCTGTAGATGGAGTAGGCCAGTCCCTGGCGTTCGCGGATGTTCTGGAACAGGCGCGAGCTCATGCCTCCGCCTAGGAGGGTATTCAGGATGTAAGAAGCGTAGCGGCGCTCATGCGCCATGGGGTGCGAGGGGACGCCTATGCAGATCTGGACCTGCTCCAGCGACTTTTTGTTACGCAGGTTGATACGGGAGAATGTTTTCGGCGCGGGCGAATGCAAGCCGTTTTTCGCCGGCTTCACGGACTCGAAATGTTTGGCGACCAGTTCGACGAATTGCTTATGGTCGAGATTGCCGGCGGCGCTGACGATGAGGTTGCCGGGAGCAAAGTGGTGTCCGTAGAAACGCGAAACGACGGGGCGCTCGAATTTCTTGACAGTCTCACGCGTGCCCAAGATGGGCAAGCCGAGAGCGTGATCCTTCCAGAAGCTCTGGGTAAAGATTTCGTGGACCAGGTAATCGGGGTTGTCCTGATCCATTTTGATTTCTTCGAGGATTACACCGCGCTCTTTCGCGATATCGCCGGCATCGAATGTGGGATGAAGGACGAGGTCGCTCAGAACATCCATGGCGAGGGGCAGGTGCTCGTCGAGGACTTTGATGTTGAAGCAGATGCATTCTTTGGCGGTGAAGGCGTCCATGTTGCCGCCGATCGAATCGACTTGGCGGGCTATGTCTTCGGCAGAACGGGTTTCGGTGCCCTTGAAGACCATGTGCTCGATGAAGTGGGAGATGCCGTTCCATTCGGAATCCTCGTCGCGCGAGCCGGACTTGAGCCAGATGCCGATCGCGACCGAGCGAATGTGGGGCATCTGCTCGGTAATGACGGTGAGGCCATTCGGCAGGATTTGACGACGGATGCTGCGGGCTTCTTTTACCATTAGTCCTTTGACCCTTTAATCTTTTACGATTAATCCTTTACTATTTACTTGACCCTGAAGTTCTTACGAAGTCGGCTCCAACTATCGATTCCTGGAATTCAGTCCTGGAATTCTGGGGCGGGGTCGCTATGACTATTCTCCCACAATCCAGGGCGGGATGACGGTTATTGAAGTTAGGTCTTATTTTTGTGTAACTTACAGCCTTTTTTGGGCATCATAGGTATCGCATGCGGCGAGGACGCCCGTCGCTCCACTAGACCACTTTGCAAAGCCAGACTTCCAATTCGCTCTTGGGACTTACCTTGCAGGAACTTACGAATCTTGCGCTTGAGTCGGGGCAACCTGCTTACCGGGGCCAGCAGTTATTTGATGCCATTTATCGGCAAAAGATTGAGCGGCTGGATCGGATCTCGACGCTGCCGACGGAATATCGCGCTCAACTGGCGGAAGCAGGATGGAGCGTGGGGCTTCCGGCAATTGAGCGCAAGTTTGTTTCGAGCGACGGCACGGCGCGGTACCTGGTGGATCTGGCCGACGGCGAGACGGTGGAGACGGTGTGGATGCCGGAGGGAGACGGCGGGGAGAGCGGGGACGGCAGCGAAGCGGAGGATGAGATTGATTCGGGTCATGGGGTGGCGGGGCAGAGCCCCGCAGGACGGGGCAGAGCCCCGTCACCACGCATTCCAGAGCGTTCCCACATGCCACCCTTGCATCGGGCTACGATTTGCGTCTCCAGCCAGGTGGGATGCGCGGTCAATTGCAAGTTCTGCTTCACCGCGCTGCTCGGGGTGAAGCGGAATCTCGACGCGGGAGAAATCGTCGGTCAGATCGCGGCGGTGCTTCGGGATCAGGGAGTCGAGCCGCCGCTACAACGTGTCAACATCGTCTTTATGGGCATGGGCGAGCCTTTCCTGAACTATGACAACTTCATGAAATCGGTGCGGCTGCTGGTGGAGGGCGTGGGGATTCCGGAGTCGCGGATGACGGTGTCTACGGCGGGGATTGTGCCGCGGATTTATGACTTCGGGCGGGAGCAGGTTCGTCCGAAGCTGGCGATTTCACTGAATGGATCGAACGATGAGCTGCGCAGCGCGGTGATGCCGCTTAATCGGAAGTGGGACCTCGCGGAACTGATGAAGGCGGCGCGGGAGTTTCCGCTGCGGACGCGGGAGAAGATGACGTTTGAGTATGTGCTGATTGAGGGCGTGACTGACGCTCCTGAGAACGCGAGGGAGTTGGTGGAGTTGGTGCGCGGGATGCGGGTGAGGGTCAACTTGATTGCGTTGAATCCGGGGGCGGAATTGCCGTACCGGACGCCGGCCGACGAGCGGGTGCGGGCGTTTCGGGAAATATTGGTGGCGTCGGGAATCTTGGCCTTTGTGCGGCGGCCGCGCGGGCGCGACATTTTTGCGGCTTGCGGACAGTTGAAGAGAGAAGGTTTCAAGGTTTCAGAGGTTGCAGAGTTGCAAAGTAGCGGCCAAGAGACCGATGAGAAAGTAAGATGCCGGACGCCTGGCCCCGAAAGGGATGTCTGATTTTCGAGGATTTGCGGTATCGCTAAAGCGATATCCTGATACGAAGCTCTAGTTTTTCGGCTTCCGTAGACCGCCATTGATTTTGCCGCGCTTGCTTTAGAATGAGTGGCTCCACTGAGAAACGAATCTCTGACGACGAGAACCGGTTTTGTCCTGGATAATCCTTCGATACCGTGATCTATGGCGCTTCCGGGCGCCGCTCAGCGTGGGCGAAATACGGCGCACGGAGCGCTGGCTGGCGACTGCGCGCGTGGCCCTGACGATTGCGGCGCTGTTTGCGCTTTGGATGGAGCCGGCGCGCGGATTTGCGTATTCGCCCTGGCTGTACTGGCTGCTGACCATCTACCTGGTGCATGCGGTAGTGGTGATGTTGCTGGTTCGCTTCCGACCGCAGTCGACGGCAGCTTTTCGTCTGGTGGTGCACGCGGCAGATATTGTATGGCCGGTGCTGATTTCGATGTTCGCGACCGCGCAACAGGGACAATTCTTTCTGTTCTTCGTGTTCGTGATGGCGGCTGCGGCTTATCGCTGGGGTTTGTGGGAGACGGTTGGGACAGCGGCGGCTGCGGTGGCGTTACTGGAGATAGAAGCCTTCGCGGTGCGAACTGGACTGGAGCCGGCGGTGGATCGATGGTTACGCATGGTCCATCTGCCGCGGTTGGGGGTGAGCGTGCGGGAGCTGGACCCGCAACAGCTCTTCATGAGTTCGGTGTATCTGATTGTGCTCGGATTCCTGCTCGGCTACATGTCGGAAAACCAGAAAAAAGTGCGGGCCGAGCGCGCCGTGATTACGCGAGTTCTCAGCTCGACTCGGGTAGAGGCGGGACTGACTGGAACCATGCAGCAGATTCTTGGCGAAGTTATGACCATCTACGGCGCGCGCAGGGTGTTGAGCGCCTCGCAGGAAGTGCACAGTTACAGGGTATTTCTGGCGGAGGTGAATCATGACACGGCGGGCGATCCACTACGCTGGCGAGAGGCGCTGCCGGAGACCGACAAGGCGTATCTGATGGAGTCGCCCGCCGACGCGGTTTACGCTGCGCGCAGAGGCAATGGCTTTCAGACAGTGCTGCTCGATCGTGAAGGAACACGGCTGCGCGACGAGAGCACGGAATTCCTGGAAGCGCTGGGGCGCGTCGAAAAGTTTGACGTGATGGCTTCGGTGGCATTGGCGTTTGGGACGGAGTGGTCGGGCCATGTATTTGTGTTCGATCCGAAGATGATGGGAGATCCGGAAGAGGAATTGCGATTTCTGCAGGAATTTGCGCAACAGGTGGCGCCGGCGATCTATAACGTCTACCTGGTGCGGCGGCTGCGGGAGCGGGCGGGAGCGCAAGAGCGGGCACGATTCGCGCGCGAACTTCATGATGGAGCGATTCAATCGCTGATTGCGGTGGAGATGCAGTTGGATGTGTTGCGGCGACAATCGGGAACGCAGGCTCCGGTGGTGAACGCGGAGCTGGGGCGGATTCAGAAATTGTTGCGTGAAGAGGTTCTGAAGCTGCGCGAGCTGATGCAGGCTATGAAGTCGTTCGAGGTGGATGCGGAACGGCTGCTCGGGTTTATTTCCGACACGGTGGAGCGCTTCCGGCGGGAGACGGGAATTGCGGCTGAATTTGTCAGCGAGCTGGAGCGGGTGGAGTTGGCGCAGAAAGGGTGCCGGGAACTGGCGCGCATTGTGCAGGAAAGTCTGGTGAACGTCCGGAAGCACAGCGGTGCGCACCATGTGCTGGTGCGGTTGGCGCAGCGGGCGGGCAATTTGCAGTTAACCGTTGAGGACGACGGAAAGGGTTTTCCCTTTAGCGGCAGGCTTACGCATGCGGAGTTGGAGACGACAGGCAAGGGGCCGGCGGTGATCCGGGAAAGAGTACGCCTGTTGGCGGGCGAACTCGCGATAGAATCGACACCAGGGCACGGCGCACGGCTGGAAGTCCGGATACCTCCGGCAAGGAAGACGAATCATGGACAGGTCAACCACAGATAGGGCAATCGCTGACAGGCCGACCACGGATAGGGTAATCACCGGTAAGCCAATAACGGATAAGCCCACGAGCGATCGCGGGCTAACGGACAAACACGCTCATCCCATACGCATTGTCATTGCCGACGATCATCCTATTTTCCGCGATGGGTTGAGACGCTTGCTGGAGTCGGAAGGCGATATGAAAGTGGTGGGCGAAGCCTGCGACGGACTCGAGGCCGTAAAACTGGCGACCGAGATCAAACCCGACATTCTTCTGCTCGACCTGGCCATGCCGCACCACACCGGCCTGGATGCGCTGAGAGACCTGAACACACGCGGGGCAGGAACTGTGCGAATCATCCTACTGACGGCGGCGGCGGAAAAGAAGCAAGTGGTGGAGGCGTTGCAGTTGGGAGCGCGCGGCGTGGTGTTGAAGGATTCCGCTACCCAACTATTGCTCAAGAGCATCAAGGCGGTGATGTCCGGAGAATACTGGGTGGGGCGGGACAGCGTCTCAAATCTGGTGCAGTACCTGCGCAACCTGATGCAGAGTACGAACGAGGAAACGAAACAGAAGAAATTCGGGTTGACGCCTAGGGAACTGGAAATTGTCTCCGCGGTCGTTGCTGGGTACGCCAACAAGGAAATCGCCGAGTATTTCAAAATCAGCGAAGACACGGTGAAGCACCACCTCAGCAATATTTTCGACAAACTAGGTGTCTCCACGCGGCTGGAGTTGGCGCTGTTCGCCGTCAATCAGGGCCTGCCATTGAAGACGATTGTGTAGCAAGAAGCAAGAAGTTGGGCGGCAGAGCGCGCAAGAATCAGATTTTTGGGATCCGGCACGGGAAGAAACACGAATAATCTTTTGTTAGCACCCCCCACCATTGTGCCATTCTCATGGCTCCATCGTGCCATTGCTGAGACACCAGTGTGCTATTGGGGACGCAGACGATTCACGATACTTTAATACTCACACGACGACGAAACTCTGTCTCGAGGAATAACGAAATTCTGACGTGTCGTCGAAAATGGGGGCGTAAGTGATAAAAAAAATCCATCAACTTTGGGCTGAGGACAGCGGTCAAGATGTCGCCGAATACGCGGTGATGCTAGCCGTAATCCTGGTCATAGTGATTGGAACGGTCCGGCTGATCGGCAGCAACGCTAACAGCGTGTTCTCGCAAGTCGCAAGCAGCGTAACGTCGGCGCAATAAACCTGTTGCACAGCCCCGTTGGGTCTGACGGGGCTTTCCCTGTTTTGTTCCCCGCCCGTTTGTACCCTCTTGTCCATGCCAGGGCGAAGTTGCGACAACTGCAAACTTGCCTTTTCTTACCGTCCCGCTGGAGGTGTAGCGGTGGCTGACTTTTCCGGAACCGTGCTGCCGAGCCTGGTGAGGAAAGGAAAGAAAGGCGTCACTTCAAAAGGCATTTTCTCGGCCGCGCTGGTGATCGCAACTGGCTTGGTTTTGATGAGTTCCAATTGGTTGTTCCAGGGATCGACTTTGACCCGGCCACCGAGAGGAAGCGCCGCGACCTGGTCGGTTTTCTTCGGATCGAATTGCGGCGAAGCCGTCATCAATGACGACATTCGAGTGGCGTTGCCATTGAGGAGGCTGTCGCCGAGGTGCGCTCGAATCAGGTTTTTCAGTTGCGGAGCGCGGGCCTGAACTGCTTTGAGGAATAGGCCAGCGTTGCTCAACTTGTCTTTGTAGGGCGAGTTGTTAAGCAATTCGACGGCTTTTTTGTCGGCGGCCTCTTCCTCACCGCGATCGCGAGCGAAATCCATGCGCTGGAAAGTTCGCTCATCGGGAAAGAACATGCGGTCGTTGAAGGCGAGCTTGGTATCGAGGTGATGGCCGAGCACGATATGGGCGAGTTCGTGGGTCAAAATCATGGCGAGCGCCGCTTCGTCGGGAAGCACGTCAATCATGCCCCGGCTTACGACAATGGTATGGCCGATCGTGAAGGATTCGAGCGGCGTCGTCAGCAGCACACGGCAGTGCAACTCGGGTTGAATGTCGATGTTGTTGGTGACCATCACGTTGTTGACAACGGTCAAAAGTACCTTGTCAATTTCGCCTTCAGGCGCAAGCAGTCCAATCTGCTGCAGGCGGTCAAGGACGTTGAGCTCAGCCTGGCGTTCCCACTCGCGCTGCGCTTCGATGGGGGTGGCATCCTGAGCCTTCTGGCTCTGATCCTGGACGGACTGCGGGGCGTCAATGGTGATTTCGGTAAACTCGGAGCTGCGGCGCAGATCCTTCAGGTTGTAGCCCCAGAGCCGGGTCTGTGCCTTGTAGTGCAAAGTTTGACCGAGACGGCTCTTGACATCGGACTCCTCAGAATAAATCAGCGAAGGCAGCCACACGCCAGGGCGCAGGTTCTGCCGCCAAGTGTCAAAGTGCAGGTAAAAGCTGTTGCGGTGCGATTGCGTGTAGGTGCCGTTGAAGCGGACGATATTGTAGTTCTGGTCTTCGACCCAGATGCGGCCGAGGAAACGGCCGGCGGGAGCGTCTTTCTTGGGCGCTACGTCGATCACCACGCAGCGCACTTCACCGAGGAACTCCCGGCGAACAAAAGTGAAGTCGTAGTTCCTGCGTTGAAAATCCTGATCGAGGATCACCATCTGGGCAAAGCCCAGTGGCAGGAATTTCATAGAGTAAACATCCTTGAGTTTGCTGAGCATGCGCTTGCCGAGACCGGCGGTGGTTGGCGAGATGAAGGCGCGGTCATCGGCACCCTCGCCGTCGCTCATATCCAATCTGCCAAGGAAGTAAACGTCGCTCACCGGGACGGGAGCGTCGAGGTCTTTGTCCTGTTTGAGATTCTGAATATAGGTTTCGACCAGGGGATGAAGCTGTTTCATCTGGGCCATGAAGAAATGTTCGCGCTCCACGGTTCGATCAACCACCTGATCAAAGCTGTTGGCGGTAGCGACGGCCTGCCCGGAGGCGGCATCCCGGGCAGGGAACTGTGTTTGTGGCTGAGTGGGCGCACTTTGTGCAGGCGCGGTTTCAGCAGGCGCGCTTTGTGTAGGCGCAACCTGAGCAGGCGAAGTCTGAGCAGGTGAGGTCGGTTCAGGAGAAGATGGAGCGGTCGAGGTCTGAGCGAATGACGCCGAAACGCAGCAGACCATGACGCAGCAGATCATGAAGAGCGAAACAACCAAGGGGAAACGTAACATTTTTTATCAAATTCGTTTCTGGAGTAGCCACGGTGTGCGAGGCTAACTCCTAAGATGCCAATTGGAACTCGATATGCAACACCGCCTCGAAGTCGGCGGGCTGCCCATCCTTTTGGGCAGGTTTGAACCGGATTTTTTCGGCCGCGTGGACGGCAGATTCGTCCAGCCCATGACCGAGGCCGTGCACTACCTTGACAATGTGGATCTGTCCGGTCGCGGTAAACACAACGTCGAGCAGAACCTCGCCTTCAATCTTTAGCTGTCGTCCTTCATCAGTGTAAACCGGACGGGGCTTGAACGTGATCTCAACCGGCAGAGTCTTGATGGCAAGCTCAGCGGACTTGGGCCTGGACTGCGATACGGGGACAACATCGGCGTCTCCGAAGGCGCCCTGGCGAACGGTGGCGCGTGAGCCCGAGATCGGGCCGGAACTGTTGCCGGTGGCGACACCGTTGCCAAAACCTGTACTCGCGATCACGCCACGAGCGCCGTGGGAACCGCCCGTGCCATTACCGTAACCGGGGCCGGAAGGCATATCGAATGACCCCGCCTGAGCGATCGTGACTGGATGGCCATGACTCTCGGACGCGGGCACGCCATTCGGATCGCCGAAGCCGCCAGTTTGTACTTTCTGCGGCGTTGCCGCCATGGTTGGCGTGGCTGAACTTCCGGTAGAGAAGACGTTGGTCTTGACCGGCTGTCGTGGAATTTCCGGCTTCACATCCGGCAAGATCTCTTTCTTCGCAGCCAGTGTTACCTTCGGCGCTTGCTCCTCTTGAACGGGAGCCTTTTTCTGGAGCAATTCGGCGGGGACGCGCATGGCTTCAGGCCGTGGCGTTACCAGTTCAGTAGTTTTTGGAACTGGGAAATTCCTGACCGGCGCCGGAGCTTGCGGCACAGGAGGCGGAGTGCTGACGAGGCCCACGAAATGGTAGTCATGTACCGGCAGCACCAGAATCTCCGGGTGCAGGATGGCGGCAAGCAAAAATAGCGTCACGATCGCCGACTGCACGCCATAGCTGAGAACAAACCTTCCCCAACGCCTGCGCGGCTCCGGAAGAAGGCCTAAAGTCATCTGTGATGGCTGGGAATCCATGTCTACCTCGGTAATCACCTGCAAACATTCTGTTTGGCGCATGCCACAAAGAAGAAGCGATCAACCCCTTAATCGGAAGCAGCCTCGGGAGACGGTCAAGGGCAGCACTTCTAGCCTAAACGAAGTGCACGCCAAAGGCCACTTTCGATAGAGCACCTTTCCATCTAAGATGCAGGAAAGCGGCTATTTATAAAAGTTAAAATCTATCGTAGCAGAACGAAATTCCTTACTTGCAACATTTTTCCTCTTTAGGGAAGGGAAAATTTGCGGGGAAACCACGAAGATATTGCCCAAAATGCGGTCACGACATTGTCTTGGCTGTCGAAGCCGCGAAGGTACGAATTCAGACTCGCAGATGAGGCCCGTGCTTCATTGCCGGGTGGGGCGGTGGGGAGCGTGGTAGGCGTAGAGGGCTCTTGCGTCGCGGCCATGTTCAAGGCGTCTGCGATTCTCGATTGGACCCCGAATCCGGCGTGGCCACGCCGGTGCGAATCCAGCGGGAGAGGGCGGCTACTCTTCTTCGTCTTCAATCTTGATGCGCAGCGATTTGAGAAATTTTAGATCCTGATCGCTGATTTTGAGGTCGCTATTGGTGCTGAGGGTGGAGACGAGCGACGTCTTGTCGGTGGTCGGTTCGCCTTGTTTGCTGACTCCGATGGTGGCTTCTAGAACCAGGAAAATGTCGTAGCCGCCTTCCTTGATGCGGGCCACGACTTCGGCAATCGATTCGGAATCGGATAGAGATTCGTTGATCGCTTCTCCGAGTTCTTTCATGAGCTGCTTCAGTTGCTGATCCACGAAATCCCCCCTGGAATTGGACGCCGCTGATGGGGGACATCACAACCAGCTGTGAGGGCTCCCATGGTCATTGTACGCCGGGTCACTGCTAAAATCGACTTTAGTAGAGTAACGTGGCTCAGCTTCATGATCCGGCGGCCGAGACCCTGAATTACCCCAGGGCACGAAGTATCACGAAGGATTCGGAGTTCAAGTTTTCCGTCGTGGACCGGGAGCCTGTCCTGAGCGTGGTCGAAGGGTGACCTTGGTGGTTAGCGGGTTCGCAAATCTAGCCACGACCCGAAGGATCGACGGAAAAGCGTGAGAAAAATCAAGCTGATCTATCGCGCAATCGTCAACATGATGGAGCGCAGCCGGACGGGGCGAGCGGCGCTCGCGGCCATCCGCTCGACGACTCGATCTACGGGGAGCGTGCTGCACCAGCTCTGGCTGGAAGTAACCGGCTTCACTTTTCTGGCGATGGCTGGAGTCGGAGCCGTAGCCGGCATACGCGAGTACGGGAGGTTCCAGTCAGGCCATGCCACGGGACCAGGCCGGTTGGTGCTCGCGGTATGCTTCACGGCTACGTTTGCATGGTTTGGGCTGAGCTCGTTCTGGCGAGTCAAAAGAAAAAAGCTGAGAGTAAGAGGCTAGAGGCGGCGCACAGATTGTCGAGACCCAGGCAGAAGGGCACGAATATGAGGCAACCCAAAACTGCGGAACCGACAGTCGAGCCATCGGACTCACTGGGCAAGCAAGAGACGTCTTCGCACATCTCCGTACGTTCCCTCTATTCGCCTGCTGAACTTGCCGCCTGGGACTATGACCGCGATGTGGGATACCCGGGGGAATTTCCTTACACCCGCGGGGTGCAGGCCACGATGTACCGCGGCCGCCTCTGGACGATGCGGCAGTATGCGGGGATGGGGGACGCCGAGGATTCGAACCAACGCTACAAATATCTGCTGGCTAACGGGACCACGGGACTCTCGGTGGCGTTTGATTTGCCGACGCAGCTCGGGCTCGATTCGGATAATCCGCTGGCTGTCGGAGAAGTGGGCAAGGTCGGCGTAGCCATCGATTCGATTGAAGATATGCAGCGGCTGTTCGAGGGCATCGACCTGACTAAGATTTCGACATCGATGACCATCAATGCGACGGCATCGATTCTGCTGGCGTTATATGTGGCTGTGGCGCGGCGGCAGGGCATCGATATCCGCAAACTTTCGGGGACGGTGCAGAACGATGTGCTGAAGGAATACGTGGCGCGAGGAACTTATATCTACCCGCCACAGCAGGCGATGCGCATCATCACGGATCTCTTTGCCTGGACCAATGAGAACGTGCCGGACTGGAATACGATTTCTATTTCGGGCTATCACATGCGCGAGGCGGGATCGACTGCGGTGCAGGAAGTGGCCTTTACTTTGGGCAACGGGATTGCCTATGTGGAAGCGGCCATTCGCGCCGGTCTTGATGTGGACAAGTTTGCGCCGCGGCTTTCGTTTTTCTTTAATGCACACAACAACTTTCTGGAAGAGGTGGCGAAGTTCCGCTCGGCGCGGCGGATGTGGGCGAAGATCATGCGCGACCGGTTCGAGGCGAAGAATCCCAAGTCGTGGATGCTGCGGTTTCACACGCAGACGGCGGGTTCTACGCTGACGGCGCAGCAACCGGAGAACAATATTGTGCGGACGGCGATTCAGGCCATGGCGGCGGTGCTCGGCGGAACGCAGTCTCTGCATACGAATTCTTTCGATGAAGCGTTGGCCTTGCCGACTGAAACGTCGGCTCGGATTGCATTGCGAACGCAGCAGGTGATCGCGTTTGAGTCAGGCGTGCCGCAAACAGTTGATCCGCTGGCAGGATCGTATTACGTCGAAGCGCTGACCAATGAGATCGAAGCGCGGGCTATCGACTATCTGGAAAAGATCGAGGCCGTGGGCGGCATGCTCAAGGCCATCGAACGCGGATACGTGCAGCAGGAGATCCAGAAGGCGGCTTACGAATATCAGCAGGCAGTGGATCGGGAAGAGGCGGTGGTGGTCGGGGTGAACCGCTTTCATGTGGAGCAGGAGAATGCCGTGCCGATTCAGCGGATTGATCCCACTCTTGAGCCGAAGCAGGTGGAGCGCCTGCGAGCGCTTCGCACCAAGCGCGTTGCCGACACCTGGCAAGCGGCCATGAGCGCGGTCGAAGATGCGGCACGTTCGGGAGACAATTTGATGCCACGAATATTGGCGGCGGTCGAGGCGAATGCCACGGTGGGCGAAATTTCGGATGCTATGCGGCGTGTGTACGGGGAGTACAAGGAAGCGGTGGTGATTTGAGTTAGCCTTTTCGGTTTGATCGCGGGGATGCTGCCGGAGACGCGGCGAGTCTTGTCTCTACAGCGGCTCTGCTGGTTCGGCCTCGGCCGTGGTGACGCGGTTTGAAGGGTGGTCCAGCGACTGACTCAGTTTGCCAGTTTGTATTCGCAGGCGGTGCGGCAGGCTTCGCAATATAGCAAGCCGTCGGTGCAGAGGCGGACGTCCAGTACGGATTGGCATAGCACGCAGTATTTTTCGCACCAGCAACTTGCCTCAGCGCGTTCGCATTGCGCGCAGACGATCGGGCCCATCGCTGGTTTCGAGGACATGATTCAAGTTTAGTTCGGCTGGGGCCGGGAAGGAATGTAACCGAAGTTACTCGGAGGCAGGTCTCAGGTCGCAGGAACAGCAAACCTGCAGCACTTCCGGACTTTTTCGGATTTTGTTTTTGCTGAAATCTGAGAGCTAAAAGACCCTATAAGACCTGACTCATTTGCCGCCTTCCCGTCAGAATGTTAACTTAGTCAGTTCTAGATTGTGGCCCAACGGCCGTCTGAGCGATGATTTAGCGAGGTATTCTTGTCCGCCGTCGAAGCCACTCCGCCTGTCGTCCCGCCAAGCATCCGCAAGACCGCGTTGAACGCTGTCCATCGACAGATGGGCGCGAAGATGGTGGAGTTTAACGGCTGGGAAATGCCGGTCGAATATCCCTCCGCCATCGGGTGCGGCATTGTGGCGGAGCACATGGCGGTGCGGACTGGCGTCGGCATTTTTGATGTCAGCCACATGGGAGATATTCGCCTGGCCGGCCGCGAGGCGCTGGCCGCCGTGCAGCACATCTCGATGAATGACGCGTCGCGGCCGGCGATTGGGCAGGCGCAGTATTCGGCGTTGCTTCATCCGCAAGGAACGTTCGTTGACGATGTGATCGTACACCGGCTTGGCGAAGATGAATACTTGCTGGTGATCAACGCGGGCACACGCGAGAAGGATTTTGGCTGGGTGCGCGATAACACGCGGCAATTTCATTGTGCGGTTGAGAATCTGTCTGATGACTTCACGCAGATTGCGATTCAGGGGCCGAAGGGTGTCGATGTGCTGCAGAAGTTGACCGATGCCGATTTGAGCGCGGTGAAGTTCTACTGGGTGACGCGCGGAACTTTGTCGGGTATGAAGAATATCCTGATTGCCCGCACGGGTTACACCGCGGAGGATGGCTTTGAGATTTATATTCCTTCCGATGAGGCCACAAGCGCGCGCGTCTGGCGCGAGGTTCTGGAAGCGGGGAAAGAATTCGGCGCTGTGCCATGCGGGCTCGGAGCACGCAATACGCTGCGGCTCGAAGGCAAGCTGCCACTTTACGGACACGAAATCTCGGACACGATCAACGTATGGGAAGCGGGGCTGGAGCGCTTCTGCAAGATGGAGAAGCCGGACTTCATTGGACGGGCTGCGCTCGAGCAGGCTAAATCCGCGGAGGTGAAGAGGACGCTGGTTGGGCTGGAGATGGTGGAGCGTGGAATTGCGCGCGACGGGTATAGAGTTCTGGACGACAGCGGGCGCGAGATTGGCTACGTTACCAGCGGTTCGCCGGCGCCCTTCCTGAAAAAGAATATTGCCCTGGCTTACGTTCCGCCTGCCCAGGCTGCGGTTGGCAATATGGTAAAAGTCGAGATCCGGGGACAGGGTGTTAGAGCGCGGATTGTACCTACGCCGTTTTATAGGCGTCCGAAGAAAGCTTGAGCCACAGAGGACACGAAGGTTCGCTAAGGAAGAGCCAATAACCAAGAATCAGGAGCTAAACGTCGAAATGCCTTATCCAAACGACCGCAAATATACGAAAGAACATGAGTGGATCGCCGCCGACGGCGCGATCGGAATCACCAACCATGCCCAGGATTCGCTGGGCGACATTGTCTTCGTCGAACTGCCCAAGGTGGGCGCCGAGATTACCGCCGGCAAGTCCTTTGGCACGGTGGAGTCGGTGAAGGCCGTATCGGATCTGTATGCCCCCGTTTCCGGGACCGTGACCGCTGTTAATGAGGCCCTAGCCACGTCTCCGGAGCTAGTGAACAAAGATGCGCACGGCGCGTGGATGGTGAAGATCAAGGTGAAGGATCCGGCGGAGATGACCGGGCTGCTCTCGGCGGCGGACTATGAGAAGTTTGCGAGCGAAGAGGCGGGAAGCTGAAAGGCAATTGAAGGTCAGAAGTCAGATTGCAGAAGGGAAAGTCATCGCCTGTCCAGGTTCGGTTCTCCGGGTTCGGTTGTCCAGGGTTGTTGAGGTTTCAACTTCTGCAATCTGACTTCTGACCTCTGACTTTGGCCCCGCTTCTCCTCTACAATCTTTTCAGCTGCTGGTTACATCTAACAAAGTTCCTATGAGATATCTGCCTAAATCTCCCACGGATCGCGCCGCCATGTTGCGCGCGATTGGGATCCATTCCGTGGATGATCTGTTCTCGCCAATTCCCGCGGAATACCGGTTGGCGCGCGATCTGGCTATTCCGCGGCAAATGGCGGAGTCGGAAATTGTCGACTGGTTCAAGCAACGGGCGAAAGAAAACGGCGAAGGCTACACCAGCTTTCTTGGCGCCGGAGCCTACCTCCATTACCGGCCGGTGGTGATTGACGCGCTGGTGCAACGCGGGGAATTTCTGACTTCCTACACCCCTTATCAGGCGGAGTTTGCGCAGGGGACGCTGCAGGCTATCTTCGAGTTCCAGACCATGATCTCGGAACTGACGGGGATGGACGTGGCGAATGCCTCGATGTATGACGGCTCGACCGGGGCGGCCGAGGCCGTGATGATGGCTGTACGCGTTACGGGCAGGAACTCCGCGGTGATTGCGCGCAGCCTGCATCCCGAGTATCGCGAAGTGCTCAACACTTACGCCACGCATCAGGCGATTCCCCAGAAGCTGGCTGGGTTCACCGGCTCGGGGCAGATCGACCTTAAGGAACTTGAGAGGGTGGTGGGCGATGAGACGGCTTGCGTTCTGATTCAGTCGCCGAATTTCTTTGGCACGATTGAAGACGTGGAAGCGATCGCCGAAATCGCGCACAAGCGCGGAGCCTTGCTGATTGTGTCGATTGCCGAGGCGGTGTCGCTCGGCATTGTCGAACCGCCGCGCTCAGCGGACATTGTCGCGATGGAAGCGCAGTCTTTCGGAGTGCCGGTTGGATTCGGTGGTCCTTACTGCGGCGTGCTGGCTACGAAGGAGAAATTTGTGCGGCAGATGCCGGGGCGTCTGGCGGGGCAGACAGTCGACAAGAACGGCAAGCGCGGGTTCGTGCTGACGCTGGCGACGCGTGAGCAGCATATACGGCGCGAAAAGGCGACTTCGAATATTTGCACAAACCAGGCGCTGGTGGCGCTCATGGTGAACATCTTCATGACCGTGTATGGCAAGGTCGGCTTGCGGGAACTGGCGAAGCAGAACCTGGCTAAGGCTTCCTATGCTGCCGAGAAGTTCAGCCAACACGCCAAGGTGTTGTTCGCGGGCGCGCCACGATTCAACGAGTTTGTGGTCGGAACGAGCGAGGATCCTTACGCGCTTAATTCGCGGCTGCTGGGACATAAGATCGTGGGCGGTTTGCCGCTGAAGAAGTTCTATCCGGAGTTGGGGAAGGCGGCGCTGTGGTGCTGCACGGAATTGACTACGCGTTCGATGATCGATCAAGCGGTGGGACTCGTCGCCGAAACTGAGCGGTCGGCAAGAAGTCTGAAGGAAGTTGAAGAGGTGACGCGATGAAGCACATCACTCGCAAAGCTACGCGTCATATCAGCCAGAATGAAGGCTTGATTTTTGAGAAGTCTTCGCCTGGAAAAGCGGCGTGGAAGTTGCCGCCGCTTGATGTTCCGGAGGTCGATACGGCGAAGCTGCTGGGCAAGCTGGAGCGCAAGGATCTGGGCAATATGCCGGAGGTGAGCGAGATTGAAATCATTCGCCATTTCACGCGGCTTTCGACTTGGAATTACGCCATTGATCTCGGAATGTACCCGCTCGGCTCCTGCACGATGAAGTACAACCCGCGGGTGAACGAGCTGGTGGCGCGGGCTGAAGGGCTAGCCAACGGGCATCCGTATCAGGCGGAGAAGATTTCGCAGGGCGCTTTGCAAGTCATGAAGACGCTCAGCGATTGCCTGCTTGAAATCACCGGCATGGACGCGATTACCCTGCAACCGGCGGCTGGCGCGCAGGGCGAGCTGACCGGATTGCTTATGGTGCGCGCCTATCACGAGTCGCAAGGGAACGCGCGCAAGAAAATTCTGATTCCGGATTCGGCGCATGGGACGAATCCGGCCACGGCGGCTACGGCTGGCTATGCGGTCGAAAATTTGAAGTCAAATGATCGCGGCATGGTCGACGTGGCTTCTCTGGCGGCGCAGATGAATGAAGACGTCGCGGCGCTGATGGTGACGAATCCTAATACACTCGGCGTGTTCGAGCAGGAAATTCATAAGATCGCAGATCTGCTGCACGACAAGGGCGGATTGCTCTACATGGATGGTGCCAATATGAATGCGCTGGTTGGAAAGGCGCGGCCGGGAGATTTTGGCGTCGATGTCATGCATCTGAACCTGCACAAAACTTTTTCCACGCCGCATGGCGGAGGCGGTCCCGGCTCCGGCCCAGTGGCCGTGAAGAAGATGCTGGCGCCGTTTCTGCCTACGCCGGTCGTCATCACCCATGCGGATGGCACGCTGGGGTTCGAATATGACCGTCCGCAATCGGTGGGGCGGGTGCGGGCGTTTTATGGAAATTTCGGAATGTTTATCCGCGCGCTGGCTTACATTTTTGCGAACGGGCCTGATGGGCTGCGCCAGACCACGGAAGACGCGGTGCTCAACGCGAATTATATTCGCAAGGGACTTGAGGGCGTTTACGATTTGCCTTACTCGACGCCTTCAATGCATGAAGTCGTTTTCAGCGACAAGGTGCAGTCGAAGAAGGGCGTTCGGACGATGGATCTGGCGAAACGTCTGATCGACTATGGATTCCATCCTTACACAACGGCGTTTCCGCTGATTGTTCCGGGGGCGCTGATGATTGAGCCTACCGAGAGCGAGCCTTTGGAAGAACTGGATCTTTTCATCGAGGCCATGAAGTCGATTGCGGGCGAGGTCGAGGAAGATCCGCAGTTCGTGCTTGACGCTCCGCACAACACTCGCATTTCGCGGTTGGACGAGACCGCGGCGGCTCGGAAGCCGGTGTTGCGCTGGAAACCCTGATTATCGGGCGATCGGGTCATCGGGTCATCCGAAAACGCTTCTGTTTCGTTCCTGCCGGATTACCGTCCTCGATGTCAAACGCTAATCGGCTTCAACGGCGTAATGTTCTGCGCGGCGTCTTGCTAGAATCAGCCTTGTCTTATGCCTGATGATCCGGAAAAGTCCGCGGGTGCCCGACGGTTAGCCGAGCACCATTATTATGCCGCGCTTGATCTGGTGCTGGATGGGCATCACGAGCAGGCGGTGGATGAGTATCAGCGGGCGGTGGCGGCTGATCCGAAGTTCACCGATGCGCTGCATGGACTGAGCCGGGCGCTGCAGGACCTCAACCGGCTCGACGATGCCATCGTTGTTGCCCAGCAAATTTCTGAGATCGATCCTGATGACATTCTAGCGCACACCAGCCTGTCGATTCTCTATCAGAAGAAGGGGATGGTTCCTGAGGCCGAGGCGGAAGGGAATAAGGCTCGGGTGCTGGGGTGGAAGGCGCAGTTGAAGAAGGGGAGTGGGTAACAGGTTGGAACGTGAGCCCAAAACGGCGGAATCGAAGAGCGTGAGGTGGCAATGTCACCGATGACGCCGGGAGTCTCGAAGTTGTTCGAACGCGCGCTTTCGCTCTCGGTGGAAGAGCGGGAAGCGCTGGCGGATTCGCTACTTTCGAACCGCGGCGGAAAAGTAGACGATGCGGTCCTCGCTGGCGCGCAACCCGGACTCGGCCCGCATGTTCGACGCCGAATTCATTGCAGCCGTGCCCTATCCAAAACCGTTCTTCTATCCAAAACCGTTCTTGTCGACTCGGCCAGAAATTGCGTAGACTGGCGGTCATGACCGAGGACCGGGTTGCAACCTTCTCTAGCATCGAACACTCCACGCGCGAGGATTGGATGCTCATTGGCGCGGACTTCATGAAATATTCGCGGCAGCTGCCGCAACGCGTTGTCGCGCATTTGAAGCTCCTGGACGGCGACTTTGGGGGCTTTCCGGTGGACCGCCTGCATCACTCGCCGCTCACGGCGACGCTTGCCATGCAGGATGGCTGCGACGACGAGTACGTGGCTTGCGCGCTGCTGCACGATATTGGAGACACGCTCGGGACCTTCAACCATCCCGACATCGCCGCTGCGATCCTCAAGCCGTTCGTCTCGGAAGAAAATCATTGGATGGTGGAGAAGCACGGCATTTTTCAGGGCTACTATTTCTTTCACCACATTGGCATGGACCGCAATATGAGGGAGCAGTTCCGCGGGCATCCGCATTTTGCGCGCACAGCGCATTTCTGCGACAAGTACGATGGGCCGGGATTCGATGCCAAGGCCGCTGACAGCGTTTGAGCCCGTGCTGCAGCGCGTCTTCGAGAAGCCGAAGAACACGATCTATCGGGTTGACGAGCCAAAGCCTTGATTGTGCTGGCTGCCGAGCTGCTCTCGGCTTGGACGTGCGAGAGCGGCGGTCGTCACACCCGCGGGAACTCGCTCCAATGATTCGGCAGGGTGGTGAGAATGCCTGTCCGCGTTGCTGCCGGGGTGCTTGGTGTAGGGGTCCTTCGACTGCGTCGTCGCTCGCTTCGCGACCGACCGCTCAGGATGACCGTTGGAAGATGACGCCGGTTAGAAGATGACACGGGTTGGAGGGCCTAAGAGATGATTGCAGGTTGCGGCGTTACGTGGCCGGCCGCGCTCCGCGCTACAATAGCAATGGAGTTTCTATGCGTGAAGTGGTAGTGGTTTCTTCGGTGCGGACTCCGGTGGGGCGGGCTTATAAGGGGACGTTGCGGGCTACGCGTCCTGATGAACTGGCTGCGGTGGCTATCAAGGGGGCGCTCGACCGGGTGCCTCAGGTTGATCCCAAGGAAATTGAAGATGTCATTCTTGGCTGCGCCATGCCGGAGAGCGAGCAGGGGATGAACGTGGCTCGGATTGCTTCGCTGCGGGCGGGGCTGCCGGTTGAGGTTTCGGCGGTGACTATCAATCGCTTCTGTTCTTCTGGGTTGCAGGCTATTGCCATGGCCGCGGAGC
>Ga0302324_100005698_pt1 | contig 27109 bp, 25 predicted proteins | sample Palsa_T0_1_FD_201949 | JGI IMG/M metagenome (GOLD analysis project Ga0302324, IMG submission 201949) | Peat permafrost microbial communities from Stordalen Mire near Abisko, Sweden - Palsa_T0_1 | ecosystem: Environmental > Terrestrial > Soil > Palsa > Peat permafrost | place: Sweden: Abisko...
CCGCGCCGAGACGGCCGCGGCCGGCCGCAACAGCCGTTCGATCCGGATCGCCGCCTGGGAGCGGTGGCCCCACAGCGCCGGGGCGGCCGAGTCGGCGGCGCGGGAGCTCGCCAAGCGCAGAAGGCATGCCGCGTAGCGGCGCGGACCGGCGGCGGCCGCCGCCTCGTCGTCGCTGGCCAGCTCCCGCTCGAGATCGAGTGCGCGACCGACGACCCACAGCCCCGGCAGCCACCACGCCGCCCGTTGCAGCACGCTCTGCAGCGCCTTCGCCCAGTCGTCGTAACGCCGCAGATGGGCGCACTCGTGATGCAGCACCGCGCGCCACTCCGCCGCGTCGACCCGGTCGCGGAAGCCGTCGGGGACGACGATCGCCGGGTGGAAGTAGCCGATCGCGGTCGGGCTGATGACCCGCCTGGAGACGCCGATCGGCGCGCCGCGGACGGCGCTCGCCCCGATCGGCACCGCCCGCTGCTTGATCCGGCGCAGCCGGACGATGTCGAGGCCCAGCTCGAGCAGCAGGACGAAGGCGATCAGGGCGGCGGCCCCGGCCAGCGGCGCGACCAACGGTTCCGGGACGCCGGCGGCGCTCGCGCCGCCGTGCGCCGGCGGCCGGACGGAGGCCGCCAGCCAGACCAGGGGCCCGACGGCGAGGTTCAGCGCGAAGGCCGCGGTCAGGAAGCGATAGCGCACGGCGGCCCGGCCGAAGCTACGCGCGGTGAGCAGGGCGAGCCCGGCCAGCGGGAGGCTGGCCAGCGCCCACGCCAGCGTCGCGGTTCCGAGCGCGACCGGGCCGCTCACGACCGTTCCTCGAGCAGCGTCCGCAGCCGGCGCTCCTCGTCGGCGCTCAGGCGTTCGGAAGCGAGCAGGTTGAGCATCAGCGCCCGCGGCGAGCCGCCGAAGAAGGTCGTCACGACGTTCTCGAGCACACTGCGCCGGGCGGCGTCGCGCTCGACCCGCGGCCGGTAGACGTTCGCCTTGCCGCGCACCGTGTGGCGCACGTAGCCCTTGCGCTCGAGGATCGTCAGCGTCGAGAGCACCGTCGTATAGGCGATCGGACGATCGTCGAGCCGCGCGTGGACTGCGGCGACGGTCGCGCTGCCGAGACCCCACAGGATATCCATGAGACGGTATTCCGCCTCGGTCAGCGTCGGCGAGGCACGCCTGGCCATACGTCGGGAGTTACGACGCGGCCCGCGCCTTCTCCGGCCCGCGGCTGGCCGCTTTAGGCCTGTGCGAGCCAGTCCTCGACGCGCCGGTCGAGGACGTCGAGCGGGACCGAGCCCGCGCCGAGCACGACCGCGTGGTAGTCGCGCAGATCGAAGCGCGCGCCGAGCCGCTCCCGCGCGCGGTCGCGCAACGCGAGCAATTCGAGCTGACCGATCTTGTACGCCAGCGCTTGACCGGGATCGGTGATGTAGCGGTCGATCTCGTTCTCGACGTCGAGCCGCGTCTTCGCCGCGTTGGCCAAGAAGTAGTCGATCGCGCGTTCGCGCGTCCAACCGAAGGCGTGCATCCCGGTGTCGACGACCAATCGCACGGCGCGCCACATCTCGTAGCTGAGCGCGCCCAGCGTCGTCTTGGCGTCGTCGTAGACGCCGATCGCCGCGCCGAGCGATTCGGCGTACAGCCCCCAGCCTTCGGAGTAGCCGACGTAGTAGCCGGCCCGCCGGAAGTCGGGCAGCGTCCCGAGCTCGGCCTGCAGCGCGAACTGCAGATGGTGGCCGGGGACCGACTCGTGCAGGGTGAGGACCGGCATCTCGTAGATCGGGCGCTGCTCGGGCAAGTACAGGTTGACGCAGTAGCTCCCGGCGCGCGAGCCGTCGAGCGCACCGGGCTGGTAGTACGCGGTCGTCGTATCGGGCGCGATCGCCGCCGGGATCGGAACGACCCCGTACGGCTCGCGCGGGAGCACGCGAAAGAATCGCACCAGTTCGGGATCGATCCGCTTGGCCAGTGCGCGGTAGGCCGTCAGCAACGTCTCGGCGCTGGGGTGATAGTTGGCCGGATCGGCGCGCATCTGCCGGAAGACGTCCTCGAGCCCGCCGGTATAGCCGGTCTTCGGCGCGACCTCTTCCATCGCGGCGCGGATGCGCGCGACCTCGCGCAACCCCAGCGCATGGACCTGCTGCGGGTCGACCGGTTTGGTCACGTTGACGCGCGCCCAGTAGGCATACAGCGCAGCGCCGTTGGGCACGTGTGCGAGCCCGACCGCGGTCGGCGCCGCCGGGAGATACTCTTGGGTGAAGAACGTCCGCAGGCGGTGCAGCGCCGGCAGCACGCCGTCGGCGATCGCGGCGCGCGCGCGGTCGCGCAGCGGCGCGACGACGGCCGACGCGATCGACGCCGGGACGCGAGTGAAGGGCGCGAAGAACGGGTGCTGCTCCGGCGCGACCAGCAGCCGGTCGATCTGCGCCGGGACGCGCTGCATCACGACCTGCGGCCAGAGCAGCTTGCGCGCGACCGCCTCCCGCAGCACCTCGATCGTCGCGTCGACCTTGGCCGGCCAGCGCGTGATCCGCGTCGTCCAGCCGGCGTAGTCGGCGAGCGTCGCGAACGGCAGCACGTCGACCAGCGCGACGTCGGTCTGCACGCCGCCGCGCTGGTTGAGCGCGAACAGCTCGGTGTGCAGGTCGTAGCCCTGCAGCGCGTCGCGCAGCCGCTCGACGTAGAGCGTCCGGTTCAGCCGGCCGGTCGGCGAGAGCGGGGTCGGGTCGAGCGCTTCGAACTCCGCCAGCACCGCGCGCTGGTGCGCCGCCTCGTCGGCGGCCGCCGCTTCGGAGGGATCGTCCCAGCGGTCGTCGCCGCTGCGGTCGCCTTCGTAGGACGCGGCTTCGGGATGGCGCCGGTGATAGTCGGCCCAGTCGCGCGCGAGCAGCGCGTCGAGCGCGGCGTCGGCCGGGTTCGCGTTCGCCGGCGCGTCCGCGGCGGCGATGCCGGAAGCGCCGCCGCCGAGCGCGAGCGCACCGCAGGCCACCGACGCACCCTGCAACAACGCCGACCGCTTCACTCTGCCGCCGCCGGACGCCAGCGCAGATCGGGTTGGCGCGCGGCGCGGGTTTCGTCGACCCGCCCGACCGGCGTCGTCACCGGCGCGTCGAACAGCGCTTGCGGATCGATCTTGGCCTGCGCGACGATCTCGCGGAAGGCGGCGATGAACCCGTCGAGTGTCTCCTTCGACTCGGTCTCGGTCGGCTCGATCATCAGGCACTCGGGGACGATCAGCGGGAAGTAGATCGTCGGCGCGTGGTAGCCGCGGTCGAGCAGCGCCTTGGCGAGGTCGAGCGCGCGCACGCCGCTCTCGCGTTTGAGCGCCTGGGCCGAGGCGACGAACTCGTGGCGGGTGATCTCGTCGTACGGGATGTCGATGACGTCGCGCAACCCGACCCGCAGGTAGTTCGCGTTGAGCACCGCGAGGTGCGAGACGCGGGTCAGCCCCTCGGCGCCGTTGGCGTAGCAGTAGGCCAGCGCCCGGACCATGTGGGCGAAGTTCGACCAGAACGAGCGCATCGGCCCGACCGAACGCGGCCGGTCGAAGTCGAGCGCGAAGGTCAGCTCCGCGCTCTCTTGCCAGCCCGGGACGTCGGCGGGCCGGCCGTCGGGGTCGATCGCGCACACGACCGGCGTCGGGAGGTACTCGACCAAGTGCGCCGCGACGCCGACCGGCCCGGCGCCCGCGCCGCCGCCGCCGTGCGGGATCGAGAACGTCTTGTGCAGGTTGAGGTGCATGAGGTCGAAGCCCATGTCGCCCGGGCGGGTGTTGCCCATCAGGGCGTTCGCGTTCGCGCCGTCGTAGTACATCAGCCCGCCCGCGGCGTGCACGACGTCGGAAACCTCGTGGATCCGCGGCTCGAACAAGCCGAGCGTGTTCGGGTTGGTCATCATGCAGACCGCGGTCTGGGGACCGACGACCTTGGCCAGCTCGGCCGGGTCGACGCGACCGTGCGCATCGGACTTCAAGGAGAGGACGGTGAAGCCGACCATCGCGGCCGAGGCCGGGTTGGTCCCGTGCGCGGTGTCGGGGACGATCACGACGGTGCGCTCGGTCTCGCCGCGCGCGCGGAAGTACGCCTTCGCGATCAAGAGCGCGGTCAGCTCGGCGTGCGCGCCGGCGGCCGGGTTCAGCGAGAACGCCGCCATCCCGAACAGCGACGCCAGCGCCCGCTCGAGCTCCCACATGACCGCGAGCGCACCCTGCGCCGCGTGATCGGGCGCGAACGGGTGCAGGTCGCGCAGCGCCGGGATGTTCGCCATCGCGTCGTTGATCCGCGGGTTGTACTTCATCGTGCACGAGCCGAGCGGATAGAAGGCGGTGTCGATCCCGAGCGTCTTCTGCGCGAGCCGGGTGAAGTGGCGCACGACGTCGAGCTCGCTGTTGTCGGGCAGCGGCAGATCGTCGCGCAGCGCCTCGCGCGGCAGCAGCGTCTCGAGCGCGGGGCCGTCGGGCAGGTAGCGGTTCGCGCGGCCGGGCTGACCGGTCTCGAAGATGACGGGTGTCTCAGACATGGGCCGCCGCCCGAATCGGGATCTCCGCCAGCGCGGTGACGAGACGGTCGACGTCGGCGCTCGAGGTCAGCTCGGTCGCGGTGACGAGGATGCAGTCGTCGAGCTCGGGGTAGAAGCGGCCGAGGTCGAGCCCGCCCAGGATACCGCGCCGCTCGAGCGCGGCGAGGACCTTCGCTGCGCGGCCGGGGACGCGCAGGGCGAACTCGTTGAAGGTCGGCGCCGCGAACCGCGCCACGAAGCCCGGCAGCGCGCTCGCCTTCGCGCGCAGCTCCTGCGTGCGCACGAGGTTGAGCGCGGCGCAGTCGCGCAGCCCGCTCGCCCCCATCGCGGCGAGGTAGATCGTCGCGCACAGGGCGCAGTGCGCCTGGTTGGTGCAGATGTTCGAGGTCGCCTTCTCGCGGCGGATGTGCTGCTCGCGCGCCTGCAAGGTCAGCACGTAGGCGGTGCGGCCGGCGCCGTCGACGGTCTTGCCGACGAGCCGGCCCGGGATGCGGCGCAGGTGCGCGGTCGTCGCGGCGATGAAGCCGACGTGCGGGCCGCCGTAGGCAACCGCGTTGCCGAACGACTGCGCTTCGCCGACGCAGATCTGCGCGCCCCACGAACCCGGCGCGGCGAGCGCGGCGAGCGAGAGCGCTTCGGCGACGACCGCGATCGGGATCGCGCCGGCCGCCGCGATGCGCGCGGCGACGCCGTCGGGCAGCGCGTCGACCGCACCGAAGACGTTGGGCGACTGCACGACGACCGCCGCGTAGCGCGTCGCTGCGAGCGCGTCGTCGAGGCCGGCGAGATCGGTCCGGCCGTCGGCCGCGTACGGCAACTCGTCGATGGCGAGCTCGAGCCCGGCGGCGTAGGTGCGCAACACGGCGCGGTAATTCGGATGGACGGCCGCCGAGATCAGCACCGCCTTGCGGCCGGTCGCGTTGACCGCCATGATGACGCCCTCGGCGAGCGCCGTCGCGCCGTCGTAGACCGAGGCGTTGGCGACGTCCAGGCCGGTCAGCAGCGCGACGTAGGTCTGCCACTCGTAGATCGCCTGCAGGTAGCCCTGCGAGACCTCGGCTTGGTAGGGCGTGTAGGAGGTCAAGAACTCGCCCCGCATCGCCAGCGCGCCGACGACCGGCGGAACGTAATGGCGGTACGCGCCGGCACCCAGGAAGCTGAGGTAGTCCGGCGCCGTGGTCCGCTCGGCGAACCCCGCGAAGCGCGCGGCGATCTCGATCTCGCTGAGCTGGGGGGTGAGCTGGAGAGGCTCGCGCAGCGCGACGGCGTCGGGGACACGGACGAGCTCGTCCAGCGACCCGACCCCGACGACGCGCAGCATCGCCTCGATGTCGGAGGGCGTGTGCGGCGTGTAGATGGGAACGGCTCCGGGCCCGCGGGCGGGCCGATGGGAAAAGGGTACCGGCGGGACTTCCTCGGCCCGCGGGGCTACGCCTCGGAGATCAGGAGCTCGTACTGGGGCGCCGCCATCAGCTCGTCCCGTTGGCCCACGTCGGCGAGCTTCACCTTGAACAGCCAGCCCGCGCCGTACGGCTCGCGGTTCACCAGCGACGGATCGGTGTCGATCGCGTCGTTGATCCCGATCACCTCGCCGCCGACCGGCGTGAAGATGTCCGAGACGGCCTTGACCGACTCGATCACGCCGATGTTCGCGAACTGCGTGAGCGTCACGCCGACCCGCGGCAACTCGACGTAGACGATGTCGCCCAGCGAGGACTGCGCGTAGTCGGTGATCCCCACCGTCGCCACGTCACCCTCGAGCGCGACCCACTCGTGCTCTTTGCTGTACAGCAGCTCTGCCGGTACGCCTGCCATGTCGCCTCTCCTAGTCTCTGGCCTCGGCCCAGACCTGCCGACCGCGCTCACGCTTTGGGACGCGTGTAGAACGGGAGCGCGACGACGCGGGCGGCGTGGCGCGCGCCGCGCACTTCGACCTCGAGCGCCGTCCCCACCGTGGCCGCCGACGGTTCGACCAGGGCGGTCGCGACGTTCTTGCCGACCGACGGGCCGATGGAGCCGCTGCGGATCGTCCCGACGCGCGCGTCCTGCGCGTAGACGGCGTAGCCGCTGCGCGCGGGGACGGGGCCGTCCATGACGAGGCCGGCGATGCGCGGGTAGTCGCCCGCCTCCCGCTGTGCGAGCAGCGCGTCCTTGCCGCGGAAGGCCAGCTTCTGGAACTTGACCACCCAGCCGAGCCCCGCTTGCAGCGGCGTGATCTCCTCGCTCAGCTCGTTGCCGTAGAGCGGCATCCCCGCCTCGAGCCGCAGCACGTCGCGCGCGCCGAGGCCACACGGTGCCAGGCCCTGCGCGCGGTGTTCGGCGAGCAGCAGATCCCACACGCCGGTCGCGTCCTCGCCGGGGAGGAACAGCTCGAAACCGTCCTCGCCGGTGTAGCCGGTCCGCGCGACGAGCACCGGATCGGCCAGCCCGCGCACTTGCGTTTCGACGCAGCCGTAGTAGCGCAGGCCGGCCAGTTTCGCCTCGACGTGGGGCTGCAACCACTCCCAGGCGTGCGGCCCTTGGATCGCGATCAGCGCGCGCTCGCCGTGCAGATTCTCAAGCGCCACGTCGCCGTACACCTCGTCTTGCAGGTACTCCCACATCTCGGCGGCGTTCGAGGCGTTGACGACCAGCAGCCAGCGCTGCGCGTCGAGGCGGTAGAAGATCACGTCGTCGTGCGCGCCGCCTTGGGCGTTGGTGAAGATCGTGTAGCGCGCCTGACCGGGCTCCAGCGTCGCGAGCGTGTTGCTGGTCAGCGTATCGGCCCAGGCCGCGACGTCGCCCCCGCGCAACGCGAACTGCCCCATGTGCGAGAGGTCGAACAGCCCCGCCCGGTGCCGCACCGCGTCGTGCTCCTTGAGGATCCCCTCGTACTGGACCGGCATCTCGAAGCCGCCGAACGGCACCATCCGCGCGCCCAGCGCGAGATGCGCCTCGTAGAGGGCGGTGCGGCGCAACGCACCGGAGGCGTCGAGCGTCATCCGCCAGGGATGCGCGGCGCGCGCCGCGACGTCCTCCGGCCACCGAATCGGATGAGGATCGCAGCAGCGAGTGCACCGCCGAGCGCGCCGCAGACGACGTCGAAGGCGTTCCAGGCCAGCCCCTCCGTCGAACCCTCGTACGCTTGGGTGACCTCGATCGCGGCGGAGTAGACCGCGCCCAGCGCGATGCTCGCCCACACGAGCCGCGCACGCGGCGGGCGCAGGGCGCACATCCAAGCGCCGCAGACGAGCGCGAAGGCGACGACGCTGTACAGCTTGCGCAGGACGACGTGCAGCGAGATGCCGAGCGGGTCGCCGAATCGCGCCGCCTCGTCACCGAAGAGCATGGTGGCGACGTGCGGCGGCGAGGTGGCGCGGTAGACCTCGTAGGTCGTCGCACTCCAGAAAAAGGCGACCGCGAGTGCGGTCGCCGCGACGAACCACAGCGCGCGCCGCAGACGTGGACCGCTGTGCGCCATGAGGGCCTTCTGGTCGCCCGCGCGCCCGCGTTCCCCCTGCTCGGACAGCGCCGCTTCGCCGTTTAGCCGCTGAGCAAGGTAAGCAGTATCTTGACTTTGTTTTTACTGTTAGCACGCGCACAATTGGCATTTAGACTAGTAAAAACTATTAATCTGACAGCCGCTTCCTCCGATTCACGGAGCGAGACCCCCACACTCGCTTCCCTTGGAGAGGAATCCCGTGAACATCGGAGCGCTTCGGACGCTCGCCTTCGGCCTCGTCGCCTCCACGGCGTTCGCAGCCCAGCCGGCGAGCGCAGACCCCACCACCACGGCCGACACCGCGCCGCAGGTCGCCGTCGTCTACCACATGCCCGTGACCTACGATCTGCCACAATTCCAGACCGTCCGACCGACCTCGTCGCTGCCGACGCTCTCACGCGCCGCCCTGTACGTGCTGCAGGCCTTCGACTCCGTGCAAAGTGCCCGGGCCCTTCGCGTCGGCGGCTCCTACGAGCGCAACACGCTGCTGCGACCCTTCTCGCACGCCGGAAGCACCGGAATGGCGCTCGGCTTCGCGCTGGGCGACGTGGTGCGCGACCTCGTGCTGCGTCATAGTCCCGAGCAGGTGCGGCGCGCAGCGGACGCCGCGCAGGCCGCCAGCAACCTCGAAGGCATCTTGGCCACGCGTGCCGCGCTGAGCGCCGCTCATCCGTAGCCAGCTCCTCGGAGCAGGACGCACCGAACCGCGCTTGGTAGGGCGCCGAGTGACGGCGGCGCGCGAAACCTTGGATCGGCTCGAACGAGCGGCCGGCATCGGCATCGGCGTCATCGCCGACGCCGACGGCCGGGTCTGCGCCGAGCTCGGCGAGGTGTCGGACTACGTGCGGGCGCTCGCGATCGTCGAGGCGTCGCGGCCGCGCGGGACGCCGTTGCGCCGCATCGCGCCGCGCCCGCCGGGCTTCGTCGACGTCCTCGCGTTGCGGCTACCCGATCGCTCGCCGGTGCAAGTCGCGCTGGTCGCGCGCCGCACCGGTCCGGTGTTCAGCGAGACGGAGCGCGCGACGTTGCTGGAGACGGTCGCCGCGCGTGGACTCGCGCCGGTCGAGGAGCTGCCCGACCTCGCCGTCGTGCGTCGCCGCTCGCCGATCCGCGCCTACGTGACCGATCTGCATCTCACCGTCCAGTCGACGACGATGCCCGACCCCTTCGCCGAGTGGCGCACCGACGAGACCTCGGCGGCCGCGGCCGGCGGACTGCCGCGCGTCATCGAGGTCGCTGTCCGCGACGCGATCGACGGCTGGGACGTCGACGCAGCCGCGCCCCACGAGCAGATCATCTTCCCGTTCCCCTCGCTGGTCGTGCGGATCGTCCCGCTCGCGCGCGACGGTGCGGTCGGTTTGGCGCTGTTCCTCGAGCGGTTGCGCGGTTCGCTCGATCTCGATGCGGCCGCCCGGCGCTACCGTATCTCGGCGCGCGAGCTCTCCGTCGCGCGGCTGCTCATCGAGGGCGCTTCGCTCGAAGAGGTCGGCGATCGCCTCGAGATCGCCGCGCCGACGGTGGCCGCGCACGTGCGCAGCCTGATCGTCAAGACCGGCGCCCGGCGCCGGGCCGAGATGATCGCCCGCTTGTTGGGCTGGTAGCGCCCGCTCAGCTCGCGCTGGTGAGCTCCGGACGCTCGCGCCACCAGGCGATCGTCCGCTCTAATCCGTCGCGCAGTGCGACGCGCGGTTCCCAGCCGAGCAGGTTGCGCGCCAGCGTGATGTCGGGACAGCGCCGCGCCGGGTCGTCTTGCGGCAGCGGACGCGGCTCGGTCACCAGCGGTACGCCGGCGACCTCGGCGACCAGCCGCGCGGCATCGAGGATCGTGAACTCGTCGGGCCGCCCGAGATTCACCACCGCCCCGCGCGCGAGGTCGTGCGCGGCGAGCCGCACGATCCCCTCGACCAGGTCGTCGACAAAGATGAAAGAGCGCGTCTGCTCTCCGTTGCCGTAAATCGTCAGCGGCCGTCCGGTCAGAACTTGCGTCAGCAGGTTCGGGATGACCCGGCCGTCGGCGAACCCCATCCGTGGCCCGTAGGTGTTGAAGATGCGCACGATCCGCGCGTCGAGGCTTCCGACTCGCAGCCGCGTCGTGATCAGCGCCTCGCCGAAGCGCTTCGCCTCGTCGTAACAGGCGCGCGGGCCGACGGGGTTCACGTTGCCCCAATACGCTTCGGTCTGCGGATGGACGAGCGGATCGCCGTAGACTTCCGAGGTCGAGGCGAACACCAGTCGCGCCTGCCGCGCCTCGGCGAGGTCGCAGGCGAGCTGCGTTCCGCGGCTGTTCACCGCCAGCGTCTCGACCGCCAGCCGCGCATAGTCGACCGGACTCGCCGGCGAGGCGAAGTGGAGGATGAGGTCGAGCGGGCCGTCGACCGGGATCGCGCGCGTGACGTCCGCTTCGAAGAACGAGAACGTCTCGTACCCGAACGCGTCGGCGAGGTTCGCCAGCGAACCCGTACACAAGTTGTCGACGGCGATCACGCGGTGCCCGTCGCGCAGGTAGCGGTCGACCAGGTGCGAGCCGATGAACCCGGCCCCACCGAGGATTGCAACGTTCATCGCGCTACCACCCACCGTAGGCGACGTAGCTCTTGGTGAGCCCGAAGAGCTTCTCACGGTAGATCCGCGCGTCGGGGAACAGCGCGCGCACCTGCGAGCGCCGCAGCAGCCGAACCGAGCGCACCTCTTCCCGTGCACGCTCCATCGATTCGGCTTTCGCGACCCAGCCTAGGCGGCGGCGCATCAGCAGCGCCGCCCGCACGTCGAGCGGTAAGAACTGGAAGCCCGGGACCAAGAAGTGCGGCTCGATCGGGAAGAAGTACGACGGCGTCTGGACGAAGTAGCGCGGCGCCACGCGCCTGACCTCCTGCGCCATACGGCGCTGGTCGGCGAAGGTTCCGACATGCTCGATCACCGAGTTCGAGTAGACGACGTCGAAGCTGCGCGCGGCGAACGGCAGCGCGCGCGCATCGCCGACCAACGTGCGAATCCGTCCGCCGGCGGAGGGCTGCTGCTCGAGATTGACCACGGTGACCGAGACGTCGTCCTCATCGGGGAGCGAGACCCCGCGCCAGAACTCGGTCGTCCCGCCGACGTCGCAGATCGAGACCGGACGCGGCAGCCTCGCGAGCAGCTCGCGAAAGAACGCGAACCGCCGCTTGCGCAGCCGCGCGGCCCACGACGCTCCGTTTCGCTGGTCGGCCAGCGCGAACAGCATCGCCGTCATCGCGCAGCCTCGTCGAACAGGGCTGCCGCCGAGCGGGACGAAGTCGCGTCACGATGCTTACGACCGGCTACGTTTCGGCACATCACGTCACGGTGGCCGCGAGCCCCGCGACGCCGCCGCTCTGCCTGAACGGGACGCGCTACGCCGTTACGTTCGACGACGAGTTCACGTCCTTTCGGCCCTACGAGCCGGCCAGTGGACGGGGCGTCTGGGACACGGCCTACACCTGGGGCCGGACGAACCCCGGCGCGCACGACGCCGCGCTGTACGTCGATCCCGGCTTCGCGGTCAAGCATGACGGTGCGCCGCTCGGCCTGAACCCGTTCTCGGTTTCGCCCGACGGCTTGACGATCACGGCGAGCGTCGCACCGCCCGCGCTCGCCGCCATGACGCCGCCACCCGCCTATATCTCCGGAGTCATCACGACGCGGCACAGCTTCTCGCAGACGTACGGCTACTTCGAGGCGCGGATGCGGTTGCCGCACGGGCGCGGACTCTGGCCCTCCTTTTGGCTGCTGCCGGTCATCGGCTACCCGCCCGAAATCGACGTCATGGAGGTCCTCGGACAGGAGCCGGAGCGTGTCTACCAGACCACGCACGCCGTCGACAAATCGGTGCAGCAGGTCATATCGACGCAAACCGATCCGAGTGGGTTCCATTCGTACGGCGTGGCCTGGACGCCGGCGACCATCATCTACTATCTCGACGGACGGGTCACCGGCTCGGTTCGGAACATCTCCAATCAACCGATGTATCTGCTGGTGAACCTGCAGGTCGGTGGGCCCGGGAGTTGGCCCGGAGTGCCCGACGCGAGCACCACATTCCCCACCTCCGTTACGACCCGCTACGTTCGCGCGTACGAGTCCAGCGGAACGTGCGCCGCGCATTGACGGTCGGGTAGCGGCGAGCACCGAGGCAGCGAGCATCACCGAACTCCGCCGGGTCCGCTCGTCGAGGAGCCGGACCAGCGCACCAGACCGTTGGAGCCGACGACGAAGCGTGGCCGCACCACCGCGCGCTGCTCCGGTACCGCCGCGATCGCAGTCTTCTCCGGCATGACCGTGAACAGGAAGAACGTGAGGAAGATGATCCAGTCGAAGTCGTTGTACTTCGCGATGTAGGCCTCGCTCACGTTCAGCGTCACGAAGAACGCGAGCGCGGCGAGCGGACAGGCCCGGTCGAAGGTGTACCGGCGCACCACGAAGCGCCAGGCGGCGCGCGTCGCCTGGGCCAGCACGACCAGCATCATCGCCAGGCCGACCAGGCCGAGATCGAGCGCGAGCTCGAGGTACCCGTCGTGCGCGTGGAACGGGCGCCAGCCGGCTGTACCTGGATTGAACTGCAAGAACGATCCGCCCGGCGCCCAGAAGACGTCGTAGCCGTACCCGAGCAACGGGTGGGCGGCGATCGCCTGCACGACGTGCGTCCAGATCTCGAGCCGGCCGGTAAGCGTCGCGTTGCGGCCGAGGATCGCCAGGACCGGATTCTGCGTGCCGTCGGTGGCGAAGGCGACACCTGCAAAGAGCGCGCCGACCAAGACCACGATGGCCGCGACCAGCGGGACCGCGCGTCGCCGATTCGCCGCGAACGCAACGACCATCGTCACCACGCAGACGAACAGCGTCAAGAGCGCGGTCGCCGAGCGCGTCGCGGCGAGCTCGGCCAGGCAGAGCAGTCCGCCCGCCCAGAAGAACGTCGCTGACGGCCCGCGCCGGCGCCAGGCCGCCATCGCGACGGTGACCAGACCGAAGGCGAGGAAGAGCCCGAGCCGATTCTTGTGGGAAAAGATCCCGCGCAGCGCGCCGGAGTACTCGAGGTGCATCAAGCCGGCGTCGGGCGAGACGACGACGATCGCGAGGCTGAGCGCCGCCGCGGCGATGACGACGACGGCGAAGGTATCGATGAAGCTTTCGAGGGTGAAGCGCGAGACGATGAAGTACGCGCAGGCGGTCGTCCCGGCCAACCCGATGGCCCGCCGTGCCGTCGCGCCGGGGTCGTCGGACCAAAGCGTCGAGACGATCGCCAGCCCGACGAGCGCGACGACCAACCACGACGAGCGCAGCAGCTGGCCCAGCCCCCCCGGGCGGCGCGCGAGACCGACGACGGCGACGACGTAGAGGCCGCCCCAGACGACTTCCGAGAGCGGCGAACTCGTCTCGACGAGCGAGCTGAACTCTTGATCGGGCGTCGTGATGCGCACGACGAGGATCCCCAGCAAGATGACCGCAAAGACGAACAGCCGATCGACCAGCGTCGGCGTAGCAGTGCGGCGTGCGGTGAGCGTCGCCACTCTCAGAACTCCGTCCCGTACCGCAGCATGCTCGAGCGGTCGTACTCGAGGAACAGCACGCCGAATATCCCGGCCAGCATCCCGGCGCCGCGGGCGACGTCGACGAGCGCTTCGAGGGCGCCGGTTCGCCCGCGTAGGGCGAGCCGTAGCGGCAGGCTCACCAGACCGAAAGTCGTCCAGGCGAACGCCTTTCCGATGCGGCCGGCGATCGCGCGCACCGACCCGTGGATGCGCAGGTCGCAGTACCACAGCGTGTTGCCGCGCCGGAATGCGCGCCGCAGGATGTACGTCGCGCACAACCGGTTCGGCATCACGTGCTCCGCCGCGACCGCGTTGGCCGCGTACGCTATGCGACCGCCGCGCGCCAACAGCTCCCGGAAGAAGAATTGATCCTCGCCGCCGGCCGCGTTGAAGGCCGGATTGAAGCCGAGCTCGTTGAACGCCGGCGCGCGCAGGAGTAAGAGCGCGTTCCCGGTGCAACCGTCGCGGAGCGTGGAGCCGTCCCGGAAGCGCGGCATGTCGAAGAACGCACCCCGCCGGATCCACGCGGGCGCCGACGCCGGGAGCAACGGGAGTACCGGACCGCTCACCGCGTCGGCATGGGTCGCCGACTGCACCCGGAGCAGCTCGGCGAGCCACTGCGGCTCCGGAATCTCATCGTCGTCCAGCATGGCGAGGAACGGGGCGCGCGCCCGCGCCACCGCGAGCGCCGCGTTTCGGACGTACGAGAGCCCGCGCTCGCGCACGACCAGATATTCGACCGGGAACGGGAGCAGCGCGGCGACCTCCTCGACGACGGCGCGCGCGCTCTCGTCGGGATCGTTGTCGAGGACGACGACCGTGACGCGGTCAGGCTCCACGTCCACCTGGCGGCGGACGCCATCCAAAGCGCGGCGCAGGAGGTTCGGCCTCCGGTAGGTCGTGACGACCAGGCAGACGTCGGGCGTCACGACGCGACCTCCGCGCCATACTTGATGGTGCTGGCCTGATCGTATTCCTGGAAGACGACGCCGAAGAGCCCTGCCATCGTCCCGAGCCCGCGCGCGAGGTCGACCATCGCTTCGACGGCCCCGGTCTTGCCCCGTACGATCGTGCGCGGCCCGATCGTGACGACGCCCAAGCCGATGCGGCCGAGCGCCTTGCACAGCCGCAGCGCCATCTTGCCGGCGGTTCCGTGGATGCGCAGGTCGCAGTACCAGAGCGTGTTCCCACGCCGGAACGCGCGCCGCAGGATGTAGGTCACGCACAGCCGCTGCGGCAGGACATGCTCGGGCGCGAGCGCGTTGGCGGCGTACGCGACGACACCACCTCGCGCAAGCAGTTGGCGAAAGAAGAACTGGTCGCTGCCGCCCGCGTTGTCGAAGGCGCTGTCGAAGCCCAGGCCGTCGAAGGCGGGTGACTCGAGCCAAAAGACGCTGTTCCCGGTGCAGCCATCATCGAGCAGCTCGCCGTCGGCGAAGGTCGGGATGTCGTAGAAGGCACCGCGCCGGATCCACCCCGGCGCGCTCGGGGGGACGAGCCGCGGCACCGGCCCGATCACCGCCTCGGCGCGGGTCTCGGCTTGCACGCGCATCAGCTCCGCGAGCCATTGCGGCTCGGGTACTTCGTCGTCGTCGAGCATGATCAGGTAGGGCGCCCGTTCACGGCCGATCGCCAGGGCCGCGTTGCGCACGTTCACGATCCCGGGCCGCGGGCAGACGGCGTAGCCGACGGCGAAGGGCAGCGTGCCCGCGATCTCGTCGACGACGCCGCGGGCACTCTGCTCCGGGTCGTTGTCGAGCACGACGACGGTCACGCGCTCCGGCGCAATTCCGGTCTGACGGCCGAGGCTCGCCATGACGGTGCGCAGCAGACGCGGCCGCTTATAGGTCGTCACCACCAGGCAGATGTCGGGGGCGCTCATCGGGCGCTCGTCGCCATGACGACGCTCCGCTCGGCTGCGGGCTTGGTCCCGACGGCAGCGTCGAGATCGTCGGCGATCGCCGCTTCGAGCGCTGCAAAGACCTGGTCGGCGCCGAAGCGCGGCGCAGCCGCTCGCGCCGCACGGACCAGCGCGGCGTGCTCCTCGTCGTCGGTGAGCAGCCGCGTCACCGCGTCGGCGAACGCGTGCGGATCGTTCGCGACCACGAACGGGGCAGGCTCGAGGTCGAGCAGTCCCTGTGCGCCGATCGCGGTGGTCACCATCGGGACGCCGTACGCCATCGCCTCGACGACCTTCAGCTTGAGACCGCTGCCCGCCAGCAGCGGGGCGATGGCGACGGCCGCGCCCGCAAAAATCTCCGGCAGCTCGTGCCGCACTCCCATCAGCGTCACGTTCTCGGGGACGCTCGCCAGGCGCAGGCAGATCGTGCCGTAGATCTCGAGGTGCGCGTGCGGTACGCGCCGGCGAATCTCGTCCCAACAAGAGGCGAAGAACCAGCCGATGCCGTCGACGTTCGGCAGCGTCCCGCTGGCGACGAGCACGCACCGTCCGGGACGGCGCGGCGCGCGCACCGGGTCGCCGACGTCGATCGCCATCGGCAGCTCGACGACCCGCGCTGCCGGGACGATCCGGCGAAACGCGGCCGCGTCGTCGCGCTGGATCGCGATCAGGTTCCGCGCGGTGGACAGGACGGCGCGCTCCGTTTCGGACGAGAACCCGTGGGGCCGGACTTCGAAGCCCCGGGCTCGGAGCGATTCCGCGCGCTGAATCTTCACGTCGTGCGTGATGATCCAGCCGCTGCGCGCTCGTACACCTTCGCAATAGTTGAAGATCGAGTCGTAGAGGACGACGTCGGGTGCGGCGCGCTGCGTGTACTGCTGCACGAAGCGACGCTCGGCCGGTGAGAGAAACGCGCCCAGGACGTGGGAGAAGCCGCGAGCCCGCCGCAGCGAGAGACGCCCCCGTTCGACCGCGACGCGAAGCGGCTTCGGCAGCACGTCGAAGAGCCGATAGGCGAGGGTGGTCGCGATGGCCAGCGGTGAGCACAGGACGGAGCGCCCCCACACGCGCCGCATCGCGGGAGAGACCAGGCGGTACGGCAACCGCGCCTCGTCGATCGCCAGGTCGGTGATGCGCGGCCGCAGCAACAGCCAGGTAATGCGCCAGCCGCGTGCGGCGAAGCGCGCGACGATCGCCTTCACGTAGGTCGAGAGGCCGGAACGTTCGAGAGCGATCTGGTAGTCCGGCAAGAAGTCGCTCACGATCACCAGCTCGCGCGGCGCGGCGCTCATCGGCCTCGCTCCGGGCGACGCCGGGCGCGCAGGATCGCCAGCGCGACCGGCCACGGCTCGACCAGATAGCGGCGCCAGAATCGCGCCGGATCGCGCGCCAGGCGGAACAGCCACTCGAGCCCGATGCGGCCCATCCAGCGGGGCGGCGTCGGCTGAGTCCCGGCGATGTATTCTAAGCACGCCCCGACCGTGAAGAAGCACGCCGGCGCCACGGGGTGCCGCTGTTCGAGGATCCATCTCTCCTGGCGACCCATCCCCATCCCGACGAGCACGATCTGTGGGCGGTATTCGGCGAGCCGGCTTGCCACGGCCGCGCCGCTCTCGCCCTGCGGATCGAAGTAGCCGGGAACGCCCTCGACTTCCAAGCCGGGGACACGCAAGCGAACTTCGGCCAGACCCAACCGCTGGACCGCGGCCGTGCCGCCGATCCAGAAGACGCGCCAGCCCAACGCCGCGGCGAGTTGCAGCAACGGCCAGATGACGTCCAGCAGCGTTACCCGCTGATCGCGTCGCGCCGGCACGCCGGCAAGCCGGCACAGTCCGACGATCGGCATCCCGTCGATGTGGACGTAGGTCTCCGGCAGCGCGTGCAGCGTCCGAAAGGCGGAGTCGTCTTGCAAGACGCGCAGCCCGTGCAGATTCTGCGAGGCGACGATGCACTGTTCGCCGGCCTCGACGTGCGTGCGGATGATCTCCAGCAGGTCATTCGCGGTCGTCGGCGTGATCTTCGCGCCGAACACGTCGTACGAGGGGAACCGGCGCGAGAGGTCGGCCAGCGTCGCTGCGGCCGTCACGGCTCGAGCGGTCCGTTGAGGCGAGCGCCGAGCGCGTGCGCGAACCCCGCGCGCGAGGCGCGCGAGGCGATCGCATAGAGCGCGCCGTAGGCGATGACCGCGGCGGTGCACGCGAGCGCGAGCGAGGCGACCCCGACGCGGACCGGGATCAGCACCAAGACCGCGATCATCCCGAACGTCGCCGCCCCAGCCTGCCACCAGCCCGCGGCGAGCGGGAGCGGGAAGAACCGCCGTCCCCAGACCGCGCTGAGGCCGACGCCGAGCGCGTTCGAGATCAGCGAGGAGCTCGCTGCGCCGTACGCGCCGTAGCGCGGGATGAGCGTCAGGCTGCAGACGATCGCCACGATCGCGGCCGCCGCGCTGATGACCGCAGCGGGTCGCGTCCGGCGCGAGAGCTCGAAGGCCTGGTCGAAGTAGAACGTGCGCAGGCCGTAGAGCGCGGTCGCTACGGCGGCCAGCGCGATGATCGTCTCGGCACCGGTCTGGAAGTGGCTGCCGAAGAACGTGTGCGCGATCGGGCCGGCGAGGACGACCAGGCCGCCGACCGCGGGGATTGCCAGGCCGAGCATGAGCCGCGCGTTCTGCCGCAGTTGCGCGCGGGCGGCCTCGACGCCGTCCGTGTCGAGCAGACGCATCGCGAGCGGCTGCCCGGCCAGCGCCGTCGCCGAGATCAAGAGATAGACCGATTGGCGCGAGAAATCGAACGCCACCGAGTAGATGCCGACCGCCGCCGTCCCCGCCGTAACGCCGAGCAGCAGCCGGTCGAAGGTCACGTTGAGCTGGGTGAGGACACCGGTCGCGGTGATCGGCCAACCGAAGTGCAGGAGGCGGCGAAATAGCGCGCGATCGAACGCTCCGCTCAGCGCCGGAGCCCACTGGCCCACGGCGAGCAGCGCCGTCGCGTTGCCGAGCGCGAAGCCGAGCAGCAGCCCCTCGCCCTTCAGCCCCGCCGCGATGCAGCCCAGCGAGCCGAGGACGGTGCCGACGGCGCGGGTCACGTTGAGCGCGCCGTACGCGCCGACGGCGCGCTTCGCCTGGAGCACCGTGATCGTCAACTCGAACCATCCGTTGGCGACCGTCGCAGCCACGGTCAGCGCGACGGCGGTCGTCGAGAACCGGCCCCAAGCGGCGAGCGCCACCACCTCGACGATGGCCAGCGCCAGCGCCGTCGCGGCGAACGAGATCACCACCGTCCGCGCCAGAGCGGGCTCCATGACCAGCGTGCTGCCGAGCGTGCGGAGCATCGCGACGCGCACCCAATAGAACGCCACCGCCGCGAACAGCGCGATGCTTGCCAGCAGTGCGTAGAGTCCCACCGATGCCGGGTCCAGCAGTCGCGTATAGACGGAGACGGCGAGCACGGTGATCAGCGCGGGGAGGATCCGGCCCGCGAAGTAGCCACCGAAGTGGCGAACGAGCCGCGGCAGCGTCACGGCGACAGCCCGGCCGCGAGCGGAACGCTCGCCACGGCCGCGTATCGAAACCACGCCAGCGTCTCCGCGAACGACCGCTCCAGCTCGCGCGTGTCGGCCGCGACGGCCGGCAACTGGATCGTCGCGTGCGGGAGAGACACCGGATCCGCCGGGCGCGTGCGCATCGAGGTCCCCGCGACGAAGCACAGCGTGGCGGCCAATTCGGCGGCCGTGACGACAGCATCGGCCTCGCGCACGCCGGCGCCACGCCGTCCGTTCGCCTGGGCCAGCTCGACCAGATCGCGCGCGACCCGCCGCGAAAAGCTGAGCTCGATCGGCAGCCCCTCGACCCCGCGAATCGGCAGCGGCTCGCCGGCGGCGCAAGCCGCAAACAGCTCGTAGAGCAGTGGCGCCGGCCGGCGGCGCATCCGCGGGCCGTACGCGACGCCGCGACACACGAGCGCGTGATCGAGGTGGGTGGTAGCCGTGTGGACCTCGATCCCGGCGGACGGCTCGCGCGCTCGCCGCAAAGCGACGACCGGCACGGCGAGCTCAGCGGCGATGCGCCCGCTCGTCCCGGGGGCCTCGGCGAGGTCGAAGACGACCGTCGGGCGCGCGCGCAGGACGTGTAAGGCCTCAACCACTTGGGCGAGCGATCCGTGCGGCTCCCAGAATGCGAACGCCGCGCGCCCGGAGGCGATTGCGTTCGCGGTGTTCGCCAGCGAGCCCGATTGCAGCGTGTCGACGATGACGACCGGCTCGCGGCGCGCGACCAACACGTCGACCAGGACGCTCCCCAAGAAGCCGGCGCCGCCGACGACGATCGAGGCCATGCGCTGGGGCTCAGCGCTCCAGCACGAGCAAGGATTCCGCCGCGGTCGGCGACTCGGTCGTCTCGCCCAGCACGACGCGCAACGAGCTGCGCGCCGGTGCGACGATGTCGACGTCGTAAGCGCCGGCCGCGAGCAACTCCGCCAAACGACGCGGCTCGGCGGCGACGACCCCGAGCACGCGCGCACCGAAGCGGGTCAGCGCGGGGACGACGTCCCGGTCGGCGCGACGCACCCGCCGCCCCAAGCCGACGACGAGGATGACGGCGTCGACGATTCGCGCAGCCTCGAGCGCGACGCTGCTTTCCAAGACTTGCGCCGCCTCGACGATGCAGACGTCGTATTTCGCCTTCAGCTCCGCCAGCCGCAGTCCGAGCGCCGAGCCCGTGCGCTGCTCGGCGGCATCGAGGCGGAGCAGCGCGGTCGAGCGGCCCGCCGCGGCAAACGCGCGGGCGAGGCCGAGCGCCAGCGCCGACGCGCCGTCGCTTTCGTCGGCCGAAGCGACGAGGATCTGGCTCGGGGCGCCGACGTCGGCTTCGACGGCGACGCGGAGGATTCGAAGTTGCTCGTCCAGAGAGATTGGCATGACGATCGCGTTCCTTTAGTTCAGCGTCGCGACGATCGGCGCGCCGTAGACGTTCTCGACGATCGTGACGGACCACATGCGATACTCTCGCCGGTCGATCCAGAAGATCGTCGCGAAGGCGATGCACAGGGCGAGCAGGAGCGCCAGCATGATCCGCACCGGAAGGACGGTGTAGAACACCGGTTTACCGTAGGCGGCGCGGTCGAGCACGCTGACGGAACCGATCGAGCCCGCCTGGGCCTGGTCGGCGCGCGCCTCGGCGAGCCGCGCCGAGAGCACCCCGTACGCGGACGTCTGCACGTCACGTTCCCGTTGCAAGTCGTCGAAGCGCGAGGCCAGCGACTTGCCCGCTTTGAGCTGGTCCTGCGTCTGGCCGAGGACTTGGTTCAGGCCTTGGAGCTTCGCCGCGTCGCCCGCCGCGAGCGACTGCGCGCGCGTTACCTCGCCGAGCGCCGCCGCATACCCCGCATCGAGCGCCGGGGGCTTCTGCTGCAACGCCGAGCGGCGGCCTTGCACGGCCTGCCGCTCACCCGCGACGGTGTGGCGCAGCTCCGGCAAGCCGGGATACGCGCCCGAGTATTGGGCCTGCACGGCGGCGAGCCGCGCGAAATCGTGACCGAACTGGTCCGCGACGTCGCGGTAGGCAGGATCGCTCTCGGTGATCTGACGGCGCGCCGACAGCTCGGCTTCCGCCGGCCGCCGGCTCGTCACCGCCGCCGCGGCCGCCTCTCCCTTGGCCGTCGCCTCGACCTCGGCGCGCTCCTGAGCCAGGGTCTGGTACTCGGCGCTCAGCGAATGCGCGTCGTCGCGCGTCGCGAGGTACGGCGCCGCCGCGGTCAGCCGTTGAATCTCCGCATCGACGCGGTTGATCCGCGCGCGCCGGGCGTCGACCTGCTGCTGCAGGTCTGCCGTCAGCACGCTGAAGCGTTCGGTGGCGCGGTCGTGGTAGAAGCGCGTCATCTCCTCGGCGACCGCGTTGGCACCCGCAGCGCTATCCGCCGACGAGAGACCGGTAAAGCGGATCACCACGATCGCTCCCGGCGCCAGCGCGATCGCGCCGGCGGGTGGGGCCGAGAGGTTCGCCTTGATGTGGTGCATGAGCCGAACCAGCGCGTGCGGGTCCCGCGGCCAACCGATGTCGCGCGCCACGTTCGCGAGCACGGTTGCCGTGGTCGCCAGATACGGTAGATCGGCCGAGAGGATCGGTTTCGTCGCGGACGTCGCGTCCGAGGGCGTGTCGTGATCGCCGCCCGCGGCCATCAGCACCGACGACTCCGCGGCGTACTCGGTCGGGACGACGAGCACGGCGAACACGTTGAGCACGAGCGCTGCGATGAGGAACGCCACCGTGAAGGGGCGCCAGCGCCGAACGAGCAGGTCTTTGACTTGAGCGACCTTCATCTCATCCCACCGATGCGGCACGCTGGCCGAGCTGGACGCGGGCGTCGCCGAAGCGGCGGCCGATGCCCTGGTAACGGATCCCACACGCCGCCAGACCCGCGCCGTCGAGGACGTTTCGCCCATCGACGACGACGCCGCGGCGCAGGGCGCCGGCGATGATCGCCGGGGGAACGGCGGCGAACGCCGGCCATTCGGTCAGCACGAGCAGGGCGTCGGCCTGATAGAGCGTCTCCTCGGCCGTGTCGCGCATCTCGCACTTCACCATCGGGTGCGCACCGGCGATCGCCGGGTCGTGCGCGACGACGCGCGCGCCGCGCCGGTGGAGTTCGTCGACGACGCGGATCGCCAGCGAATCGCGCAGGTCGTCGGTCCCCGCCTTGAAGGCCAGGCCCCAGACCGCGACGACCGTGTCGCGCAGCGTCCCCAGTTCCCGCGCCAGCGCCTCGACGACCCGGAGCGGCTGCCGGTCGTTGGCACGCAGGGTCGCCTCGACGAGCTCGCCATGCACGTGCAGCGCATGGGCCTGGCTGCGCAAGCTCTTGAGGTCCTTTTCGAAGCACGGTCCGCCGAAGCCGATCCCGGGGGCGAGAAACGCAGCCCCGATCCTGCGGTCCGATCCGACGCCGGCGAGCACGTCGAGCGCATCGGCGTCGAGTCGGTCGCACAGGTTCGCGACCTCGTTCGCAAAGGTCACCTTCATCGCCAAAAACGCGTTGGAAGAGACCTTGATCAGCTCGGCGTTTCGATAACTGGTGACGACGACCGGGCGCTCGATCTCCGCGAAGAGCGCGGCGTAGTCAGACGCGTCCTCGGGGTGACCTGCGCCGATGACGATACGGTCGGGGTTCAGGAAATCATCGAGGGCATGCCCTTCGCGCAGAAATTCGGGCGCGTAGAGGACGGTGTGGAACGGCGGCGCGTTGGAGGCGATCAGATCGGTCGTGCCGCACGGCACCGTCGAACGGATGACGATCGTCCCCGGACCGCGCAGCGCGCCGCCGACGCTCTCCAGCGCCTCGTGCAGCGCGCTCATGTCGGCCGAGCCGTCCAGCCGCGACGGCGTGCCGACGCAGATGATGACGAAGTCGGCGCCGGCCGCGGCGGTTGCGAGATCGTGCTGGAACGACAGACGCCCGCGGCCGAGCTGCGCGCGCAACCGAGCGGTGAGGTTCCCCTCCCGGTACGGCGGCATCCCGGCGGCGAGCCCAGTCACCCGCTCGTGGATGACGTCGTAGCCGGCGACTCGATGCCCCAGCTCGGCCAGACCGACCGCCGTCGCGACGCCGACGTAACCGGTCCCGACCACGCACACCTGCCGCGAGCGTTGCGCCATGATCAGTGTGCCCCCTGGCCGTTCACCACGACCCGAACGGTTTCGAGCAAGATCTTCAAGTCCGTCGACGGCGAGGCGCGTCGAATGTACTCGAGGTCGAGCAGCGTCGCCTCGGGCCAGTGCAGCGGGATCTGCGAGCGGCAGGTCACCTGCCACAGCCCGGTGAGGCCGGGTGCGGCGAGGTGCCGGAGGTGCTGCCACGGCGCGTACTCGCGCACGATGAAGGGCATCTCCGGACGCGGCCCGATCAGGCTCATCTCGCCGCGGATCACGTTGATCAGCTGGGGAAGCTCGTCGATCGAGGTCCTGCGCAGCAGGCGTCCGACGCGAGTGAGCCGCGCATCCCGCGAGGTCGACGGCGTCAGGCGGTCGTCGCACATCTCGACGCGCATCGTGCGCAGCTTGTAGATCGTGAACAGCCGCTCGAAGCGTCCGACGCGCTTTTGCGTGAACAGGACCGGGCCGCGGTCCTCGGCGACGATCGCGGCGGCGGCGACGAGCAGCAGCGGCGCGGTAACGGCGAGAGCAACGACGGCAACGAGCAGGTCCAGGACGCGCCGCGCGAAGCGTGCGGAGCGGCGGCTGCCGTAGACCAGGCTGATGCGCGGGGAAGCGTCGCGTAGTGGCGCGGCGTCGACCCGCTGATCGGACCGGACCGTCGGAACCGAGACGGCGCCGTTGCGAACGATCATGGGAAGAGGATCCAGCGCAGGGTCGAGGCCAGCGAGGCCAGGATCGCGTTGTCGATATGCTTGCCGTGCGGGACGTAGACTTGATCGCCGTCGGCCAGCCGCGGGTTGGCGGACATAATGCCACGCGCGACGAGGGTCACGTCGTAGGTCTTGACGACGCCGTCGTGCACGACGTGGACGTGCCCGAGATCGCCATCTTTGTCGGGGCCGCCGGCGCTGAAGACGGCCGCCAACAGCGAGACGTCGCTCTTGAGCATCACCGTACCGGGATGCAGCACGATCCCGGCGACGGTCACTTGCGGCGCGGTCTGAACGGTCAGCGTGTCGCCATTGTGGGCCGGCTCGCGAAAGGCCGGGTCGGCGATCGAGATCGGAGTATCCGTCCCGTCGCGTCGCAGGATGATCCCCGCCGTTCGCGCGGCGTCGGTCAATCCGTAGACTTGATCGATCGCGTCCGAGAGCGGCTCGTCGGTTGCCAAGTATGCGAAGCCCGGCTGCCGTACGGCGCCGCTCACCTGCACGGCGATCGGCTTGTCGTGGAAGAGCACCGCGTCGCCGGGCCGCAACTGCGGACCGGGCTTGCCGGCCGCCGCCAGGGCGACCATGTCGTAGGTGCCGAGCACCGCCCCGTCGCGCTCGACCTGCACGGCACGCATGTCGATCTGGGAGTGGTACGGGTCGAAGGCCGGCGGCGCGTTCTGCGCGACCAGCTCCGGTGTCTGCCCGGTCATCCGGATGGCGTCGATCGCCCCGGCCAGCGTTTGGCCGGGGTAATACTTCACGACGCCGTCGTTGACCGGGAACGGCCAGCCGGCGATCGTGATCGACGATCCCTCGCTTTGCCGCTGCACTTCGACCGCGACGTAGGGAAGGTAGGGCCGCAAACGAGCGCTGATGCTCCGGGCCGCGGTCGTCGTCGTGTCGCCCGCGACGTGGACGATGCCCGCCATCGCGAGGACGATGTTGCCGGTGCTGTCGACGACGTGCGCCCCGGAGAGCTCCGGATGGTTGTAGACGTTGACGTAGACCTGGTCCCCGACATGGACGGGCGCATCGGCGACCGCATCACGCGGGATGGCTGCCAGGGACACGGACGCTGCCGCCACCGCGAGCAGCGTCCGTGCGAGCCGAAGGGAGCGCATGTTCCTCTCTATTGATAGCCGTGGACGTAGTCGACGATCATCGTCGCCGGGAAGGGCGTGCTCGAGTTCGGCGAGCCGGGGAAATCGCCGCCGACCGCGAGGTTGAGCACCAGGTAGAAGGGCGAGTTGAATACCCACGTCCCGCCGCTGGGAATCGTCGACGGCGTGACCGTCGCGTAGAGCGCGTTGTCGAGGTAGTACTTGATGCTGGTCGCGCTCCACAGCACACCGTAGATGTGGAATCCGCTCGAGAGCGGGACGCCGCTCGGCTCCGTGTATTCGACGGTCAGCGGGCCGGTCGTGTTGAATCCAGGGCCGTGTAGGGCTCCGAAGACGGTGGCCGGCGCCGACCCGATGGTCTCCATCGCGTCGATCTCGCCGCTCGTCGTGCCGGTGCCGTCCGTTAGCCAGAAGGCGGGCCACAACCCTTGCCCCGGCGGGATCTGGATTCGTGCTTCGAAGTAGCCGTAGGTTTGGGAGAAAATCCCGCGCGTCGTGAGCCGGGCCGAGACGTATTGGCATGGCCCATACGAGCAAGTCGCGCTGAACGGATTCCCCGCGTTCGCCGTGATGACCAGGTGGCCGTTGCCGTCCTGCTCGGCGTACTGCGGTGCGTAGTTGGGCGCACCTGGAGCGGTTACGTTCGCGTAGTCCTCGAGCTCTTGGTTCGTACTCCACGGCCCCGTGTCGTCGGTCCAGTTCGCCGTGTTGACCGGCGCGCCGGCGGCGCCGTTGAACTCGTCGTCGAAGGTCATCGTCATGGTCGCGCCGGGCGATTCCGGCGGCGGCGGTGAAGCCGTCGCCACCGCGGTCGGCGAGACGTTCGGCGCCGGCGTGGGGGCCACCGATTGCGGAAGTGCGATCACCGCGAGCCAATATTGGACATCGGCAGCGAACGCGAACGAGGATGTGCTGCCGACGAAGTTCAGCGTCGTCCCAGAGACCGTCGCCGGTCCCTCGAAGCCGTACTGCCAGCCGAGGGATGGACGGGTCGGATCGTACAACGCCAAGTAATACGAGGTGTTGGGGACGATGTCGGCCGCCGGGACAACGATCGAGAAGCCCGGCGTCGCGAGGAACGTGATCGGCGAACCCCAGAAGAGCCCGAGGTACACGACCGCGACCGCCGGGATGGTCTGCTGCGTGCGCCGGAGCGATTGTGCGGCACGCTTCAAGTCGAGGGCCGGCACGGACGTCGGCGCCGTATTCTGCACGGTCGCCGTGATGCTCTCGGTGCCGGCCGAGTTCGCTGGAGGCATGTTCAGCATCGCGGCGATGCCGTTCGCGCTGGCGAGTGGAATCGGCACCGGGCTCGGGGTCGGGCCGGAAGGCGGTGCCGTCGCGATCGGGACGCCGAGTTGCTGCTGCGTCACCGAGAACGGCGAGGAACTCGGGATGGGAACCGGGGTCGGACTGGCGGTCGCCACGGGGCCCGGCACCGAGACGCTACCGCCGCCGCACGCCGCGAAGCCCGCGGCGACCAGGAGCATGAAGCCGAGTCCCACGACTTTCCGGACGTTCATCGGTGTCTGTTCCACGTGTCCTCCGTTTGCCGCACGTCGGGCATTGCGGTAGCTGCCGAGTGCGAACGGGTAGCCGCAACATCGAAAGCAGCGCTTGGCTGGGTATGGCCATCGTATGCCATGGTCGTTACAGCGTCGTTAACGCGAAGGCCCCGATCGGCCGGGGCGGGACGTTAACACGACGGTTACGCTGAGCCCGTACGATAACGCAGTGCGCAGGCGGTCCGATTATCGGTCCGTCTCATGACGCATATGCCCCGACGCGACCGTTCTTCTCGCACCGGGAGGTCCTCGACGTGATCGACACGGTGGAGTTTCGCCTCTCCACACATGGTACTCGGCTCCGCGGGCGTATCCACGACCGGACGGCGCGCGTCGGCGTCCTTGGTATTGGACGAGCCGGGCTTCCGGTCGCGATCGAAAAGGTGACCGCCGGTTTCAGCGTGGTCGGCTTCGATGCGGACGAGGGCCGGGTCGAAGCGTTGAACAGCGGGATCAGCTACCTGGACGACGTCGACGCCGACGCCCTGGCACAGGCGGTCGCCAAGGGCGCGCTCCGCGCGTCGTCCGATCTCTCGCAGCTCGGGAAGTGCGACGTCGTTTCGATCTGCGTCCCGACGCCGTTGACGGCGAACAAGGACCCGGACGTCTCGGCGCTGCGCCGCGCCGCCGAAGCGCTC
>Ga0302324_100005700_pt1 | contig 27104 bp, 19 predicted proteins | sample Palsa_T0_1_FD_201949 | JGI IMG/M metagenome (GOLD analysis project Ga0302324, IMG submission 201949) | Peat permafrost microbial communities from Stordalen Mire near Abisko, Sweden - Palsa_T0_1 | ecosystem: Environmental > Terrestrial > Soil > Palsa > Peat permafrost | place: Sweden: Abisko...
CCGCGCTCACCGATGTTTCCGCCACCGTTGGCGTTGTTTGCGCCGTGGGCGCCGTCGTTGTGCTCGATGCCGCCGCGATTCACGTTGTTGGCTACGCCGCGCTCGCCGCCGTTGCGGTAATAATTGTTGCGATTATAAAAAGTGTTGCTGTGGGAGATGTAGGCGTTGTGATTGTAAACCAGCGTGTGACCGCCCCAATTGGCTCCCCAATGGCCCCAGCCCCAGCCGTAACCGCCGTACCAGCCGATTCCGAAACCGATTCCAAAGGAGAGATAGGGGCCACCGAACCAGATGCCCGGCACGGGATACCAAAAAGGCCAGGGCGAAATGGGATAGCCATAGACGATCCAGGGATCATAGGCCGGGACGTAAACGACATCGGGACTCGCGGGCTGAATGACAATGTCAGCGCCCTGCGTTTGGACGGTTTGCTGCGGAGTGTCTTTCAGATTGCCGGCTTGCTGGGCCTTCTGACGCATTCTTTGGATGGCGTCCATCACATCGGGCTGCTGGTTGTAGTAAGCGTCGCCGAGCGAGGAAGTCCAGGAGAGGTTCTTGTCCATATTGGCGAGAACCGTGGGGAACGCGGTGATGGCCTTGACGCTCGGATCCCACATTTGCTGATCCACGGCCTTGGCCAAATCATCGCCCTTCAAATCGGGATTTGCCTGCACCCAGCGATCGGCTTCGACGATCTCGGCTGGAAAGGTGGAGGCGGCTAAAATCTGCGCAACCAGAGAATCGGGATAGAGCGCGATGGGCGCTACGAGCTGGTTGAGCTGCTCGGGAGTCTGCGTGGTATAGGCCGGCTGCGCGGGCTGCGTATTTTGCGGCGGGGCCTGCGACGACTGGTCCTGCGCAGCCATTACATTCGGGGGCAGCGTGGCGAAGAGCAAACCGATCGCCAGCAGGGATGCAAGCAGCTGCCGGGCCCATGGTGCTTTCGAATGTTGCTTCAATGCGCTCATAGCCTTGAGCCTCCTAGTGCATATGATTCGCCAAAACGATAATTGGATACAACAATTTGGAAAATCCTACTCAGGCATGGCCGCGACCCGGAATCCCGGTGCGCGCCCATCCGGCGGCTATCTTACCTCCGAAGGCACATCGATTTCATGTACTTATGATTCACGCGAGGCTACCGGGCCGCGGCATGCGGCTTGATCAAATCGTCGAGGTAATCGCCGCAGCATTTGAAGGCAGGCTAGGCGCGCAAGGTGCGCGCGGCGAATTCAGCAAGCGGCTTCGCGCCGGAGAGCCTAGTGAGGCATAATGGGGCGGCACGATGGGAGGAGATCTCGAATGGAAAACTCGAAAATATCGTCAAAGCGTGTGATTGGAATCCTGGCGGCGATCGTGGCGCTGCTCGCGGTGGGGTATCAGGCGGTGAAAGCCGGAGAGAAGCCTCCGGCGGTCGGCGGCGTGGCGCCGGATTTCACGCTGACCTCGCAGGACGGCAACGCTATAAACCTGCACGACTATCGCGGGAAATGGGTGGTGCTGTACTTCTACCCCAAGGACTTTACCAGCGGGTGCACCACGGAGGCGCATAATTTCCAGCGCGACTTGGCGCAATATCAGCAGAAGAACGCCGTGATTCTGGGAGTGAGCGTGGACACCGCTGATTCACACCAAAAGTTCTGCACCAAGGAAGGGCTGAACTTCAAGCTGCTGGCCGATACGGAGCACAAAGTGTCGGACGAGTATGGCTCGGTGATGAATCTGGGAGTGAAGAAGCTTTCCGCCCGGCACACCTTCATCATCAATCCGGACGGCGTGGTGGTGAAGGAGTATCTCGACGTGGACCCGGGAAAGCACAGCGGAGAGGTCTTGGCGGCGCTCGGCGAACTTCAACCGGGTGCGGGATCGAAGTAGGCTGAATCGAAGCGGCAGTGGGGAGGATTGCTATGGGGAAGAGCATGCTGATTGGGCTGGGCTTCGGGTTCGTTCTGCTATTGGGCTTGCCTCACATCTCCGGCGCGCAACAAAGTTCGCCGCCGAGCCCAGGTCAGACCGCACGCGCGAGTTCGCCCCAAGCGCCGGCCAGCTCGAAAGGCAACGTGGACGCTCCCGAGGATGATCCTACGCTGAACGTGACGGACGACCAAAAAAACCAAATCAAGTCCATCCGGGAAGACTCCAAGCAACAGATGGCGGCGTTGGATAAGGACACCACGCTCACCGACGAGCAGAAGCAGCGGAAGGCCAAGCAGATCAAAATCGCCACGCGCAAGCAGGTTTGGGGAGTGCTGACGCCGGAGCAACAGAAGGCCTGGGCCGAAGAAGCTCGCGACCGGCACGAAGCGAAGCATCAAACGGAAAAGCCGCAGGAGTAGCCGCGAGGCGTTCTTGAAGGTGTCCGAATTCCGAGCGAGTTTTCGCCGCAGACGTTTTTCCTCAGCGAGTGTTTCGGACCATCCGCGAAGGTGATTCACCGGCGGCAGGCCGGTGGAAAAAATCTTTCGCCCGCACGCATATTTCTCTTGCATCCGCCGGGAATTTCCGTATTCTGCGTTTTGCGAACTCGCTCCGAACGCGCGGCAGTGAGAGTGCGAGGATCGCTGATGGAGGACGCGACAAGCAATTGAGCACGATATCCCTCCCCGCCCAATTCCCTTCCCGGGCAGTTTCCACAACCAAAAGATCCACCAAGCTAACTCTCTGGCCACTCGTCGCCGCGACGTTTTTCATGGTGTCCGGCGGCACGTATGGGACCGAGGACATCATTCACGGCGCGGGATATGGGCGCGGAATTCTGCTTCTGCTGCTCACGCCGCTCATCTGGAGCCTGCCTACTGCGTATATGATCGGCGAACTTTCGAGCGCGTTGCCCTGCGAAGGCGGCTACTACGCCTGGGTGCGGCGCGGCCTGGGGAATTTCTGGGGATTTCAGGAAGCGTGGCTGTCGCTGGTGGCGAGCATTTTCGATATGGCGATTTATCCGACGCTTTTCGTGGCCTACCTCTCGAGGCTGATTCCCTGGTTCGGAGTGGGCCATCGCGGCGTGATGGTGGGGCTGGGAGTGGTCGCGGTTTGCGCGCTGATGAATATTGCGGGCATACGCGTGGTGGCGATTAGCTCGCTGTGGCTTTTCTTCCTGCTATCGTTGCCGTTTGCTTTGATCGTTCTGATTGCTCCGCTGAAGATCGGAGCGCTTTCGGGAGTCACCACCGCGCCCACGACGTCCACTGTGGGTTTGGTAGGTGGGCTGCTGATCTGCATGTGGAATTACATGGGCTGGGACAACGCCTCGACAATCGCAGCGGAGGTGAAGCGCCCGCAGAGAACGTATCCGAAAGCGATGCTAGTGGCCGTGGTGGTTGTCGCCGCGACGTACATTCTGCCCTTCGGAGCCATGTGGCTGACGGGAATTTCGTCGTCCGCATTTGAAACGGGTTCATGGGCGGACCTGGCCGGGCTGATGGGCGGCTTGGTTGGCGGGCCACTTGTGGCGCGCGGATTCCGCGTGGCGCTGGTGCTGGGCGGGATGATGAGCGCGTTTGGAATGTTCAATGCGCTGGTGATGAGCTATTCACGCCTGCCGCTGGCGATGGCACAGGACCGGATGCTCCCCGCATTCCTCGGAAAGCTGCATCCCAAAACAAAGGCGCCGTGGGTCGCGATTCTGATTTGCGCGGCGGGCTGGGCCTTGTGCCTGGGCCTGGGCTTCGAGCGGCTGGTGACGCTGGACATACTACTTTACGGCATGGCGTTGCTGCTCGAGTTCGTAGCGCTGGTGGCGCTGCGCATCAAAGAGCCGACGCTTCGAAGGCCGTTCCGCGTTCCGGGCGGGATGCCGGGCGCGGTGCTCTTGGGTGTATTCCCGGCTTCGCTGCTGATCTTCTCCATCGTGCACGGGCAATCCGAACAGATTTTGGGCATGAGCGGGCTCTCGTTTGGCACCTTGCTGATTTTGGGCGGGTTCGTTGTGTACGGAGCGGGGTACGCTGTACGCAAGGATGGTTGGGTCGCGACGACCCTCCGGCATCGCAAAGCTGCATAGTCCTTTCTCGTTTTTCTCCTCCGAATCAGAGCGACCAATAAATCATTGCCGCGGACTACTCTGGTGTCATCTAATCTCGCTGCGTCCATGAACACACCAGTGAACTCGTACGACTATATTGTGGTGGGAGCGGGGTCGGCGGGGTGCGTTCTAGCGGCGCGATTGACGGAGAACCCGCAGACGCGCGTCCTGCTGCTCGAAGCCGGCGGGCCTGACACGGCCAGGGAAATCCGCATCCCGGCGGCCTTTTCCAAACTCTACAAAAGTCCGGTTGACTGGAATTACTCGACGGAGCCCGAGCCCCACTTGCACGGACGACGGCTCTACTGGCCGCGCGGGAAGATGCTGGGCGGGTCGAGCTCGATGAACGCGATGATCTATATTCGCGGAAACGCGCTGGACTACGATTACTGGCAAAGGCTGGGAAACGAGGGCTGGGGATTCCGGGACGTCCTGCCCTATTTCAAAAAATCTGAAAACTGGGAAGGCGGGGCGTCGGAATATCACGGGCAGGGTGGGCCGCTTGGCGTGGCGAATTTGCGTTACGTCAACACGCTCACGCGCGCATTTCTGCAGGCCGCGAGCGAGCTGGGCATCCCAAGCAACGCAGACTTCAATGCGGCAAAGCAGGATGGCGCCGGACTCTATCAGGTGACGCAAAGAAACGGCCGGCGGCATAGCGCGGCCGATGCGTATCTGAGGCCGGCGCTCGGCCGCGGAAATTTGACGGTGCTTACGGGGGCGCAGGCCGCGCGCGTGGTGACCAAGAAAGGCCGTGCCGTGGGAATTGCGTATTTGCGCGAAGGCGCGATGCAGGAGGCGCGGGCCGATGGCGAAGTGATTCTGTGCGGCGGGACGATCAATTCGCCGCAGCTGCTCTTGCTCTCTGGAATTGGCCCGGCGGACGAACTTAGCCGCGCGGGAATTGAAGCGATCCACGATCTGCCCGGAGTGGGGAAAAATCTGCAGGACCACGTGATGGTGTCTACCGGCTATTTGTGCAACAAGCCGGTGAGCCTGGCGAACGCGGAATCGCTTCCGAACCTGTTGCGTTATCTGCTTTTCAAGAGCGGGCCGCTCGTTTCGAACGTCGCGGAGGCGGGAATATTTCTTCGCACGCGGAGCGGACTCGAAGTGCCGGACATGCAGCTGCTCTTCGGGCCCGCGTATTACGTGAGCCATGGGTTGCGTCCGCGCAAAGAGCATTGCTTCGGATTCGGGCCGACGCTGGTCACGCCCGAAAGCCGCGGCGAAATCACACTAAAATCCGCGGATCCGCTGGACGCGCCGGCGATTCGCGCGAATTATCTCTCCACCGATGCGGACATGCGCGTGATCGTGGAAGGAGTTCGCGTCGCGAGGCAATTGGTGCACTCCAAAGCTTTTGAGTCTTATCGCGGTGAAGAGCTGCATCCCGGCGTGAAGGCTACGACCGACAGCAAAATTGCGGAGTTCATACGAAACGAGGCGGAGACGCTCTATCATCCGGTGGGCACGTGCAAGATGGGAAGTGACCCGATGGCGGTGGTGGATGCGCAGCTTCGCGTGCGAGGGATGGAGGGGCTGCGAGTGGTGGACGCGTCCGTGATGCCGCGAATCGTCGCCGGAAATACCAACGCGCCGACGATGATGATCGCAGAAAAGGCAGCGGACATGATCCGGCAAACCGCCTGAGGCGAGGGAGTTCCCTTCTTCCCGGCCTTGCGCTCGGGCATTTCTGGTATTCTTTTGGCCGTGCGGAATTCCTTTGGATTTGCAGGCTTTATTCTCACCGCGTGCACCATTCTTTGTTTCGTCCGCCCAGCGGCTCCGCAAGCGGCGGCACCCCAGGCCGCGCCACAACAACCGGGCTTGCCATCGAATATTCCATCAACCTCGCAGGCGCCCGTTCACGCCGGAGCCGTGATCGTTCTCGACCCCGCTCATGGCGGCACGGACAACGGCGCGCGAGGGCAGAACGGCGCGGTGGAAAAAGACATCGTCCTGATATTCGCGCGGAATGCGCGAATGGAACTCGAGCGCCTGGGATTTCGCGTGGTGATGACGCGAAACGATGATTCCAATCCGTCCTACGATGACCGCGCCGCGATGGCCAACGCCTATCGCGATGCGATTTTCATCAGCTTCCATGTTTCTTCTACCGGAACGATCGGGACCGCGCGCGTGTACTCCTACAGTTTTGTGACTCCGCTTCCGCCCACGTCCTCCGAGGCAGATGCCGCGGGCGCGCGGCTCGGAATTGTGGCCGCGCCGCGCTCGTCGGCGACGGGGCTACTGCTGTGGGAAGAGGCGCAACGGTCGTACACGGATGCGAGCCATCACCTGGCCGACTTGTTGCAGGCGCAACTCGCGCAACGATTTTCTGGTTCGCCGGGTGTTTCTTCGGAAGTTGCCGTGCGCGAATTGCGCTCGGTGGAGGCCCCCGCGATAGCGATCGAAGTCTCGAGCATGGGCGTTTCCGATACCAATGCGCTGATCGGGATGGCCGCGCAGCTATCGAATGCCATCGGGCACTCGATTCAAACGTTCCGTCCGGGTGTTAGTTCGAACGGCGCTCCGGAGGGGAAATAATGCCCCGGAACCTTAGAATCACACTCGGGATTCTGGGCGTGGGGGTGCTGATTGGGCTGATCAGCCTGCGGGGATTGCACCGGCGAATTCAGAGCCTGGGTGAGACTCCATCGTCGGAAGAACAGGCGCGCCGGGATCTGCTGGCTCCGGCGATCTCGACGCCGACCGACGTGAAAGTGAAATCGAAGATATTCTGGGGTTCGGGGCCGGACAAAATTGCCGCGGTGGAAGTGGAGTTGGCGCTCTCGGCCGATCCGGTGCAGAGAGCGAAGCAGGTGATACGCGAACTCATTGCCAACCCTCCCACTGCCGAGCAGCGCACGATCCCCGCCGACGCGGTGCTACTGGGCTTCTACATCCTACCGGACGGGACTGCGATCGCCGATTTTTCCGATGCGTTGGCGTCGGAAACGCCTTCGGGAATACTGAGCGAAGAAATAGCGGTGGATTCGATTGCGCGCACGCTTGAAAACAACGTCAACCTGCTGCGGCACCTGAAGATCTTGATACATGGGCAGGAAGTGGACACGCTCGCGGGACACCTCGATCTGACCGGATTTTTTGATCTGAATCCTCCGGAGAATCCGGCGCAGATCGGCGAGACCAAAGCTCCGGGCGGAGTTTCGCCCTCCAGTCCGGTGCAACCTGCGGCTAAGCAGCCGAGCTCTCGACGGTGAGTTGACACGCGCGGGCGCAATGGTCAAACTCAGTGCGCAATCTTTCCAACGAACGATTTCCCGAGCAACGGAGGGGATGTACCTTGCGAATCGACGGACGCGCGGCCGATCAATTGAGGCCGGTGAAGATTACTCCTGACTTTATACCGCACGCCGAAGGCAGCGCGCTCATTGAAGCGGGGCAGACGCGCGTAATCGTGACCGCGACGGTCGAGGATGGCGTGCCGTCGTTTTTGAAGGGGTCGGGGAAAGGCTGGGTGACCGGCGAATACGGCATGCTGCCGCGCTCGACCGAGAACCGCACACCGCGCGAATCGAGCCGCGGCAAACAATCCGGCCGCACGCTCGAGATTCAGCGCATGATCGGGCGCACGCTGCGAGCGGTGACGGACCTGAAAGCGCTGGGCGAGCGCACGGTGTGGATCGATTGCGACGTGATCCAAGCCGACGGCGGCACGCGCACGGCTTCGGTCACCGGGGCATTTGTGGCGCTGGCTCTGTCGCTCGAGCGCATGGTGGCGGCTGGTATGCTGCGCAAAGTTCCACTCATCGATTCTCTGGCGGCCACGAGTGTGGGGATTGTCGATGACGAACCACTGCTCGATCTGGCTTATGAAGAGGATTCGCGCGCGCAGGTGGACATGAACGTGGTGATGACCGGCGGGGGCCTGTTCGTCGAAGTGCAAGCCAGCGCCGAAGGGCGGCCGTACACAAAACTCGAGCTGCAACAACTGCTGGAACTGGCCACGGGCGGAATTCGCCAGCTTACCAACGCGCAGAATGAGCTGCTGCACATGAATTTCGCGGCCCGTGCACGCTAGTCGGGCGGTGGATCGAAAATTCCCGCAACCATGAAGTTTCTTCTGGCGTCTTCCAACGCAGGCAAGCTGCGCGAATACCGCGAGCTCGCCGCTGATGCTCGCGTGGAGCTGGATTTAATGCCGAACTTCGACGCGCTTCCGCGCTTCGAAGAATCCGCTCCTACATTCGCGGAAAATGCAGCAGGAAAAGCCCAGCATTACAGTCGCTTCACGCAGGAGACCGTCCTCGCGGACGATTCGGGGCTGGTGGTGCCCGCTCTGGGCGGCGCGCCCGGAGTTTATTCCGCGCGATACGCCGGGCCGAACGCCACGGACGAGGATCGCACGCGAAAACTTTTGCGCGAAATGGAAGGAAAAGAGGGCGATGAAAGGGGCGCGCGCTTTATCTGCGATACGGCGATTGCACGGCAGGGCCGTGTTCTTGTGGTTGTCTCCGATTTCGCACAAGGAATGCTGACGACGGAGCCGCGAGGAGCACACGGCTTCGGATACGATCCGATATTCTTTTTCAAGGAACTCGATCGCACCTACGCAGAGATAACGCGCGAGCAAAAAAACCAGTATAGTCACCGGGGAAAAGCATTCCGGAAAGTCCTGGGGCTGGTTGCCGGCAAGTAAGTTGCCACTTTTCAGAATCCACTGCATCTAACCTCTCGCGCCAATGATATCCCTTGATTTCGGACGGACGACGGGTTTACAAAGGGAGCTCCCTCCCTCTTTGAGGTGAACTGTGGCGACTCCCCGCGCTGCGATGATGGCCGAACCGTTGTTGCTCTCTCGCCTGAGAGAAGCTCGCGCGCTCACGGATTCGCTTTTTGAATTGCTTACCCCCAATTCGTATTACGAACGCCCGATTCCCGAACGTCATCGCCTGATTTTTTATCTTGGCCACCTGGAGGCTTTCGATCGGAATCTTCTGAGCGAACCGTTGGGGCTGAAATCCGGCGAGGAGGAATTCGACAAACTTTTCGCATTCGGCATCGACCCGGTGGGCGGCGGACTCCCGACAGATACTCCCGCCGATTGGCCCAGCATCGCGACGGTGGAAAAATATAAGAGGGGCGTGCGCGAACATCTGGATGAAGGTCTGCGCGATCAACGCGTGTTCAGCGGCAAAAAGGCTGGCGTATCCGGCAAGACGCTTCTGCAAGTCGCGATCGAGCACCGGCTGATGCACGCGGAGACGCTGGCTTACCTGCTTCATAATTTGTCGCCGGACAAGAAAACCCCGCAGCCGGCTCCTTGCGCTGATTTGCGGCCCTCGCCGGAACGGACACAAGCGACGATCCCTCCCGGTATTGCCACTCTCGGGCAGGCGCGCGGCGGCGAGGAAGCGTTCGGGTGGGACAACGAATTTGAAGAGGAGCAAATCTCCGTGGCGGGGTTTTCGATTGACGTTCTTCCGGTCACCAATGGCGAGTATTTGAAATTCGTTGATGCGGGCGGCTATCAGGATTCGAGGTATTGGAAGCCCGAGGACTGGGAGTGGAGAACCGAGCAACACATCGAGCATCCGCACTTTTGGTTGCCGCGCGCGAGCTCGCGGGCATCGGATACCGAATCGCGGTGGGATTATCGCGCGATGTTTGGGACCATGCCGTTGCCGGCATCGTGGCCGGTTTACGTGAGCCACGCGGAAGCATCGGCATTTGCGCGCTGGGCCGGAAAGAAATTGCCGACGGAGGCTCAATGGCATCGCGCGGCTTATGCTAGTGCGGAGCGGGAGCGCATGTATCCCTGGGGCGACGAGCCGCCCGAAGGCCAGCGCGGAAATTTTGATGGGCAGCGCTGGGACGCGTCTCCGGTTGACTCGCATACAGCGGGCGCAAGCGCATTCGGCGTGGTCGATCTTCTTGGCAATGGATGGGAATGGACTTCGACCGTCTTCGGAGCGCTGCCGGGATTTAAGGCGTTTCCGTTTTATCCCGGATATTCCGCCGATTTCTTCGATGGAAGGCATTTCGTAATGAAGGGTGGCTCGCCGCGCACGGGTGCGTGCATGCTGCGGCGGTCCTTCCGGAATTGGTTTCAGCCTCACTATCCGTATGCGTACGCCACTTTCCGCTGCGTGGAGGAATAAAGCATGGCAAGCGCTCCGCGACTGTCACCATCGGCCATCATCTCGAACCAGGGTCTCGCTGAATTCTCGACGGATGTCGTTCTGGGACTGAGCCAAGCGGGACAAAAGGAGCTGCCTTCCAAGTATTTGTACGATGAGGTGGGCTCGGCGCTGTTCGATGTGATTTGTGTGCTGCCGGAATATGGATTGAGCCGTGCGGGGATGCGCACGCTGCAGCGATACTCGCCGGAAATCATCGCCGGCCTACCCGGGCCGGTGGTGGTGGCCGAACTTGGCAGCGGCAGCGGGCAGAAGACACGTTTTCTGCTCGAAGCTCTGTCGCACCGGCAGCGCGTAAACTACTACCCCATCGATATTTCGAGCACCGCGCTGCATCGCTGCCAGCGGGAACTGGGAGAGATGGACAAGGTGAGCATCGTCGGTTTCGAGCGAGCCTACCTGGAGGGCCTGCAAGAGGTAGCCGCGCGCCGCCGCAACGGGGATCATCTCCTCGTTCTCTTCCTTGGGAGCACGATTGGGAATTTTGACCGGCCGGCGGGCGACCAATTTCTGCGCCAAGTGCGGGCCATACTCCGCGCAGGAGATGCTTTGCTGTTGGCCACGGACCTGGAAAAATCGGTGCCGCAATTGCTGCTGGCCTACGACGATCCGACGGGAGTGACGGCGGCGTTCAACAAAAATCTGCTTTCGCGCATCAATTGCGAAATGGACGGCGATTTCGATCTGCGCCGCATCGAGCACGTGGTGCGCTACGATGAGACCGAGCGACGGGTGGAAATGCATCTACGGTCAACGGCCTGGCAACGCATCACCTTGCGCAAGGCCGGATTCAGTTTCTACTTGCGCGAGGGCGAAACGATCTGGACCGAGAGTTCGCACAAGTACAACCCGCAGGAAGTGGTGCAAATGGGCGAGCGCACCGGATATCGCTGCGCCGGGCAGTGGCTGGACACCGAATGGGCGTTCGCGCAGAACCTGTTCTTCGCCGTCTAGTCCTCGGCGATTCCCATCCGCAATGCGGCTCACATTGAAGCGCAGCTTGGGCGTGTTATAGTTTTGCGCCTGATGGCCAAAGCGAAAAAGAAGCCTGCAAAGAAACGATCCCAAAAACGCACCGCCAAAGCCAGGCGCGGAACGGCGCCCGAGCGCGTTCGCGCGATCCTGGAAAAGCTCGACGAAGCTTACCCGGCAGCGACTTGCGCTCTGACGCACGATAATCCGTTTCAACTGCTCATTTCGACGATACTCTCGGCCCAATGCACGGACGTGCGCGTGAATCAAGTGACTGCCACGTTGTATAAAAAATATCCCACTCCGGAAACTTTCGCTTACGCGAATCCCAAAGAACTCGAGCAAGATATTCGGCCCACGGGTTTTTTCCGGAACAAGACGAAGTCCATCATGGGCGCGAGCAAACAAATTGTCGAGGAGATGCACGGCCAAGTGCCGAAGACGATGGAGGAACTGCTCACGCTGCCGGGAGTGGCGCGAAAGACCGCGAACGTCGTGTTGGGGACCGCGTTTGGAATCGCTGCAGGCGTGGTGGTCGATACGCACGTACAGCGTGTATCGCGGCGGCTCGATCTTACGAGGAATACGGATCCGAAGAAGATCGAACAGGACTTGATGCAGGTGATTCCACAAGCCAAGTGGATTCTGTTTTCGCACCAATTGATCTGGCACGGCCGCCGCGTGTGCCAAGCCCGCAAGCCCCGATGCCTGGATTGCAACCTCGAGAAGATCTGCTACTCGAAGGACAAGACGGTTTGAGAGATTAATTCTTGCCGAAAGATAACTGCAAACCAAAGTAAGCCGTGCGGCCCTGCGTGACCGGAATGGAATCGATGCTGTGAAAGCCGAAACCGGGCAGCCAGACGGAATGGCCGAAGAGATTGTTGCCGTGGGCAACGAAGGACAATTTGTTCCTCTCGGAAATGTGGAAGTACTTGGAAAGGTCCCAGTTTAGGTTGGCGTTGAGATTGTTGTGCCAACCCTGCACGGGATTCACGGTACCGGGGTAAGGCGTGATGCGTCCATCGGAGACGTCGAAAAGGCCAAGTACAAGTCCCCGATCATTTTCGTAAGAGAGACCGGTCTTGAAGCCCCAATTGGGAATGGGAGTAACGTTGTTTATGCCATTGGCGTTCTGATTGGTTTGGTAGAGCAGGGATCCCTGAGTGAAGAAGTCCTTCCGGAAATAGTGCTTCCCTTCGAGCTCCACGCCGTTAAAAGTAAGGTCACCCAGATTGATGTAGTGAATGGGCGCGTTGCCGACGGTGACGATGCTGTCGGTTTGGCGGCTGTGGAAATAGTCGACGCTGAGCTGCAGGTGAGTGAATTGAAGGCCGAACCCGAGATCGAAGGTGCCCACTTTTTCCGGTAGCAGGTTGGGATTGCCGATAATTCCCGGACGGTCGAGCAAGGTTTCGTCCAAGCTCGGAGCCCGAAATGCTTCGCCATATAGAACCTTGATGCTGGACCAGGACCAAGGCGACCAAATCGCGCCAACTCTGGGAACGGTGGAAAAAGGAATGCTGCCGATTTTGTTGGACTGGAATCCGGCGATGAGTTTCAAGGAGTGCAGCAATTGATGATCGAGCTGGGCGTAGAAACCGCCGGCGGGACGGCTGCCCTTGGCGCTGATGGTGCTGGGAACCGTAGCGGTATAGAGCTCCGTGCCGGCGATACGGCTGAAGAGAACGCCGGCGGTCAAACGGTCCTTGGATGTGAGAGTGATCAGATTGGTCCATTCGGCGACGAACTCGTTCGAATCTCTAGCGGTGCTGGGATAGGGCACCTCGGAAAATGTGGTACGCGTGTAGGTAACGTTGAAGTCCATGTCCCAGTTAGCAGCAGTTTTGTAATCGTAACCAAGATCGCCGAAATCTCGAGTCAAGCGCGTCTTGCCTACCGAACCTTGAGCGAAGGATGTGGATTGCCACTCGGTGAAAGAGGACATGAAACTGAGGCCTTTATAGTTGACGCCAAGATAGTCGCCGGCGCCGCGGTTGACGAGAGAAGTATCGTGGAAGGCGGGCTCTGGCGGCGCGGTGGGCAGGTCCCGGAGCGGAGGGGGAACAATGTAGACGAGCGGCCAATCGGGAAGCTGGTGTATTTGAGAAGCGCCGACGATGTTGAAGTCACCGCGCTGGTAGAGAAAGCGCACCGAGGACGCGAGAGCGCCTCCATCGCCCCCCAGGGCGTCGCCGCGCAACTGGTTTCTGTCGGCTTTGATGGTGATGAGATTTATGACGGCAGAAAAAGCGTTGGAGCCGTAGAGAACGGAACCCGGACCGCGAATGATTTCGATGTGATCGAGTATGTCCACCGGAAAAGATTCAATGAGGTCGGAAATGATTCCGCCCTCCATCACTTCCCTGGTGGGGCGGCCGTTGATCAGAAAAAGAATGTGGCCGCCGGAAGTTTCCGTCTGATCGCCGCGGGCGGCAATGAGGCTGCGGTCAGTAAAATATTGGCTGGAGACAGTCAAGCCGGTGACGCGCTGAAGTATCTCTCCGAGAGTCATCCCCCCGAAACGGCGGAGTTCGTCACTGGTGACGACGGATATGATGCTGGGAGCGTCGGAGAGTTTATCCTGGAACAGTGAGGCGGTAGTGACTTTGAGATCCATAAGCTGCTCGATATCCATGGAAGTGAGCTCGGTGGGCTTGCTTTGATCCGAAGGTGATTGCGCGGAGACAGTAAGCGGGGAGAGAAAAGCGCAAGATAGAAGGAAAAGAGGGCGGAATGCAATCATCTAGACGGACCAGCTTTCTTCCAGGAAATTGAATCCAAAGCCCTTGCTTATGGCGGCGTGGAGAGAAAGCTTTCCCATGGAAGTTATATCGGCAGGAGAAGCTAGAACTTTAATCTACCTGGAGTGGGGGAAGCAGCCGGGTTCGCCACCGCTACACCGTGGGAGGCGACGAACGTCGTGGTGATTTCCTTCCATCCCAGTCGCGCTCAACGTGCGCAACGAAGCGCGAAGTGGAGGCTTTCACGACCGTTGTTCCACGGAGTCAGAACGCCGGTAATTATGGAGATTGGAGCAAAATTGAAAACTGCTCTAGAATGAATCGCGCACTTCATGTCGGGGCGTAGCGCAGCCTGGTAGCGCGCCTGCCTTGGGCGCACGACACTCGACTCCAACAACTCCGTCCGTTACTTCTAACTACTAACGTTTCCAACAAATCGGGGAATCTGCTTTTCGCTCAAAGATAAACCCAATGGCATGAAGACTTCGGATTCTGGCACAGTTTTGGCACAGGGGACGCGCCTGCTTTTGTAGCCGAGGCGTCCTTGCGAACATCTGTCAGCTACCCAGGATTGGTTTCAAAAAAATTCGCAGGACAGCGAATGCATCTTCAACCTGTCCGGATATGCCGCACTCGCGAGCAAGTGCGTCGTGCGGTTTCTGCCACTGAGCGGGAGGCAGCGGAAGCGCATTCGACGACGCGTGCGTCTTGCGGCACTCGAAAGTGACGCGGACTGCCTCCGCGACCTTGTCGTTGGTCAACGTGCCGGACTGAATCAATAGAATCATGTCTGCGAGATCTCGCAGGCGGCTACTCTCTGAAACAAATTTCGCAGTTGCTTACTATCAGCGAGACGTTTCCTGGCCTCTGCGATTTCACTTCTGCGGATGAGCCCTCGCCGTAGCCCTTCACGGAGTGTTTGCCGAAGGGTCGCAGGCGGCACATCCCCGGCTTCCAGCAGATCAAGAATCGTTCGCATAGGTTTTGTTACCCGAACTCCCTCAGCAGCTCCGATGTCGTTTTGAGAAAGATCAGCGAAATGCAGGACAAGCACGCGGGGGATTTCACTATTTCGCCGGAAGCTTTTCGGTACAGTCATGTGCAGCTTCGCTGACATCACATCGGAAAGATCGTGGAGGCTCAGAGCGGTTTGATGGCTGAAGACCGCCTGGCCGGCCTCTCCCCGATTCCTGGACCAAAGCGACCAAAGCATCAGGTCAGGCCGTTCACCTCGCGGAAAGCTGGCAAGCCGATAGATTCCCCGATGCTCACGAATCCAGTTTCCGCCTGAACGTGGTACGGGTGAGTATTCTCTGCGAATACCGCAGCTTTGGCCTGCTTCGTCGTGAAGAAGCCTTGCTGGCCTTCCGCGATCTCATAGAGCCGCTTCGCGGCTTCTTTGCGCTCTTTTCTCACAACACAATACTACAACTTATTTGAGGTATTGTGCAGCCTTCATCTCGGACCGTCAATTGCACGGCGGTTTCGATCAGTTGGTTCCACAGCATGTAAACGGACTGAACTAACTAAGGTATACGAAATCTGCAACCCTTCGGTTAACAGCCGATGGGGTCAAAAATCTAAGTGCCGCGTCTGGTGTCGCTTACATAAGACTCGGAGCCATTCTTACTTTTCAGCCTGTACCCGATCCTGCACCCAAAAAGTATTCGCGATCAGCACATGACAGTTGACGCGTTATATCCCACAGCCATGTTTTTGGCTGGCGAGGGCCAATAGCTAGCCGTGAAGTTTCGTCCAGTGAGGAATACGGTTGCTCGATAGAACGGCAAATTGACATAAAGCGGACAAACTGCCGTCTCCGGATAGACCTAAGTCATAAGGCTAAACCGATAAGGCCTAACCGATACGATCACGTAACCCTCTTTCCTTGAATCGGTTATTCGATGAGTAGGAAGTGGAGCAGGAATTGACCCTTTGTGCATTGCTTCCTTTTGGCAGCCGCCCTACAAGGAGCCTGTTCGTCCGCCGTCCTCTTCGTAACCAATGGACGGTTTCGACATTTTAAAAGGAGAAAGAAATGAATCTCAAACGTAACAGCAGTGGCGTGAGGGTAGGGATTAAGGCCTGGTCTTTGGCAATTTGCTTCGTAGCATTTGCTCCGTTTGTATTCGCCCAGGGTCCTCCGGTTCCTACCGGCGGCACCGTGGTTGCCGCCGGACTCGAAGGGCCGCGCGGACTGACCTTCGGACCAGACGGTTTGCTCTATTTCGCAGAAGCGGGTCTAGGCGGGACGCAGGCGGTGCCGCAAGGATGTCAGAATGTGCCGGCGCCAGTCGGCCCGTATCATGGGGGACCGACGGCAAGGATCTCGCGGATTGAGTCCAACGGAGTGCGTACGACAGTGGTCGACGGACTTCCTTCGGCGGTCAGTAGCCTGCCCACGGGAGATACGAACGGAGCCGCGGATATCGCTTTCGTCAACGGCCAGCTTTACGCCCTTACGGCTGGAGGTGGGTGCAGCCACGGGAATCCGAATTTCCCCAATTCTGTTCTTCGCATCAACGTACAGCGCCACACCTTCGAAGTGGTTGCGAACTTAAGCCAATTTTTCCGGCATCATCCAGTGGCGCATCCGAATGTCGGCGACTTCGAACCGGACGGCGTGCCATACACTCTGAAAGAATTTCATGGCGATCTGGTCGTGATCGAGCCCAACCACGGGAGAGTGCTACGAATCAATCTCGGCGGCGGGCAGGAGCCACGAATTGAACAACTCTCCGACCTGTCCGCACCGCTCGGACACATCGTACCGACGTCCGTCGCTCATCTCGACGGCCGTTTCTTTGTCGGCAATCTCGGGTTATTCCCCGTTGTGGTCGGATCGTCGAAGCTGTATCAGGTAACGGACAATGGTTTCGTGATCGATTACTGGGGTGGGTTTACAACCATTATTGACGTGCAGAAGGATAGCCAGGGAAGGCTGTACGTTATGGAATTCTCCAGCGCGGCGGGTTTTCCAAATGTCGGTCAGGGCCGGATCATCCGGATCGCAAACGGCACCGCCGAGGAAATCGTGAGCGGCTTGAACGTGCCTACGGGCATGGCTCTTGATGGCCACGACGATATCTACGTTAGCGATCTCGGAGCTGCACCGGGAGAAGCTGGGCGCATCCTGCACTTTGCAAACCCAACTTCCGGTGAAGTGCTTACGACCATCGAGGTCCGTCCACCGGCACCGTTGCTCCAAAAAGAGCGAGAAGACGACGACAACTGAAGTGGTGGCGGCTTCTGGGAATTGGACTTGGGAGCCGCCTCACTGAGGCCCGGAGCAGCCAGAACGTCCCCTTCACAACAGCTAGCTGCTGTTATCGCGGAGCTCAAACAAATAGTCTGTAACGAATTATTGAGGCAACCCGATACGATGAATCAGCTCCTGAAATCGTGGATCGGTCCGCATCTCGTCATAAGCGGGATTCAGCTGCAGCCTGAGTAGTGGCTCTGTGTGTTCCCGGTAGCCCTCATTAAGATACTGCATGGCCATATCGGTATTTCCCATGGCCGCGTAGAGTTCGGCATGTTCGAACGTCACAGCATTTCCGTGCGAGTCTTGGTTCAGTTGTTTTAGCTTCTCGCGGAGCCAGCCTGGGTAACCCGTGTGCGAGTATGCGTATGACAGGCGATCGGCACAAGGAATGCATCCTTCAATACGAAGCTGGAGGTCTGTTTCGCTGACTTCCTCGGCGTGCTGCTTTTTGGCCAGGTACACCCATGCTCTTTCTTTGTGAATCCGCGCAGGATCCTGCGCAAAGACTATAGCCACTTCGGTCAGAAAAAGATCGAAACGACGACTAAAGCGAAGGGCTCGCTGTACGGCAAACCGTTCGCCCAGAGGGTCAAGTTCCGCAGCTCGACGAGCTTCGGCTATGCTTTGATCAAAGCGGCCAGTATAGGCAAGCAAATGAGAATACAAGTTATGGAGCTCCGCATAATGGGTGTCTAGCTCCAGGCCACGCTGTATCTCTCGCTCAGCGCCCGACCAGTCCCAGTCATAGAAAATCATTTTTGATGCGAGAGAGCAGTGGGCCTCCGCCAGATCGGAATCGAGAGCAAGCGCCTTTCGGGATGCCTCTTCCGACTGGCTCCAGCCCTCTTTGACTGGAATCAAGCCGTAGCCGGCCATGAGACCGTAGTAATTGGCAAGTCCGCTATAGCCGGGCGCATAAGCGGGATCATACTGGATAGACTGCTTGAACAGCTCCCCGCTTTTCTCAAGATCACCCGGAGCGGCATTTGCGGTTTTGCTTCGAAACCAATAACCCCGCCCCCTGATATATGCGTCGTAGGCACGCGGATTCACCTGTCGGGGTAGGGATGCCGTGGAGGAATTCGAAGGAGCGATCTTTGCCTGGACGCTATGTGCGATCGCTGTCGCGATATCGTTTTGCAGAACGAGTATATCCCGCAGGTCTCCCTGGTAATCCTCCGCCCAAATGTGCCGATCCGTCCGGGCGTCGATTAGTTGGGCGGTCACGCGAATCTTGTCGCCGGTACGCACTACGCTGCCTTCAACAAACGCATCCACTTTTAAATCCCGGCTGATCTCGGAAGCGGAGGCCGACGTATTTTTATAACGAACTACCGATGCCGCGGACGATACCTGAAGGCTCGAGATTTTGGCGAGTTGCGTGATTAATTCGTCGGTCATGCTATCGCTGAAATATTCCTGAGAGGGATCTCCAGAAAGGTTTTTCAATGGCAGAACAGCTACCGATTGGATCGCCGGCGAAGAGATTCCAAATACCTTCCGGGGGATGTGAAACACGAAAAAAACCGCGGCAATCAGACAGGCTAGTCCGGCACCCAGTGCAAGGTAACGCCTTCTCCAGCTAGTCTCACGATCTGGATTCCCATCGGCGTTTACAAGCGACGGTGCGCGGGACGCCGTCGCGACGGGGGGCTGTTCAAACCGTTCGCTTATATCACCGATGAATCTATAGCCATTCGGCAGTGTCTCGATGTATCGCGGTTCTTCTGCAGAGTCACTCAGGGCCTCGCGGATTTTATTTACGGCGGTATTCAGTCCATGGTCGAAATCGACGAATATGTCAGGAGCCCACAGCAGCTTCTTAAGCTCTTCGCGGCTGACCGTTTGGCCTGCCCGCCCTAAAAGCACCGTGAGCACCTGAAACGGCTTTGGCTGCAGCCTGATCCGAATTCCATTCTTCCGCAATTCCAAACCCACTGTATCCGCGTGGTAAGGACCAAACTTATATCCGATGGAAGGTTTCCGATTGTCGTTCATGGTCAGTCTTGCGCGGAGGGTAGCACTGCCTCTGGTCGCTGTCAATTGATAGAGCCCTAACACATAACGTTATCTATAACTTACATAGTTACCCAAGGCCTACTCAGGGATGTGTCCCTGTGCATTGACCGCCTCACTGATTCGGTTCCATAGTCCGGGCCGCGCGAACTACCTCGGTGACTTGAGCAGCAACCCGCAGAGCATGTAGTCGCGAGCTTCGACGGTCATTCAAGACTCAGAACAACTAATTCAGCTAAGGAGAACAACCCATGAACGAAACAGGGCGACGTCAATCAACAAGTAAGGAAGCCATCAGTATCTGCTTTGCGCTACTTTTTGCATTGTTTTTGATCATGCCTGCGAATTCTCGTGCTCAATCAAAGTCACTCCCTGCTGGAAATTCCCACACAGCGGGAGCTTGGAGATCGGTCGGTCCTGCGCCACCCTCTATTGAAGCTTCCATCGCTATTGACGATGCGACGCGCACAGTCTTCATCGCGAGCCTGGGCGCAGGAATTCTCAAGAGCGAGGACGGCGGCCAAACCTTCGCGCCGGCCAATCAAGGCCTCGATTCACTGGTCGTGGCATCGCTGGCTATGGCGCACGATAATCCCAATCTCCTTTATGCGGGGACGGGCGCCGGCATCTACAAGACCACAAACGGCGGCGCAACATGGAGCGCCACAGGATCCGGCGATGTACCTTTGTCGCTGATTATCGATCCTACGAATGAAAATATTTTGTACGCGGGCTTTAACGGTGACCTACAGAAGACGGTCGATGGTGGCGACACATGGTTGTCTTCTGCCAATGGCATCGACAACCCGCTTGTTTTCTCGTTGGCCATCGATCCGAATCACACGAATGTTCTCTATGCGGGAACCGCCGGAACCGGGGCGTTCAAGAGTGTCGACGGCGGCGCTACCTGGAATCCACTCAACATAGACACGACCGTTTGGTCTGTATACGTGGATCCCACCAACAGCAACGTCATATATGCCGGTTCCAACGGCAATGGTGTCTACAAAAGTACAAACGCGGGAGCTTCCTTTATCCGCACCGGCTCACCGGCCGTCGGTGTCGTCCTGTCGCTGGCGAAAACTGGAGACCGCTTGTACGCAGGGACCGCGACTGGGGGAGTTTCCGTCAGCAAAGACGACGGCGCAACTTGGACAAATACAAAAATATCCGACGGATTGGGTCTCGTTCTTAGCGTTGGACTGGACGGATCAGTCTTCGCGGGAACCAATTTCGACGGAGTGTTCGAGCGCCCAGCGACGGCAAGAGGGTCCGATGATGACGATCGCCGCGCCTCGAATTGGCGAAGAGTGGCCTGGAGACAACTGAATGACTGCCGCTGCCAGAACGGGCACGCGCTCGGAATCGATCCGGCCAACCACGGACACGTCTTCTTTTCCACGAATGACGGCGGGTTGCTCGTTACTCACGATGGCGGTCGCAATTGGGACGATGGCGGCGCGAAAGGACTGACAGCCCGATCGCCACGCGGCATTGCCTTCGACCCGCAGGAGCCAACGCTCGTCTACGCAGGCTCGTTCACGGGCGGCGGTCTCTATCGATCCTTTGACCACGGCCGGCATTGGGAGCGCCGCCTTTTCGGATCGAGCGCCATCTACGTCGCCGGCGTAGTCGTCGATCCTGTCGATCACTCCATTTATGTTTCTACATTTCGAAGTGGCGACGGCATTTGGAAAAGCGCAGATTTCGGCCAGACTTTTACACGTATTGACCGCGCTCCGAATAGCCTTCCGGACGACTTCCTGGGTCTCAGTGGAAGGGGAATCACAGTTGACCCCGAACACCACCAGACCGTCTTCTTTGCCGGCAATAGCGGGATCTGGCGATCTAGCGATGCCGGGGCGAGCTGGAGCAACGTAGATGAAACACCGTCCTTGAGCATAACAGTCGACCCGGTCGAATCCAATATCGTCTACGCGGGAACTTTCACCGGCGTGTTGAAAAGTGTTGATTCAGGTACCTCTTTTGCCTCTCAGAGCGTCGGCCTGCCAGACGCATTTCAGACTGCGCGCACTGGCTCTGTTCAGGTCGATCCTCGCCGACACAATGTCTTATATGTTGCATTTGAGGGCGCAGGCGTTTTTAAGAGCGTGGATGGCGGCGACTCCTGGACGGCCATCAACACTGGGCTGGACGACCTAGGCGTCTTCGGCATTGCGTTAGACTCAGACTCTCCCGACACCTTGTACGTCTCGACGAACTCGTCGGTCTACAAGACGACCAGCGGTGGAGAAATGAGCGAGAAAAAGTGAGTCACATATTCAGATCGTTCAACTCTTCGAATCTCAGGCAAGGAGATCCTCGCAAAAGGTAGCGGTTCCACCAGGTGACGGGGCTGGGAAACTCATCTCCCAGCCCACGGTTTACTCTCAAATGCGCTGTCGGCTTTGGCCAAACGGCGGTCGTTGACCGTCGCATCTGTACGGCAGAAATGTCGAAAGTCGCTAAAACATATTTCCATCCCGCGACTTCAGTTTTGTGTTATTAGTGTGTCAAGAGCATCAGTAGCCCTGACGTCCTGAGGCTGGTCGCAGTGTCTAGAAGACGTAAGCGCCTTACTTTGCCTATCGCGTTAATCGTACTGCTTTGTGCCGTTCAAGTCCCGTGCGCCATAGCCCAAGTCAGCAAAGGCTCGATATCGGGGACACTTCTCGATCCTCAGAAGGCCGTAGTCGCCGGCGCTGACGTCGCAGTCACAAATACGGACACCAACGAACAATTCAGTGCCAGTACAGACTCGACCGGCTTTTTTCAGGCGAATTTGCTGCCGGTAGGAACTTACCGCGTCGAGATTTCCAAGCCCGGATTCAAAAAATTACTCGTCGAGCAGGTTCGCATCAACGCCGGGTCAGATCACGGGCTCGGTACGTTGCAGTTGGCAGTCGGCGAGATTGCCACTACCCTCCGAGTGGCGGCCACCTCGCGGTTTATTGAAAGCACCCAAGCGCAAATCTCCAGTTCCTTCGGAAGCGAAACTCTCACCACTTTTTCCGGGATCCTCGAGAACAACGGCCTCGACCATCTGGCGCTCACCGTTCCGGGGGTAGTGAACAGCAGCGACCTGGCGTTCTCCAATATCAATGGCGCCGGCTTCGCGGTGAACGGCCTGCGCGGAAGAAGCAACGACCAGCAGATCGACGGACAAAATAATAACGACAATTTGGCGGAGGGCCCCAGCTTGGCACTCTCGGATCCCGAATTCGTCGAGGAATATCAGATCACCACAAGTAATTTCGACCCAGCGTACGGCCGAAACTCCGGATCGGTGGTTAACATCCTCACCAAGTCCGGAACAAACAGCCTCCATGGTTCCTTGTATGCCACGGAAGGAAACTGGAGATTCAACGCTCTTTCGCCAAATCAAAAGACCTTCGAAGGATTGACGCAGGTTCCCGCTTCTAATAACGCGTTCTTGGGCGCAACGATTGGCGGCGCGGCCATCAAAGACAAGCTCTTCTTTTTCGGCGGCGTGAACGCGGAACTAACCAACCAGGCCGGCGTATTTAGCACAGGACAATTGACGCCCACGCCGGCGGGTGTTGCAACACTGGCGCAGTGCCTCCCGGATAGCAATTCGGTGAAGGCCCTCAAAACCTATGGCCCCTATTCCGTTAAAGCCGGCAACCCCACTCCGCAGGGACCAGTGGTGCCGATGGACATTGCAAATTGCCCGGGCGTCGATATGGCGGGAATCCAAAGAATATTGCCTACAGATTTCCGCCAACATGATTTCGTCGTCAAACTCGATTACAAAACCACTCAGAATTACTTCTACGGCCGCTATATCTTCGGAAGAAATAATCTCTACGATGGCAGCGGCAACGCGGCGGGCGGATATCCATTCGACACTCTGCTGTTCTCACAGGACTATGCCTTCAGTTGGACGCGCTTCATCAGCACCCAAACGGCAAACGAATTTCGCGCCTCCTATGGCAGGTTGAACGATCAGGACGGCGGCAATTCAATTGGAAACACGGTTCCCCGGGCCGCTCAACTTGGCGACGCTCTCACGACGATCTTTTTCAACGATCCCGCCATACTGAGTCTGGGAGTTCCCCGCGGTTCGCCGGTAGGCCGCATCGTCAATACCTATCAAATTCAAGACAACTGGACGCATCTCGCAGGCCGGCACTCACTGAAAGCTGGTGTGAATTTCACGCATTTGCGCTCGCCGAACATCGGTCTTACCGAATATAACGGACTCTTCCGATACAGCGACTTTGACGCATTTGTGGCCAACACGCCCAACCGCGTGCGGCTCGCGTCGGGGAATCCGTACTTGGATTTTCGAGAGAGCGACACGTTTTTATATCTTGGCGACGATTTCAAGTTGTCGCCAAACTTTATCCTCAATCTGGGATTGACCTGGTCCTATTATGGACAGCCCGCAAATCTTCTTCACAAGCTGACCACCCAGTCGCAGACCAGCAGCAATCCTCTCTGGGACCCCAGTCTTCCCTTGAGCGCGACAACTTTCCCGGCCTTTCCAGCACCGAAAAATAGCTGGGGCCCTGGCATAGGATTCGCATGGTCGCCTGCGAAAAGCCTGTTCAATTCGACAGCGGGGAAAACGGTAATTCGCGGCGGCTACCGCCTCGCGTACGATCCGCCCTTTTACAGTCTTTATATAAATATGGCCGGCGGCGCTCCCGCCGTAGTCCTCACCACTCTCACGGGCGCGGATGCTTCAGCAAATCCGTTGCCCGCAGTTCCCACCGGAACGAACGTGCGAACGCTGCTCGCGCCACACTTGCAGACGGGAATTTTTGATCCGCGCACGTTGGGAGAAACAACTATCTCGCCGCATTTCAGCCCCGATCGCGTCCATCAGTGGTCTTTCGGCGTCCAGCATCAGCTTGCGCAAAATGCTGCACTCGAAGTCCGCTACGTCGGCAACCACGCCCAAAATCTTTTTCAGACCATCAATGGCAACCCATACATTCTGGGTCTCGCGAATCTCTACCCCCAGCTAGTTCCTGCCGGTCTAACGGCGTGTCCCGCATCGCAGGCCGCGATCTCTCAATTGATAGGACGAGTAAATTGCACCGGCGCAGCTCTCATCCGCGAGCGCACGAATACCGGCTACTCCGATTACCACGGACTCCAGATCGAATTCCGAAGCACCCATTTGTGGAACCAGTTGACCCTGAAATCCGCTTACACGTTCAGCAAGACCACCGACAATGCCAGCGAGATTGGAGCGACACTAGCCGCGGGCGGCACTTTCGCAATTTCTCAGAGCCAGGTTAACTTCACAGATCAGGAACACAGCCTCTCCGGGATCGATTTTCCGCAAAACTGGGTTCTGACGGCGCTCGAAGATTTACCGTTTTATCGCCACCAGTCAGGTTTCCTGGGTCACGCCCTCGGAGGCTGGAAAGTCTCGGCCGTATATTCACTCTACTCGGGCCAGCCCTTCACGGCAGCTCAGTCGGGACTGAATTGCGCCAGCGCTGGTGGCGCGTGCGGCGGAATTCCCGATGCCGAAAATCCCTATGATCCTGCCTTTAACGCTGCATTCAGCGGCCCCGATGGCTCGCTGCGCCCCTTCCTCGGAAGTTCTGCCGCGCCGGCGCAGTCCGTCGGAATCTTCGCCAACGATGTTTGCGCCGTGGACGTTGATGGCAATCTCTGCGGAAGTTCCACCATCACTCCAACAACGCTAATCAGTCTCAACAAATTCAATAACGGATTTAAGGGAACAATGACGGACGCAGCGGGAAACACGGTGCCAGATCCAGCCCACGCCCCGAGCGTCGTCGTCAAGAATCAGGTCCGCTTCATCGCCAACACGCGCACCGCCGACGAGGTTTTTGGCAGCCCATTCGGCGATGTGGGACGCAATACTTTGCGCACCTCAAAAACAAATGTCCTCAATCTTTCGGTTTTCAAAGTCACAAATATTTCAGAAAAGTTCAGCCTTCAATTTCACGCTGACTTCCTGAATGCTTTCAATCATCCAAACTTCGCGTCCATCGATCCGTTCATCGACAATGCCGGCCGGTTCGGCGAGGGCCTGGGCTTCGCCAATCCAAAAGTCGAAGGAAGCGGAAGCCGGAGTATCTGGTTTGGACTAAAGCTTCTTTTCTAAACGGATCGCCGCGAAGTCAGACGAACCTCAGAAGGGCGAAGAGAGCCGTCGCCTACTGTCCGTCCATCTCAATTGCCTCGAGTTCCTCGATTGCCCATTCAGGCGAGGCAGTCTGCTTGAAATCCGACCATGCTCGGATACTCAGTACCGCTGGTCACCAGGCAGGCGCGCCGACTCTGGTCCGCGTGGCAGACAAGAGCGATGAGGAAATTGCTGTTGGGCACACTTTGGCACACCTTACGATCGCCAGCCGGATCATAAGGTGAACCCCCCGCTGAGACAATTTGTGTTGGCACGCTTGGCGTCAATTCGTGTTTGCTGCCTGAATCCCTTCATGAACGTTATATGGCGGTCATCTTGCCACTCATCGAAACTACGCCGCCCCGACCATGCCTTCAGAAGCTGAGAATCGCACCATTTGACGTAAGCGCCGTTGCCTCAGAATCGGCTGATTTTTCAAATTCCTCCGGCGGCCGATATCCTAAAGCTGAGTGCAACCGCTGTCCGTTGTAGTAGCGCTCGATGAATGTTTTGATATTTCCTCGAAGCTCCTCAAGACATCGAAAGGCTCCTATCCGGATCTCTTCTCGCTTGAGGGTTCTCAGGAAGCTTTCACATCTTGCATTGTCAAGAGGAGTCCTCGGTCGGCTTATGCTAGGGAAAATGCCGTGCTTCTGCAGAAGATTTCTGTAGTCGCTCGACACTTACTGAATCCCTTGATCTGAATGGTGTACCAAACCTGACGACGGCTGTCTTGCCTCAATCGCCCGCTTCAACGCTGCTAGAGGCAAGCGCGTGGCCAGCATTCGATCCAGTTCCCAACCCACTACTTTCCGTGAAAATGCATCCAGAACGACTGCAAGGTAAACGAATTCACGATTCAAGCGAACGTAGGTCATATCCGCTACCCATAGCTGATTCACGCCGGTCACTTTCATTCGGGCCGCAAGGTTTAGATACACTTCGAATCGCTCTCCGGGATTCTGATTTCTAGGGTCGAAGAGAGGCTGTACATTGAGCAGATTGTCTTCTCGCATAATCCGCGCAATCCGCTTGTGATTTGCAATGATTCCTCGTCGTCGCAGTTCCGCCGCGACTCGTCGATATCCGTATCGCTGACGGTGCTCCAAAACAATTTCCTGCACCACCGCTTTCAGCTCCATCTCATCTCGGGGCGGCACTTTGTGTTCGCAGCTTCGATAGAAACCGCCACGACTGATGTCTGCCAATCGACACATGTGCTCGATGCTCAAGCCGCCTTGCATGGACATCACGCCACAGATGTGGTCGTAGATGTCTTTTCGCCAGCAACGCTGCTCTGTTGGCGTCGAGCCTCAACTCTTTGCAAGGCGCTTCTGAAAAAATCGGCCTCTAATGCCTTCTCGGCAAGCAGGCGCTTGACGTGACCGAGCTCTTTTCTTAGCCTTCCTTCTCTAGCATTCGGTGGGACCGGTTCGCCGATGGCGTCGGCTACTTCAAAGTTTTTTCTCCACTTGTACAGCAGCCGCCGTTGGATACCCAGTTCCTTCGCAAGTGCTACAATGTTCTCGCAATTGTTGAAAGCTCGACGGCCATCCGCTTGAATTCGTTCGGATGTCGCCAAACTCGTCGGGTTGCCATTCGCAGGTGCCTCCCTGCAGAGTGTACGCGTCAAAACTGTCTCAGTTTTGGGGTTCACTCCATGGAGGCGAAATTGGTCAGATGGAGCAACAGTTCCGTTGGGAAGTCCTTTATAATCTTTACGTACTTCATGTCGGGGCGTAGCGCAGCCTGGTAGCGCGCCTGCCTTGGGCGCAGGAGGTCT
>Ga0302324_100005709_pt1 | contig 27074 bp, 25 predicted proteins | sample Palsa_T0_1_FD_201949 | JGI IMG/M metagenome (GOLD analysis project Ga0302324, IMG submission 201949) | Peat permafrost microbial communities from Stordalen Mire near Abisko, Sweden - Palsa_T0_1 | ecosystem: Environmental > Terrestrial > Soil > Palsa > Peat permafrost | place: Sweden: Abisko...
TGAGGCCCGCCAGCGCGTCGCTGACCGCCCCCGCGTCGCGGCTTGCGCGTACATCCGCGACCGCCTTGGCCTGACCGCGTTCGATCTCGACGCCGATCTTGAGCAGGTCGCCGGACTGCTCTTCGTCGGGGCGCTCGAAGGCATTCACGCCGACGATCACCCGGTCGCCGCTTTCGATCGAACGCTGATAGCGATACGACGCATCCGCGATCTCGCGCTGCGGAAACCCCGCTTCGACCGCCGCGACCATGCCGCCGTACTCGGCGATGCGGTCGAAGTACTCGAGTGCCTGGCGCTCCATCTCCGCGGTCAGCGCCTCGACGTAGTACGAACCGCCGAGCGGATCGACCACGTTGGTCACGTTGGTCTCGTAAGCCAAGACCTGCTGCGTGCGCAGGGCGATCTCGACCGATTTCTCCGTCGGCAAGGCGAGCACTTCGTCCATCGAGTTGGTGTGCAGCGATTGGGTGCCGCCGAGTACCGCCGCCAAGGCCTCGTATGCGACCCGCACGATGTTGTTCTCGGGCTGCTGGGCGGTCGCGCTGCAGCCGGCCGTCTGGGTGTGAAAGCGCAGCTGCCACGAACGCGGGTCGCGCGCGCCGTACACCTCGCGCATGCGACGCGCGTAGATGCGCCGCGCAGCCCGGAACTTCGCGATCTCTTCGAAGAAGTCGCTGTGGCTGTTGAAGAAAAAGGACAGCCGCGGCGCGAACGCGTCGATGTCGAGCCCGCGCGCCATCGCACCTTCGACGTAAGCGAAGCCGTCGGCAAGCGTGAACGCGAGCTCCTGCGCGGCGGTCGAGCCGGCCTCGCGGATGTGATAGCCCGAAACGGAGATCGTGTTCCAGCGCGGCATCTCGCGCGTGCAGAACTCCATCATGTCGAGGATGATGCGCACGTGGGGACGCGGCGGAAAGATCCACTCTTTTTGCGCGATGTATTCCTTGAGGATATCCGCCTGCAGCGTACCGCCCAGCTTGGCGCGCGGAGTGCCCTTGTTCTCGGCGGTGACGATGTATTGCGCCAGCGCGATCGCAGCCGGGCCGTTGATCGTCATCGAGGTCGTGATCGCGCCCAGATCGATACCGTCGAACAGCGTCTCCATGTCACGGATCGAGTCGATCGCGACGCCGCACCGGCCGACCTCGCCGCGTGCATGCGGGCTGTCGGAGTCGAAGCCCATCAGGGTCGGCATATCGAAAGCGACCGAGAGCCCCATCTGACCCTGCGAGAGCAGGAAGTGATAGCGCTCGTTGGTCTGCTTCGCGTTGCCGAACCCGGCGAACTGACGCATCGTCCACAAGCGCGAGCGGTACATCGTCGGGTGGATGCCGCGTGTGTACGGATACTCGCCGGGCAGGCCGAAGTCGCGGGTCAGGTCGAGCTCGGCGACATCCTCGGGGCCGTAGAGCGGCTTGAGCGGGACGTCGGAGATCGTGCGGTCGACCGCGCCCGAGCCCTTATCCCGGCGCGGCGGCGCGGCGGCAGCCTTGGCCTGCCACTCCTCGGCGAGTTCGCGATATTCGGGACCGGTGTCGGGACCGAGCCCGGACGCACGGTCGATCATCTTAGCCACGCGCAGTTCTTCCCTTCGACGACCGGATCTGTTCGCCGATGTCCCCAATTCTCCCGAGCGCCATCGGTCGGAGCCTCGAGCAGCCGCCTGCGAACGGCCTCCCTGTATCCTTCGCTGCCGTTTCGGAGTAGGATACAAGAGAGCCCTTGTCTTCTTGGGGAGCGATCACCGTATGCGCCCTTCCGGCTTCTTCATTGGCGTGGTCTGCGCGGCGCTGTGCATCACCGCCGCCGGCCGGAGTGCCCAGGCGCAGTTCTCGATTCCCGAGTTGCCCGCTCCCGCGCGATTAGGCGCCGACGCTGCGGCGCGTGAGATCGCGCCGTACATCCAGCAGAACTTGCCCGTGCAACTCAACTGGAACGACGTCTACGCGACCGTCCCGACGCTGCCCGGTGAGCCGTTCCATCCGCGTTTGCTCGCGACCGACGAAGTCGCCTCACAGCTCTCACGCGTTCCGGACGGCGTCGCGAACCTGGTCCCCGGCGACTACCGGCTGCGAGTTCGCGTCTATTGCACGCGGCATAGCGGGCATGCCCGCACGCCCGAAGAGTATCTCTTGGCCCCGCTCCGCGGCGCGCGCCGCGACGCCTTGGTCGCATTGTACTCGCGCGTGGCCGAAGCGCGCGCACCGTACGGGCCGGTGCAGTCCCTCTCTTGGTCGATCCAGGCCGGCATGCGCTACGGTGAATTGCCGCCGGATCAGCAGCAGCTTGTCGACCGCCTCATCCCCGACTATCGGAACTCGCTCCAAGGGAGCTTCGTGGATCAGATGCGCGACCACTGGGACAGGCTCGGCGTGCTGGGATTGCCGTCGTTCGACAGCGAGCTGCAGAGCCTCGGTCCGATCGGCGCCGAAGTGACGAACCTGCAGGCCGCGCGCGCGACGATCCTGGCCGACGCGGGTGATTTCAACGCGCTCAGCGCGCAATTGGCGCCGCGCGCACCTGCGGCCGGCGCGCAGCTTCCGGCGCCGTGGAGCATCGTCTCGCCGAATGTCTACATGCGGATGAACTCGACGACGGCCTACGGCAGCGTCGGCGAGATCGACGTGCGCGTCATCGGCGACGCCACGAACGCGCCGGTCGCCGTGCCGCTGCTCTCGCAGATTGCTTACCCGCCGAACTGTACCGACTGTCAGCCCCTGACCTACAATCCCGAACCCGTCGCCCCGCAAGACGGCGGCGGCAGCGAGATCCCGTCGTGACGGCGCGCCGAACCTGGACGCTCGCGCTCGCGACGCTCGCTCTCATGGCACTGGCCGTGTCCGTGAAAGCCGATTCCGACCCGATCGCCGCCTCCGATCTCATCGGTACGTGGAAAACGAAGGATGGCAAGTCGTCCTTCATGCTCGCACTGGCGAGCGACGGCACGACGCTTCAACTGCAGAGCCATTACACCGATTGGCGCGTCTTGGGACCCTTCAATCCCGCCAGCGGCGGGTTGACTTTTGACCGCGTCGCGACGGAAGACGACATTCGTTCGATGATCCTCGACAAGGCGCAGGACCCGCCGCCCGCATCGGTCGTCTCGAGCGCGGCCGGCGCCGTGACCGAATCGTTCACCGGCATCGCCGCGCGCGACACCCACTGGTACAGCAGCGAACGCTGCGATATCGCCATGCACGTTCGCTGGACCGGATTCCACATCGCGTGGGACGCCAACGGCGACTGGCATCGGACCAGCCCCGACCCGGTCGCAACAAAAGACTACCACCTCGTCCGCTATGCATTCTTTGACACTACGAAAGTTGCGATCAGGACCCACGTGAATGATGCGCCGGACATCCGCGAAGATCAGCGGGTGCTCATCGGTACCGAAGTGCAGGGGTACTTCGACGATCGCGCTGCGACCGCGCTGTTCGGTGAATTCACCAAGGCCTTGTTCGAGCCGATCTTCGACAGCGTTACCGGGGTCGTACCGGCGGAGTCGGTCGCCGGAAAGCTGGCCACCAAGCTGCTCAAGACGACGGTCTCGAAATCCTTGACCGGCGATGTCAGCGCGCAGGACTTCGTCAAGTTTGCCACCGAGCAGGTTCTCGACTCGATCATCGGGGCCGCCGGCCAACAGGAACCGTTTGTGTCGATCCAGGCCGAGATGAAGAGCGTCTACGGCGAGAGCATCAGCGACTGGATCGCCTCGAACGCGGCCGGCGCGGTGAAAAAAGCAGGCGCCGCGGCGCTTACCCCCGCACAGTCGGACGCGCTCGCGAAGTATCTGAAGAATCAATGCCGGATCCGCATCGCCTCGTTGCCGGCGCACGGTCCGGTTACCGGCGGCCTGGTCATCGCCGATACGCAGCTCGGAACCGCGCGCATCCTGCTGCATATGTCGGCTCACGGTTCGCGCCCGGCGGTGAACCTCCAGGGCGACGTCGGCATACCCGCAGAGGGCACCCCGCCGTCGGGCATCCCGGAGGTCTACTTCAGCATCGTGCCCTGAGGACGCTCGCTAGAGCCCTTTGACGGTCGCCCGCACGCGGCCGGCAGCCTGCCGGCCCTCGAATGCGTGCGGTCCATCAGCAACGCCGAAGCCGGCCAGCACCGCTTCCGCCGCCGCGTACGGATCGAGCTCTTCGCCGAGGTCCGCGATGGCACGCTCGATGTTCTGATCCAGTGCACCCAGTGCGAGCTGACGTACGCGGTGTACGAACGCCGACCGTCGCTTGAGGCGTATCTCCCCGCTCTCGCGCAGCCACGCGTCGTGGCGAAGGATCGCTTCCCACAGCGCCTCGATGCCGGTCGCCGCCACGGCCTGCGTCGGGACGAGCGCCGGCACCCAACCCGGATAGTTGAGCATCTCCATCATCGAGCGGATCTCGCGCTGCAGCTGCAGCGCCATCGGGTGGTCGCTCTTGTTGACGACGAAGACGTCGGCGATCTCGAGGATCCCGGCTTTGAGCACCTGGACCGAGTCGCCGCTGCCCGGCTGAAGCGCGACCAGGGTCGTGTCGGCGATCTCGGCGATCTCGATCTCGGACTGTCCGACCCCGACCGTTTCGATCAGCACGACCGCGAACCCGAAAGCGTCCATCAGGGAGACCGCGTCGGCCGTTGCGCCGGCGACGCCGCCCAGATGGCCGCGTGAGGCCATCGAACGAATGAAGACGCCGGGGTCGGTGAAGTGTTCGGCCAGCCGAATCCGGTCCCCGAGGAGCGCGCCGTGGGAAAACGGCGAGCTCGGATCGACCGAGATCACGCCGACCGTTTTTCCGAGCCGGCGCAGGTGCGCTACCAGCGCACCGGTGAGCGTGGACTTGCCGACGCCGGGCGGTCCGGTCAGGCCGACCGTCAGCGCGCGGCCGGTGCGCGGATAGAGGGCGCGGATCAATACGGCGCCGCGACCGGACTCGCAGCGGGAGATCGCGCGCGCCAGCGCGCGCGGCTCACCGGCCTCGAAGGCTGCGAGGAGTTCGTCCATCGCGGCCCGCGTTCACGCCCGCGTGCGCGGTTCCCGTTTCGCCGGCGTCAGGCCGACTTGGCCTCCGCGGCGTCGTCGGCGACGATTTCGACCGCCGCCGCCAGCTCGTCGACGGCGTGCTCGAGGTTGTTGAACTTGGCCGCGATCTTTCGCTCGTCGACCCGGCCCGTCAGCGGCTCGGTGCAGTCTTGAATGAAGGTACGCCGCTTCACCCGGCCTTTGACGCCGTGGATAAGGGCTTTGACTGCCTGCGCATCGTCGCTTTCCATCGCTCGGATGCTTACCCCCGGAAAAGCGCCGGGAAACCGCCTCCTCCCTCGCCGTCACGGGGAGTCCGCCGCCGGTGGGCGTACCGGTGGCGAGTGAACGCTTCGGGCTATGTTCGGACCCCCACCATCGCCGGGGACCGCATCGTCTTCGTCTGCGAAGACGATCTGTGGATCGTCGACGCCGGCGGGGGCGCTGCGCGACGGTTGAGCGCGCTGGCCGCTGAGTGTTCGCTGCCGCGCCTGTCGCCGGACGGATCGCAGATCGCGTTCGTCGGGCGCGACGAGGGCCATCCCGAACTCTATCTGATGCCGTCCGCGGGCGGGGCGCCGCGTCGCGTGACCCACCTCGGCAGCGAGGTGCTGTACTGCTGCTCGTGGTCGCGGGATGGGCGATCCGTCGCCTTCACCTCCGACAGCGGGTCGCCGTTCATCAAGGAGACGTTCGCGTTTCGCGTCGCCGCCGATGGCGGCGAACCGGCCGCTGTCGGTCTGGGGCACGTCATGACCTTGGACGTCGCGGCGAACGGGGCGACGCTGCTCGGGCGCAACGCGATCGATCCCGCGCGCTGGAAACGGTACCGCGGCGGCACCGCCGGGCATCTTTGGGTCGATGCGCGCGGTGACGGCAACTTCGTGCGCATCTGCCGCGAACTCAACGGCAACTTGGTGTGGCCGATGTGGCTGGGGGAGCGCGTCCTATTCCTCTCCGATCACGAAGGGATCGGGAACCTGTACTCGGTGCTGCCCGACGGCAGCGACCTCCAGCGCCATACGGACGAACGCGATCACTACGTGCGCTTCCCGTCGACCGACGGCACGCGGATCGTCTACGCGTGCGGCGGTGAACTCGTGCTGTGCGACCCGCGAACCGCACGCGTGGAACGCGTCGCGGTAACGATGCCCTCGAACGCACCCGAGACGGCCCGCCGCTTCGTCGATGCGGCCGATTTGCTCGAACGCTGGTCCCCCTCGCCCGACGGAACGGCGCTGGGCCTAGTGACGCGCGGCCGCGCGTTTACCATGCCGCTGTGGGAGGAGGCCGTCACCGAACACGGCGCCGATGACGGTGCCCGGCGGCGCTTGCTGACGTGGCTGCATGATGGTGCGCGGATCGTCTACGTCGACGATACCGCCGGCTACGAGCGCGTTGCGACCGCGCCGGTCGATCAGAGCGCCCCGCCGGCCTACCTCACCAGCGATGACGCCGGCATTCTCCACGAGCTGACCGCGTCGCCGGCGGGCGACCGCATCGCCTTTGCCACCAACCGCCACGAACTCTGGCTGCTCGATTGGGGCGGCGCGCCGCGCAAAGTTGACACCAGTATCGGCGATTGGATCGATGACCTGGCGTTTTCGCCCGACGGCGCGTGGCTCGCCTACACCTGGTCGCCCAAAGCACACACCTCCATCATCCGGCTGGTCGAGTGCGCCAGCGGCCGCATCGTCGATGCGACCTCGGCGCTGCGTGAAGATCGTTCACCGGCCTGGGACCCCGAAGGGAAGTACCTCTACTTCCTCTCCAATCGTGATTTCCACCCGGTCTACGACGCGCTCCAGTTCGAGTTGAGCTTTCCCGAGGCGTGGCGTCCGTATCTGGTGACGCTCGCGGCCGCCACCAGCAGCCCCTTCGTGCCCACGCCGGCGCCGCTGCACAAGGACCGCGACGACGACAAGGATGAGGACAAACCCGATCTGCGCGCGCCGGTCGCAATCGACGCCGACGGACTGCCGCTGCGTATCATCGGCTTCCCGGTCGACGAGGGCGCGTACGACCGTGTCGCCGCTGCCAAAGGGCGGGTGGTTTTCTCCCGCTTTCCGGTCCGCGGCATTCGTCCGAATACCGTTCCCGACGACGACAGCGACGGCGAACTGCTGGTCTACGATTTCGAACAACAGCGCAGTGCGCCGTTGGCTGACGAAATCGCCGATTTCGTGCTCGGCCCGGATGCGCGCACGCTGGTCTACGAGTCACACGGCAAACTTCGCGCCATCGACGCGGGCGGCGAATTGCCGGAGAACGGTGACGATGAGAAGCCGTTGCCGGAAGCCGGCCGGCGCACCGGCTGGCTCGATCTCGGGCGTATCAGCGTGCGCGTCGAGCCGCCGGCCGAGTGGCGCCAAATGCTGCGCGAAGCGTGGCGCCTGCAGCGCGAACGTTTCTGGGACGCGCAGATGTCCGGTATCGATTGGGACGCGGTCCTTACCCGCTACGAGCCGCTGCTCGAGCGAATCCGCACCCGCGATGAGCTCTCGGATCTCATCTGGGAGATGCACGGCGAGCTCGGCACCTCGCACGCCTACGAGTCCGGCGGCGACCGTCCGGTGCCGCCGCAGTACAAGATCGGATTCCTGGGCGCTGAAATGCACTGGGATGCCGCGGCCGGCGGCTATCGCATCGACGCGATTCTGCGCGGCGATCCGTGGAACCGCGACTTCGACTCACCGCTCGCCGCAACGGGTCTCGACGTTCGTGCCGGCGACGTGCTGGTCGCGGTCGGCGGCCATCCGCTCACCGCGCGCGTCGGGCCGGGGGCGCTGCTGGTGAACCAGGCGGCACGCGACGTCGTGCTCTCGGTCGCGCGCGGCGGCGAGGTGCGCCGCGTGCTGGTGCGCACGCTGCGCGACGAACGCATGCTGCGCTATCGCGCCTGGATCGACGCTAACCGCAGCCGCGTGCATGCCTCAACCGGCGGCCGCGTCGGCTACGTGCACATTCCGGACATGGGCCCCTGGGGTTTTGCCGAGTTCCACCGCGGTTATCTCAACGAGTTCGACCGCGACGCGCTGATCGTCGACGTCCGCTACAATCGCGGCGGCCACGTCTCCTCGCTGCTGCTCGAAAAGCTGGCGCGCAAGCGGGTCGGGTACGACGTCGCGCGTTGGACGCCGCCCGCACCCTACCCCGAAGAGTCGGTGGCGGGCCCAATGGTCGCGATCACCAACCAATTCGCCGGCTCCGACGGCGACATTTTCAGCCACTGCTTCAAACTCTACGGCTTGGGACCGCTGGTCGGCATGCGGACCTGGGGCGGCGTGGTCGGGATCCACCCGCGCCATCGGCTGGTCGACGGCACCCAAACCACGCAGCCGGAATTCTCGTTCTGGTTCGCCGATGCGGGCTGGGACGTCGAGAACTACGGCACCGACCCAACCCACGAAGTCGACGTCGCACCGCAGGACGCGATTGCCGGCCGCGATCCGCAACTGGAAACGGCGTTGCGCCTGATCGAGGAGGCCTTGGCGACCGCCCCCGGCCGCCCGCCGTTCCCGCCGCGCCCCAATCGCGCGCTTGCTCGGTAGAGCAGCAGTGGACTCCGACGCTCGTCTCTGCCTTGACCCCTTGGGGGCGCCATAGTACAATACGCGAGCCGAAGCAGGGTCGAGAGACCCTCACCGGATGCCTGCGGGCGATCCGGTCATTCCTTGGATAGCGGGGACCGCTTCGGCGTCTTCGCTTTTTTGTGTCCCTTGGAGAGTTTGTCATAGCACGACCGCTTCGCGTCAACGAGCAGATCAGAATCCGCCAAGTCCGCGTCATCGACGATGCCGGCCAGCAGCTCGGCGTCATCCCTACCGAGGAAGCTCTCGGGATGGCCCGCGCCAAGGGTCTGGACCTCATCGAAGTGTCGCCGACGGCGGTTCCGCCGGTCTGCCGGATCGGCGATTACGGTCGTTTGAAGTACGAGCAGTCGAAAAAAGATAAGGAAGCGCGGAAGAAACAGCGCAACTGGGAGTTGCGCGAAGTGAAGCTGCGGCCCAAGATCGATGTCCACGATTATGAAGTCAAGGCGAAGATGGCCGAACGTCTTCTCCTCGACGGCGGAAAAGTCAAAGTCACGATCATGTTCCGGGGCCGCGAGATCACCTACACCGCGTTTGGAAAACGTCTGCTCGACCGGGTCGCAAAGGATCTCGAAAACAGCGCGATCGTCGAACGCGAAGCCAAACTCGAAGGCAAGAACATGTTTCTCATCCTGGCACCGCGTGCCACCCCGCTCGGTCCGCCGCGTTTCGTCCACTTGAAGACGGACACCGCGCACCACGACGCCGAAACCGCCGTTCATCACGATGAACCCGACGAGGCTGCCGAAAACGGAGTGAGCACGGAAGCGGTGGCCACCGTCGAGGGAGCCCATGCCTAAAATACGCACGCACCGCGGAACCGCCAAACGGGTCAAAGTGAGCGCCAACGGGATCGTGACGCATCGCCACCAGTTTTCGGGCTGCGGCCACATTCTCAGCAAGAAGTCGCGCAATCGCAAGCGGAAGTTCCGCAAGGATCAGGCGACGTTCAAAGGTGATCTGAAGCGCTTCGCGCCGCAGATCCCCTATTTGATCTAAGGAGCGTTTGCAGACATGGCTCGTATCAAACGCGGCGTCTCGAAAATCAAGCACCGCCGCAAGGTGATGAAGCTCGTCAAGGGCTTCCGGGCGGCGCGCCGCCGCAATTACCGCGTCGCCAACGAGGCGCTCCTCCATTCGCTGGCCTATGCGTTTCGCGATCGCCGCGTGCGCAAGCGCGACTTCCGCGCGCTATGGATCGCCCGCATCAACGCGGCCGCACGTCGCGAGGGCCTGAGCTATTCGAAGCTGATCGCCGGACTCAAGAAGTCGGGCGTCAACCTCAACCGCAAAGCGCTGGCCGATCTGGCCGTGCACGACGCGGCCGCCTTCGGCCGCCTGCTCGCGCTGGCCAAAGACGCCCATACCCGGAGCGACACCGCCGCCTGACCGGCTGCGGGAGCTCTCGAAAGGCGGCCGGCACCCGGCCGCCTTTTTAGCGTGCCGTCGCTGCCAGTGCGATCGCGACGTGGGCGCCGATCCCCGCGGCCATCGCCGACTCGTCGATGTCGAAGGCGGGATGGTGATTGGGGAAAGCGTGCGCGTCGTCGCCGGCACCGAGGAAGACGAAGCACGCCGGCACGCGCTGCGCGAAGTAGGAGAAATCCTCACTGCCCATGACCGGTGCGATCTCGACCACGCGTTCGGCGCCGAAAGTCTCGCCGAGCACCCGCGTGACGAACTCCGCTTCGGCCGGATCGTTGGCGGTGACCGGATACGAGGCGTGCCACGCAAGGTGCGCGGTCGCGTTCGACGCGGCGCAGGTATGATCGGCGATGCGGCGGATGCGGCCTTCAAGAGTCGCGCGCGTTTCCTCGTTGAAGGTGCGCACCGTACCCTTGAGTGCGACCCGGGGCGGGATGACGTTGTAGGTCGTGCCGCCGTTGATCGCGCCGATGGTCACGATCGTCGGTTCGAGCGGGTCGATCTCGCGGCTCACGATGCGCTGCAGGCCGCTGACCAGCTCGGCCGCCACGACGATCGGATCGACCGATCGGTGCGGCATCGCCCCATGACCACCGCGTCCCTCGACGACCAGGTCGAACGAATCGACCGCCGCCATCATCGGACCCGGCCGCAGTCCGAACGTTCCGCTCGGATACATCGAGACGATGTGAATACCGTAGGCGCGCTCGATGCCAAAGCGCTCGATCAATCCGTCGTCGAGCATCGCCGGAGCGCCGCCGCCGCCCTCTTCGGCCGGCTGGAAGACGAACGCGATGCGGCCGCGGAGTTCCGCGACGCGCTCCCGCAGTACGGCGGCCGCTCCCAAGAGCATCGCGACATGGGCATCATGACCGCAGGCGTGGGTGACCCCCGGATTCTGCGAGACGTAGGCGACGTCGTTTTCCTCGCTCATCGGGAGCGCATCCATGTCGGCCCGCAGCATGATCGTCGGGCCGGGCAGCGCGCCCGCCAGCACGCCGACGACCCCCGTCCCGCCGATCCCCTCATGCGCTTCGATCCCGAGCGAGCGCAGTTTCGCCGCGACGAACGTCGCGGTGCGCACTTCAGCGAAGGCAAGTTCGGGGTGCGCGTGGAGGTCCCGCCGGATGGCGACCGTCTCGGCCATCAGTTCGGGGGACACGGCGATAGCGGTCATCCTCGGCGTGTTCAACGCACCGTTCGCAGCGCACTCTCGATCCGAGCGGACAAGGGCGCCGACCCCCCGCGGCGTAGGTTGTGAGCCGCAGCGCTTCGAGGAAGGGTGTCGGCGGCATGAAGTTCACGCGCGCCGCGCGCGACGATGGATAACACGGAAGTCGGCTTCCTGCTGGCGCTGCTGATCGCGGCGATCCCGCTGGTGGCATTGGCGAAGCGGGTGAACATCTCGTATCCGATCGTCCTGGTGCTCGGGGGTTTGGTGCTCGGCTTCGTCCCGGGGCTGCCGCATATCCAGCTCGACCCCAACATCGTGCTGCTGCTCTTTCTGCCGCCGCTGCTGTACTGGGAAGCGATCACCGCCCCGAGCGACCTCATGCTCGAGAACGCGGGACAGATCGGCGTCCTTGCCTTCGGCCTGGTCATCGTCACGACGGTCGTGGTCGCGATGGTCGCGCACGCGATTATCCCGGCGATGCCTTGGGCGGCAGCCTTCGTGCTGGGCGCCATCGTCTCACCGACCGACGAGTTGGCGGCCGTTCCGGTGCTCGAACGCTTTCGACTCCCGCGCCACGTGATCGCGATCATCGAAGGCGAGAGCCTGCTCAACGACGCGAGCGCGCTCGTCATCTACGCGACCGCAGTCGCCGTCGTCGCGACCGGCACGTTTCACGCCAACGGCATCGTGCTGCAGTTCGTCGAGGACGTCTTCGGGTCGATCGCGATCGGATTCTTGGCCGGCCGGCTGGCGGTCGAGCTCTGGCGACGCATCAAAGACACGCAGCTCCAGGGCGTCATCTCGTTCACGGTGCCGTTCTTGGCGTACCTCCCGGCACAGTATCTCGGACTCTCCGGCGTGCTGGCCGTGGTGACGGCGGGAGTCTACGCCAACTGGTTCACGCCGCGCGTGCTCGCGCCGGCGTCGCGCACCCAACTGGTCGGGTTCTGGAATACGCTCGTGTTCGTCGCCAACGCGGTGCTGTTTCTGCTCGTCGGCCTGCAGCTTCACGACATCGCGCGCGCCGCGTTCTACCATAACTCGTGGTTGGTGGTGGTCGGCTATGCCGTCGTGATCAACGTCGTCATCATCGTCGTGCGCGTGGTCCTGGTCGTGCTCGCGGAATATGCGCCGACCGCGGCTCCGGCCGACCACGCGGCGCCGGACTGGAAACATGCGCTGGTCGTCGCCTGGTCGGGCCTGCGCGGTGCCGTCTCGCTCGCGGCAGCGCTGGCGATACCGCTCACTCTTCCCGACGGCGCGCGCTTTCCGCATCGCGATCTGATCATTTTCACGACCTTTACGGTCATCTTGGTCACGCTGGTGGGCGGCGGCCTCACCTTGCCGTGGCTGGTGCGCCGGCTGCGCATCACCGCCACCAACGAAGAGCGCGAACTGGTTCGCCAGGCGCTCGTCCGCAGCACCGATGCCGCGCTCGAACAGATCGAGCAGCTCGAGGCGTCCGGCAAGCTCGAATCCGATCACGCCGATGCGTTGCGCCGGCAGTTCGAACACAAGCGCGAGACGCTGCGGGCCGGGAACACGGCGAGCAAGAAAGCACATCTCGCGCAGCACGCCGAGGCGGAGCGCGCGATCCTCGACGCGCAGCGGCAAGCCCTCATCGAGATGCGCGAGCGGGGCGAGATCGACAACGTCATCATGCGCAAACTGCTGAGCGATCTCGACCTAGCCGCCTCGCGTCCCGCGTTGCTGGCGTCGGAATAAACGCACGATGACGGCGCTGCGCGTCCCCGGCGATAAATCGATCGCGCACCGGGCGGTAATGTTCGCTGGGCTCGCCGAGGGCACGTCGCGGATCGGAAACGTTCCGGAAGGCCTCGACGTGCGCTCGACCCAAAGCGCGATGCGCGCGCTGGGCGCGGTCATGCACCGCGACGATTCCGGCACGCTGGTGATTGAGGGACGAGGCGGCGCTTTTGCCGCGCCCGCGGACGCTATCGATTGCGGCAACAGCGGGACAACGATGCGTCTGTTGGCCGGCCTGCTCGCAACCCGCGCGATCGACGTGACGCTGACCGGCGATGCGTCGCTGCAGTCGCGCCCGATGCGCCGCGTCGCCGGACCGCTTGCAGCGTTCGGGGCCCGGATCGATCTGAGCGCCGGCGGCACGGCGCCGATGCGCGTGCGCGGGAATCCCAAGGCGCGTGGTGCCGACGTCGCGGTCACCGTCGCCAGCGCGCAGGTCAAGTCGGCGCTGCTGCTGGCCGCGCTCGGCGCCCACGGCCGCACCCAGCTCAGCGGCGAACTGGCGACGCGCGACCACACCGAACGGCTGCTGCGGTCGTTCGGCATCGCCGTCGATTCCCGCGACGGCCTGCTCACCATCGACGGGCCAGCAGCGCTTTGCGCAACCGATCTCGACGTGCCCGGCGACATCTCGAGCGCGGCGTTCCTGTTCGCGGCCGCGGCTGCGGTCCCGGGCGCGGTCGTCAACGTCGCCGACGTCGGGCTGAACCCGACCCGCAGCGCGTTCCTCGACGTGCTGCGCCGGTTCGGCGCCGCGGTCGAGATCGTTCCGCAAGCCGGCGGCGCCGAACCGCGCGGCAGCGTGACTGTCCGCGGGGCGGCCCTGTCGGGAATCGCGATCGAGCCCCACGAGGTTCCGGGCCTGATCGACGAGCTGCCGCTGGTCGGGGTGCTCGGCGGCTTCGCGCGCGGCACGACGACGGTGCGCGGCGCCGCCGAGCTGCGGGTGAAAGAGTCGGATCGCATCGACGCTTTCGCTGCCGCTGCACGCGCACTCGGGATGGCGGTCGACACCATGCCCGACGGCTTTGCGGTACATGGACCGGCGAAGTGGCACGACGGCGACGTGGTAACGCACCACGATCACCGCATTGCGATGGCGTTTTCGGTCGCGGCGCGTGCTGCGGGCGTTTGCGTGCGCCTTGACGACCCGGACTGCGCCGCAGTCTCGTTTCCGAATTTCGCGGCCGCACTGGAGGCCGCGCTGTGACGACCTGGCGCGCGGCGGTGATCGGGCATCCGATTGCGCATAGCCGCTCGCCCGCACTTTTCGCGCGCTTCGCGGCCGCAAGCGGCGTGTCGTTGACGTACGAGGCGGTCGACGTACTGCCCGACGCGCTCGCCGCGACCCTGGCTGCGTGGCGCAGCGATGCACGCTTTCTGGGCTGCAACGTGACGCTGCCGCACAAGGAGCGGGCGCTGGCCTTGGCCGAGAGCGCGGACGCGACGGCCCTGGCTTGCGGCGCGGCCAACGTGCTCACGCGCGTCGATGGAACGCTGGTCGCCGCGAATACCGACGTCGACGGTATCGCGGCCGCGCTGGCTCAAGCCGGCGTCGAGCTGGCCGGTGCGCGCGTCGCGATCCTCGGGACGGGCGGCGCCGCGCGCGCCGCCGGGGAAGCGGCCCGCCGCGGCGGCGCCGCAGCGATCGTCTTTGCCGGACGCGACGCGGGCCGGGCCGCGGCGCTCGCGGCGGCGTTCGGCGGGCGGGCAGTCGCGCTCGATGCCGTCCCACCCGCCGACCTCTACGTGAACGCGACCTCGCTGGGGATGGCCGGCGAGCCGCAGCGTTCGCTCCTGCCGCAGGACGCCGCAGCACCCGCCGCGGCCTTCGACGTGGTCTACGTTCCCGAGGAGACGCCGTTCATTCTCGAGGCCCGCGCCCGCGGACTGCGCACCGTGACCGGCGCGGCGATGTTTCTGGCGCAGGCGGCGGCGACATTCGAGCGTTGGTTCGGGTTCGCGCCGAAGGGCCTGTCGGAATGAGTTTACGCCACCTGACCGCCGGTGAGTCGCATGGTGCTGCCCTGGTCGGCATCATCGAGGGTATCCCCAGCGGCCTCCCGCTCGACGTCGCGACGCTGCACGCGCAGGCGCGACGCCGCAAGCTGGGCTTCGGCCGCGGCAACCGCCAGACGATCGAGACCGACGAGGTCCGCATCGTGGCCGGCGTGCGGCGCGGCGTGACCATCGGCAGCCCGATCGCGCTGATCATCGAGAATCGCGATCACGCGCGCTGGGCCGAGATCATGCGGGTCGATGCGCCCGAGGACGATGCGCCGGCCGCGCGCGCGGTGCACGTCCCGCGCCCGGGTCATGCCGACCGCGTCGGCGGCATCAAGTACGCGCGTGAGGATCTGCGCGACGTACTCGAACGCGCCAGCGCGCGCGAAACGGCGATGCGGGTCGCGCTGGGCACGGTCGCGCGCACGCTGCTCTCGCAGTTCGGCGTCGTGCTGGCCAGCCGCGTCGTGCGCATCGGCACCGTCGTCGATACGACCCCCTGGCGCGACGTGCCCAGCGAGGTGATCGACGCCTCGCCGGTGCGCGCGCTCGACCGCGATGCGAGCGCGGCCATGGTGCGTGAGATCGAAGCCGCGCGCGAAGCCGGCGACGCGCTCGGCGGCGTGTTCGAGGTGCTCGCCTTCAACGTCCCGGTCGGCCTGGGCTCCTACGCGCAGTGGGATCGCCGGCTCGAAGCCGAGGTCGGCCGCGCGTTTCTCTCGCTCAACGCGATCAAAGGCGTCGAGCTGGGTCTCGGCTTCGGCGCAGCCTCGCGGATGGGGTCGCAGGCGCACGACCCGTACGAACCCGGCGACGAGGTGCGCACGCGCTATCGCAGCAACAACGCCGGCGGAATCGAAGGCGGGATGTCGACCGGCCAGCCGATCGTCGTGCGGGTCGGCATGAAGCCGATCGCGACGCTGATGAAGCCGCTCGATTCGGTCGATCTGCGCACCGGTGAAGCCGTCAAGGCGCACATCGAGCGCGCCGACACCTGCGCCGTTCCCGCCGCTGCCGTGATCGGCGAGTCGCTGCTGGCCCTCGTGCTCGCCGAAGCGGTGCTCGAGAAGTTCGGCGGCGACAGCCTCGACGAGCTGGTCGAACGCGTGCGCGCGTGGGAGGCGACCGTTCGTGAACGGTAACATCTATCTCTGCGGTCCCTCGGGCAGCGGGAAATCGACCGTCGCGCCGCTGCTCGCAGCGCGGCGCAGATTGCAGACGCTCGACCTCGACGGGCTGATCGAAGCCGATGCGCAGCGGCCGATCGCGCGCATCGTCGATGAAGACGGTGAACCGGCTTTTCGGATTCGCGAACGGGACGCGCTGGCGCGGGCCGCCGCGCGGTGCGGTGCGGTCGTCGCGCTGGGCGGGGGCGCCCTCGAAGACGGTGCGAACCGGCGTGCGATCGCCGAAAGCGGAATCCTGATCTTTCTCGACGCCTCAGTCGCGACATGCCGCGCCAACACCGCGGGCGATGCCGGCCGCCGGCCGCTGCTGCGCGAGCCGGGCGCGCTCGAACGGCTGCACGCCGCCCGCCGGCCGCGCTATCGCGATGCCGCAATCTGCGTGGAAGTCGATGGTCTGACACCGGCCCAAACCGCGGCCGCCGTCGATGACCTGCTGCGCTCCGAGCGCCTCATTCGGGTCGAGACGCCGCATCCGTACGACGTCTGCATCGGAGCCGCCGCGATCGAGACGCTGCCCGACCGCGTCACGCCGCTCAATGGCGGACGCGTCGTCGTCGTTGCCGATCGCGCTGTGGAAGGAATCGCAACGCGCGTCGCGCGGGCCTACCACGACGCGGGCTTTCACGCCACGCTGCTCGACGTCGACGCCGACGAAGCGCTGAAGTCGCTGGCGGGCGTCGGCACGTTGTACGAGCGCTTCGCCGAGGCGCACCTCGACCGGCGCGGGATTGTCGTCGGCATCGGCGGCGGAACGATCGGCGACGCTGCCGGCTTTGCGGCCGCCACGTATCAGCGCGGCGTGCCGTTCGTTGCGGTGCCGACGACCTTGTTGGCAGCGGTCGATTCCGCGATCGGCGGAAAGACGGCGATCAATCTTCCGGCCGGCAAGAACATGGCCGGAACCATCACCCAACCCGCCTACGTCGCGATCGCGCCGCAGGTGCTGCGCTCGCTGCCGGCGCGGGACCTCGTCTCCGGTTATGGTGAGATGCTGAAATACGGTCTCGCGCTCGACGCCGAACTTTACGCCGCGCTGCGGGCCGGCGAGGCGGCGCTCATGGACGATCCGGCGACCTCGCTCGACGCGATTGCGCGCTGCGTCGAACTCAAAGCCGCCATCGTCGTCAGCGACGAGGAGGACCGGACCGGCGTCCGGGCGGTGCTCAACTTCGGGCACACCGTCGCGCACGCGCTTGAGAAGATCGCCGGCTATGGCACGCTGCGGCATGGCGAAGCGGTGATCGTCGGGATGCGCGCCGCCCTGGCCCTCTCGGTCGCCCGCGGACATTTGAGCGACGCAGCGCGGGAGCCGCTCGACGCGCATCTGGCCTCACTGCCGGTGCCGGATACGTGGCGCGCTCTCAACCGCGACGCGATCGTCGACGCGACGCGCGGCGACAAGAAGCGCCATGCCGGCGGGACGCAATTCGTCCTGATCGATGCCATCGGCAGCGCGCGACTCGACGACCGCGTCGGTCCCGATGACGTGCGCGCTGCGCTCGCGACGCTGGGGTTAACATGAACATCCTGGTCATCAACGGCCCGAACCTCAACCTTCTGGGCGAACGCGAGCCCGAAATCTATGGCACCACGACGCTGCGCGAACTCGAACATCAGGTCGAGGCGCGCGCGAGCGAACTCGGACAGCACGTGCGTTTCTTTCAGTCGAACCACGAAGGCGAACTGATCGACGTGCTCCACAATCAGCGCGCCTGGGCCGACGCGATCCTCATCAACCCAGCAGCGTTCACGCACTATTCCTACGCGATTCGCGACGCGCTGCTGGCGATCAAAGTGCCGGCCGCCGAGATCCACCTCTCGAACCTCGACGAGCGCGCCGAACACGAGGAGTACCGCCGCATTTCGGTGATCCGCGACGTCTGCGTCGAACGCTTCATTGGCCAGGGCGTCGGTTCGTATCTCGCCGCGCTCGAGTATTTCGCCCGGGACGCCGGCATCGAGGTATGATCCGGCGGCGCCTGGGCCGCGACGGTCCGTTGGTCGGCGCGATCGGTCTAGGCTGCATGGGTCTTTCCGAATTCTACGAGCCGGTTTCTGAGCGCGACGCAATCGCCACCATCCATCGCGCACTGGATTGCGGCATGACGATGCTCGACACGTCCGACATGTACGGCCGCGGCGAGAACGAACGGCTCGTCGGCCGGGCGCTGCAAGGCCGGCGTGACGAGGCGTTCGTCGCGACGAAAGGCGGGCTGCTGCGCCGTAGCGAGGACCCCGATTGGCGCGGGCGCAACGGCCGTCCCGAGTATTTGCGCGAAGCCTGCGACGCATCGCTGGCGCGCCTCGGGCTCGACGTCATCGACCTCTATTACCTGCATCGCGTGGATCCGGACGTCCCGATCGAAGAGAGCGTCGGCGCTTTGGCCGGACTCGTCGAAGCCGGTAAAGTCCGCTGCATCGGATTATCGGAGATCGACGTCGACACGCTCTATCGCGCCGCGACCATTGCGCCGGTCAGCGCCGTGCAGAGCGAGTACTCGCTCTTTTCGCGCGACGTAGAAGCAAACGGCGTGCTCGACGCGACGAACGAGCTTGGCATCGCCTTCGTCGCCTACGCCCCGCTCGGCCGTGGGATGCTCGCCGGTGTCGCGCCGACTTCGGAAGGATTGAGCGAAGGCGACGTCCGCCGGCGCGTCCCGCGCTTCGACCCGGAGCACCGCGAAGCCAACACCACGCTGGCCGGCATCGTCAGGGAACGTGCCGTCGCCGCAGGCCGAACCCCGGCGCAGCTAGCCCTCGCGTGGACCGTCGCGCGCGGCGAAAACGTCATCGCGCTCCCGGGCTGCGACCGCCCCGAACAGGCGGCCGAGAACTCGACCGCGCTCGACGTACTTTTCCCCGAACAAACCTTCGGCGAACTCGAACGCCGCTTCGCGCCGGGCACCGCCGCCGGCGCCCGCTTTCGCGAGAAGCCATGACTCCGAAGGCGTATCGTAAGCCATCCGCATTAGAGCAAGCATTATTTTACGGAAGGCCTCATAACGTAGTGGCGATCGCGTTAGCGGTGCGCGTCGAGGACGGTGTCGGTGTCGGAGGGGGGCGCGTCCAACAGCGCGTGGAGCAGCGGGAGGAAGCGCGCGGCGGGGGAGTGCGGACGTTCGGGTTCGATGACGTCGTGCGAGAGGCCGGCGCCGACTAAGCGGTGGATGCGCACCCGGTCGCCGCCGGCGCTGCGCCAGCGCGCCACCAGATCGTTGATGGCGCTGTTATTGACCGAGGTCTCGCCGGCGTTGCGTACGATCTCGATATGCTGCGCGCGTGGCGGCCCCATCAGCGCATCCTCTTGCAAGGCGTCGGCAAGGCCGAGGCCGGCCGCGATCGAGCGGGTCGTGTAGCGATGGTAGCCGTGATCCGGCGCGCTGCGGCCGCGGTCGATGGGATCCCAGTACAGGAAGCGGTTCGGCGTGCGCTCGAGGAAGCGGCGAGTCCAGGCATGCCAGTCCCGCGGCAGGCGCTTTACCCCTAAGAACGGCGCCACCGCGACGACACGGAAGATGCGTTCGTCGCGGTGGGCGGAATGCAGCGCGAGCGCGCCGCCCAGCGAGTGACCGAGCAGCGTGATCTCGTCGCCGAGCGCGGCGGCCACATCGACGATGCGGGCCGCCTGTCGCGTGAGTTCGGCCGTCGTCAGGGCTTCCAGCGCATCCGACATGCGATCCTGGTGGCCGTGACGCGGCAAACGCGCGACCAGGATATTGTCGCCGCGCGCGTGGCGCACTTCGGCGAACTCGCGCCAGGTGCGGGGGCTGGCGGTCAGGCCGTGCAGGAGCACCAGCACGCGCGGCGTCCGCGCGCCGTGATCGAGGATCGTCGTGCGCATTTCGTCGCCGAGAAGTTCCGCCTCGTCGGCATCGAGGGACGCGGCAAGCGCCGCTGGATCGAAACTCATCGCCGTCGGGTTCACTGCAGCGCTCGCCGGTACTGCCCGAGCGCCCACAGCACCGCGACCTGCGTTTTCGCATCCGGCAGCTGGTCGTCGCGGATCAACTTCCACAGCTCCTCAATGCCGAACACGCCGGGCACGATGTGCTCATCAACATCTGGCTCGGGCTCACCGATCTCGAACCCGTCGACGACGCAGAAGTGCAGCAGTTCGTCGCAGAAGCCCGGCGCCGAGTAGGCCGACCACAGTCGCTCGACGCGCGCGGCGCGATACCCGGTCTCTTCGCGCAGTTCGCGGCGCGCTGCTTCTTCCGGCGTCTCGCCGCGGTTCATGCCGCCGGCGACCGCTTCCCACTGTTCGCGGCCCAGCGGATGACGATACTGACGCACGAGCAGCATCCGGTCGGGCTCGGGGCGCACGATCACGACCACAGCCTGCGCGTGCTCGACCACCTCGATGTCGTGCGGCTTCGCGTCCCCGAAGCGAATCGTATCGACGCGCAGGTTCACGACGTGTCCTTCGTAGATGCGCCGCGTGCTGAGAAGTTCCATCGAGCGATCAGATCACGGCCGTGTTCGACAGCTCTTCGAGCAGCGTCGGGCGATGCGGCTCCCAGCCGAGTTCGCGCGTGGCGCGGCTGCTGTCGATCTGCTGATCGACCGCAAGCGCGTCGGCGAACGCTCCCATGACCTGGCGCGCAGCGTCGAGCGGGATCCGTTCCACCGCGCCGCTGCCGCCGGCCGCGCGCGATGCGGCGTGCGCGATCTCGCCGTAGGGCACCGATGCGCCGCGAGTGGCATTGAAGATGCCGTGCGCCTCGTGGTGCGCGACCGCGCGCGCGTAGAGCTCGGCCAGCGCATCGTGCCGTACCGTCGGCCAGCGGTTCGCCCCGTCGCCGACGATGCGCAGGTTTCCGGCGCGGGCCGCCTCCACCATCATGCCGGGGATCCCGCCGCCGTCACCGTACACCAGGCCGGGCCGGATGACGATCGTGCGCAGCCGCCCTTGTTGGGCGAGCACGAGCTGCTCGTGCGCCGGCCGCCAGGCGACGATATCGAGCGGTGCCAGCGGCGCGTCCTCGGCGACCGTCGCGTCGCCGCGCGAACCGTACACCCACGTGCCGCTGGTATAGATGAACGTGCGGCCCGGCCGCAAGGCATCGAGCAGGGCTTCCAGCGCGGCTTGCGCGGCCGGCACGCCGCCTACGGTGTTGTCTTGCGCGAGGAAAATAATCGCGTCGGCCCGGGCTGCCTCGGCGCGCAAGACGTCGAGATCGCGCAGCTCTCCGCGCACGGGTTCGACGCCGAGCCCCTGCGCAACCGAGGCTGCGGCGTCACTGCGGGTCAAGACCCGCGTTACGTGCGCGTCATGGCGCAACGCGCGCACGACGCTGCGCCCGATATAACCCGTTCCGCCCGTCACGAAAACCGGCACGTCTGCCCCTATTGTTCTGCGACGCGCTGGCGCGTCGCGATGGTGAGGATGTCGAAGACGATGGCGACCTCGGCCGCCGTAATGAAGGCCCGGATCGCCCAGTGCGGACCCCAGTCGATCGTGATCAGCGCGAGCACCGCGGCCGTGCAGTACGCGACCGCCTTGGTCACGTCCGCGCGCACGGTGGGAGAATCCGGCACGTAGGCCCGGCGGATCATGACCACGGTTCCGGCGATCACCGCCGCCAGCATGGCGGTTCCGAGCGGACGGTTCGCGGCCAGCGCGTGCATCAGAGGGACCGCCCCGAGCGCGATCAGCAGCCCGATCACGATCAGCCACGCAATCTCGGCCGGACGGCTATCCTTCATCGCTGTCCCGTCTTCGGCCGCCGGCGAGAGGTGGCCCGGGTCGGCGGCCCCCGGCCGCGAAAACGTCGCGGGTGCCGACCGCGCTCAGCCCCCACAACCCGCGTCTGGCCGCCGTCCGGGACCTGCTCACCCCGCGCGGCCGCCGTGCTGCCGCCCAGTTCAGCGCCGAAGGTGCGACGCTTTTGGCCGAGGCCGACCGTGCCGGCTTGCAGCCGCAGGAGCTCTTCGCGACCCCAAGCGGGCTCGAGCGGTTCGACGCCGGCCGATATGAGGCGGCCGGAATCCCCGTCTTCGAACTTCCCGACCGCGCCTTCGCCCGGCTCTCCGACCTCGATACGCCCAGCGGCATCCTCGGCATTTTCCCCCTTCCGGATCGGTCGGCCGCCGACGTGCTGGCCCTCCCCGGACTGCTGCTGGTGCTGGCCGGGGTCAGCGATCCCGGCAATGCCGGGACCCTGGTGCGCTCAGCGGAGGCGTTCGGGGCGGCCGGGGTCCTGTTCGGTCGCGGGGGCGTGGACCCGTACGCTCCCAAGGTCGTGCGGGCAGCGATGGGGTCACTTTTCCGGGTTCCGGTCGCTTCCATCAGCGCGGACGAGCTGGTCGCGGCGGCCGAAGCGAGCGGGCGCCAAATCGTTGTTGCCGATACGGAAGGCGAAGAGCTGGGAGGTGCGCCCCTGCCGGACGATACCATCGTGGCGATCGGCAACGAACGGCGCGGGGTTCGGGACTGGCTGCCGCGGTGGGATCGGGCCGTCCGCATTCCGCAACGTGGGATGACCGAGAGCCTGAACGCGGCCGTCGCCGGAAGCATCGTTTTATACGAGATCGCGCGTGTCAAGTAGGCTGTCAAGTCGCCGAAAAAGCCCGTTCTGTCAAGACTTGGCGGCCAGGTGCCCCGGTGCTATACTTCCCCTGCCGACGCGAACTGCGCGCCAATCCGCCGAACAGGAGAGGACACCGCCGACGCCATGCGCACCTCCGAAATCTTCTGGAAACTGTTCGCCACCACAGGTTCGATCAACGCGTACCTGATGTACCGGCACCTGCATCCTTCCACCGCTGCTTAATACGCACCGCGCGGTCCCCAAGCGGACGCGCGACGAGCGAAAGAGAAGCTACGGAACGCCCGGTCTGCAAGGATCGGGTGTTCGCTTTTATCGAGTAGAGACGAAACATGAGTGACCTCGAAGCGACGCTGACGTCGCTGGCGTCGCGATTCGACGACGCCGTTGCGCAGGCGCGGGACGCGCACGCCCTCGACGAGGTCCGCCTCGCATTTCTGGGCCGCAACGGCGAGGTGACTGCCGTCCGTCGCGCCATCGGCAGCCTCCCCGCGGCCGAACGACCGGGGGCAGGCAAGGTGATCAACGCCGCGGTCGAGTCGATGGAGGCGCGTCTGGCGGCAGCCTCGGCGCGGGCGGAGCAGGCCGGCCTCGAGCGTGCGCTGACCGACACCATCGACGTCACCTTCCCCGGGCCGGCGCCGGCGCTGGGCGCCATTCATCCGGTGCGGCGGATCGCGCTCGACGTGGCGCGCTACTTTACCCGGCACGGCTTCGCCGTCGTCCTCGGCCCCGAGATCGAAACCGACGCCAACAATTTCGACGCGCTCAACATCCCGCCCGACCACCCCGCGCGCGAAGGGCTCGACTCGTTTTACCTGCGCCCCGACATTCTGCTGCGCACGCACACCTCGCCGATGCAGGTGCGCTCGATGCGCGCCCACGGACCACCGATTGCGATCATCGTTCCGGGCAAGGCGTACCGGCGCGACGCGGTCGATGCGCGTCACGCCTATATGTTCCACCAGGTCGAAGGACTGATGGTCGGCGAGGGCGTTCACTTCGGCCACCTCAAAGGGATGCTGGTCGGCATGTGCCGCGAGCTCTTCGGGCCCGCCGCCGACGTGCGGTTCCGGCCATCATTTTTCCCGTTCACGGAACCGTCGGCCGAGATCGACGTCAAGTGTCCGGCGTGCGGAGGTTCCGGCAGCGCCTGCCGGACCTGCGGCGGCAGCGGCTGGATCGAACTCGGCGGCAGCGGGATGGTCCATCCCAACGTGCTGCGCTCGGTGGGCTACGATCCGGAACGCGTCTCGGGCTGGGCTTTCGGCTGCGGTCTCGAGCGGCTGGCGATGAAGCGCTACGACATCGACGACATCCGCGCGTTCGTCGAGAACCTGCCCGGCTTCGCGGCGGCCCTGGCGTAGTGCGCGTTCCGCTGGCCTGGCTGCGCGATTACGTTGACCTGCCCGACGCCGATGCCGTCGTCGCGCGATTGGCGAGCCTCGGCTTTCCGGTCGACGAGATCGTATCGCGACCGGTACTGACCAACGTCGCAGCCGGCCGGATCGTGGCGGTCGCGCCGCATCCGAACGCCGACCGGCTGCAGCTCTGCACGCTCGATATCGGGGGCGGGACGACGTTGACGATCGCGACCGCCGCGACCAACGTCGCCGCCGGCCAGCTGGTTCCTGTGGCGCGCATCGGCGCGCAGCTCGCGGGTGGGCTGACGATCGGGCCGCGCAAGATGCGCGGCGTCGACTCGGAGGGCATGCTGTGTTCGGCCGAAGAGCTCGGACTGCCGGCGGAATGGTTCGAAGACGGCATCATGCAGCTCGACGAATCGGTTCCGGCCGGCACCGACATCGTCGCGCACTTTCGCCTGAGCGAACCGGTGCTCGATGTCGACGTCACGCCGAACCGCCCCGACGCGCTCGCGATCGTCGGCTTGGCGCGCGAGCTCGCCGCAGCCTTCGGGACCGCACTGCGCGAACCGCCGGTCGATCTGACGCGCGGGCAGCCGGCGCACGATGCACGGGTGACGATCGAGACAGTCGACTGCAAGCGGTTCGTCTTCTCGCGTGCCGGCGGGCTGCGTATCGCGCCCGGACCGGCCGCGATCCGGATCCGCCTGGCGCTGGCCGGCCAGCGTCCGATCAACAACCTGGTCGACATCTCGAACTTCGTGATGCTCGAGCTCGGGCAGCCGCTGCACTTCTTCGATTTCGCGCGCGTGCGCGGCGGCCATCTGATCGTCCGCGATGCCCGCGCCGGCGAACGGTTCACGACCCTCGACGGTCAGGACCGGCAGCTCGATCCACGCATGATCGTGATCGCCGATGAAGACGGACCGACCTCACTGGCCGGCATTATGGGCGGCCTGCGCAGCGAAGTCGAGCCGGATACGACGGAAGTCCTGGTCGAAGCGGCGAGTTGGACGGGGCCGCGGATTCGCCGCGCCGCGACGGCGCTCAAACTGCGGACCGAAGCCTCGACGCGTTTTGAAAAATCGCTTCCGCTTGCGCTAGCCGACCTCGGCGAGGCGCGCGCCGCGCGCCTGTTAGCCGACCAAGGCGCACAGGTTGCGCCGCCGCATGCGGTCGGCTCGCCGCTTGCGCCCGCGCCGCCCGTCATGCTGCCGGCCAGCGAAGTGCAGCGGCTGCTCGGCTTCAGCGTTTCGCAGGATGATATTCACCACAGCCTGCGCGCACTCGGGTTCGCGGTCGAGGCGACGCCGGCCGGCTTCGCCGTCACGCCGCCGTATTGGCGCGACGATGTGGTGATGGCCGCGGACCTGGTCGAAGAGATCGCGCGCATCGTCGGTTACGACCACGTGCTGGCGCAGGTACCCGCAGTGGCGCCCCAAGACCTCGAGAGTGCCGATTTCGATCGCGAAACGGAACTCGCCGAAACCATGGCCGCGCTCGGCTATACGGAAGCGCTCTCGCTTTCACTCCAGCCGGCTTCGGTTGCCGCGACGTGGCGCGACCGCGGCGTCGCGACCGGGCCGGTGGCGGAGATCACGAACCCGCTAAGCGAAGATCAGCGCTGGATGCGCTTTTCCCTTGCGCCGGCACTGCTCGCCTTCGCCGGCCGCGACCGGGCGATACGGCCCTACCGCAGCTTCGAACTCGGTCACGTGTTCGCCGACGCACAGCCCCAGCCGGAGGAACGCGTGCATCTGAGCGCGCTGCACGCCGGGGGCGAGAGTGCCTTCGGCCGACTCAAGGCGGACGTGCTCACGCTGTTGCGGCGCATCGCCGGCCGCGACGCGCACGTCGTGCGCGGCACGCTGCCCGGCTTGCATCCCGGCAAGACCGCGGCGCTGCGGCTCGACGATCGGATCGTCGGCCACATCGGCGTCGTCGATCCACGCCTCGCGGGCGCGTACGAGGTGGCGGAAACAACGGCGCTGGCGACCGTGTACGTCGATGCGCTGCCGGCGCGGATCGTCCCGCATTACGTTCCGCCCTCGCGGTTCCCGCCGGTCGAACGCGACCTCGCCGTTGTGGTGCCGGACGATGTCCTGGCCGGCGACGTCCTCGACGCGGTGCGCACCGAACCGCTGGTGCGAGCAGCAACGATGTTCGACGAGTACCGCGGCCCGCAAATCGGCACCGGCAAAAAGTCGCTCGCCGTGCGCATCGTGCTGCAGAGCGAGAACGCAACCTTGACCGACGATGATGCGGATTCCGCGACCAAGCGCATCACGGGCACGCTGCACGAGCGCTTCGGAGCCGTGCTGCGCACGTGATCAGCTGGCCGGACCTCGTCATCATCCTGATCGCGATCATCTTCGCGGTCAAGGGCTGGCGCCGCGGCTTCATCCTCGAGATCGGCGGCTTCATCGCGCTGGTCGCCGCCGTCGGCGCAGCGATCGGCTATCCGGGGATCTTCGATGCGTTCACGCGCGACCTGTTCAATATCAGCGAGGGATCGGCGCACATCGTCGGCATGCTGGCGTTTGCGATCCTCGTGTACGTGACGCTGATGGTGCTTTCAGCGGTGCTGTCGCGCTTCGCGAAGCTGCCGGTCTTTAACGTCGTCGACGCCGTGGGCGGGGCCGCCGTCGGCGTGGTGAAGTCGGTCGTCGGCGTCTGGATCGTGCTGTACTTCGTGCTCTTCATGCCGCTGGCGACGGACGTGCGCGGCGACCTCAAGCGCTCCGGTTTCGTGGCGCTGATCAGCCAGGCCGATAAGCCGGTCGACGACGTCGTCAAGAGCAACATTCCGTGGTTCATGCGCCCGATGACGCAGCCGCTCTTCGACCGCCACAAACTCTGAGGCTAGGCGGTCACCGTTTCGCGCGGCGCCGCTACCGTGGTCGCGGAAAAGCGCGCTAGATGATAGTCGACGTCGCCGAGCAAGCGTTCGATCATTGTCATGCGCTTGAAGTAGTGTCCGACCTTGTACTCCTCGCTCATC
>Ga0302324_100005710_pt1 | contig 27072 bp, 22 predicted proteins | sample Palsa_T0_1_FD_201949 | JGI IMG/M metagenome (GOLD analysis project Ga0302324, IMG submission 201949) | Peat permafrost microbial communities from Stordalen Mire near Abisko, Sweden - Palsa_T0_1 | ecosystem: Environmental > Terrestrial > Soil > Palsa > Peat permafrost | place: Sweden: Abisko...
CGACAACATCCGTATCCGCACCAATCGAGCGAGCAAACAATTCCGTGTGCTCGAAAATCGGCGTGCGAATCTCGCTATAGCCATACGTGCCAAAAACATCGCGCGCCGTCTGCTCGACGCGATTCCAAAGCGCCGAATCCGGCGGCAGAATATCCCGCATCCCCTTAATAGCTTGAAATTTCATGTCAGTTAACTGCGACCAAACTGGCTCTCAGCCCGTAGGGGCGCTGCTTGCTGCGCCATGGTTTTGACGTGTCGAGCGGAAGAGGCGCAGCAAGCAGCGCCCCTACAACCGCCTAAATTCTAACCGCCGCTCGATTTGTACGTCTCCTTGTATCCCACATAGCGCTCGGCATACCCATCAATCGACGCCTGATCTTCCACCGTCAACGAACGCCGGAATTTCCCCGGATGCCCCATAAACAGGCTCCCCGGCGCCACAATCGTCCGCTCCGGCACCAGCGTTCCCGCCGCAACAATGCTGCCCGTGCCAATTTTCGCGCCATTCAAAATAATCGAGCCCATTCCAATCAAGCAGCGCGCTTCAATCGTGCATCCATGCAGAATCACGCCGTGCCCCACAGTTACGTTGTCGCCAAGCACCAGCGGATACTCGTCTCGCATCACGTGCAGCACCGATCCATCCTGAATATTCGTGCGCGCGCCGATGCGAATCCAGTTCACATCGCCGCGAATCACCACTCCTGGCCACACGCTCGCGTCTTCGCCAATCGCGACATCGCCAATCACCACGGCGGATTCATCAATGTATGCGGATCGAGCGATGGCGGGCTTCCGCCCAAGATACGCGCGAATCAATTCCGAGCTCCCCTGACGCGGCGCCGCTCACACTTGCAAATTCCAGCGCACTGAAGACGAACAGGCAAATTAGCACACGCACTGGGGCGCAGCAAGCAGCGCCCCTACAACCCAAAACACACAAGCAGCACTTGTAGCGCCGGCCTTCCGCGACTTGTGCGTCCCGGCCCGGCCGGGAAGGCCGGCAGGTTTTTCTTCTCTTCTGTGGTGAGAATCGTTACAGAATCTGCACAACTGACCCTGTGGATGTCTTATTCACCATCGCCGCCCGTTCCGCCACATTGCGCGCCATCGCATAAATACTAGGCGCACCCGGCGCATCTTCGCCCAGCGAAGCCACGGGCTTCCCCGTATCTCCGCCGATGCGGATTTGCGGCTCGATTTCGATTTCGCCAAGCAACGGCACGCCAAACGCCTTCGCCAAATGCGCGCCCTCGCCGTGCCCGAAGACGTCAATCCGCTCCTTGCAATGCGGGCAATTGAAATAGCTCATATTCTCGACCACGCCGAGAATTTCCACGTTCACTTGCCGGAACATTTCAATCGCCTTGCGCACATCCGCGAGCGCCACAATCGAAGGCGTTGTCACAATCAACGCGCCCGTCACGGCCACCGATTGAATCAGCGTCAATTGCACATCGCCCGTCCCCGGCGGCAAATCCACCACAAGATAATCGAGCTCGCCCCATTGCACACTGCGCAGAAATTGCTGAATCACGCTGTGCAGCATCGGCCCCCGCCAAATCAGCGGCTTATCGCCCGGATTCAGCAGCCCCATCGAAATCATTTTCACGCCGTAAGCTTCGACGGGAATAATCGTCCGCTCGTCCACCGCTCGCGGCTGCTCCGTAGTCCCGAGCATCACCGGCACATTCGGCCCGTAGACATCGGCGTCAAGAAGCCCAACTTTCGAGCCCGTCCGCTGCAGCGCGATCGCCAGATTCACGGCAACGGTCGTCTTCCCCACACCGCCTTTGCCGCTAGCAACAGCAATCAGATTCTTCACTCCAGGAATAGGGGCCTTATCAGGCATTTTGTCCTCGCGCAACCATCATAGAACGCGCGAACCGATGCGGCAAGCTAGCGCCACGCGCACCGAATCTCACCTGCGCTTTGCGCCAAATGCCGCCGACACGCTACAATGAATTGTTGCGCATTGCGGAAATCGATGAGCGCTCGTGCTCTTCGGCGCCGCGTTCGCTGATAATGGAGATTCGGGGTCACGCAACGCGGCAGCGGAATCAACGGGCCGCTCGCGGCATCCAATAGTCGGTATGGACATCGAACGCATAATTAATCGCGTCGTGGCGCGCTTCATCGGCACGAAGCACGAGCGCGACATCAAGCGCATCGCGCCAACCCTCGTCGCGATCAACGCCCTCGAGCCCGAAATAAAGGCGCTCGCCGACGCGGATTTCCCCGCTCGCACTGCCGCCCTCAAAGCCGAAATCGCCAAGCGCCTCGAAAGCGCCGATCCCGCCGCGAAGGATTACAAAGACCAATTGCAAGCGGCTGTCGAGCCCGCGCTCGTCCCCGCCTTCGCTCTCGTGCGCGAAGCAGGACGCCGCACTCTCAACATGCGCCATTTCGACGTGCAGCTCATCGGCGGAATCGTCCTGCACCAGGGAAAAATCGCCGAGATGAAAACGGGCGAAGGCAAGACGCTCGTCGCCACCCTACCCGCCTATCTCAACGCGCTCGCCGGCCGCGGCGTTCACATCGTCACCGTCAATGATTACCTCGCCCGCCGCGATGCCGAATGGATGAGCCCCATCTACAAGCTCCTCGGCCTCACCGTTGGCGTCATCGTCCACGATCTCGACGACAACCAGCGCCGCGCAGCCTACGCCGCCGACATCACCTTCGGCACCAACAACGAACTCGGCTTCGACTATCTCCGCGACAACATGAAGTACGATCTCAAAGATTGCGTCCAGCGCGGCCATCAATTCTGCATCGTTGACGAAGTCGACTCGATCCTGATCGACGAAGCGCGCACGCCGCTCATCATTTCCGGTCCCGCGGAAGAATCGACGGACAAGTATTACCGCATCGACAAAATTATCCCCAAGCTGATTCTCGACATTGATTACACCGTCGACGAAAAGCTGCGCACCGCGACGCTCACCGAAGAAGGCGTCTCGAAGTGCGAGCGCCTCCTAAGCCTCGGAAATCTCTACGACCCGGAAAATATCGAAGCGATTCACCACGTCTATCAGGCCCTGCGCGCCCACACCCTGTACGAGAAGGACGTCGATTACGTCGTGAAGGACGGCGAGGTTGTCATCGTTGATGAATTCACGGGACGCCAGATGCCGGGACGCCGCTGGTCGGACGGCTTGCATCAAGCCGTCGAAGCGAAAGAAGCCGTAAAGATCGAGCGCGAGAACCAAACCCTCGCCACCATCACCTTCCAGAATTATTTCCGCATGTACAAAAAGCTTTCCGGCATGACGGGAACCGCCGAAACCGAAGCGCCCGAATTCGATAAGATCTATAAACTCGAAGTCGTCGCGATTCCAACAAACAAGACCTTAATTCGCCTCGAGAATCCCGACGTCGTCTATCGCACCGAACGCGAAAAATTCGAAGCCGCCGTTGACGGCATCATTCAGGAAGACGGCACCAAGGTAGGCGGCATCCGTCAGTATTACGAAAAGGGCCAACCAGTCCTCGTCGGCAGCATTTCGATCGAAAAATCAGAGAAGATCGCCGAGCTTCTAAAGAAGTCAGGCATTCCTCATCAGGTTTTAAACGCCAAGCAGCACGAGCGCGAAGCAAAAGTGATCTCGCAGGCGGGGCGCAAAGGCGCTGTCACGGTTTCGACCAACATGGCCGGCCGCGGAACCGACATTCTCCTCGGCGGCAATCCCGAAGCGATGACCCGCGAGCATTTCCTCAAAAACAAGATGGCGATCCCCTACGCGCCCGTCGGATCGGTGATCGGCGGAAATGGCGCGAACACCGAAACGCCCGGCGAAGCTGACGCGGCCGCAGGCGCATCGGGCGGTGGCACAGCAACGGCCGTCGCTGACGTCGCCGCGCCCGCAGTTCACAGCGTGCAGATGGTTCTCTTCCAGCAGGAAGGCAAAATCTTTCAGGTCCCGCTCGATCAGTGGAAGCCCGTCTACGATCAATTCTCTGACCAGTGCCGCGCCGAGCACGATGAAGTGATCGCCATGGGCGGCCTGCACATCCTCGGCACCGAGCGCCACGAAGCTCGCCGCATTGACAATCAGCTTCGCGGACGCGCCGGCCGCCAGGGCGATCCCGGCTCCTCGCGATTCTTCCTCTCGCTCGAAGATGATTTGCTCCGCATCTTCGGCGGCGAGAAGGTCAAGGCCATGATGCACTGGCTTGGAATGACCGAAGGCGTCCCGATCGAGTCCAAGCTCATCAGCAAGCGTATCGAGAACGCGCAAATGGCCGTCGAAGCGCAAAATTTCGAAGCCCGCAAGCACCTCCTCGAATACGACGACGTGATGAACAAGCAGCGCGAAACGATTTACTCGCTGCGCCGCGGCGTCCTCGAAGGCGCGGACCAAAAAGAATTCGTCCTCGAACGCGCCGAAGAAATCGCATACGGTCTCGTGGATACGTTCTGCCCGCGCGAGCAGCATCCCGGCAACTGGAACACCACGCAATTCACAAATGAAGTGCTGAATCAATTCGGAATTGACGTGAAGGCCGTCGGCCTCGATCTCGCCTCTCTGAATCACGATCAGCTTGGCGATGCGCTAGCCGAAAAAGTGGTCCAGCACTACGAGGAAAAAGAAAAACTCTTCGGCGCGCCGGTGATGCGCTGGCTTGAGCGCCGCATCCTGCTCGATATCGTCGACGGCCAGTGGAAAGACCATCTGCTCACCCTCGATCACCTCAAGGAAGGCATCGGCCTACGCGGCTACGGCCAGAAAGATCCGCTCGTCGAATTCAAGAAGGAAGCCTTCACGCTGTTTGAAGACATGATGGGGCGAATTGACACGGAAAGCGTGCGCTTCCTATTCCTGGTTCGCCCCGCGGAAGGCGAGCGCCCCTCAAATCCTTCCGCCGGGCCGGAAGAAACCAGCCGTCCGAAGCAGCTCGAAATTCAGCAGCGCATCGAACGCCGCCAGCAACGCACCCAGCAAAATCTCCAATACCAGGCCGGCCCCGCTCAGGCCGAAACTCCCAAGCCCGTTCGCGCCGGCGCCAAAGTCGGCCGCAACGACCCCTGCCCCTGCGGCTCAGGCAAAAAATACAAAAAGTGCCACGGCGCCACCGTCTAAATCCTCACTGGTGTTAGTTTGGAATTCTGGACTTTAAATGAAATGAGGAATACTAACTAGCTATCTAGAAGGGGAGGCCGCACCAGTTCCGTTCGTCTTCTGGGAAGGATAAATCAAATTCCATACTATCGTAGACAATGGACGGACCGCTACTGACAGAATCGCGGTGCAAATCGCCGCACCTGTTACTGCTGCACCAAGAAATTTAAGAAACGTGGCCACTGCTTAACTCCCGTGTCCGTACACCCAAACAAGAACCCCAGCCGTAATGCCTAACGTCAAGAATCCTACAAACAAAAGCATTATACCACCGCCGAAAGTGAAGTGATTGCCTCCCTTAACGATCCGAGACCTGGCAAATACTATGACTGACGAAAAGATCAGGTTCACCGCTATCACGCTTATCGCGACCAAAGCTGAGTTCGAACCGAAGGCCTGTTCTACTCGAGCGTTGTCAAATATGGCTCCAGTTGCTCCTAAGCTTAGAATTGTCAAATCCTGAGCGGTCTCCACAAGTACATCCCAACCTGGCATGGTGGGAGAAACAGCCGCGCTGAAGATAACAAACGCAAGCCCGAAAAATAGGGGTAAACCAATATGTGCCAGCAAAAACCAACCCATAATTGCGGGATTCTAACAAATTGTCCGCAGAGCGTAACAATTAGTTGAAGAACGTTACTAATTACCTCGTTATCAGTTTTTGCCGTCCTTTGCGTCAGCTTTGTCTTACTTTGCGCGGCGTATTATCGTTGAACAGTACCTTTTCTCTCAAAACCAGTTTCCTCGCTCACGTTACCTCGGCACCTCCGTCTGAACATATCGGGCCGGCATTGCGTACCTATCGTGGGGCAAGACACATCCCATTCCGGAGGAGCGACACATGAGAACTAGTTTTCGTTGGTATCGGGCCACGCTTGTCATTTCTGCAATGGCCGCACTGACAGCCTTCGCGGCTCAGCCTGCCGTCGCCGCGGACGAAGGACATTTCGATCGAACGCTGACCGTCACCGGCCCCGTCGACCTCGAAGTTCAAACAGGCTCCGGCGACATCACCGTGCGTGCTGGCAATGCCGGAAGCGTCGAGATTCACGCCAAGATCAAGGCCAATGACTGGCACTTCGGCAGCAACAGCGCGCAAATCGATGCCATCGAGAAAAATCCGCCGATTCAGCAGGAAGGCAACACCATTCGCATCGGCCACGTGGAAGATCGCGAACTCCTGCGTCATGTTTCCATCAGCTACGAAATTATCACACCGAAAGAAACCAAGCTGCACTCCACCTCCGGCTCAGGCGACGAAAAGATTGATGGCATCGCCGGCCCCGTGGAAACCACCAGCGGCTCCGGCGGTTTGCACGTTCACGATATCGGCAGCGACGTTCGCGCGAACACAGGCTCGGGCGATGTGGACGTTCAGAACGTTCATGGCAGCGCGCGAATCTCCACCGGCAGTGGCGGCCTCCAGGCAACCGGCATAGCAGGCACTCTCGTCGCCTCAACCGGCAGCGGCGACGTCAAGCTCGAACAAACAGCCGCGGGGGACGTGGACGTCTCGACAGGCTCCGGCGAAGTCACTCTCGATCACATCAAAGGCGGCGCTCGCGTCCGAACCGGCAGCGGCAATATTCACGCCGAAGGCGAGCCGACTGGCCCGTGGAAGTTGCACACAGGCTCCGGCGACGTTGCCATCAAGCTTCCGAGTGCCGCAGCATTCGAACTCGATGCCGCGACAAGCTCCGGCTCGATTCACAGCGACCGCGAAATCGTGATGTCCGGCACCATCAATCCGCACGAGCTTCGCGGCAAAGTGAACGGCGGCGGCGTGCTCGTCGAATTGCACACGAGCTCGGGCTCGATTCGCATCGACTAAATGTAGCTCACGTCTCTCCCGACCCCGTCGGGAAGACGTGAGGCTTTTCTGCGGCGCGCTAAAAATCCGCACTAAAAATCAATGATGAACGGAACATAACTAACCCGTAATAGAAATAGAACGTTCACGCGGCAAGCCGTCCGATTGCACGCCGAAATATGATAAGTTTGCCTCGGCTTGGGAGATCGAATCGCCGGGCCGAAGGGTGTCTCATGGCGACGGCTGCCCCCAGAAGCTGCCGCGTTGACCGATGCGTGGAGGGAGTGCCCCCGGCACTGGCTGCCGAAGCCTTGTGCCTCGATCACTTTCTCGATCAATCGTTCACCCGCGCCGATTTCGCTCTCGACCGCTGCCAGCGCGGCGAATCGATTGACCGCGCCACCCTGGACTGGTTGCTCGCCGATGCTCACGCCACGCTCAATGCACTCTCCGAGGTTGCCGCGAAGCACGGCCTCGCGCAGCAAGGCCGCATCCTCGAGCTCCTCCTCTGCATCGCAAATCTAAATGACTACATCGCTCACCACTCTGTCCAGCTCTCAACGCAAGCTTGACGCATCGACGCCCGGCGGACCAAAATGCCCTGCGGGCGCAATTCTGCATCTCACGGTTCGCCGTTCTTGCCCTTCCCGCGCTCTCAGCCTAGAATGGATTTTGAGATGACTTCCGGACCCGATCCGAAACCGTCGTGCGAATTTAGCGACGACATGATCATGAGCCTGAGTTTTTCAGGCCCCGCCGACGTGGCCACCATCAATCCAGTGGTCGCCTGGGCCATGGACGCTGTGAAAAACATGGGCTGCGCCGTCGGCAAAGAGTGGGAAGTCGAGGTCGCTCTGCGTGAGGCCGTTTCGAACGCCATGATTCACGGCTGCAAGGGCGATCCCTCTAAAGTCATCCAAGTCTGCATGGGCTGCGACAAGGAACACGGCTTGCTCATTATCGTCCGCGATGAAGGCCCCGGCTTCAAGCCCACCGAAGTGAAAGATCCCCTCATGGGACAGAACATCTACGCCGACCACGGCCGCGGAATTTACCTCATCAATCAGCTAATGGACGAAGTCTCCTTCGATCGCGGCGGCACCGAGATTCGCATGCGAAAGCGTAACCCCCCACCCGACTCGTCATCTTGAATTTTTCGTTTTGCACCTCCAAGCTTGAGTTCTGCATCCGGAGTCATCCATGACAGAGCAGAACCCAAAGCACGACCCTTTTAAGCCCGCGCAGCCGCATATTCCTGGCGTGCCGCATCCCGCGTCAAAATCGTCTGCAGGCGCAGCCTCGCACGGCCTGGTGGCCGCTCTGCTTCAGCCGCCTGTTGTGCTCGGTTTCCTCGGGACATTCGCTTTTCTCATCGGCATTTCCGTTTGGTTGTATTCGCGGCATCCCGTCAAGCCCATCGAGGCCGCGTCAGCTCCAACGGAATCCACCAAAGCAACTTCGGCGCCCGGAACCGTCGCCATTCCCGTCGCGCCAGGCGAAATCGCGACCACGGATGAATTAGCCAAGCCCTGGTCGTCGAAGCGCTTCGACTTCGTCGACCCAGACACCACTCTTACGGTTCCCGCGCTGGTCGTTCATCTTCCGCACGGCGGCTACTGGGGATTCTCTCTGCGCGAGCCCTTTGGCGGTTGCCACCTCGAATACGTCACGGATCTGAAGCGCCTCGAAAGCATATACAGCTTCAAGAGCGACCACCCCATGGTCGGCGATCCTTGCGATTACAGCGTATTCGATTTGACCAAGTACGGCCCCACGAGCGACAACGCAGTCGTGCGCGGCGCCGTCGTTCACGGCACAGCCCTGCGTCCTCCGATCGCCATCGAGATCAAAGTCGAAGGCCACAAGATCATCGCGGCCCGCCGCGAATAGGCTGTCGTGTGGTCCACCGTTTAGCAGGAGCTCAATGCGGCCGTCCCGATGCAGCGCTAGGCTCGACACGTCTCCCACACGTCGTAACAGTAATCAGAATTGGTGCGCGAATTACAGACTGACTCGTGCTACGGTCCTGCGGACACAGACCCTCAATAAGAAACTCGTACACGACGATTGTTGCTTCCTGAGGATCTCCGCCAAAACTCAATTTCTTGGCGTTCTCAAGTGCGGTTCGCATCAACAGCGGCGGCCCGTAAACCCGTTTACATCAGTAGGCTTGCCGTTCCGATCGAGCTTTACGCGGATCACTACCGCGCCTTCAACGTGGGCCGTGGCGGCAATTTGGGGATAGACCACCTCTTCGAAATCGTCGATGTAACTATTCTTATATTCGATTCCGTTTTTTTGCTGCGCCCTAATCGTATCGAATAGACTGACCAGCGCTAAAACGAACACGACGGAAGCGACACCCGTAATTGTTTTCATGATCGACTCCTTCTAGGTGAGCGGCGGCAATCATTTCAGATCGCTAAAGTGTAATCCCGACGTCCAACCGAGGAGTCCGCAATAAAAAATGCCGCTGTCCCGCGATTTGCATTTCGCGGGACAGCGGCAGAATAAGCGGCATCAACCTGCCGCGAGTTATTAATTCCGATCCACTAGTCCGCCGGCAGTTGCTCCACCGACCGAGCCACCAGCACTGGTGCCGCCGGACTCAATCCCGGATCAACGATGACGAATCCAACAACGCGCAACGGCGTAGTCGTCGCCGCGCCTTGCAGCGCCGAAAGCCCGCTGAGATTGATGAACACCGTATCGTTCGTCGTCAACACCGTCAGCGGCGCCGGCAACAGCACCCCAGCCGTCCAATTGTCAGTCAATTGGAAGCTGCCGTTGTTCCCATTGTTGACCACGACGTTCCCAGCCAGCGTCCCGTGCTGCCCCTGCCGCCGCAGTACCACGCGGCTCACGGTCAGTTGCGGAGTTCCACTGGAAGTATCGAGCGTGCCGCCGACTCCCACTCGCTGCCCCGCCGCAAGCGCGGAATTATTGAAGAGCAGCGTGGTAAGCGGCAGATTGATGTGCCCGATTTTGTAAACTTCGCTTCCGGTCAAAGGCAGCGTCGTGATGTCGCCCGGCGAAATGCCATTCACCGAAGGCAGCTCGTCGCGCACATACACGTCAGCCGAAGTCGCAGGCCCCGTCGCCGGATTGATCCACGTAAATAGCCCGCCGAAGTAGAAGCCGCTGTTCGACACCACCTGGATTTCACTCGCCACGATATCCTTCGACACTGGGTCGAGCGAGCCCGTGACCCCCAGAATCGTGCTCGTCGTGTAAGAGCTCATCGGCACATCCGAATCATCGAACATGGTATTGTCATTCGTCTCGACGGTCCACTGCCGCCCATGCGGCCCCTGCACAACAAAGTTGCCGTTGCCGGACGCGCCGATATATCCCACCAGGAAATCGTCAATCGAAACTGACGCGTTGGTCGAATTGAGCAGCGCCATCTCGAACACCGGATTGACGGCTCCCGTAATGTTGCCGTTGCTGTCTGTCGCGAGCGACTGCCGCAAATCGAATTCCATCGCCAGTCCAACCAGATCCGCGTTGGCCAGTACGAACGGATTGGCAAACGTCACCGTCACCGAGCCCATGCTCAGCGTCCCAGTGACGGTTTGAATCGTCGGTTCCCCGCCGCCTCCGGGAACATTAATGAATCCAATCATTGGATTCGAAATCGTCACGGTCGCCGATGTATAAGTTCCCGGCGTCACCGCGTTGAGGTCCATCAATTGGTGCAGCCCGCTCAATTGAGCGAAGTCAATCACCTGCGAACCTGAAAACACGCTCTCGTCCGTATTCGTGACGCTGTTGTGAATCGTCACGCCCGTCACCGTAATCTGGCAAGAAATCACGCTCGGCAGCGGCGCATCAGTGGCAACCGTATAAACCGACGCACTCTGCGTTCCACTTCCCGTCGATGACGACCCCGCCCCGCCACCGCAACTAGCCAGCAGCACAAGAGGTAATATTGCGAATAAAGCCCGAACACACCGTTCAACACGCATCGTCCGCTCCTATGTTTTTCGTATTCTAAAATTGAGGGCGGCCTTCTAGGTGGCCGTTCCCCTCTACCATTCGAACACGAACGCACCCCGAAAGTTGCGTAGTTCCAGGACCATGTGTGTAAAGAATTGTCGTCAAAAAGTGACTGGTACTAAAGGTTTTATCCGAATATGAGCGCATCGCGCACTTTGCGCAGCTGGACTGCGCGCGTGAGCGGCTTCGGGAGCAGCACCGCGCCGGGATCGAGCAGCTCGCGATGCGTCGAGCCGGTATAGCTCGGCTGTAGAGGCGATGGCGCGCCTCGGATCGGAGACGTAAGAGTCACCCAGAAACTGTGATATAAGGCCAGATAATGAATCAAAGCCGCATGGTGCTGAAACGATTCGCGGCCCTCGCAACTGCATTGCTGGCCTGCGCGCTCGTATCGGGCGCCGGCCGAAATTGGGTCGCCGCCGACACGAACGACTTGCCGCGGGAGCCAATCCTCCGCATTGAAACGGGCATGCACATCGCCGGCATCATCGCCATCGGCACGGATGCCGAGAATAATTATTTGGTGACGGCGTCCTTCGACAAAACAATAAGAGTTTGGAAACTGCCATCCGGACGCCTGGTGCGAGTGATCCGCCCGCCCATAGACGAAGGCGATACGGGCGAGGTTACGGCTGTAGCGGTCTCGCCTGACGGCCGAACGATCGCCGGCGGCGTGCGCGGCCCGCACAATACCGTTGTGCTATTCGATTTGCAAACCGGCCGACTCGAAAAGTATCTCGACGGAGTCAACGCGACAGTGTTTCACCTCGCGTTCTCCGGCGACGGCCGTTATCTCGCCGCGACGCTGTGGAACGGCGCCCTGCTGCTCTACGATACGAGCAACTACGCGCTCATCGGAGATGACACTGACTGCGCCGACGAAAGCTACGGAGTGGCGTTTGACGCGCAGGACAGGGTGATAACGGCGTGCGAGGACGGATTCATTCGCGAGTATGGAGTGACGCCGAACGCGTCTTTGCGCCACCTCGTGAAGGCCAGGGCGCCAGGCGGCAAGCACCCGCATCCCGTAGCGGTTTCACCTGGCGGATCGGAAATCGCGGTCGGATTCGAAGACACGCCCAGGACTGATGTTCTGTCATCCAAAGATCTGTCATTTCTATTTTCTCCGGAGATGCCGGAGAGTGACGAACTCGCTACGGGCGGCGTGTCGTGGTCGGCGGACGGCAATACGCTTTACGTGGGCGGCGAAAGATTCAACGAGGGCGACGAGCTCATCCGCGCGTGGACCAATGGCGGGCGAGGCGCTTACCAGGAGATCGCCGCGAGCGACAATACCATCACGCAGATTTTGCCCTTGCGGAACGGCGGAATTGTGTTTTCCAGCTACACGCCGTCATTCGGAATCATTGATAGCAAGGGCAATCGAACGGTATACGCCGGGCCGGTGACTTCCAACTATCGCGGCAATCTGAACGGATTCCTGCTCTCGGATGATGGCGCCACGGTCCAGTTCAGCTACGTGTATGGCGGGAAGTCGCCCGCGCGTTTCTCAATCGCAGAGCGAAAATTGGATACAGCCCCGTCGGGAGCGAACGGCCTCAACCGCGCCGTTGTGGAAAGATTTCCCGTCACCGATTGGGAGAACAACTCTTCACCGAAGCTGAGCGGAAAGCCGCTGCCCATGGTGAGGAATGACTCTTCGCGTAGCCTGGCGATTATGCCGGACAGGAGCGGATTCCTACTGGGAGCGGAGTGGAATCTGTATTTTTTTGGCGCCGATGGTTCGCCGCGTTGGAACGTGGTGACTCCCGCCACCGCCTGGTGCGTGAATATCTCGGCCAACGGAAAATTGGCTGCCGCTGGTTTCGGCGACGGATCGATTCGGTGGTACCGCGTCGCCGACGGCCAAGAGCTGCTGGCATTTTTCCCGGCGAGCGACCGGAAGCGATGGGTGATGTGGACGCCGTCCGGATACTACGACGCGTCGGCGGGCGGCGAAGATTTGATCGGCTGGCACGTCAACAACGGCCGCGATAAGGCAGCCGACTTCTTTCCGGTCGGACAATTCCGTTCAACTTACTACCGCCCGGACGTTGTGGCGAAAATTCTGGAGACTGGAGACGAGGCCAAGGCCATTCTTGCGGCGAACGAAGTTTCCGGGCGCAAGACTCGGGGAGGCAATCTGGCGCAGATGCTGCCACCGGTGGTTGCGATCGTTTCGCCGCAGGACGGCGCGGACGTGAACACGTCGAATATCTCGGTGCGTTATACGGTGCGCTCGTCTTCGGGGGAACCGCTGACGGAAGTGAAAGTGCTCGTGGACGGCAGGCCCGCGAGCGCTGCGCGCGGCGTTGAGCCCGCCTCGACATCGCCAAATGGCGATGTGCTCGAAACCAAAGTGAGCGTTCCGCCGCACGATACTGATGTCTCGGTGATTGCGATCAATCGCTTCGCATCGAGTACTCCCGCAACAGTTCATCTGCATTGGCGCGGCGCGGCCACGGACGCTTTCGAAATCAAACCCAAATTGTACGTGCTGGCGATCGGGGTTAGCCAATATGCCGATCCGGCGCTGCAGCTTCACTACGCGGCGAAGGACGCGCAGGATTTCGCGGCGGCGTTGCAAAAGCAAAAGGGCGGATTGTACCGCGACGTCCAGGTCAAGGTGCTTACCGACGACAAGGCGAATCGCGACGACGTGCTCGACGGGCTCGAATGGATACGGACGCAAACGACCAGCCTCGACGTCGCGATGGTGCTGCTCTCGGGACACGGGGTGAACGATCGAAGCGGGACGTATTACTTCCTCCCGCATGATGCCAACGTAGAGAAACTGCTGCGAACCGGCATCTCGATGGAAGACATCAAGACGACGATCGATTCGCTTGCGGGAAAGACTCTGTTCTTCATTGACACTTGCCACTCCGGCAACGTGCTCGGCGGACGAAAGGGAGATCAGGCGGACATCAACGGCCTGGTGAACGAGCTTGCGAGCGCTGAAAACGGAGCGATTGTGTTCGCCGCTTCGACCGGGACGCAATACTCAATCGAAGATCCGGCGTGGTCCAACGGCGCATTTACGAAGGCGCTCGTGGAGGGACTCGGCGGTCAGGCCGGTGTCGGCACGTCGGGCCGCATCACGGTGAACATGCTCGAGCTCTACATCTCGGAGCGAGTAAAGGAATTGACGCGGGGCCAGCAGACTCCGACGACGAAAAAACCGGACATGATTTCCGACTATCCTGTTGCGCTAAAGCAATAATCTGCACCGCAGCTACAAACCAAAACTATTCGCGGCCTTCCAATTTTAGTGCGCTGCTGCGTCGAGAGGACGTTGTAGAAGCTCGAAGCGAGCAGGATGGGGTGCGCTTGTCGAGCAGCCTGCGCGAGAAGTAGAGACAGCGGGAACTTGCGAGACCATCGAACGCAGCGGTGGGCATCGCCGGACGCTCGCCATTAACGAGATGACTTCTGAGTAAGACGATAATGTACGCCATATTGCGGATGGCCCGGCGCCGCCGAACTAGCTTTGCGATGACCTTACGCCTCTGATTCGGCCGGCCGCGATCGCGTTCTCTCGACACTGGTATGTGGTATAAAGCCCGACAATGAATCGAAGCTGTAACATACGCAGACGGTACTTCGCGCTCGGAACTGCCGCGCTAACGTGCGCGATCGCCTGGTATGCCGCCGAGAAGCGCGCCGTCGCGGCTGACACGGACGACTCGTGGCGCGAGCCAATCCTCCGTATCGAAACCACTACTCACGTCGCTAACATCAAAGGCATCGGCACTGATGCCGGGAATAAATATCTGGTGACGGTATCCGACGACAAAACAGTACGCGTGTGGAAGCTGCCATCGGGGCAAGCGGCGAAAGTGATCCGGCCGTTTATCGGTAAGGGCCTCGAGGGCAAGCTGACGGCTGTCGCTGTTTCTCCCGACGGCCGAACGATTGTCGCGGCATTGTACGGCCCTCCGAACGCAGCATTCATCGAACTGTTCGATCTTCAAACCGGCCGACAGGAGAAGCATCTTCCAGGAGTCAGAGATTTCGCCAACCACATCGCGTTCTCGCGCGACGGCCGTTATCTGGCGGCGGCGCTGATTACCGGCGACCTGCTTCTATACGATACAAGCGGCTATCAGCTGATCGCGGAAGACAGAGACTGCTCCGGCCATAGCTATGGCGTGGCGTTTGACGCGAAGGACAAAATTATTACGGCGTGCTACGACGGATTCATTCGCGAGTATGAACTGACGAAGCAAGCGTCTCTGCACTTGCTCGCGAAAGTGAAACCTCCGAGCGGGAAGGAGCCGTTTACCGTGGCGGCCTCGCCCGATGGATCGGAAATCGGGGTTGGATTCGAGGACTCACTGAAGATTGATGTGCTCTCGTCGAACGATCTTTCCTATCTCTTTAGTCCCGACTTAACAGGCGTTTACGGCTCGAGTACGAACGGTCTCTCATGGTCGGAGAACGGCAAAACGCTCTACGCGGGAGGCGCATGGGGGCTTAACAACCACGCTATCATCCGCGCGTGGTCCAACGGCGGCCGCGGCACTTTCCAGGACATCATCGCGAGCGACAACGCGATCTCGCAGATTCTGCCGTTACGGAACGGCGGAATTGTGTTCGGCTCCGCCATGCCCTCATTCGGAATTATCGATGCCAAAGGCAATCGAACGGTGTACGTCGGGCCGGCAGCCGCCGACTATCGCCTCGACCAGAAAGGATTCCTGCTTTCGCCCGATGGCGCCACCGTGCAGTTCGCCTACGAGTTGGGGGGGAAATCCCCTGCGCGATTTTCGTTCGCGGAGCGCGTGCTGAACGCTGCGCCGTCGGGAACGGACGGCCTTAAGCCAGCGGCCGTAGATGGGCTTCCGGTCACCGATTGGGCAAGCACTCTCTCACCCAAGTTGAATGGCAAGCGAATTCCGATCGAACAGTATGAGCTATCGCGCAGCCTTGCGATTGAGCCGGACCAAAGCGGTTTTTTGTTGGGAGCGGATTGGCACGTTTACTTTTTTAACGCCGACGGCTCGTTGCGATGGAGCGCGCTGGCTCCCGGCACCGCCTGGTGCGTGAATGTCTCCGGCAACGGAAAATTGGCCGCCGCTGCTTTCGGCGACGGATCCATTCGTTGGTACGGCATCTCCGACGGCAAAGAGCTGCTTGCCTTCTTCCCGGCGGGCGACCGGAAGCGCTGGGTGGTGTGGACGCCTTCGGGATATTACGACGCCTCCCCCGGCGGCGAAGATTTGGTCGGCTGGCACGTCAACAACGGCCGCGACAAAGCCTCCGACTTCTTCCGCGTCGGCCAATTCCGCTCAACTTATTACCGCCCCGATGTCATCGCAAAAGTCATCGATACCAGCGACGAAGCGCAAGCCATTCTTGCGGCGAACAAAGTTTCAGGGCGCGAAACGCGCGGAGCGAGCGTCGCGCAGATGCTGCCACCGGTCGTTGAGATTCTTTCGCCGCTGGACGGCGCGGACGTGACCAAGTCGAATATTTCGGTGCGCTATATGGTGCATTCGCCTTCAGGCGAGGCGCTGACGGACGTGAAAGTATTGGTGGACGGCAAACACGTGAGCGGTGAACGCGGCGTTGCGCCGGTCTCGACGACACCAAATCGAGACGTGCTCGAAGCCAAAGTGAGCCTTGCGCCCGTCTCGACGACACCAAATGGAGACGTGTTCGAAGCCAAGGTGAGCATTCCGCCGCGCGACACCGCGGTCTCGGTCATCGCGATCAATCGCTTTTCATCGAGTACTCCTGCGACGACCTATCTGCACTGGCGCGGCGCGAATTCAGACGCTTCCGAAATCAAACACAAGTTGTACGTGCTCGCGGTCGGCGTGAACCAGTATTCCGATTCCCGGCTGCAGCAGCTTCACTATGCGGCGAAAGACGCGCAGGACTTCGCGGCTGCGCTCCAACGGCAAAAAGGTGGAATGTACCGCGACGTCGAAGTCAAGCTGCTCACCGGCGACAACGCGACCAAGGAGAAAGTAGAGGACGGCCTCGATTGGATCCGGATGGAAACGACGAGCGACGACGTCGCGATGATTCTACTCTCAGGCCACGGCATGAACGATCCACGAGGGACGTACTTCTTCCTGCCGCATGACGCCAACATGGATAAGGATACACCGCTGCGCACCGGCGTCTCGACGTGGGACATTCAGATTGTGATTTCGTCGCTTCCGGGCACAGTTCTATTATTCGTCGACACTTGCCACTCAGGCAATGTGGTCGGCGGGCTAAAGGGCGGCGTGGCGGACATCAACGGACTGATCAATCAGCTATCGAGCCCCGAAAACGGAGCGGTAGTTTTCGCGGCGTCAACCGGAACGCAAGCCTCGATTGAAGATGCGAAGTGGTCCAACGGGGCATTTACGAAGGCGGTCGTGGAGGGAATCGACGGCCAGGCCGATTACCACAACACGGGCGAGATCACGTTGCATAGCCTCGCAGACTATATCTCATACCGCGTCGAGCAATTAACGGAAAAACAACAGACCCCGATGACGCAAGAATCGAACATGATCCGCAACATCGACATTGCCCTGAAGCGATAATCGAAATTCTATTCGTGGCCTTGCAATTTTAGGGTGCGCTGCTGCATCGAGAGGACGTTGTAGAAGCTCGAGGCGATCAGCATGCCGGTGCGTTTGTCGTATTGATTGTCGATTTCGCCGGCCGCGTTCGAGGCAGCGATTACCACGGATGAATCGTCCACGCGCGAAACCACCGTGCGCATTTTGGTCACGGGATCTTCGTCGAGAACCTGGCCCTGCCGGAGTTGCGCGAGAGCCGCCGGGCCCACCCACAGTCCGTCGAGCTCACTGCGGCCGAATGCCAGTTCGGATTTCGAGGGCGGAATATCGGGCGCGCCTTGTGTACGTTGAGTTGAAGTCGCCGAGAATTGCGCCCAGTTGCGGCCGCGAGGAGTGGCTTCCATGTCGAGCGTGAGCACGTTCGGGACCGTCGGCAGCGGACCGTGAGACGTTATCGAGCCGCGATAGTGGAGCCCGCGGATGCTCGCGACCCAATCGGGTGTTGGTTCGTTGGCCCACGGGATGGTGACGTCGCGCGAGCTGACGAAATCGTTGCGCGTGATGGTAGTGTTGCCGCGACCGAAGTCGCCTGGGCCGACTAGCTTCGGCGCCGCGCCTTGCGAAGAACTGGCGACGTGGACGCACAGTCCGCTTTTCGCGTCGTAGATGTGATCGGAGTAGGTTCGAGCCGTTCACAACTTGGACGCGAATTCCATCCACGGTGTTGTCACCCGCCTTCCACGCCACGCGCGATACGAGAACGTGCTCGGCGGGCGCGCTGTGCAGGCTCGCGAGCTTGGCGGGATCCATCCAGTAGTCGCCGGGATCCATCAACGCGGCGACGGAACTCGAAGTGCCCTGCGGCACGGGCGCGTTCTTGCCGAGCGATCCGGCATTGGCGTAACTGCTCGACTCGAGGACGACTTTGTCGCCGTCTATGCCTGCGACTGTGATTTGAGTCCAGCCGGAGCCCGAAGTTCCGGTTTGCATCGTGCGCGAATAGCGCTGGCCGGTGCTATGCAGAATCATGTCGCCGTGGTCGTCTTCTTCGTAGTACGAGCCGTTGCCGGGAGCGACCGCGGCGTACCAGGTGTAAGTGAGGACGAGGCCTTCGTGAAGCCAGGGCAACCGCGGAACAGCGCTATCGGCGGCGGAGACTGTGCCGCGCGCGCTGATTGAGATTGTGCAAAACGCGAGGACGAGAATCGACGCTGCAACGAAAGAGAAAGAATGAAAGCGCATGGCGACCTCCGAACTGCGTGATTCACATCGAAGCAGTAGAAAATCACGTTGCGAAATGCGACGCGCCTGATTCTACGGCGCGTGCGGCGGTAGCGTCAAAGGTGTCCAGTACCGGCCGAGTGGGAACCCGACACCGCATTTCTGACTTCCAAATGGTTTACCGAACTAGAACCGATCACTTGCCTGCCGTTTAGCGTTGAGATAGATTTCGCCACACTCAACGGAACCGTGTTGCCCAAAATTGCGAGGAGCTTCTTATGCGAACGGCTGGTGGCCGGCGACTGATGGCACCGGAATCTGGAGCAGTTGCGGTTTCTCTCGGTCAGAGTTCGCAAGCCGACGCTGCCGCGCGTGACGCCGGGCTGCGAGCATTGCGCGCCGCCTTCCTCGGATTTTTTGTGGACATGTTTGACGTGTATCTTCCGGTCGTGGCCTTGGGGCCGGCCATGTCCTACTTCCAGCCGGCAACTCTGAGCCCAGCTCTTCAATCGACATTGTTCTATATCGTGTTTGCCGTGTCGCTGGTGGGCCGTCCGATAGGAGCGACGCTCTTCGGCCATTACGGCGACAAGATCGGCCGGCGAAGGGTCACGATTATTTCCATGGGCGGCTTCGCCATCGTGACCTTAATCATCGCACTGTTGCCGGGCTATGAAAGTTGGGGCATCGCCAGCGTCGCGTTCCTCACGCTGCTCCGTTTGGTTGACGGCATTTTCCTCGGAGGCGAATATACCGGCGCGAATCCCCTGGCGATGGAGCATGCACCTAAAGAGAAGCGGGGAAAGTGGTCGGGCTTCATCCACACAGGGTTTCCGGTTGCTCTGGCCGCGATGTCGCTCATCACCAGCGGCTTGTTGCGCGTGCTGCCGGCAGATTCTTTACATTCACCGTACGTACAGTGGGGCTGGCGAATTCCTTTCTTAGTGGGAGCTGCTTTTGCAGGCGGAGCCTGTCTCTACTACGTCAAGAGGGTTCCGGAATCGAGAGTTTGGGCCAACGCAGAGAAAATCAAGTCGCCACTGAAGGAACTGTTTTGCGGAGGCAATTTCCGCTGCCTGTTGCAAGTGTTCCTCGTGATGAGTGGGGTCTGGTTCACGCTGAACGCGGTTACGTCCATTCTTCCCGGCGTTCTGATGACTTTCAGGCACGTGAGCAGCGTCGTCGTCACCAATGCTCAATTGGCCGCGAGTCTCGTGCTGGCTCTGACCTTTGTTCCTGTCGGCATGTTGGGCCAGAAAATCGGCCGCCGGAATGTCCTAGCTCTGTTCGGTGTAACGGGACTTACCGCGGGCCCTATCCTCTACTACGTGCTCGTCAAGTCCGGCTACCGGAGCGAACTGCAAGTGATTCTGCTAGTGAGCTTGATCAATCTGTGCGCTTTGCCGGTATGGGCAATCGTGACCTCGTATATCAACGAACGCTTCCCCACCAGTGTCAGGGCATCGGGCTATGGCATCGGTTACAGCGCGGCGACGATCATTCCGGCATTTTCCTCGTTCTACATGTTGGGGCTGAAGGAATTGGGAACGCCCTACGAATACACTGAAATCGTTATCTTCGCGTTGGGAGGCCTACTCTTGTTGGTCGGCGCACTGTCGGGACCGGAAACCAAGGACGTCGATATCTCATAACGCCACGATCGCTTCAATGAAGACTTGCGAAAGAATTTGCGGTTTACCGGGAGCTCGAGACCCGTTGACTTTCGCCTTTTATTCGCCTACACTTTGCGACCGCACTCACTTCGGAGTGACTACATCCTAGGAGGCATCTATGACATTGAGCGAAGCACTACTGCCTGAGTTTGACAACGAAATGGCTGGCACACGAAAGACGCTGGAGCGGGTTCCAGAAGATAAATTTTCGTTTAAGCCGCACGAGAAATCGGGAACGATGGGGTGGCTTGCGGGACATCTCGCGAATCTTCCCGACTGGGCGGTGGTTACGATCAAGCAGGACGAATTCGATTTTTCGCCGGGCGGCGCGCCATTCGTTCCGCCGCCGATCCCCAAAACATCGAAGGAGTTGCTCGCGACGTTCGATAAGAACGCAGCCGCGGCACGGGCGGCCATTGCCGGAGCGAGCGACGCCGAACTTTTCAAGACGTGGACGCTGCTGAACAACGGCACGAAAGTCATGGCGATGCCAAAGATCGCCTGCCTGCGCGGCTGGGTGATGAATCATACGATTCATCATCGCGCGCAGCTGGGGGTGTATTTGCGTTTGAACAATTTGCCGGTGCCGGCGATTTACGGGCCATCGGCGGACGAAGGCGGCATGTGATTGCTGGTTGGTCACGAGCGCTGGCGGCGTTTCCGCGAGTGAGTGCATCATAGTTATTTGTTCCTTGGGGGCACTCACATGCGTCGGACTTTGCTAGCGCTCGCGATCCCGATGGCCGCGATGATTTTCGTCGCGGGCTGCTCGAAAGCACCGAGCGATGCGGCGCTGGCGACAAGCATCAAAGCGGAAATGTTTTCGAATGCGCAGCTCAAGGACGCGAATATTGACGTGTCCGTGAGCAAGGGCGTGGCAACGCTGAAAGGAAATGCCGCGAGCGGCGCGGTGCGCGCGGAGGCTGAAAGAGTCGCTTCGCAAGCCGGCGCCAAGATGGTGGACGATCAAATCGCCATTCAGGCAGCCGAGGCTGCTCCGTCTCCGGCGCCCGCCCCGGCCCTTGCGCCTGCTCCAGTTCCTGTCTCAGCCGCGCCTTCGAAAGCGGAAAATCGTGCGCGGAATGAAAAAGAAACGCAGAAAGTGAAGGCAGTGCCGGAGACGCAGCCACTAGCATCGCCTGAGCCGTTGCCCGCTCAGCCAGCGCCCGCCGGACAGAATCCGCCGGCCGTGGCGGCTCCTGCGCCCGCGCCAGAACCTGCGGCAATCGCGTCGCAAGTTGCGCCGCCGCCCGGGCCTGAACCGACGGAAGTGCAGATTGCGGCGGGGGCGAAGTTGACCGTGCGGATGATTGACAGCGTTGATTCGTCAGTGAATCACACGGGAGAAATTTTCCACGCATCGCTTGATACGCCGCTTATCGTGGACAACAACGTCATCGTGCCGCGCGGGGCTGACGTGTACATCCGCCTGACGGGCGCGAGCACGGCCGGCACGATGAAGGGCAAGAGCGAATTGCATCTTGAACTGGTGAAGATGGATTTTCAAGGGCGGTCGTATTCGCTTGTGAGCGGAACGTATTCGGTTGCAGGGAAATCGCGCGGCCAAGACACGGCGAAGAAAGTCGGCGGCGGCGCGGTGATCGGCACGATCATCGGGGCAATCGCTGGAGGCGGCAAAGGCGCGGCGATCGGCGCGGCGGTGGGAGCTGCGGGCGGCGGGGTCTACCAGAGCGCGACGAAAGGGCAGCAGGTAAAAGTGCCCGCGGAGACTAGGCTGGATTTTCAACTCGAGCAGCCGGTGACGATTACGGTGCAGCCGCGGGCGCCCAGCGCGCCGGACGCGAATAGCGCTTCGAATTAAAGCCTTCGAGCGTTTCGAATTAACCTCGCAGAGCTAAAACACCACAATTCATTTCAAATTTTTTTCTAGCGCTTGGAGGCGGGTGCGCGCGTCTTTGTATGTGCTGTCGAGCTGAATCGCCGCGCGATATTGTTCGGCGGCTTCCTGGCGTTTCCCTTCCTGCTCGTAGACGCGGCCAAGCCAGTAGCGTGCGGCGGCGTGCGTGGGCCAGTCGCTGCGGTCGAGCGTCGTGGCGAGATACGATTTCAAAAGCGGCTCGGCGCTCGCGGCCTGATTGTTCGCGAGGATGTGTTGGACGGCGCGGTAGAAGCCGATCCGCGGATCGCCAGGCTTCACTTTTTCAGCGGCTGCGAGCGCGGGTTCCATGTCCGCGGGGCGATTGAGCTGGCGATAGACATCGGCGATTTCGAGATAGGGATCAATCTTGGCGGGATGCGCGTCCAGAATGAGTTGGTATTCTTTTTCGGCGAGATCACTCTTCTTGAGGACCTCGACATCGTACACGGCGCGGGCAAGATGGCCTTCGACGGGATCGATTGCAGCGATGGCGTCCACTTGCGCTTTCGCGTCGTCTTTATTTCCGCCAACGATTCCCGGCGCTTGAATTTCGAATTCTTCCAAATCACGGCGCGCGTGGATATTCGAGGGATTGAGTTTCACTGCCTCTTCAAATTCCTTTTTCACTTTGCGCGCGAGAAAAAAACTGTGCTGACGATCGGCCTGCTCGCCGTAATACTCGCCGAGCCAGCGATGATAATCCGAATTTTTCGCATCGAGCGCGATGGAACGCTCTCCCTCTGCGACTGCGTTATCGAGATCCTTCGCTTCGTAGTAGGTGCGGCCGAGCCAATAGTGCGCGTCGGCGTTGTTCGCGTTTTGCGCGATCGCGGATTTGAGCGCCGTGATCGCGGCGGCGTAATTTCCCGCGTCGAACAGGCGCCGGGCTGAGTCAACCGACGGATTCGATTGCTGAGCCAGGAGGGCGACGGGGCGCGTTGCCGCGATAATTGGCTGCGTGCAGGGAGAGAGCGAGCACAAAAGAATTAGTATGGCGATGGATTTTTTGTTTAGTGTCATGGTCGAGTTGTTATTTCGGCGGAGCTTTTATTTGGCATCAATGGGATGGACTTTCATTCCGTCCTGCAGCGTGAAATCGCCGGACAGCGCGACGCGATCGCCATCGGAAAGTCCGGAGAGAATTTCATATTTTGAGGCACTGGCAATTCCGGCCGCGATTTGCGTCTGATGGAGGCGGTCGCCGTCCACCAAATAGACCACGCGGCGCGCGCCATCGGCAACGACGGCGGCGCGGGAGACGGCGAGAACGTTATCGCGGCGATGCAGAAGAATCGTGACGCCGACGTTGGTGTTGGGGATGAGTTCGAGCTTGTCGTTGTCAACGGAGCAGAGAACTTCGCCGACGTTTCGAGTGCCGCGCGCGACGACTTGCTTGGGAATTTGCACGGTGTGGCCGGTCCACTCGTGGCTGGGCATGGCATCCCAAGTGATGCGGATGGTTTGACCGGGCTCAAGGCCGCTAAGATCGGGCTCGTCCACGAAAACGCGGACTTGCACGCGGCGCAAGTCGGCGATTTGCGCGAGTTCCTGTCCGACGGTGACGTAATCTCCCGCGCGCACGGGGAGCGAATAGAGTGTTCCATCCACAGGCGAAATCACGGTGGCGGAGCTGACTTTGTGTTCGAGCGAGCGAATGGTTTCGGAGTCCTGCTGCACGTGGAGGTTCAAGCGCTCAACGTCGAGACCGGCCTGCGTTTCGAATTGCGTTTTCTTTTGCTGCAACGTTCGGAGATTGGTGCGCGCGTTTTCGAGGTCGAGCGAATTTTGATCGAGCTCGGATTGGGTTGCGGCTTGCTTGGCAAAGAGATCACGAAGAGATTTCTGCAACTTCTCGAGACTTTGCACACGCGCTTCGGCGGTGCGAACCTGGCCCTGCAAATCGGCCACTTGATCGGGCGAGCCGCCGCCGTTGGCGTTCTTCAGAAGCGATTGCGTGGCGAGCAAATCCTGGCGGGCGGCGGCGAGCTGCGACTGAATGTCGGCATCGTCGAGTCGCAATATTCTTTCGCCGCGATGCACGGGCTGGCCTTCTTTCGCGCTTACTTCGGTGACGTACGTTGGGAACTCCGCGCGGAAAACGAAGGCGTTGATCGGCTCGATTTTGCCGTTGCTGGTGATTGAAGCCTCGAGATTGTCGCGAGTGACGCGCACAACTTGAACGTCCGGCGGCCGATCGCGCGTGGCGATGATGACGACGACGAGAACGATCAGAATGAGAAGCGCGCTGAGCAGTGTCCAGGAGCGTTTAGTCAATCCCGCCATGTAACGCCGGTTGCGCGATGCGCCGGCATCTCCTCCAAAAACACTGGATTGTAACAGAGGGATTTATGCTTGCCTACGAAGCCCTTGCGGCGATTTCGATGCACTATTTAAGACGGATGCTTTGTCGCCGCTTCGGGGATGCCAACGCGGACGAGGCCCGAATCCGGACGCCCGGGTCACGCGAGCCGTGATAAAATCGCGTCATGAGCGAGACGCACGCTACCAACGAGCACGCCGAAACTACGAGCGATGGCAAGCCAAAGCCGAAGATTCACCGCGTGTGCATCGGCTGCAACAATATGTTCGAAGTGACGCTCGACAACTACGAAGCGAAGCATTGCCCGGTCTGCCACAAGGGTTGATGGCGGCTTTGGCCGAATTCTTCGGTTTTTCCGCGCGCCGCAAACGGACCTCGTGCAAGAACTGCCGGGCTCACGCCCAGAATTTTCGAGGGCCAGCGCTAAAGCGCATGATGATAGCCAAGGCTCCTAGCGGAGCGCTGAAGCGCTCCTCTCCCGCATAAATGCGGGGGCTCCCTCCGAAAGGCCGGCGAACGATCTGGAAATTGGGCCTGCGTGTGTGTCTTGAATGCTGGATGGAGTGGAAAGCCCTCTGCTTCAGCAGGCGAGCTGGACTTCGGCCCGACGAAAACAGAAATCGTGCTACAAATGCCGGGCTGAAGCCCGGCGCTACAAGTGCCATCGATTCCAGGTCGGCGCCATTGGGACTTGCGTGCTGATACGGTGATCCAGCAGCGGGGCCGCCGGGCCTGAGCGCTGGCGCATCGAGAGCGATTTCTACTCCACGTATAGTTCCGCTAGAATGCTGCCGCGATTCTGAGGGACACGAATGAAAATTTACACGGACGTTTTGACGTTTCAGTCGGCGAAAAAGCGCGAGTTCATCAACATTACGCCGCAGGTGAAACTTGCGCTTGAAAAGAGCGCGTTTCGCGATGGGATTATTCTTGTGTCGGTGACGCATTCGAACGCGGCGATTATTGTGAGCGATGACGAGCCTGGACTGCTCGAAGATTTGCAAGCGTGGCTCGAGCAACTGGCGCCGGAGCGAGAGGATTACAAGCATCGCGGGCGATTTGAGAGCAACACCGGCATTCATTTGCAAAGTTTGCTGCTGCATCACCAGGTGGTAGTGCCATTCACGGAGGGGCGGCTCGATTTGGGGCCGTGGCAATTCGTATTGTTCGCGGAGCTGGACGGGCAGCGGCCGAAGCGCGTCGTTATCAAGGCGATGGGCGAATAGCGGCGACCTAAGAAACATTCAGGACGACGCTTGTAATATTTCCGCGGCGGCTTGCGTAGGAGAGCGATGGACGGGCGTGGCGGATTCCCTGCGACGAGTAAGCTCAAGGACGAGATGGAAAATGTAGCGATGATTCAGGCGACAAATCTCAGCAAGGTTTTTCCGGCGACGAAGAAAACCAAAGAGATTCGCGCGGTGGACGGCGTGAGTTTCGAGTGCCAGCCGAGCGAGATCTATGGCCTGCTGGGAACAAACGGAGCGGGCAAGACGACCACGCTGCGCATGCTCGCGACGATTCTTGAGCCGACCGGCGGGACTGCGAATGTGGCGGGCTACGACATCATCGAGGAACCCGAAAAAGTGCGTGCGAACGTCGGATTTCTTTCCACGGCAACGGCGCTTTACGGGCGGCTAACCGCGAAAGAGATGGTCGAATACTTCGCGAGATTGCACGGCATGGACGGTGAGGGGCTGCGCAAGGCGATTGACTCGCTTTTCGAGATGCTGGGCATGAACGATTTTCGGAATCAACGCTGCGAGAAGCTTTCGACGGGGCAGAAGCAGAAGGTGTCCATCGCGCGAACGCTGGTGCACGATCCGAAAGTGATGATTTTCGACGAGCCGACGGTGGGGCTCGATGTGATTGCTTCGCGGACGATTGTCGGGTTCATCCGGCAGTGCCGCGATCGAGGCAAGACGGTGATTTTCTCGACACACGTGATGACCGAAGTGGAAAAACTGTGCGACCGCATCGGCATCATTCACCGCGGGCGATTGCTGGCGGAAGGATCGCTTGCGCAATTGCGCGAGCGCTTTGGAAAGCAGGACCTCGAAGATATTTTCGTGGACGTCCTCGGAGACCAGCCATGAGCCTGCGAGATATTGGCGTCGTCTATCACAAAGAGCTGATTGATTCGCTGCGCGACCGCCGCACGGTGATTTCAATGACCGTCGTTCCGCTACTCCTGTTTCCGGCGTTGACGCTCGGCATGGGATTGCTCGGCGCGACGTTGATGAGCCGGGCGAAGGGCGAGGTGCCGCTGGTGATGGTGGTCGGCGGCGAAGATTCGCCGCGTGTTGTGGAGGCGCTGAAGAGGAACAAAAAGATCGAGGTCGTTCCCGGCTCGGCGGATTTCGAAGATCAAGTGTCGAATAAAACTGTGCGCGCGGCGATTATTCTTCCGAAGGGATTCGATGCGGCGGCCGAGCATGGCGACGCACAGACGGTCGGCGTGGATTACTACGAAGGAGACATCAAGTCGGAATTGGCGCTGGACACGGCGGAAACATCTTTGAA
>Ga0302324_100005713_pt1 | contig 27054 bp, 20 predicted proteins | sample Palsa_T0_1_FD_201949 | JGI IMG/M metagenome (GOLD analysis project Ga0302324, IMG submission 201949) | Peat permafrost microbial communities from Stordalen Mire near Abisko, Sweden - Palsa_T0_1 | ecosystem: Environmental > Terrestrial > Soil > Palsa > Peat permafrost | place: Sweden: Abisko...
GCAGAGCATGGCCTGGGTCTGCGCCGCCACCACCAGCGCTTCGCCGCGATGCGGCGACAGCTCGAGCAGTTCGGTCATCTGATGCAGGGCGCCGGTCAGCGACGCGTACGTGTCCAGCAAGAGTCCGTCGCGGGCGCGGGCCACGAATTCCTGGGCGTGCCTCTCACCATAGCGCCGCTTGGTGACCCGATAGCCGATGAACGAGGCGCCGGCGCCGATGGCGACCGTGGCGACCAGCGTGACGACCAGCCAGTGGCGTCGCAGGAAGCTCTTGGGCTTTTGCTTCTCCTTTTCGAGCTCCTCGCGAAGTGACTGCTCGTAGTTCTCGGCAATCTTTTGAACCTCGCTGACGGTGGGAGTCGTCGGCGAGGCGGCATGCGCCTCTGCCTTGAGCTCGGGAAGGTCGGAGAGCAGGAGGTCCGAGGCGCGTCTCCGCTTCGGGCCGTCCTCGGTGGGAATCGGCACCGGCAGGGGCGGAGGAGGGGGGGGCGTGTTTTCGGCGGTCGTCTCTGGGTCGAGGTCGGGCGCCGGCTCGAGGTCAGCGGCTACCTCGTCGTCGGTTGCGTCCCCGCGCGCCTGGGCCATCCATTGCTGGAGCCGCAGGTCGCTCGGCTGGAACTTGAGGGCTTGTTCGAGCACCGGCAGGGCTCGCCGGCGGGCCCCGTGCTTCATCAGCGCCTCGGCGACCAGGTTGTAGCCGTAGGGATTCTCCGGATCGACCGCCATGGCGCGCTCGAGCTCCAGCGAAGCCTCGTCGGGCTGCTTGGAGACCAGCAGCGCCCTTCCCAGCAGCACGCGCCCGAGGATCGAATCCGGGTGATGTTCCAGACCGGCTCGACTGATCTCGATCGCGCGGGCGGTTTCCCCTTGCTCGAGCAGCGACCTCGCCAGCTCCACGAACACCATCGAGGAAGGGTCCGCGCTGAGGATCTGCTCGAATTTCTCTACCAGGGATTTGGCCACGGAGATCCGAGCTGTCGAGAAGGGAAGAGCGCCCCGGCGGGCGCAAAAAGCTACCACAGCGCCGCGCGCCCGGTACACTCAACGCATGTCAGGATCGACCTCCAGCAGAATGCTCGGATTGACCTTCGGATTGCTTCTGGGCTTGCCTCTGAGCCCTCTCGGCTGCGCCCATCTCAAGGATTCGGGTCAGGATGACGACCTGGAGCACGCCGTGGACCTCTACTGGAAAGCGACGCGCTGGCAGGACGCGGTGGCGGGGTCAGTCCTGGTCGCCCCCGAGCCGCGCTCGGAGTGGCTGCGCACGCGGGACAAGCAGGAGAAGAACCTCAACATCACGAGCTACGAGATCCAGGGCGAGAAGATCGACAAGGGGGGCTTCACCGCTTCGGTCATCGTGAAGGTGACCTGGTTTCTTCTGCCTTCGCTGGTGGAGCAGACCGAGCTGGTCCAGCAGCGCTGGGTGTATTCGACCAACCACTGGATGGCCACCTCTGAAAAGGGCGGCCCGCTGCCCTTTCCCTGATCGGCGGGACTCCGGCGAGGACGGCCGGCGCTGCTAACTCTGCTCTGAGCCGAGGGCCTTCAGGAGCGCCGAACGCGCCCGCAGCTCCTCGTACTTCGAGCGCACCAGATTCTGCCGGGCCTGGGTCAATGCCGCCTGTGCGTCCAGAAGATCGGTGGTGGTTGCGGCCCCGGCCTGAACGGTGGCCGCGGTGACCCGAAAGGCCTCTTCGGCCTGAGAGATGGCGTCGCTGGCGACGTGAACGGCATTGGCAGCCGCCCGCTCCTGAGCCAGCCGAGTGCGCACCTCGACGTCAATCTGCTCGCGGACGGATTCGCGATTGGCTTCGGCAGCGCCGAGCTGTTCGCCGGCCGCGTGGGCCTGATAGTAATTCACGCCCCAGTCCCAGACGTTCCAGCTGGCGCTCAGGCCGAACAGGTTGATGTCGCGCGGCAAGGCCTCCGGGGTATTGAGCAGGCGGTAGTAGCTGTAGGAGACGTTGACCTCCGGCAGCAGGCTGAAGGTGCGCGCCTGCTTGCGGTGCCAGGCGGCGTCGGTTTGAAGCTGGGCCGAGAACATCTCGGGCCGGTGGCTCTCGGCGAACTTCTCCTGCCCATCGGGCACGTCGGTCGGCAGCGACCGCTTGAGAAGCTCGTCGGTCGGGTCGAGAAAGTCGACCTGGTCGCGGTCGACTCTTCCGGCCAGGCCCAGCAGGCCCAGCAGCTGGTCCTTGGAGTTGTCCTCGTCGACCTGGGCCTGGATCTGCTGCTGATCGGCGTTGGCGGCGGCGACCTGAAAGCGGAGGACGTCGACCTTGGTCCGGGTGCCATCCTTGAACTCCGCTTGCACCACCCGGAGCTGATCGGTCAGCTGATCGTGGCTGGCGAGGGCGATGTCCTTCTCGGCGCGCGCCTCGAACAGCGAGAGGAACCCAGCCTCGACCTGGGCTCGCAACTCGGCCTCGGAGGCGTGCAGGTCCGCATCGGAGGCTGCCGCGGCCTTGTCGGCGGCGGCGAAATCCTGACCGATGTGCACCAGCCCGAGCAGCGGCTGGGCCAGCGTCACGTTGAAGTCGCCAGCCCAGGCCGACAGGTGCAGCGGCATCGAAGAGGAGCTGGACGAGCTGCCCCCGAAGGCCCCCAGGTCGAGTCCCTCGTTGGCCTGGACGTAGTCGTAGGTGGTCCCCACCTTGACGAGCGGCAGCAAATGTCCGCGCGTGGAGGAAGCCGCGTCCCGGTTGGCCGAGGATTGGTGGCGCGCCACCAGCAGGCGCGGGTTCTGGTGCATGGCCAGCTCGACCGCTTCGTTCAGGTCGTACAGCTTCCTGCCACCCGCCGATTCCTGCGCCGACGCGAGTGCGGCACCGGACAACCAGGCCGTCAACAACACTCCCAAACTTCGCTTCATCTATTCCTCGTGTACGGTGACGTCGACCGAGAGGCCGGCCGGGAGCCGCACGTCGGCCGGCAGATCGACGAACCCGATCCGCACCGGCAGACGCTGCACCACCTTCACGAAGTTCCCCGAGGCATTGTCGGGAGGCAAGAGGCTGAAGCGCGCCCCGGTTCCCCCCGAGAGGCTCTCGACCTTTCCCTTGAACTTCCGGCTGCCGAGGGCGTCGACCGTGATGCCGACGAGCTGTCCCGGTTTCATTTTCCCGATCTGGGTTTCCTTGAAGTTGGCCTCGATGTAGACCGCGTTCGGAACCAGCTCCATCACGGTCTGCCCCGGCGCGAGCAGATCCCCGGGCTCGAGCTTCGCGCGACTGACGAAGCCATCCACCGAGGCCGTCACCTTGGTATACGATCGCTGGAGCTTGGCCAGGTCGAGCGCCGCCTTGGACGACTGGGCGCGCGCGTCCGCCGCGAGCGCCTGGGCTTGCGCCGCCGCGATCTGGGCCTCGATCGGCTTGGCGACGCTGAAGCGCCCCTCCGCCTCGGTGACCCGGGTCACGGCCTGGGTCTTGGCATCGTGCGCACCCGCCAGCTGCGCCTCGGCGGACTTCAGGGCGGCGTTGGCCCCGTCGTAGGTGGCCTGCGCCGCGTCCATGCGATCCTGCGCCACGGCCTTGTCGGCGAAGAGGGCCTGGGTGCGCTTGTAGTCGAGCTCGGCCTTGCGCTGATCGGCTTGAGCACGGGCAATCGCGGCTTGGGAGGCCGCGACCTGCTGGTCGGCGGCCGAGACCCCGATCGAAGACCCCGAGAGCGCGGCCTTGGCCGACACGAGTCCGCCGCTGGCCTGGGCCTCGACGATGGTTTGCTGCGCGTGAGCCGCCTGGGCCTGCGCCTGAGCGAGAGCGAGGTCGCCCTGGGCCTGGGCGAGCTTGGCGTCGTAGTCGGCCGGATCGATCTCGAACAACACGTCGCCGGTGTGGACGGGCTGGTTGTCCTTCACGTCGACCTTGACCACCGCTCCCCCCACGCGAGGTGCCACCGGGATCACGTCGGCCTCGACCTGCGCGTCGTCGGTGCTCTCGTCATTGCGGGTGGCGAACAGGTAGATGCCGACTCCCAGCAGGGCCACGCCCAGAACCACCCCCAGGACCATGAAGGCCTTCTTGGGCGAGCGCTTCTCGGGTTGGGCTGCCGCGGCCGGCGGCTGCGGCAGTGACGACACCGATGCCGGGGTTTGTGAGGTTGCAGTTTCCATGACTGTCCTTCGCGCTTAGAGCGCCCGTAGCTTGGGGGCCGGACCTGACGGACCGGCGCCATGCAGAAAAAAACGGAGAATGAGGGTTCGCCGCTCGCGAACATCGTTCGGCACCTGGGGATCGGCCATCGCGCTCAAACTGACTCCCCGCGAGATGGCGGCCAGAAACAGCGCCAGCAGCTTCGGGTCCTCGGCCCGGAGCGAGCCTTCGGCGATGCCTTGCACCATGAGCTTCTCAAGGTGCTCGAAGATGCTTCCGAACGGGCCCTTGCAGGGATCGGGCGCGCTGAGCAGGGCTTGCTTGAACGACGGCGCTCCCTCGGCCTGAAGCATGAGAAGAAAGTAGGGACGCTGGGACTGAAAGTAAGCCAGCACCGTCTCGAGGGTCATCTCGAGGCGCTCGAGAAAGGGCCGGCCCTCGGTCTGCGTCTCGAGCTCCTGGAGGCGGCGAAACAGGTCCTGCTTGCGCGACTCCATGACGGCGTCGACGAGCGCCTTGCGGTCCGCAAAGTAGTTGTAGACCGTCCCCACCGAGACCCCGGCGCGGGCCGCGATGCTCTCGACCTTGGCGGTCTGCAGGCCCTCCTCGGCGAAAATGCTCTCGGCCGCCTGCAGCAGCTCGTCGCGGACCAGACCACGGACTTTGTCGCGCAACTGGGTGCCGGTGCGAACCTCATTTTTTGAATGCTGATTCATTTATTGACGCAAAGTTAAGGAATGGTAGCGCCCGAGTCAACGAATCCTTCGGCCTGGCTGGGTTGACGTTGCTCCCGGGGGTCAGTACACCCCCGTCAATGCCAGGCAAGGCAGCCTTCTTCGACGTCGACGGAACATTGGTGCGCACCAACATCGTGCACGCCTTCGCCTACTACGCCCTCAACGACGGATCCTGGGCCGGGGCGGCGATGCGCACCGCGGCAACCGCCCTTTCCAGTCCCCTCCTGTGGTCGATCGACCAGGTCAGCCGCAAGGGCTTCAATCAGTTCTTCTACCGCTACTACACCGGGATGAGCGAGGACCGGCTCCGGCTTCTGGCGGAGGACCTCTTCGAGGACCTCCTCGAAGGGGCAATCTTTCCGGGAGCCTATGACCTGATCGAGGAGGCCCGCCTCGCGGACTGCAAGGTGGTGCTCTGCACTGGAGCTCTCGATTTCTCGGTCGAGCCTCTCGTCCGGCATTTCGGGGCCGACGATCTGATCGCCAATCAGATGCAGTTCGTCAACGGCAAGGCGACTGGCCGGGTCCAGCCCCCGATCGTCGAGGGGGCCCACAAGGCCCGGGTCATCCGCGACTACTGCGTGAAGCACGGCCTCAATCTCGAACAGTCCTATGCGTACTCCGACAGCGCCTCGGACTATCCGATGCTGGCGGTGGTGGGCCGCCCCACCGCCGTGAACCCGGACCTGCGCTTGCGCTCCTTGGCCCGCTCCTACGAATGGCCCATTCTGGACCTCAGGTAGCCCGGGAAGCCTCAATCCATGCGAAAGCTCAATCCCCTCAACGTCGCTCCCCTCACGCGCCCGACCCGCGAGAGCGAGGAACTGGTGGTCACGATCGACCGCCAGTCGGCGCCGCGGGTGCTTTTTTCCGGTGAGGACCTGATTCTCGCCGACCTGCCGATCGGCACGCGCGTCATCTACCCGCGACCACCCATTCAGGGGGTGCCCAACCCGAGGGCGGCGATCCGTTACGCCATCAACCACCCCGAGGGAGCCGACCCGCTGCACGCCCAGCTCAAGCCGGGCATGAAGGTCACGGTCGCGCTGGACGACATCAGCTTGCCGCTCCCGCCGATGCGCACCCCGGACATCCGCCAGCTGGTGCTCGAGGTGGTGCTCGAGCTACTGGCCGATTCGGGAATCGACGACGTCCACCTCATCATCGCCAATTCGCTTCACCGCCGCATGACGGAAGCCGAGATGAAACGCATGGTGGGGGCCAGGATCTTCGAGGCCTTCCACCCCGACCGCTACTACAACCACGACGCCGAGGACAAAGACGGCATCGTGGAGTTCGAGCGCACCGCCCACGGCGAGGTGGTGGCCGTGAACCGCCGCGCGGCCGAGTCGGACCTGCTGATCTACGTGAATCTGAATCTGGTCCCGATGGACGGGGGGCACAAGTCCGTGGGGGTCGGTCTCAGCAACTACGCGAGCCTGCGCGCCCATCACAACGCCGGCACCCTGCGCAAGACGCAGAGCTACATGGATCCGGCGCGATCCCACATGCACAAGTCGACCGATCGCATCGGCCGGGTGATCGACCAGCACCTGAACGTCTTCCACATCGAGACCGTGATCAACAACCGGATGTTCGACGGGCCGGTGGATTTCCTGGGAAAGAACGAGGACAGCTACAGCGAGTTGGATCGGCTCAAGCTCGAGGGCTTGCGCTTCACGCTCAAGAAGCTCCCGCGGGCCGCCAAGCGCAAGGTCTTCATGAACGTGCCGGCCGGGTATTCGATGATCGGCTGCTTCGCCGGCGCCACCGAGGCCTGCCACCAACGGACCCTCGAGCTGTGCTTCCGGCAATACGCCGTGCCGGTCGAGGGACCATCCGACATCGTCATCGCCGGCATTCCCTACATCTCGCCCTACAACGTGAACTCAATCCTCAACCCGTTGCTCGTGCAATGCATGGGGCTGGGCTACCTCTTCAACCTGCATCGCGGACAGCCACTCGTGAAGAAGGGCGGGACGCTGATTCTCACCCATCCCTGCCCGGACGAGTTCGACCCCGAGCACCACCCTTCCTACATCGAATTCTTTCACCGGCTCTTGCCCGAAACCCGCGATGCCATGGTGCTCGAACACAAGTACGAGCAGGCCTTCGCCGAGGATCCCAGCTACATTCACCTCTACCGCAAGGGCCACGCCTACCACGGGGCGCATCCGTTCTACATGTGGTACTGGGGCGAGGCCGGACGCCAGCACGTCGGCCAGACCATCGTCGCGGGGGCCGAGAACAACCACGTGCCCGAGTTGCTGGGCTGGGGGCACACCGCCTCGCTCGACGAGGCCATCGACCAGGCGCGCGGCATCCACGGGCGAAACGCCTCGATCTCGGTCTTCCATTGTCCTCCGATCCTGATCGCGGATGTGGTGTGAGATGAACGGCCGCGACCGTGTGCGTTCGGCGTCGAGCGTGAAGAATGCCTGACGCCTTGAATCTGGCAGAGGCGTTCGCCGGCAAGCGCATCCTCTTCACGGGGGCGACGGGGTTCGTCGGCAAGGTGACCCTGTCGCTGCTGCTGTCGCGTTATCCCGAGGTGGGCGAGGTGTTGGTGCTCGTGCGCCCCGGCACGCGCGCCTCGGCCGACGAGCGGTTCTTCGGCGAGATCCTCGCGAGCGAGGCTTTTCAGCCCCTGCGCGAGAGCCACGGCGAGCAGCTCGAGCGGTTCGCGCGCGAGAAGATTCGCGTCGTCCAGGGCGACGTGGCACAGCCCAATCTCGGCATCCGGGACCTGGCCGCGCTGGGCAAGATCGACCTGATTCTCAATTGCGCCGGGCTGGTGGCTTTCAACCCCTCGCTGCAGCTCGCCCTGGACGTCAACACGCTCGGGGCGCTGCATGCCGCACAGTTGGCGCCGGCCCTGGCCGCCACGCTGGTGCACGTCTCGACCTGCTTCGTGGCCGGACAGCGCAGCGGGCCGGTCTTCGAGGACGAACCCATCCTGGGCGAGTATCCGCGGCGCGAAGAGCTGCACGGGCTTCCGCTCGACCCCGCCGCCGAGATCAAGGATTGCCAGCGCCTGGTGGAACGGGCGCGCGAGGCGGCCGACGACCTGTCCTTGGCGGCCAACTTTCGCCAGGCGGCGGTCGAGCGCTTCCGCCAGGAAGGGCGATCGGTCGACGACCAGCGCGCGCTGCGCCTGGCGATCACGCGGGAGCGCAAGCTGTGGTTGGCCAACGAGCTGGTGCGGCTGGGGATGGAGCGTGCGCGCCACTGGGGCTGGCCCAACACCTACACCTTCACCAAGGCGCTGGCCGAGCAGGTGATCGTCCAGACCGCCGGACGCACCGCGCTGCGCTATGCCATCACGCGGCCCTCGATCGTCGAGAGCGCGCTGCGCTTTCCTTTCCCCGGCTGGAACGAGGGATTCACCACCAGCGCACCCCTGGCCTTCATCGGTCTCAAGGGGCACCACGCCTTGCCGGCCGGCGAGCGCAACATCCTCGACCTGATCCCCGTCGATCTGGTGGCGGCCGGAATCCTGGGGGTGGCGGGGGCGGCCCTGGCGGGGCGGCACTCGAACGTCTACCAGCTTGCCTCGGGCGACCTGAATCCGTTCTACGCCGCCCGGGCCGTCGAGCTGGTGGGCCTCTACCGGCGGCGCGTCCACCGCCGCCGCAACCACCCGCCCGAGTCCGAGGGCTCGGGTGCCGAGGGCGCCCCGGGCTCAGGCGCCGCGCTGAGCGTGTTCGATCGCTTGAAGAACACGCTGGCGTCGCGGGTAGAGATGCGGCCTGTCGGCCGCGAGACCTACCGGCTCACCTCGGCTCCCTTCTTCAAGAATCTGGCGCAAGCCTCGCGCCGGGTCCTGAAGGAAACCCGGCCGAGCTGGGGAGCCCCGCGGCTGCAGGCGGCCATGGACAAGCTCGACCTGACGCTCTCCGACGTCGAGAAGCAGGTCGGACAGATCGCCGACCTAATCGAGCTGTTCCTTCCCTTCCTGTGGGACAACGCCTACGTCTTTCGCTGCGACAACACCCGCGCGCTGTTCGCGCAGCTCGGCGACGCCGACCGCGAGAAGCTGCGTTGGGATCCGCAGCTCCTCGAGTGGCGGCACTACTTCCTCGACGTGCACATGGCCGGAATGGAGACCTGGGTCTTCCCCGGTCTCGAGGAGGAGCGCAACCGGGGCCGGCGGCGCGTCAAGGCCCACCGCGATCTGCTCGAGCTCTTCTGGGCCACCACCGAAGCACATGCGACGCGCGTGGCTTTCCGTTTCCTGCGCGACGAGGGGCGCGAATCGGTCACCTATGGGAGGCTGCGCCGGGAGGCGCTCCGGGTGGCGGCCTTCCTCACCGAGCAGGGGGTGCGGCGGGGGGATCGGGTGCTGCTGTGCTCGGAGAATCGCCCCGAGTGGCCGATCGCCTTCTTCGGCATCCTGCTGGCTGGCGGCGTGGCGGTCCCGATCGATGCCGAGAGCTCCTCGGCCGAGGTGACCAACCAGCGGGTCGCGAGTGATGCGCGCGCGGCCCTCTTCTCGGAAGCCGTCGCGAGCCGGCTCGGGAAGGACGAGCTCCGGGTTGAGACGCCGCAGCACGAATTCACCTTCACCGAGGCTCTGGCGCCGCGCGAGGTCCCGGAGGTCGGCCGTGCCGAGGTGGCTCCCGATGACCCGGCCTCGCTGATCTTCACTTCGGGGACGACCGGCAAACCCAAGGGTGTCCTCCTCTCCCATCGCAATTTTGCGCAGCTGTGCGCCAAGCTTCAGGCCACCTTCGATCTGGGACCGGGCGAAGGCGTTCTCTCGGTCCTGCCTCTGCACCACACCTTCGAATTCAGCTGCGGCTTGCTCACTCCGCTCGCCGTCGGGGCCGAGATCACCTATCTCGACGAGCTGAGCGCCGACCGCATCGGCGAGGCCCTCACCGAACAGAACATCCATGCCTTGGTCGGCGTCCCGGCGCTCTTCCAGCTGCTGCATCGCCGGCTCACCCAGGAGCTCGCCAAGCAACCCAAAGCCGTCGAGCGGGCCACCGAGCTCTTGATGGCGAGCAATCGCGAGCTGCGCGATCGCCTGGGGTGGAACCTCGGGAAGATCCTGTTCTGGCCCATTCACCGGCGGCTGGGCGGGCAGCTCAAGGTGCTGGTGTCGGGCGGCTCGGCGCTCAGCCAGGAGGTGCACGACGCCTTTCGCGGCCTCGGCTTCAACCTGACCGAAGGCTACGGACTGACCGAAGCCGCGCCGGTTCTGGCCGTCACGCCTCCCGGCGAGAGGCGAAGCCCAGGGAGCGTCGGGCGGGCCCTGCCGGGAATCGAGCTGCGCATCGACGCACCGGACGCTTCCGGGGTGGGTGAGGTTCTGGCACGCGGGCCCAACGTGATGCTGGGGTACTTCCAGGACCCGGCCGCGACGGCGGCGACCCTCGTCGAGGGCTGGTTGCACACCGGCGACATCGGCTTTCTCGATGCCGATGGCCAGCTCCACCTTGCGGGACGGAGGAAGGATCTCATCCTCGACGCCAGCGGCAAGAACATCTACCCGGATGAGCTCGAGGAGCTCTACGCCTCCGGAGCTCCCGAGGCCCTCCTGGAGCTGAGCGTGGCAGGTCTTCCCGACGGCCAGGGGGGCGAGACCGCCGCCTGCCTGGCGGTTCTGGATCCCGCAGCTCCGGGAACGAGGGCCGAGCAACGCGCCGCGGTGGAGGAGCATTTTCGGGCCGTGTCGGCGGGCTTGCCGTTCACGCGTCGCATCAAGCTTCTGCACTTCAGCGGCACGAAGCTCCCCCGCACCTCGACCCGCAAGGTGAAGCGAAGCCTGGTGGTGGAGAGGTTGCAGCATCTCGAGCGCTTGGCCCAGCGTTCGACCGACAGCCACGGCGGCCCGAGCGCCGATCTGATCTCCGATTGGGTCCTGCAGCTGGCGCGGCGAAAGCTCGCGCACGTGACGCCAGCCACGCGGCTGGTGCACGAGCTCGGATTCGATTCGCTGGCCTTCACCGAGCTGGCGGCCGCGCTCGAGCAGGGTGGTCTGGAAGTGCCCGACGACCTCTCGCGAGCCGAGACGGTCGGCGATCTGGTGAAGCTGGTGCGGGGCGCTCCCGGGCTCCTCGATTCAGGGCGCCGCCCCGACCCTGTCGATCGGGACAAGGAGATCGCCATTCCGGCTCCCCTGGCGGCGCTGGGCCGCGGACTCCTCTCGGGCGGCCAGCGCCTGCTCTACGAGCGACTCTTCGAGACCGAGGTGACGGGCAAGGCCTACATCCCGCAGAACCAGACGCTGCTCGTGGCCGCCAACCATTCGTCACACCTCGACATGGGCTTGATCAAGGTGGCAATGGGGGAGCAGGGACAACTGCTGCGGGCGCTCGCGGCGCGCGACTACTTCTTCGACACCCCCGAGAAGCGAGCCTATTTCGAGAACTTCACGCGGCTGATCCCGATGGATCGCCACGGCTCGCTCAAGGCCTCGCTGCGGCTGGCGGGCCAGGCGCTGCTCGAGGGCAGCCACCTGCTGATCTTCCCGGAGGGGACGCGTTCCGAGGACGGGAGCATGGCCGAGTTCAAACCGACGCTGGGCTTTCTCGCCTTGACCCATGGCGTCGGTATCCTGCCGGTGGCCCTGCAGGGCACGCGCGCCGCCCTCCCCAAGGGCGCGATTCTCCCGCGCGCGCGTCGCCTGAAAGTCTCGTTCGGGCCGTTTCTCTCGATCGCCTATCTGCGAATCGTCGCCCACGGACTGCCGAAGAGCGAGGGCTACCGCGCCGTGACGCAGCTCGCCGAGAAGGCCGTCCGGGCGCTGCTGGCTGGCCAGGTGCTGCGGCCGGAGCTCGGCCCGTCGAAGGCCGACGAGCCGGTGGCCGAGCCCGAGATTCCGCCTTCGCCGTCGGCCGGCCCGGCGTTGTCCCTAATCAAGGGCGGTGAGCGATCGTGAAAATCGCGCTCACCGGCGCAAGCGGCTTTCTCGGATCGCACCTCGTGCCGCTGCTGGCGGGAGCTGGGCATGAGGTTCGAATCCTGGCGCGCTCACCGGCGGCTGGGACCACTCCTTCGAACGTCGAGGTCTGTCGCGGCGACGTGCTGGATCCCGACAGCTGCCGGCGCTTGGCTGCCGGTTGCGAGGCCTTGATCCACCTGGCGGGACTGGTCTCGCGGGATCCCGACGATGGACCGCTGATGTACCGCCTCCACGTCGAGGGAACGCGCCAGCTTTTCCAAGCTGCCGCCGAGGCCAAGATCCAGCGGGTGATACTGGCCTCGACCTCGGGCACCATCGCAGTCTCGACGACCGAACGGGTAGCCACCGAAGCCGACACCTACCCCTTCGTGACGGTCGGGCGCTGGCCCTACTACTTGTCCAAGATCTACCAGGAGCGACTGGCCCTCGAGCTGTCGGCCGAGCTCAAGCTGCCGCTCGTGATTCTCAACCCCAGCCTGCTGCTCGGCCCCGGCGACGCGAGGTTCTCGAGCGTCGGCGACGTCTGGAAGTTCATGCAACGCGATATTCCGGCCATGCCCAGCGGGGGCTTGTCGTTCGTGGACGTCCGCGATGTGGCGGAGGTCTTTCGGCTGGCGCTCGAGCGCGGACGCGATGGCGAACGCTACCTGCTGGGCGCAACCAACATGCCGGCGCGCGAGTTCCTGGAGAGACTCTCGCGGCTCACCGACATCCCGCCCCCATGGCTTCAGCTCCCCAGGGAGCTCAACATCCTGGGAGCGGAGGGCCTCGCGCGCCTGGCAAAGTGGCGGGGGGTCGAACCAGCCATCGACCGGCCGACGGTCGAGATGGGCGAGCATTTCTTCTATCTCGACAGCGCCAAAGCCAGGGACGAGCTCGGCTTCGCTCCCCGGGATCCCCAGGAGACCCTGCGTGACACCGTGCGCGATCTGCAAGCCCGACAGCGCGCCGGACAGGAGCCGGAGTTAGGATCTCGAAGATGGCCGCGCGCGACAAGCTCGGAAACCGACCGTTCGAACGGCTGAAGCTGATCAAGCCGGCGGCCACCAAGCCCGCCGCCCGCCCGGCCCGATCCGAGAAACCCCCGCCGCGCCCACCGCTGGCCTCACCCAAAGAAAGCGACGAGACGCTCTTTGCGCAGGCCATGCACGACGTCCGGCCGTTGCCATCCGGTCCGGAGCGGATTCTGCACACCCCGACCGCACGCCTTCCCGATCCCGACGCCGAGGACCGCGAGGTGCGCGCCGAGCTGGAGGGTCTGGTCGGCGGAGAAGTCCCGTTTCATCTCTCGGACACCGACGAATTCATGGAGGGGGCGGCCGCGGACCTCGACCGGCGCACCCGCCTCCGGTTGCGGCGCGGAGAGTTCGCGGTGCAAGGTCACCTCGACCTGCACGGGCAAACCCGCGATGAAGCGCATGTCTCCCTCGAGACCTTCGTGAGGCGAGAACGGGCGCTGGGTCACCGCTGCATCCTGGTCATTCACGGCCGAGGCTTGAACTCGCCGGCTCAGATTCCGGTGCTCAAGGAGTCGGTGGGACGCTGGCTCTCGCGGGGGGCGCTGGGTCGGCAAACGCTCGCCTTTTGCACCGCCCGTCCGTGCGACGGCGGAGCCGGTGCGCTCTACGTCCTTCTGCGGCACTGAGCCCGGTCATGACGGCCTGAAGCCGGTCGTCCCGCTTGCATGGCGCGTCGGCATTGGGGTATCGGCACTTCATGCCCCAGACCGACTACGAGAAGTACATCCGGACCGACGAGCTGCTCGCGCTCCAAAAGCCCAAGGAGACACGCGTCCACCCCGATGAGATCCTCTTTCAGGCCATCCACCAGACCTTCGAGCTGTGGTTCAAGGTCGCACTGAGCGATGTCGACGAAATCGTCAAGGCGATCGGCGAGGCGCGATTGGTGCGGGCCGCCCAGTTGCTTCGGCGCATCAGCCTCATCCTGCACGTCATCACCGAGCAGCTCGCCGTCCTGGAGACCATGAACCCCGCCGACTACCACGTCATCCGACTCGCGCTGGGGCGCGGTTCCGGCCAGGACTCACCTGGGTTCAATGCGATGCTGCGAATCGGCGAGCCGCTGTGGTCAGCCTTCGAGGCCGCCCGCGCCAAGCAGGGCGTGGATCTCAAGACCCTCCACCAGCAGGTCGACCGCCACGACCAGCTCTTCGCGGTGATGGAGGGCTTGATGGACATCGACGAGCGCTTCGTGCGCTGGCGCTTCTGCCACTTCCAGCTGGTGCGCAGGATGATCGGCGAGCATGTCTCGTCGCTCAAGGGCATTCCCGCGGCCCAGCTCATCCACGGTATGCGCGAGTACCTCTTCCCCGAGCTCTGGAACGTGATCAACGACGTCACGCGGGACGCCAAGCCCACCTACTGACCTGGTGAGGCTCCCGGCGGAGGAGCAAGCCTGGCCGCCAGCAAGAGGGCCTCGGTCATGCTGGTGGGATCGGCGATGCCGCGACCCGCGATGTCGAAAGCCACTCCATGATCGGGCGAGGTGCGTGGCCTGGGCAGTCCCAGCGTGACGTTGACCGCCCGCTCGAAATCGACGGCCTTGAGAGGACCAAGCCCCTGGTCGTGGCCCATCGCGAGAATCACGTCGAACTCGCCCGTCCGCAGCTGGCGGGCAAACAGCGAATCGGCTGGAAAGGGGCCAGCGGCGGCGATCCCGCGGCGCCGGGCGCGCGCGACGGCCGGGGCGATGACGCGCCGCTCCTCGGAGCCCAGCAGCCCGTCCTCACCGGCGTGGGGATTCACCCCCGTCACCGCCACCCGCGGCCGCGCGATTCCGAAATCGCGACGCAAGGCCGTCTGGATGATCGCCAGGATCTCGACCAACCCCTGCTGGCTCAGGCTGCGCGCCACCTCGGCCAGCGGGATGTGTACCGTTGCCAGCGCCACCCGCAAGCGGGGGCCGGCCAGCATCATCACCACCCGGCTCACGCCAAAGCGCTCGCGCAGGAAGTCGGTGTGTCCCGCGTACTTGAATCCGGCCTTGGCCAGCAAACCCTTGTGGACCGGGCCGGTGCACAGGGCCTGGGCGCGATCGCTCCGGACGGCCTCGACGGCAGCTTCGAGGTAAGCGATCGGATGGCGGCCCGAGCCCGCAGTGGGATGCCCGAAGCGAAAGCGCCTTCCCCCGAGCTGGCTGAGGCTCACGACCTCGACCGTTTCCGGAAGTCGCAGGCCCCGGAGGGCGGCGGCTTTCTTCAGAACCGACGCATCGCCGAACACCAGCCAATCGGCTTTTCGGAGGATCCCGGGGCGTGACAGCGCGGCCACCAGCACTTCGGGACCGATGCCGAACGGGTCCCCCATCGAGACCGCGACGGTAGGCCGGCGTCTCAAGGTGACGGCGCCGGACCCTGAGGCTTCAAGCTGTCGATCTTGATCTCGATCGCGGCATCCTTCCGGAGACTGGTGAGGTAGTCCTGAGTGAGGCGGTCAGCCTGATCGCGCTGCAGCTTCTGGCGGAGCTCCTCCTTCACCGTGTCGAAGGGGGGCGGCGGGGCCTTGCGGCGATCGATCACCTGGATCACGTGCCATCCAAACTGGGTTCGCACCGGATCGCTGACCGCACCGATGGGCAGTGAGAAGGCCACCTTCTCGAATTCGGCAACCATCACCCCCCGCCTGAAATAGCCCAGATCCCCTCCCTGGGATGCTGACGGACCGTCGCTGAGCTCCCTCGCCAGCTTGGCGAAGTCGGCCCCGGCTCGGAGGCGCTGGGTGATCTCCTGGGCGCGCTGGCGCAGCGCGTTGTCTTCCGCCGCGGAAGCATCCCGCTTGAGCTGCAACAGGATGTGGCGGGCATGAACCTCCTGCTCGCCCGTGACCTGCACGTAGGTGCGCTCGTATTCGGCCTTCAGGTCGTCATCACCGACCTTGACCTGACCGCGGACCTTGGTGTTCAGCAGCTTCTGCTTCTCGAGCTGCCGCCGCAGCTGCCGCCGGTAGGCCTCCATCGTCAGATTCTCGTGCGCCAGGGCTTTGACGAAGGTCTCATCGTCCCGAATGCCGTTGCGGGTCTTGACGTCGGCGATGGCCTCGTCCAGCTGCTGGTCGCTGATCTCGACGTTGGACTCCTTGAGCTGTCCCTGGAGGAGCTGTTCGTCGATCAAGACCTGGAGCGCCTGGCGCAGCATGGCGTCGCGCCGGTGCGCCAGCTCCTGGGGATCGGGATTCTCCGCCTGCAGCCGCTGGATCTCCGGCTCGGCGCGTTGCTCGACCTCGGAGAGCAGGATCGGGCTTTCATCCACCATCGCCGCAACCCGGTCCACCAGCTCGGGCGCACCCAGCTGGGCGACCAGGATCATCCCCAAGGCGGGGGTCAATGGACCCGCTCCACGGCCTTCTCGCCGATCGTGACCACCGACCTCGTCCGGAGATCGGCCAGGTAAGCTTCTTCGGCCTCGGAGAGCTTCTCGTGAGTCAGGCGCTGGATCAGCTCGGGCTTCAGCTCCTGGAAACCGGCATGCCGCGCCGGCCGTCGGCCGATCACCTTGAACAGGTGAAAACCGTAGCTCGAGGCCACGACGTCCGAGACCTTGCCCTCGGGAAGGGCGAAGCAGACCTGCGCGAAGATGGGAGGCATCGCGCCCCGCTCGAACCACCCCAGGTCGCCGCCCTGCTTGGCGTCCGGAGAGAGGCTGTGCTTCCGGGCAAGCTCCTCGAAGCTCTGGCCCTGCTTCAGGTTCTGCTGCAGGGCCTGGGCTTCTTCCTCGGTCTTCACCACGATCTGCTCCGCGCGAACCTCCTCCGGGCGGTCGAGGTCCTTGGCCATCTCGTAGGCGCGCTGCAGCTCCGCCTCGGTCGGGATGGTCTTGCCCGCCAGCTGGCGGCTCAACAGCTTGCGGATCGTGACCTGCTCACCGAGCCGGGCGCGAAGATCGGCCGGCGAGATCTCCTCGTCCGCCAGCAGCTCGTCGAAGCTCGTGCCGGGATAGTCGGCGCGCAGCGCCAGGAAAGCCTTCTCCACCTCGTCCTCGCTCGCCGAAATTCCCACCTTGCGGGCCTCTTGCAGGAGCTCGGTCCGCTCGATGAGCCTCTGGAGATCCAGCTTGCGGGCAGCATCGAGCTCTTCGGCGGTTCGGGGGCCGAGCCCCTGACTCTCGTGGCGCTCGCGCGCCAGCTCTTGCTTGAGCAGCAAGGCAGGTACGGCTTCACCATTCACGGTGGCAATCACGGCGGCGGACCCTTCGGGAGGGCCGCGGAGACAGCCCAGCCCAGACAACGACAACGCGGCGGCGATGATTCCCCTGTGACTCAGGGCCGCGCCGGGTTCGAGGGCTTCGTGGGAGCAGCAGAATGCAGAGGCGAGAGCGGAGTGTGCAGGTCCTGAGGCGGGGTGGGAGGCATGGCCCGCTTCACCTCACCCGGGCCCCGGGGCACGCCCGGATTGGCGTCGTCCGCCAAGGCCCCGGGCTGGTTGGGGTCGATCTTCGCCAGCTGCGCCTCGTCAATCTTGATGTGAGACTGGTCCAGAAGATTCTTCATGTAGTCGTCGAAAAGCTGGGTGCGCTTCTCATTCCACAGACGGGAACGCAGGCTGGCCTCCACCTGCTCGAAGCTTCGGCTGAAGGACGGCTGGCGTGCCTCCAGCCGCAGGAGGTAGTAACCCCGCGCCCCATGCACGACCCCGCTGATGTCGTTGGGGGCCTTCAAGGCGTCGGCGGCCTTGGCGACTTCGTCGCCGTACGACTTCGCGAGCTCGTCATGGGTGTGGAAGTCCAGGTCCCCGCCGCGCATCTTGCTGGTCGGATCGTCGGAGCGCATGCGCGCGAGCTCGGCGAAGGCCGAGACGTCCTTCTTGCTCGCGAGGGCCTTGAGAGAGTGCTCGGCATCGGCCTTGGCCTTGGCTTCGCCGGCGAACAGGACCATCTGCAGGCGCAGCCTCTCTGGCCGCTGATACTCGTCGCGATGCGAGTCGTAGAATTCGTGCAGGGACGCATCCGAGACGCTCTTCATTCCATCCGCGTCGTTGAATTTCTGGCGGATCCACTCCTGGATCATCGCCTTCTTGAACTCGTTCTGCACTTCATCGTCCTTGTCGAAGCCAGCCTTCAAGGCCTCGTCCGAGAGAAGCTCGTTCTGGATGAGGGTCTCGAGAAACTCCTTCTTCTTGTCCAGGGTCTGGTAGTGCTGGCGAACGAAGGGCGATTGCTCGTTGAATTCCTTCTGGAGCTCGGCGGTGCTGATCGAATGGTCGGCGAATGTGACCACGACCGGGCCGCCGGTCTCGGCTGGACGGCCGCGAGGCCCGCTCGCTTTGGGGCACCCGGCGGCGAAAAGAACCATCAACAGCAAAGGCTTGCATCGCATGGATTGACCTCAGTTGAAAACGCGCGGGAGAAGACCACACCCTCAGCCATCCGGGCAAGCGCGTCGACCGGCAGTGGCGCGCCGACCCCGGCGGGTCAAAAAAAGCCGGTGGTCAGGCGGTTTGCCCGGCTTCCTGACGAAGGGGAGCCCGCAACGGCTTCGACACCGCCGGGATGACCAGGAGGACGGTGCAGACCGCCATGATCTCTCCCAGGACCGCAGCCCACCCGAAGGTTCGCAGCGCGCCCGACTGGGCGATCACGAGCGACAGATAACCGACCACGGTGGTGAGCGATGCCAGCAGGATTGCGCCCCCCATCTTCGCCGCGGCCCGCCGCGCATCGCAGGCAAAGGCGTCCATGGCGCCGAAGAGGTTCACGACGTAGTCCGAGCCCACTCCGATGGTGATGGGCACCGCCGCGAAGTTGAACATGTTCACCCGGACGCCGAGGGCGAGCATGATCGACTGGGCGGAGAAAGCCACCGCGGCGACGGTGACGATGCAGATCAAGACCCGCCGTGGCTGCTTGAGAAAGATCGGGACCAAGACCATCACGACCAGCAGACAAACCACCAGCACGACCTTGGGGGCCTCGTCTTCGACCAGCCGGATGATCTCCGCCATGAAGAGGAAACTGCCGCCGACCACTGTCGCCGGCGGCAGCTGGGCGCGGTGCAGGGCATCCGCGAAACGCAGCACATTGTCCGCGTCGTTGTAGTTGATCTTGAGGGAGGGGTAGATGAGCGTCACCCGATCGAAGCGGCCGTCGATCTCCCTGAAACCCTGGGTGAGGACGGCGGGCACGTCCGCGGCCGCGATGGGTTGCAGGCTCCGATCCGAGAGCCGGCGCTCGATGAGCTCCCGCACGTGAGGCGGTGCGTCCTCGGCGCTCGCGAGAACGCGCTTGGCGCGTTTCAGAATTTCGAGGCGCCGCGACTGTTCGGCGGAGGCCGGAACGACGCTCTCGATGGTCTCGACCCGCTCGGCCAACGCCGAGCCCTGGTCGGGCGCGAGCAACACATGGCGAAGCGCCGTGGCCGCCGTCTCGCGCTGCCCCGGGTCATCGACCAAGGCCACCACTGGACTGAGCCAGACCCCGAAGATCTCACTCATCTTCTGGTCCCAGGAAGCCCCGCCGTGCGCGAGCGATTCCCGGTTGCGAAGCGCGTTGAGGTTGGTCTCGTAGAGACCAGACCCCAGCGCGCGATGAACACCAATCGCGGCCAGTACCAGCGAGATCGCCACGAACACCACCGCGGTCGTTCGCAGGCCGCCCACGCCGGAGTAGAAGCGGTTCGCGAAGGCCGCCGCCGGGTCGCGGGCCGCGTCGCGGCGCGGTGGTCGAAAAAGACCGATCGCGATCGGCATGGTGAGAAAGCAGCAAGCCCAGGTGGTGAGCATCCCAAACCCGCCCAGCCAACCGAACTCCGAGAACCCACGGAAGTGCGCGGAGGCCAAGCCGGCATAGGCCGCCGAGGCCGTGGCGGCCGCACCGAGCGTTCCGGGAAGCGCCTGTCGTGCCGCCCTGAGATAGGCGCTCCCTTGCGGCAGGGCGCGTGGGCTGATCTGAAAATACGCCAACAGGATCAAGGGGTAGTTGATCCCGTTGCCGGCGATGATCGAGCCCAGGAAAACGCTGTTCGAGTTGAGGCTCCCGGAGATCAGCCTTCCCACCGCGAAGGTGCAGGCCAACCCCGGAAGGAGGGCAAACACCACCGCCAGCACGGCTCTCAGGGAGCGAAAGTAAAAGACGATCAGGGCTCCGACCAGGACGAAGACCAAGAGGCTGGACAGCGAGAGGTCCTGGAGGATGGCGTAGTGCTCCTCGATCAGATTGGGGACCTCCCCGTTGTAGGCCGTCTTGAGGCCCGGATAGCGCGGCAACAGTTTCTGCACCTGGGACGCGACGGCTTTCTGCAGGGTCTCGGCAGGACCCAACTCGAGATCTGAGCCCCGCAGCCAGATCAACATCACGACCGTATGGCCGTCGGGGGTCTCGATGGTGCCGTTGGGAAACCGGTCCTCGGCTTTGCCTGCCTTGTCGAGCTCGTCCTCCAGATCCTGCCATTGCGCGCCCTCCGACGGGACACCCGCCGTTTTGGGGCTGTCCCCCAGATCGAAGGCCAACGGATTGCGGCGCAGCTTCTGCGCGTGTACCTCGGAATCCAGCCGAGCCGAGAGACGATCGAAGTCCGCCCTGGGCATCAGGAGCGCGGCGTGGTCGGCGACCCAGTGACGCTCCTCGTCGACGTTCCACTCGATGAGCCGGACCACCGGCAACTTGAGGGCCTCGAGTGAGCCGGCCAGCTCCTTGATGAAGGCCCGATTTCGCACCGCGTCGTCCGATTGCGCGATGACCGTGAGATGACTCACCCCCCCCAGGCGGGCGTGAAGGGCGTCCATGCTTCGCACGCTGGGGGCATCGGCCGGCAACAGATCCTCGAGCCCAGTGCGAATGCTCCCGAAGAACCGCACGTCGAGTACGAACGCCGGCACACACACCAGCAGCAGCAGCCCCAGGCAGATCAGCGAATGGCGCAGCGCAAAGCGGGAGTAGCGGGAATACAGTCCCTCGAACCAAGGCCACAGGCGCGACCGCTTGGTTCTCATCGTGGATCCACCGGCTCGCGCAGCACTTCGACCAGCGCCGCGCCGAGGGTCCCATTGGTGGCCAGGGTTTCCGCTCCGAAGGGATCGTGGGGCGCGCCCTGGAAGTCGGTCACCATTCCGCTTGCCTCACGCACGATCAACGCTCCGGCCGCTGTGTCCCAGGGGTCCAGCCCCTCTTCGAGGTACGCATCGAGGCGCCCGCGCGCCACATCGCAGAGATCGAGCGAGGCGCAGCCGCCGACGCGGACGCCCTGGCTCGATTCGACCAACCGTTCCAGGCGCCCGAAGTGCCGCGCCACGAAGCGGCGTCGCACGGTCAGAGCGCTGCCCACCAACGCCCCCGCCAGTTCGGAGGTGGTGGAGACTCGCAGGCTTGTGCCGTTCAAGCTGGCACCGCGCCCGTGTTCGGCCACGAAGAGCTCGTCGAGCGCCGGGTTGTAGACCGCCCCCAGAACCGCGACTCCGTCCCACAGCAGCGCCAGCGCACAACCGAACCGCGGCAGGCCGTGGAGGTAGTTCTTGGTTCCGTCCAGCGGGTCCAGGATCCAGAGGGGTCCGCTCTCGACACGCGCTCCGGTTCCCTCCTCCGCCAGGACCGCGTGGGTGGGATGCGCGCTGCGGATGAGATTCACGACCTCGACTTCACAGGCGCGATCGACGTCGGTGACGAGATCGCCTTGACCCTTGGGTTCGACCCTTCGCGACGACGCGCCCTTCAGCTGAAGGGCTCCCGCCGCCTGGACTGCGTGCACGAGGGTCGTTCGCGCTGCGGCAATTTCGACGGCGGAAGGGAGTGGCATCGTCGAGCTCTCGGCGGCCAGCGGCACCTCGCCACGCGGACGCGTGGCGACTACCGGGCCGGGGCCTTCTCCGCCGGAGCCTTCTCCGCGCGCGCGAGCAATGCCGGCAGGAGGCCCCAGACCTTGGCAAAGGCATCGGCGTACTGCTCCGCCAGGACGCGGGGTTGGGCGTAGATGGGATAGGTCTGTGAGAAGAGGCAGAGCGAGCCGTCGAGGAGCTTGATCGTCTCCGGGTATTGCGCCAGGTCGTAGCTGACGGGCTGCCCATGGTCCCACGGGCAACCCACACCCGTGGCGGTTCCGTTTCGGCCGAATCCGATCTTTTCCCGGAAGAGCGTCTGGCCGGGAACCGGCTTGGTCTGCCACAGCACGGCGTCGACCCCTTCGGCCGCCAGCGCCTTGAGCAGCGTGTCCCGCACCAACGTCGCGGGCGCCTTCACGCCCAGCGCCGTGGCGTCCAGTCGAACGCGGTACTTGTGGAAGACCGAGGTGCGGCCCGGCGGAACCCGCGGGGGCGTGATGCCGGGCAAGTCCCGGAGCCGCTGGCCGAGCAGCTCGGCATTCGCCTGACCGTTCTGGTTGGACTCGTCGAGACGTCGCAACTGGGTGCGGGCCACCGCCGCCGAAAGCTCATTGGTGCGATACATCCAGCCCATGCTTTTCGAATCGTAAGCACGAGTGCCATCCAGTGCGCGGTCGAGCCGGTACGCGTCTTCATCCGCCGGCTGGATATCCTCGCCGAACATGCGAGCGCTGTTGGCTCTGAGATAGAGCTGCTCGTCGTCGGTCACGCAGATGCCGCCCTCGCCGCCCGCGAGATTCTTGGACGACTGCAGGCTGAAGGCTGCCAGCGCGCCAAAGGTGCCGACCTTGCGACCGTCGAGGGTCGAGCCGTGCGCCTGGGCGGCGTCCTCGATGAGCTTGAGGCCGTGCGTCTCGGCGATGGCCAGCATCGGCTTCAAATCGCAGGCCAGGCCGTGCATGTGCACCGGCAGGAGCCCGCGCGTGCGCGGCGTGATGGCGGCCTCGATGCGCTTGGGGTCCATACCGAAGGTCTCGGGTTCGATGTCGACGAAGACCGGAATGGCATTCTGGTGGAGAACCGAGAGCGCCGTGGCCACGAACGAGAAAGCCGGCGTGATGACCTCGTCCCCGGGGCCGACCCCGGCCGCGGCAAGCGCGATGTGCAGCGCGGCCGTGCCGCTGTTGGTCGCCAGGGCATACCTGACGCCGAGATATTCGGCGAACTCGCGCTCCAGCGACCGGATCTCGGGGGCCAGGTGGCCGGAGAGGACGCCGCGCTCGATGACCCGCTGGAGCGCTTGCATCAGACTGGCCTTCTCGGCCTCGCCGACGATCGGCCAGCGAACGTGGAGACTCTTGTTGACCGCTGGGGTGCCTCCGAAGAGGGCGAGGTTGGCTGAGGTTTCCATGGCTACGGGGTCGGCCGCGCCAGGCTCTGAAGGATCTCGCGCCGGCGCTCGTCGACGATGCGGGGAAACTTGTGCTGGACGGTTGCCTCCCCCATCTCCCTGAAGAAGCGCTGGGTGGCGCCGCGCGGCAATTGGACCACCCGGGGCGGTAAAATCGCCACGTCCTGGCTTCGATGCTCGCGGTAGACCCGATTCTGGGCCCGCAGCCCGGCATCGAAAGCCGCCGTGAACTTCTCGAGACTCTCCGGGTCGCGCTCGAACTCCACGAACAGCAGGTAACGCCCCTTGGCCGTCGCGTCCACCCCGACTTCGGTGGAGGCGGCGAACTCCACGATGGCACAGGGCTCCGCCAAAGCCGCCTGTGCGACCGCGCGCTCGATCTCGACGTAGGAAGTGAGCTCCTGGGTCAGCGAGAGCATGCCGCTCATTCTCCCGGTGAATTCCATCCGATGTGGGAAAACGCTGGTGAACCGGATCGAATCGCCGATCGCGTAGGCGAATAGCCCGGACGAGGTCGTCAGGACGACTGAATACTCGGTGTGGGGCTCGGCTTCCCAGAGCGCATAGCGCCGCGCATTCGGTTTGCCGTGCTCCTCGCGCGGCACCAGCTCGTAGAAGACACCGCGGTCCGGGATCATGAGCATCCCGCCCTCGTCGAGCCGGTCGGTGCAAGCAAACAGCCCGCCCTCGGTGGCGTTGTAGTTGTCCATCAGGACGATGCGCTGACCGACCAGCCTGTCGATGAGCTGCCGGTAGGGCCCAGCGTGCACCCCACCGCCGAAAAGCACGCGCAGGTTGGGCCAGATGTCCTTCACGGCTTCCGCGCGGCGGCCCTTGGCCTGGGCGGCAGCCAGGACCTTCTCGAACAGGATGGGGAACCAGCAGGTGGTCCCCGAGACCGAACGCACGTCGTGATCGAGATAGGCCTCCGCGATCCGCTCGAGCTTCTGGTCGTAGTTGTCCATGTCCCGGATCGGGTTCTGGGGAAGCTGCAAGCGGCGGGCCGGGAAGGGCACTTGCAGCTGCATCAGCCCGGGATTGGTGGTGATGTAGACCGGTCCGGAGGGCTTGAGGGCCGACGGCGGAAAGAGCCCCAGCGCGAAACCCGACGTCAGGCTGCGATCGCCCGAGAGCTCGAGATAGCGCGCCAGCACGTCGAATCCAGCCTTTTGCTGCCAGCGAATCTGCGCATCGGAAATCGGCAGGAACTTGTGCTCGGCCTTGGTGTTGGAGCTGCCCGACGATTGGCCGTAATAGCGCACCAAGCCTGGCCAGAGGATGTCTCGTTCTCCCTGGCGCATTCGCTCCAGATAGGGCTCGAAATCGGGGTAGGCGCCCAGCGGCACCCGGTCCTTGAAATCCTGGTAGCTCTTGACGCTGTCGAAGCCATGGGCGCGCCCGAATTCGGTGCCAGCCGCAGCCTTGAGATTGCGACGGAGCTGCTCGAGCTGTCGGCCCTCGAGGGCCGAGCGCGAGCGCGCAGTCCGGTTCCAGAGCGCGACCCGCAGCTTTGCCGCCGCCCAGAGCGCCGGGCCGGTGACTGATCCGGCGGGAATGGTCTTCAGAGTGCCCATGATCGGAGCGACGGGCTTATTCCCACAGGCTGCCTGGAACCGTCAACTTGGCGCCCCCCATGCGTTAGGCTTGAACGGCCGGCCGGGCCTGACTACGTTCGCGGGACTCGATGCCACTCGCCCAGGTCCTCATCGCGGTCGCGATGGCCGCCGATCCCTGCGGTCCACTCGACCTCAACACCGCGCTCGGGCTCGCCGCCAACCGCAGCGACGAGGTCGCCATCAAGCAGGCGGATGTCGCCACCGCCGAGGTGGACGTGGCGTTGTCCCGGGCGATTGCCTTCTTGCCCCAATCCTACGCTCAGGTTCTGGTCGGCCCCGACCCGGCCGCTCGCGGAAATGTCACGACCGACCTAGCCGCACCTTTGATCGGCACCACCCAGCCGGGCACCAAGCCGCCCAACACGGACAACACCAACCGCAGCTTCAACGATCTCGGGGTCTTCGAGCGCGTCGACATCCAGGCGATTCAACCGATCTGGACCTGGGGCCAGCTCTCGGGGGCGCGCGACGCCGCCCGGGCCGGCCTGCGAGCCCGCGAGCTTCTGGTCGACGACACGCTGTCCCAGGTGCAGCTGCGCGTCATCCAGCTCTTCTGGGGCGAGGCTTTGGCCCGCAAGTTTCTCGCCATCGCGGGAGACGTCGAGAAGGCCCTCGCCGATGTCGATGTTCAGATCGCGAAGTCGCTCAAGGCCGAGGATGGTCAGGTGGGTCCCCAGGACAAGTTTCAGGTGGCCCTCTTTCGAAGCGAGCTCGCCGGCCGCAAGGCCGAGGCCATCCGCGGGCAGGAGTTGGCCCGCATCGGGCTGGCCGCCACACTTGCGATCTCGCAGGATAGATTGCGCATCAAGGAGATCGACCTCGCGAGCAGCGCTGCGGAGACTCCCAACCTGAACGACGCCATCTCGCGCGCCGAGACCGCCCGGCCCGACCTGCTCGCGCTCGCGGCCGGCATCCAGGCCAAGAAGGCCGAAGTGCAGGCCAAGGAAGGGGCGCTTTTCCCGCAGGTCTTCATCGGAGCGGAGTTCGCCTACTCCTACGCCTACAACCGCGACATCCAGTACAACCCGTGGGTGAGCGACTACTTCAACACCCTCTCGATCGGAGGCGCGGTGGGCCTGAGGCAAGACCTCGGCATCCCGGCGCTGATCGCGCAGAAGAACAAGGCCAAGGCCGAGTTGCTCGCCATCGAGCGCCAGCGCGACGGTCTGCGGCGCTTGATCGACACCCAGGTGGAGAGCGCGGTGGCCGAGCTCAAGGCCGCCCAAGCTCGCGCCAGCGCCTCCCGTGACGGGCAGGCGGCCGGGAAAGGCTGGTTTCGGGCGGCGGAGTTGGACTTCGAGGCCGGCGTCGGGGATGCCAAGGCGCTGCTCGCTGCCTACCGTGGCTATGTGGAGAGCCAGATCAGCGCGGCGCAGGCTTCGTACGACGTGCTCGTGGCCAGGGCCAAGCTCGATCAAGCGACCGCTGTGTCGCTGGGTCCACGGTCCGGAGGGGATGCGACATGCACGCTGCAGTGATGGCATTGGGGCTCCTGGCCGCTCAGACCACCGCCACCGATGTGCTCAAAGCCCGCGACGCAGAGATCCGCAGGGCGCTGCCGCCCGCCGAACACACCTTGACCAGTGCCGAAAAGAACAAGCTGGAGAACCTCCTCGTTCGAGCCGTCGACCTCCCGGCAATGGCCAAAGACGCGCTCGGCAAGCGCTGGGACAAGATCTCCGAGTCGGAGCGCAAGAGCTACGTGAAGGCCTTCTCGGAGCGGTTCAAGAAAGCCAGCGAAGGGGAGATCGACTTCTACCGCAACACGGAGATCTCGTATGGCAGCGAGAACCCCAGCGGGGAAGACATTCAGGTCCCGACAACCCTCACCCTCAAAGGCGAACCGACCCCGGTGGTCTACACCGTGCGGAAGGAGGGCGAGGTTTTCAAGATCGTCGATCTGTCCGTCGACGGCGTCAGCACCGTCGAGAACTATCGCTCCTCGTTCGGTCGGATCTTCGACAAGAACGGGATCCACGGGCTGATCGCCAAGCTCCAACAGCAGACAGCCCACCCCCCTGAGAGCAAAGACTAGCGAGAATCCATGCGCGCAGCCGTCGTCACAGAGTTCAATCAGCCTTGGCAGATCAAAGACGTTCCAGATCCTCGTCCGGCCCCGGGCCAGGTGATCATCCGTGTTCGCGCGAGTGGCATGTGCGCCTCGGACCTCGCCGCCCACCAGGGGTACCTGCCGGTGCGCACGCCGTTCGTCGCGGGCCACGAGCCGGCCGGCGAGATCGTCGAGGTTGGCGCAGGCGTTACCGACCTGAAGGTCGGAGATCGCGTGGGCGTCTCCTGGCATCAAAAAGGGTGCGGTCGCTGCGACGCCTGCCAGTCCGGCCACTCACACGATTGCCAGACGATGCAGACCTGGATGAACGTCGGCGGCGGCAACTCCGAGCTCATGATCGCCTGGGCGTCGGGCTGCAGCTTGATCCCCGACGGCGTCTCCTTCGAGGAGGCCGCCCCTATCTTCTGCGCCGGCTACACGAGCATGAGCGGGCTGCGCAACGCGAATCCCAAG